>Ga0208297_1000045_pt1 | contig 345647 bp, 289 predicted proteins | sample LMS_cellobiose_e_FD_187367 | JGI IMG/M metagenome (GOLD analysis project Ga0208297, IMG submission 187367) | Rumen-fistulated moose microbial communities from Alaska, USA - LMS_cellobiose_enrichment (SPAdes) (version 2) | ecosystem: Host-associated > Mammals > Digestive system > Stomach >...
CGAATCTCTCAACTCGAAGATCAAGGGCTTCCGCGCTCAGCTCAGAGGAGTGTCGGATCTACCCTTCTTCATGTTCAGGCTATGCAAGATCTTTGGGTAGACTTCCACGGAACTTTGCAGGTGAGCCCATATTGACGGTGCCTTTGATTGGCTCCCAGAAGTCTTCCTGTGCTATGTTCCAACCTGCGGATATTGAAGGAGACCAGGTCCAGCGGCTGGCCTGGCGGAAACGAGAGGTTCCGTCATAGCGGAGGTTTCCTTCAAGCAGGTATCTTCCCTTGTAGTCATAATTGATACGGCCGAAGAATCCGGCAGTGGACCACTGGTTCTCAGTTCCTGAGATGCTTGGATTGGTGGTGGCGCCGGTTCCGCTCAAGCCAGTCGTAAGGCTGAGTACGGGGAGCTTGGGATCCTGTACACCGTTGCGGCTTACGGAGAATGCCTTGATTATTTCCTCGTCAGTCTGGAAACCTAACATAAACTTGAAGTTATGGTCATCGGCTACTTTAAGGGTATAGTCTGAATAGATGTTCCAGTTGTAATGGTCGGACCTGTTCTCTGAGTTCTGCAGTGAAGAGCTGGAGGTTGTAGGAACAAGGTTGCCCTGCACGTCGTGATCCTGGAGAGGCAGGCTCATCCTGTAAGTGTTGCTGATGTTGTTCCTGAAGTTGAACTCGATGTGTGTAACCCAGTTCTTTATAGGCTCCAGTACAAGGGATGCCTGGTGGGTGTACTGATCTGCCAGGGTGTTGTTGAATCCACTTTCAGCGAGCCTCTGTGCCATATTTCCTCCTGAACCGTTGGATGTGAAGTATCCGTTCTCGTCATAGATGGGAAGGTTTGGCCAGGTCTGACGGCCCAGGTCACCGTAAATGTTGGTGATATAGGTTGCAGGGGTGTGCTTTGTCTGGCGCACGTAGCGGATTGAGTAACGGAATGTCGCCCAGCTTGCAAGTGCGGCGCTGAAGTTGGCGGAGAGGTTGATACGGCGGGTGTGGTCGTTTCCGTAACGGATGAGGCCGTCGCTGTCAAGGGCGCCCAGGGAAGCATAGTAAGTGATGTTCCTTGTGCCTCCGCTGATGCTTACGTTGTGCTCCTGGGAGAAGGAGTAGTCCTTGTAAAGCTCTGCGTACCAGTCTGTGTTGGCAAATCCGGTGGTGTAAGGGTCGTTGCCCGGCTTGCCCCAGTATTTGCCATCGATGGAAGGAAGCAGTCCTCCCTTGCTGGTTCCGCCCTTCGCCTGGAAGTCAAGCATCATCTGCAGTGTCTCGTTGGTGAAGATGGGGTTCTGGCCTGCATTCCTATGCGCGTCGTTGAAATAGACTCCGAAGGTGTAGGAGTCCATCGGCTTAGGAACGATGGTAGGGCTTGAGAAACGGAAGTTGTTGTTATAGGAAACCGTGCCCTTGCCGTCCGCTCCCTTCTTGGTTGTGACCAGCACTACTCCGAACGCGGCCCTTGCTCCATAGATAGAGGCCGAGGCTGCGTCCTTGAGCACGGAGATGCTCTCCACGTCCTGGGGGTTGAGGGTGTTGATGTCTCCCACCATACCGTCGATAAGCACGAGAGGTGCGTCAGACGATCCGCTGCCGATGGTTCCGGTACCGCGGACCCTGATGTTCATTGTGGTGTTGATGTCTCCGGCGGCGTGAGTGAGCTGGAGTCCTGGGAGAAGTCCCTGCAGTGCGCTTGGAACGTCGTTTACAGGCCTGGCCTCAAGTTCGTCCGATGTGGCTACTGCCACGGAACCTGTGAGGTTGACCTTTTTCTGTGAGCCGAAGCCCACTACCACAACCTCCTCGAGGACCGTAGTGTCCTCTGCGAGGGTGACGGGGTAGGAGGTGCGTCCGGCTGAAGTAACGATTTCCTGGGTGTAGTATCCAATGCAGGAAACTACGATTGTAGCGCCAGGGGTTACTTCCAGCTCCCATTGTCCGTCAATGTTGGTCATTGTACCGTTGGTGGTACCCTGCTCCATTACATTGACTCCGATCAGCGGCTCAGCATTGGGATCCAGGACGGTACCTGAAATCTTTACTTTTGACTGGGCGAATGCTGACTGGGAGGCAAACAGGCATAATGACATCAATGCCATTGCCAGCATTTTTAGAATGTTTTTGCTCATACCTAGTGGTTAAATATTAATGGTAGAATTGGGAAATCCATAATTTGTTTGATTTCACCCTAATATAAGGACATTTATTTATATAATTGCACATTATTTATATAAATTTTGCAAATGATGCATATTATTTCAATTGTAGGCGAAAAGGCGGTTATTGTCGTGGATTTTTGTTACCTTTGATAATCTGAAATAGAAATACAATGAAGAGACTACTATTGACAATCCTATCCGCCGCCAGTTGTGCCGCTATGGCTATGGCAGCAAACATCCCAGTACGCGAGTTCCGTTACGCAGGACCATTCCCCATAAAGACTCCTTTCATAGTGGACAGCGTCAACGTCAAATCAAAGGCCTTTGACATTGCCAGCCTGCTTGACGCCACCATATCCACCGATGCGCTCAAGGGCGCTGGCTTAAGCACTGCGGCCAGCCTTCCCGCCACTGCGGCATCGGACGCAATCCATCTGCTGGAGTTCGATTTCCAGAACAGCGGATACACCACCGCCACAATCAAGGTGGAAGGCGTAAAGAATTACAAGATAAACGTCGATGGCAAGGACGGCGGGGCAAACCTCAAGCTCCAGCCTTTCACCCACAGGGTGCTCATCAAGTACTTCACCCCTTCCGGCGAAGCCGCGGCCCCTTCCGTTTCCATCGAAACCCCCGACGATTCCAAGATCTCCTTCAGGACCGATGGAAAGCACCTCTACAGTATGTCAGACGTGCTCCTTGGAACCCGCCTGGGCGGCGTCCAGCTCAGTTCCGACGGCAAATATATGACAGTGTCCTACACAACCACCGCAGAAGGCGGCAGGTCCACTTCCACCACAAAGCTCATTGAGACCCAAAGCGGACGCATCCTGTTCGAGACTGCCGACAGGCTCACCTGGATGCCCGTAAGCCCCAAGTATTACAAGACCAGAAGGGGAGTGGACAAGACCCAGCTGATTGTTGTGGATCCCGCCACCGGAGCAGAGGAAGTGCTTGTGGAAGACCTTCCCCAGGGCAATTTCAGGATGGCTCCAACGGAGGATTACCTCATCTACACCTTCAGTGAGTCCGGCCCTGCTGAAAGGCCTGAGATCTACCAGATCCTTACCCCGGACGACCGTCAGCCCGGCTGGCGCACCCGTTCATATTCTTCCAAATATGACATTGCCACCGGTATGATGCAGCAGCTTACCTATGGCTACAGGAACTCCCGTATAGGGGATATCTCTCCCGATGGCAAGTTTGCACTCCTTTCAGTTCACGAAGACGTCCTCACCCAGCGCCCCACATCAGTTTCCACCCTGTATCTCCTTAATCTTGAGACACTTGAAGCCAAGCTGCTTGTGGACAAGGACGGATTCCTGGGCGGCGGCCAGTTCTCTCCGGACGGCAAGAAGATCCTCCTTCAGGGATCTCCGGAGGCCCTTAACGGAATTGGAATGAACGTCAAGAAGGGCCAGACTCCAAATATGGAGGATATGCAGCTTTACATAATGGACATCGCTTCAGGAAAGATCACTCCTATGACAAAGAACTTCAACCCCAACGTGGCATCCGCCCGTTGGAGCAAGTACGACGGAATGATCTACTTCACCGCGGAGAACAGGGATTACATAAGCCTTTATGTGCTCAACCCTTCAAACGGCAGGATCACCCAGATTGAGACCAAGGAAGACCTTGTGAACGGAATGGCCCTTGCCACCGCTTCGCCAATGATGGCTTACTACGGCCAGGGAGCATCCAATTCCGACAGGCTTTACACTTACGATACCAAGTCCAAGGCTACAGTCCTCAAGGACGATCTCAGCGCCGTAATCCTCAAGGACGTGGACCTGGGAGAGTGCCGCGAGTGGAACTTCAAGAACTCCAAGGGAGAGACAGTATATGGCCGCTTCTATCTGCCGCCTCACTTCGACCCCAACAAGAAGTATCCTATGATTGTCAACTACTATGGTGGATGCAGCCCTACCAGCCGCAACTTTGAAAGCCGCTATCCTCAGCACGCCTACGCGTCCCTCGGATACGTGGTTTACGTAGTTGCAGGCCCCAGCGGCGCCACTGGATTCGGCCAGGAGTGGTCCGCACGCCACGTGAACACCGCAGGCGAAGGCCCGGCACAGGACATCATAGAGGGAACGCAGCAGTTCTGCAAGGAGCATCCGTTCGTGGACGCATCCAAGGTTGGCTGTATTGGAGCTTCCTACGGAGGATTTATGTCAGAGTACATCCCTACAATCACTGACTTCTTTGCCTGCGCGGTTTCCCACGCCGGAATCAGCGACCATACCAGTTACTGGGGCTTCGGCTACTGGGGATATTCATACAGCGAGGTTTCAATGGCCAACAGTTATCCTTGGTCTGACCAGGACCTGTACGTAAAGCAGAGCCCTCTGTACCGTGCCGACAAGATAAACACTCCGTTGCTGCTCGTCCACGGAGACGCTGACACCAACGTTCCGTTCAACGAGAGCGTTCAGCTGTTTACCGCACTCAAGCTTTTGGGCAAGGAGGTTGCGTTTGTAGCGGTAAAGGACCAGAACCACCACATCCTTGACTATCAGAAGCGTCTGGAGTGGCAGGAGACAATCTGGGCCTGGTTTGCAAAATGGCTGCAGGACGATCCTTCCTGGTGGGATGCAGTTTACAGCCCCAAGAGCCTTTAGAATAGATTAAGGTCTATACAGTCGCCCATAGCCTTATAACCCTGGGCGTTTGGATGGAGCCAGTCGTTCTCGAACAGATAAATTGGATTGAGGGCGTCTGGCTCTTCTTTTCCGCTCATATGGGCATCAAAGTCAATGAGCCCGTCAAACTCCCCGCCTGTCCTGATCCATCTGTTGAGGATCTGGCGGCCTTCCTCACGGCTTTCAGTGTAGTATCCGTTGTGCTTGAAAGGCATTACCGTGGCACCTATCACCTTGATTCCCTTTGCGTGCGCCTGGGCTATGATGTTCCTGTAGACCTCGATGACCTGGGCTGCTGTTTCAGGGCCGTTGCGGGTGGTGCCAAGGTCATTCACTCCTTCGAAAATTATGATATACTTGACTGACGGGAATCCAAGCAGGTCGTGCTCGTAGCGGTTTACAACGGCAGGGCCGTTGCCGCCGCGGAGCACGCAGTTGCCGCCGAGGCCAAAGTTGAGCACGGCTATGCGGCGCGTGCGCCTGCCGGCCAGCAGCCTCCTGGACAGGTTGTCTGTCCAGCGGTTCTGGCCGTTGGTGGTGGTGCCGCGGCCGTCGGTGATGGAGTCTCCGAGCACGGCAATCGAGGAGGCCTTTTTGGAGGCCTTCACGTCTATGCTCTCAATAGTGTACCAGTGGTCCGTCTTGGCATCCTTGCCAAGGAAATAGGAAGTTGTGCGGGAGCCAGGGTGGCTGGTTATGGCGTTGGCCGGGGCCTTGCCGTACTTTATGGTTATGGCAACGTTCATCCTTTCCTTGAGCCTGAAGCGGATGGGGTCGCTGTATACTTCCTCGCCGGCCTTGATGGTCACGGCTTCCTTGCCGCCAAACGTAAGGACTTTCTCGGAGCCGGGAAGGATGTCAGGGCTGGCGCCTTCCGTCAAGGCCTGGGCAATCTCCACGTGAAGCATTTCCAGGTCCTCCTTGCTGAAGCGGTTGGAGAATCGCAGCCTGACCTCGTTGCCTCCAATGGACACCTGTACTATCTGCCTGAGGGTTTCTCCGGCGAGGGGGATTGGAGGGTTGTTGTGAGGCTCCGCAATCTGCTGGGCAGTTGCCCAGGTGGTGACCCATTTGCGCGCGGAGGCGGTGTGAGGGCAGAAAACGGCCAGGGCTGCCGCCAGGGCCGCAATTTTGAGAATCCTGGAAAGTTTCATTGTATTCAGTCGAATATTAGTTTGCTGATGAAGATCTGGGAGTCTGCGCATCGGCCTTCAACAATATGTTCGTTGCCGTTCTGGGCGTGGTACAGGGTTACTGTCTCGCCAAAGAGGGCTTCGTGGTTGAAGTTGATGGTGATGTCCTTTATGTTGCGGTTCCTGGTGAGGTCACCGGGGAGGCAGTCCATTGCCCACACGGTGTATTTTGCGTTGTTCGTGTGCCCGTTGCAGTCAAGGTCAGAGTAGATAACGCGGTGCTCTCCCACGGCTTCCAGGGGGGAGTCCTTGGGCAGAATGATGCGTGCCGCAGGCTCCTCTATGGCAAAACTGTCGTTCTGTGGGGTGCTGTCCACAATGCCTTCAAGAGCGTTGGGCCGCACAATTGTGCGCTTTGTCTTCTCCATTATGATCCAGGAGCTGGTGGCGTCCACAAGGGATTCTCCGTTGTCTCCCAGCAGCCGGTAATCCCTCACGTAGCACATTCCCTTGAGCCCCCTGTGCCAGGTCTGGGCCGTGACGGTGCTGTACATTGGAGGAAGGGTGTTGAACCTGACGCGCATCCTTGCAAGGATCCATACAATGTTGTGTGGCGCCATCTGCCTGTCAGAGAATCCCAGCTGAAAAGAGCCCTGGGTGGCAAGTTCCTGCGCTATGTCCATAAATGACGATGCCCTGAGAAGCGAGCGGTTATCGAACATATAGCAAGGTATGTCCAGTTTGTAAGAAAGCTTGTTTTCCATAATGCAAATATAGTGAACTTGGGGCGTTCACGGAATTTTTTTGTAAATTGCAGCAATAAAGCTAATACCATCTATCTATTATGAAAAGATTATTCGTCATTTTGGCAGCAGCCCTTCTGTGTGCAGGCGCTGCTTCGGCACAGGAACTCCAGAATTTCCAGAACAACGGACGCCAGCGCGTAGTTTCCCCTGAGATTGCTGACGGACAGGTGACATTCCGCCTTGCGGCAGATTATGCCACCGTGGTAACCCTTTCAGGAAACTGGATTACCGAGAGGGGAGGAATCCCTATGACAAAGGAGAACGGCGTATGGTCAGTGACAATTGACCTTCCCACTCCGGATATCTACACATACAACTTTGTGGTTGACGGCGTTGCCGTGAACGACCCTCAGAACTATATGGTCCAGAGGGACGGTACCCGTTATCTCAATATGCTGATGGTTCCCGGCGAGCTTACCGAGAACTATTTCGAGGCGGACCAGAGGGGAACTGTCAGCTACAAATGGTATGACAGCAAGATCCTTGGCATTAACAGGCGCCTTACAGTCTATACCCCGTACGGATACGAGAAGAATACAAAGCAGAAATACCCTGTTCTGTACCTGCTTCACGGAGCCGGCGGAGACGAGGAGGCCTGGACCAGTATGGGCCGTACCGCTCAGATCCTTGACAACCTTATCCAGAAGGGAAAGGCGGTTCCTATGATTGTGGTTATGCCTAACGGTAATCCCGGCCAGCAGGCCGCGGTAACCCTGGGCCTTCCTGAGTCAGGCCGCAACTTCCGCGACCCTTCACTTGCAAACGCCTATGTCAGAAGCCTTTGCGAGGAGATAGTTCCTTTCATTGAGAAGGAATTCAGGGTTGTTGCCAAGCCTGCATCGCGCGCAATCGCCGGCCTTTCAATGGGCGGCGGCCACACAATTACCGCATCCATCCTGTATCCTGAGCTGTTCGACTACATCTGCCCCCTGTCCGCTGCAGGTTCAGCCAATGACGAGCAGATCCAGGCGCTCAAGAAGGCAGGCGTAAAGCTCTACTTCCTTGCCTGCGGTACCTCAGACTTCCTGTATCAGGGTTCCCAGACCCTTGACCAGACCCTTACAAAGAACGGCCTGGACCACATCTTCTTTGAGTCTTCAGGCGGCCACACCTGGTCCAACTGGAGGATCTACCTGAACAATTTTGCCCCGATGCTTTTCAAATAAGCCTCCCATACGATGAGAAAAACCGCAATTGTCACAGCCCTGGCGCTCCTGGCATCATTGGCGTTCGCCCAGGGTAACTATCAGATATCTGACCAGGATACCTTCGGATATCTTTTCGCCCACCAGTCCGCCCACGGCGGATGGACGGCTTACGCGCTGTCGCCTGACGCCATCCATTTCCATTCCCTCCTGTGCGGCGATGCCATAATGGACAACGTGAACGCTCCATATGTATGCCGCACCAAAGACGGGAAAGGCTTCATAATGACCGTTGCGGGCGCAAATGGAAGGATAGAGATCAAGACAAGTATCAACCTTCTGGACTGGAAGGATGTCTCCGTAAGGCCAACGCTGCCACGCGGGGCATCGGTCCGTGGACCCCAGATAATATGGGACGCACAGAAAGGTTCCTACCTTCTTTATTTCTCCCTCCTGGACGCATCCAAGTGCCGTTATTACCGCATTTACGGATGCTATGTAGACGCGGCCTTCAGCAAGATATCCGCTCCGGAACTGCTTGCTGACTGGAACGGATCCACCATAGATCCAGACATCACCTGGCTTCCTGCGGAGTCCGCCTATTTCTTGATAGCCAAGAAAGACGGCGGACGGCCCGGATTCTATACGGCCAAGTCCGCCTCCCTTTCCGGCCCCTGGGACAATCCCCAGTACGTAGCCTTCGAGGGAGAGAACGTCTGCACCGGCGCTTCCGTATTCCACGTAGCGGGCCAGGAGCAGTGGCAGATAGGGTACGTGAACTACTCAAGCGAGCCGTTCAACTACCGCCTCTGCAAGGCTGACCCGGCAATGGGCCGCTTCTTCCAGCCCCAGAACATAGAGGGCATCTACGGCCCCCAGCAGGGCTCATTCATAGCCCTGACTGAGGCCGAGTACAAAGCCCTCCAGGCCTGGAGCGACGAGCGCGAGCCCGCGCACCTTGCCCCTGATGTGAACAACCCGGTGTTCCCGGGCCTTTATGCAGACCCTGAAGCCCTGTACAGTGAGCAGACCGGCAAGTACTACATTTTCCCAACCACGGACGGCGCATATCAGTGGCACAACTATGACTTCCACTGCTTCTCTTCCACAGACCTCAAGAACTGGAAGGACGAGGGCGTGATCCTGGACCTCAGGAACCTATCCTGGGGAAAGGAATATGCCTGGGCTCCCTGCATCATTGAAAGGAAAGAAGGCAACTCCTACAAGTACTATTACTACTTTGTGGCAAACAAGGCCGTGGGAGTGGCCGTGGCCGACAGGCCGGAAGGCCCTTACAAGGACGCGTTGGGCAAGCCTATGCTCAGCCAGGAAGAGCTCAAGACCCCCAACCAGGTCATTGACCCGGACGTTTTCCAGGATCCCAAGACCGGTAAATACTACCTCTACTGGGGCAATTCCTACCTGTGGATGGCAGAGCTCGCAGACGATATGACATCCCTTGTCCCCGGCACTATGCACGAACTCATCTCCCGCAGGCAACTGGCTGATTACCACTACCTTGAGGGAACCTATGTGTTTGAGCGCAACGGCCTGTACTACTTTATGTGGTCAGAGAACATTACCCGTTCTTCCTACTACCGCGTACGCTACCTGATTTCAGACTCTCCAACGGAGTTCATACGAGACGGAAAGCCGGCAAAGGTAGAGGAGACCATTGTGATACAGCAGGATCCTTCCAAGCAGATCTTTGGAACAGGACACCACGCCGTGCTTAATATCCCTGGCACTGACGACTGGTACATAGTATATCACCGCTTCACCCGCCCTGAAGGCGTAAAGATGGGCCTTTCAGGAGGTTACAACAGGGAAGTGTGCATAGACAGGATGTATTTCAACCCGGACGGGACCATCATCCCTGTCAAGCCTTCATTGTAGTACAATGTTTGCACGGGTCAGTTAAAACAGAATTATGAGACCAAGAATTATACTACTAGCAATTGCCGGCCTGCTGGCTTTCACACTGGCGGCCAGGGCGCAGGACCAGGAAGCCGAGGGAGATTCCAAGGTACAGTATTCCACCATCATTGATATGCTCCGCAGGGAGCCAGGCATCATTGTAGGCCAGGCCAGCGCAGGAGCAATGCCAAGGGTGCTGGTCCGCGGAATTGGTACAAATACTGATCAGACGCAGCCGCTGTTCGTGGTTGACGGAGTAATTACGGACAATATCACCTACATCCTTCCCAACGACGTCTATTCAATAGAGGTCATAAAGGACGGCACCGCAGCCATTTACGGAATGCAGGGAGCGAACGGTGTAATTGAGATTACCACCAAGACTGCGCGGGAATCAGCCCTGAAGGCCCAGAAGGCAGCCCAGGAAGCAAAGCAGATAGCCAGGGAAGCCAAAAAAGCAGAACGCGCCGCAGCCAAGGAAGCCAAGAGACTGGAAAAGGAGGCTCAGAAAGCGGCCAAGAGGGCTAAATAGCCCACTTGGTCAGTATTCTGAACACTTTGCCAGGATTGGCGTTCCACTTTTCTAAGGCGTCCTGAGCGTCCTTGGGATCTATGATGTCTGAGACAAAGGCATCCGCATCAACTCCTGAAGACAGGTAGGATATTACATCCGAAAAGTCTTCGGGAGTTGCGTTTCTGGAGCCCATTATGTCCAGTTCCTTCTTGACGAACAGGCTTGTAGGCAGGGACACATCGGTCTTGGCGTAGCCGATGCAGACAATACGGCCTGTGAAGGCCACTCTTTCAACTGCCATCCTGTACGTGGGAACGCTGCCCACTGCCTCGATGACTACGTCCGGATCGGGAAGTCCTTCCCACTCCGTTGAACTGTTGTAGGCATAGGCCGCGCCCAGTTTCCGGGCAAGCTCAAGCTTGACCGGATCGATGTCCGCGGCTATGACTGTGGCGCCGCGCTGCACGGCGCTCACCAGCGCGCCAAGGCCCACCATTCCGCAGCCGATCACCATCACCACGTCGTCCTTTGTGATGCGCCCGCGGTTTGCGGCGTGGAAGCCCACGCTCATAGGCTCTATGAGGGCGGTGTACTTGAGGGGAACCTCTCCGCAGGGGATAACCTTCTGCCAGGGAACGCAGATGAACTCCTTCATTGCGCCGTCGCGCTGGACGCCCAGCGTCTCGTTATTCTCGCACGCGTTGTGCCTTCCGCGCCTGCAGGAGGCGCATTTTCCGCAGCTTGTGTAGGGGTTGAGTGTGACAATCTGTCCCGGCTTGAAAGTGTCCGGAACATCGCTGCCAAGCGCCTCAATGCTGGCGCCTATCTCGTGCCCCGGGATGCGGGGATAGCTTACCATTGCGTTGGCGCCCCTGAACGTGTTCAGGTCCGATCCGCAGAATCCTGCATAATGTATCTTAACCTTTATTTCCCCCGGGCCCGGTGCAGGCTCCGGAGTATCTGTCAGGCGGATGACGCCCGGCTGGACAATCTGAAGAGTTTTCATTCCGACATATTTTTTATGTAAGGTGGCTGGGGAACTTCCCCGAAGCCGTAGAATCGTTTTGCATTGAGGCCAAGGAAGGCTTCCTTTTCGTCCTGGCTTAACTCGTTGGATTTCAGTATGAAATCATAGCTCATCTTGTATGTGATGGCGCATATTGTGCGGGGGTAGTCGCTACCCCACATAAGCTTGTCCATTCCAACCCAGTCAGCGGCCTTGCGTATTGAGCGGACGGCTGAAGGGTACGGATAGAATTCAGAATTGTAGAGCCAGGTGATGCCGCCGGCCTCTACGTATACGTTTGGCGCCTCAGCCAGCTTGACCTGCTGCTCGAAGCACTTGCCCGTAACCATCCCAAAGTGGCCTATGGCCACCTTGAGGTCAGGGCATTCCTGGATGACTTCCTTGAACTGGGCTATCTGGGCGGAGTTGTCGTCAAGGCACATTGAGAGGATCTGGCCCTTGGCTTCCATATCCTTGAAGAATGCCACAAGAGCGGGATCGGTGAGGTTGCGCTTCATCCTGTGGCCGGGTATTGCGGCGGCCCTGAATCCCTCCGGAATCTCCAGCGGGCCCTTGTCAATGTCCAGCAGGCTGCAGGAGAGGAAGCGGTCAGGGTATTTGGCCTGTACTTCCTTGAGGTAGGCGTCCTGATTGCCGTCAATCACTTCCTGGACCACTACCGCCGCGCCCACCTGGGCGTAATCCATATTGGCAAGGAACACCTCTGCCGTATTGGTGCCGTCCGTCATAAATGGAGGGAGCATCTGGCGAACCACTCCAAAAAACATTGAACGTCCGCCCGGAAGAGGGTAGATCTTCTGCCCGTCAACCAGGGCTTCCTGTCTGAGCCACAAGTGGCTGTGCGCATCTATAATTATCATAAATCGTTAAGAATCGTTGATGCTAATTTAAGAATTTTATTTAATTTTGAGGATATAAGACTATATAACCAAATTGACAATCAATATGAAAAAACTTTTCACCCTTGCCGTGCTGTGTCTCTGTATGACACTCAATGCTGCAAATCTCAAGTTTTCAAGTATGTTAGGGGACAATATGGTCCTCCAGCAGAACGCTACGGTAAAGATATGGGGATACGCGTCCCCGGGTGCCAGCGTCAGCGTGAGCACCTCCTGGGGAGCATCAGGCTCCGCCAGGGCCAACGCCAAGGGAGAATGGGTGGCAACCGTCAAGACTCCGGCCGCAACATTCAACCCGCAGACCGTAAGGGCGCGAAGCGGCTCCGAGTCCGTGACCGCATCCAACGTCCTCATTGGCGAGGTATGGTTCTGCTCCGGCCAGAGCAATATGCAGATGACCCTTGGCGGAGGTATGGGAACCCCGGTGGAGGGCTCGCTTGAGGAAATAGCCCTTTCTGGCCAGTATAAGGGTGTAAGGCATATTTCAATCAGGAACACCAGCGCCCTGGAGCCCGCATTTGACGTGGAAGGGGAGTGGCAGGTTTCCAACCCCAATACCGCGCCACGCTTTAGCGCCGTGGCATATTTCTTTGCCAGCAGGCTTTCAAAGGCCCTGGACGTGCCCGTGGGCGTGATCAACGCCAGCTGGGGCGGTGCGGAAATCACCCCCTGGATGAGCGCCGAGTCCCTCAAGGCATACTCCTCCATAGTTAATATGGCCGATGCCACAGACAATTCCGTGAACGTAATGTACAAGCCTACAGTGATGTACAACGGAATGTTCGCCCCTTGCAGCAAGTACACCGTGAACGGCATAATCTGGTATCAGGGTGAATCCAACGTGAGCATCCGCTACAAGGACTACGCTTCGCTTATGACCACAATGGTCGAGACCTGGCGCAAGGACTTCGGCCGAGGAGACATTCCGTTCCTTATCGTGGAACTCCCTCCTTATGACTACTACGACGGCAACTATGGTTTCCAGGACGAGCAGGGCCCCATCCTGCGCGAACAGCAGTTCCTGGCTACCAAGACCATTCCCAACAGCGGGATCGTGGGAACCAATGACCTGACCTTTGACTATGAACTCAACCAGGTACACCCCTCCAACAAGCGCCCCGTGGGCGAGAGGCTCTGCTACCTTGCTATGAAGATGGCCTATGGCTACGACAACCTTCCCGCCCTCAACCCAAGCGCCAGGGTGGCTTATGTGGACGGCGCCAAGGTGCGCGTCTACTTTGACAACGCAAACAGCGGATGGCTTGGAACGAACGTGATAGAAGGCTTCGAACTCGCGGGCGGCGGCGGACATTTCCACAAGGCCGATGCCGTTACCGGCTTTGCCTTCAGGGAGGGCGCCTACGTGGAGCTCACCTCAAAGGAAGTGCCTGAGCCCAAATATGTGCGCTACTGCTTCCGGGATTTCCAGGTTGGCACCCTGAAGGCTGCCAACGGACTCCCCGTCATCCCGTTCCGCGCGGAAGTAGAGCCTATGCCAGAACAGCCGGCCCGTCCGGCCGGACCACCGCAGAGACAGGCAAACAACTAATTATATGAAAGCGAAATACCTATTGGCCTTGCCGCTGCTGCTCTTTGCTGCAACTGCGTGCAAGAAAGGTCTGGAATCCCCTAACGGTTCCCTGGCCCTTGACGTGAACGACCAAACCCTCAGCGTCACATACAAGGGCGCTGACGTATTCCCGGAGATCCACCTTGGACTTATTGCGGAGAATGCGGATTACGATCAGGACCTTACCCTGAAGTCAGTCTCCAAGGTGAGCAGGATATCTGAAGATTACCAGATGCTTACCGGAAAGAGGAGCCACTGCACCAACCAGGCCAACGAGAGGACCCTGACCTATGCAAATCCCAAGGGGGAGGAGCTTAAGGTCATAGTCCGCCTCTACAATGACGGACTGGCATTCCGTTACCAGCTTCCCGCGGGCTCCAAGGTAGTGGAGGAGAAAACCTCCTACCTGATCAAGGACGGAGTCAACCGCTGGATATCCCCCCAGGTAATCGACTGGGAGAACAACTATCCGCTCACCACCAACGGAAAGCGGGTGAACACAATGCACGCACCCGAGCAGGGCAAGGACGGCAAATGGGCGTTCCCTGCACTGTTGGAGCCTTCCAAAGGTGTTTTCGCCCTCATAACGGAGGCCGACCTCCGTTACGGAAACAGCGGCTCGTATCTGGACAACAACGCGGCCGAGGACCATTATACGGTAAACGGTTTCAGCGATTCCGTACTTCCGGACGGATGCTCACCCTGGAGGCTTGCAATAATAGGCACCTTAGACACCGTTACAGAGTCAACCTTGGTGACTGATGTCAGCACTCCCAACCAGATTGCGGATCCATCCTGGATAAAACCGGGCGTTTCCTCCTGGATTTATTGGGGATACAACGGCGGCTCAATGGACTATAACCTTCTGTCACAGTATGTTGACCTTGCTGCTGAGATGGGCTGGCCTTACAGCCTTGCCGACGGCGGCTGGCCTATGATGAGAGGCGGAAATATAGATCAGCTGGTAGCATATGCCAAGGAGAAAGGCGTTAAGATGAACGTATGGTATAACTCCGAGACATCCATTCCTACACGTGTCAAGACCATCAGCGACCCGGACGGCCGCGAAAAGGAATTCGACAGGCTGGAGAAACTGGGCGTAACCGGTGTAAAGATAGATTTCTTCCTTCCGGACAGCGCCTCTATGGTGGATTATTACCTGGATATCCTCAAGGATGCCGCCAAGCATCACCTGCTGGTGGATTTCCACGGCTGTACAATGCCAAACGGCTGGCAGCGCACCTGGCCCAATATGATGACAATGGAGGGCGTATACGGCTCAGAGCAGTACAATAACGGGCCTTTCCTGTCTCCTGGCGCAGCCACCCATAACGCCACCCTGCCTTTCACCCGCAACGTGATAGGTCCTATGGACTATACTCCGGGAACATTCTCTGACAGCAGGTTCCCCCATATCACCACCAACGCTCACGAGCTTGCCCTTCCGGTGCTTTTCGAATCCGGCCTCCAGCATATGCCTGACATTCCTGAATCATATTATGCACTTGCGGACGAGATCAAGGAAGCCTTGAGGACTATGCCTTCTGTATGGGACAATACCGTTCTCCTGGACGGATATCCTGGAGAAAAAGTGGTGCTTGCCCGCCAGAGCGGAAACAAGTGGTACATTGCGGGAGTAAACGGACTTGATACTCCCGTGACGCTTCAGTTCTCACTTGAGAGGCTGGGCATAACGCCAAAAACCTCCATCCTCTTCTGTGACGGTGACGCGGACCGGGAGATAAATGTTGCGCCGTTCCCGCAGGGAGACAAGATATCCGTTCCTTGCCGCGCAATGGGAGGTTTCCTTGCCGTGATAGAGTAATAAAAGAATATGAAAGCAAGATCAATCATAGCAATTCCTTTGATGATGCTCGCCTTGACGGCGTGCAACAAAGGCCTGAAATCGCCTTCCGGCTCACTTGCCTTGGGCGTTGAAGGACAAACAATCAGCGTTACCTACAAGGGCGCTGACGTATTCCCGGAGATCCACCTTGGACTTATTGCGGAGAATGCGGATTACGATCAGGACCTTACCCTGAAGTCAGTCTCCAAGGTGAGCAGGATATCTGAAGATTACCAGATGCTTACCGGAAAGAGGAGCCACTGCACCAACCAGGCCAAAGAGAGGACCCTGACCTATGCAAATCCCAAGGGGGAGGAGCTTAAGGTCATAGTCCGCCTTTACAATGACGGACTGGCATTCCGTTACGTTGTTCCGGCAGGAACAAAGGTCACGGAGGACAGGACGTCATATCTGGTCAAGGACGGTGTAAAACGCTGGTTCTCATCCCTGCATACGGATTATGAGAACAACTTCCCGCTGGCTACGGACGGAAAGCCCACGCCCTCCAGGCGGCCGGGCGGAAGAGGCTCCACGCAGTGGGCCTATCCGGCCCTCCTGGAGCCCTCAGAGGGCGTCTTCGCCCTCATTTCAGAGGCTGACGTCCGCCACGGAGACAGCGCATCGTCCCTGGACAATGGCGCTGCGGAAGAGTACTACAACGTGAAGTTGACGGGCCCTTCCGCCTTCTGCGAAGGCCTTTCGCCCTGGAGGATGGCAATGATTGGAAGCCTTGCTGACATCACTGAATCCACGCTTGTCACGGACCTCAGCACGCCAAGCCAGATTGCCGATATGTCCTGGATAAAGCCTGGAGTCTCTTCCTGGGTTTACTGGTCCAACAACCACGGTTCCAAGTTCTTTGACCTGGACGTGGAGTTCATAGACCTTGCCGCGGATATGGGCTGGCCTTACTGCCTTATTGACTGGGAGTGGCCTGATATGGAAGACGGCAGCATTGAGGAACTTGTGGACTATGCCAAGGAGAAGGGCATCAAGATAAACCTGTGGTACAACTCCGGAACCTCCTGGATAGGCCCCGGGGCCCCTCAGCCGCAGGACAGGCTCAACACTGCGGAGAACCGCGAGAAGGAGTTCGCCTGGCTTGAAAGCATTGGCGTTACCGGAGTCAAGGTTGACTTTTTCCTGCCTGACGATGCCAAGATGATTGACTATTACCTGGATATCCTGCAGGATGCGGCCAAGCATCACCTGCTCGTGGATTTCCACGGCTGTACAATCCCCAGGGGCTGGCAGAGGACCTGGCCTAATATGATGTCAATGGAAGCCGTATACGGGGCTGAAATGTACAATAACGGGCCAATAATGACCACCCGCGCGCCGTCCCACAACGCAACCCTGCCTTTCACCCGCAACGTAGTGGGTCCTATGGACTATACGCCCGCCACATTCACTGACAGCCAGTTCCCTCACATAACCACCAACGCGCACGAACTTGCGCTTCCGGTTCTGTTCGAGTCCGGCCTCCAGCATATGGCGGACAGGCCGTCTGGCTTCTACAACCTTCCGGAGCATGTCCGCGAGGTGCTGGGCGGGATGCCTTCCTTCTGGGACGATACCGTCCTGCTGGACGGCTATCCGGGCCAGAAGGCCGTCATAGCCCGCCGCAGCGGTGGCAAGTGGTACATTGCCGGAATCAACGGCCTTGAGGAGCCCGCCACGCTGGAATTCTCACTTGAGAGGCTCGGAAATCTTGGCGGAAACTCCATCCTGTTCTGCGACGGAGCAGAAGACAGGGACATAAAGATAACGGCCCTCCCGGAAGGGAAGACCGTATCTGTTCCTTGCCGCGCAAGGGGCGGATTCCTGGCCGTCATTGAGTAAACAGAATACCCAAAGTGAGTCCCTGGGTGCAGTCTAAAAGTTCTCCCAGGGGCCCCATCGAAATCCTGAATTTCCGGGTTGCCGCGTTGACCGCCCAGTTTATGTTGAAGGATTTCTTCCCAACGGCAAAGGTGCATTTCTTGAGGTCGTGGAAGGTCACGGAGCATCCCTTTGGGTTGGCTCCCATCGCATCCATAAGCGCGGTGGCCTCCTTCACTGAAGGAACCGGACCCTCCTTTTCCATAAAGACCATTCCGATTCCGGAATAAGACCACTTCCCCAACATCTCGGAAGGTGTTGGGGAAGGGTAGTCTTTGGTTATGTCCTTGATGGTCCCGCTGACCTGGCTCCTGGCCGTAAGGGCCAGGGACAGGAACAGCAGGATCGCTGATAGTTTTCTCATCGTCCCATCAGGTTCTTGAATGCGAGACCGAAGGTGAGGTATGATACGTTTCCTCCGATTGTTCCCTCATTCTGGCCCCACAGGAACGGCCAGTCGTCGTAGTTCTCAAAGTGGTCAGGCTTGCGGAACAGGAGTCCCGGGGCTACGTTTCCAGGGATGAATGAGAGGTCAGCCCTGTTGTTTCCGTAGAATACCTGCTTTGGCCTTGCTGCGCCAACGGCTGCAACCAGTGAGTAGTTGTGGTAAGGATGGCATCCGAACAGGAATGAGGTTGCCTTGAAGGCCTCGTCCTTGCTGATGATGTCAGGGAAGTAGCTGCTGGCCATACAGATGGTGGAGCCGAAGCTTACCACGCTGCCGCTGCCTGCCCAGTTGCCCAGTCCGATAGGAACTCCGTAAGGGTTGTCGGTCTCAAGGCTGTCAATGTAGTGCTTGTACTGCTCTACTGCAGGCCTGAGGCTCTCCTTGTAGGCGTCATCCATATAAGGGATGGCCTCAAGGGCGGTGGTGAGGGAGTTGATGGCGCTGCGGCTCAGAGAACGGTTGATCTGGTCCTTGAACCTGTCAAGATACTGCTGCTCTCCGGTGGAGATGTAGAGCTGCAGGTTGGCTGCCATATCGTTGCCGGCTCCGCGGCCTGAGCTCTGCATAAGCTCTGTAGCCTCCTTGAGAAGCCTCTTGGACTCCTTGAGGGCGCGGGCTGCAAGGTCATCGTTGTAACCCTTGAGGGCGCGGCTTGCAGCTGCGAGGCAGGTTGCTGCGCGGAAGTCAGATGAAGGGTTGCGGCTTGTGAATGCCCACATATCGTCAGGGGTACCGCTGGACTTGCCGTCGGCAGACTTCTGGTATGGCTTGAGCCTTGGATCGTAGTGGAGACCGTCGGTGATGGAGGCGGCGTCTCCAAGGTGATGATAGTTGTCAAGGACGGAGTTGGACAGGGTCTGGGACATATGTCCTATGTTCTCCGCCTGGGCTACGATATTGAGTACGCCGTGCTCCAGGTACTGGAGGATATCAGGCTTTCCGTCCGGACGGTGGAGGTCTACATAGCGCTGGTCTTCGTCAACGAAGGTGTAGTCACGCATTGGATGGAACCTCTCCCAGATGGATGTCAGGTTCTGGATAACGCCAATGTTGGATCCGGTCTCTATGTCAAAGTCTCCGGCATCGAAGTATCCGCCCACGTTCAGGCCGGGGATGAGCTCGAGGCCTTTGTACTTGGTGTCAGTGGTAGGGCCCTGGCCGTGGAGGTCAAAGTGGTCCGTGTTGACGGGAGCCTGGAGGTAGCCCTCCCTGAACGGCTCGCCGTGCCATATGCGGTAACCCTCGTTAACCGTTACGTGGTTCATATGGATAGGAATCCATACGTCGCTGGTGGCGTCTGTGATATGGTCGTAAACGTCGTCGTTGATGATGAAGTTGCCGGTCTGGGTGTCGCCGTACTTGATGAAGTAGACGCCGGGCTCCTGTACCTTTGAGAAGTCGAACTTAACGTAGTTGTACTTGAAGTAAGGTCCCCAGGTGTCGGTAGGGCCGGTGAAGACGGTCTTTGTGCTTCCGTCGTCGTTAACCTTGCAGATTGAAGCCTTGCCAAGGATCTTGTCGTTCTTGTCAAGCTCGATAACTGCAACCTTTGGCTGGTCAGGCATATAACCTACCTGAGAGAAGCCAATGTTGGGCTCGCGGATCCATCCGTCAATTGAGTTGGGTTCGATTGTCCAGGAGAGGACCTTGCCGGTCTGGCCTGCAGGAAGGAGGCTGCGGAGTACGAACCATCCGTTCTGGGCAAGCATACGGCCGTCATAGAGGTTGAGGTCTGCGCCCTCGCTGGTAACCTTGATGGTCCTTTCAGGATCGTCCGGTGCCATAAGGATCTCGTGTCCTGTTGCAAGAGGAAGCGGATCTACGAACTGGTCAGTGCCCCTGTCGTCATAGGTCTTGTATCCCTTGTACTGTTTGATTTTCTCTGAGTTGGGCCTTGCAACGGTGTTGCTTACGGCATAACGGGGGAAGCGGTCAGGCTTTCCGTCAATGATGTAGGTCTTGAGCCAGTACTGGGAAGGAAGGAATTCCAGGTTGAAACCGGCGTCTCCGACAAGTTCTGCAGGAACAGGCTTGTCAAGATATACGGCAATCTCAAATGCGTCGCCCTTTCCTGTAACCACTACGCGTGAGTCAAAGTCGAAGTCGTCATAGCGAAGGCCAACCTCTATTGAGTTGTCATCAGTGTTGACCTCCCTGGAGGTGGTGGCCGGAACGAGGTCCCACTGCTCCGGGGTGTTGGAGAGCCTGATGGCTCCACCCTGTACGGTGCGCACGCCGTGGTGGATGATCTCGATTCCTGAGTCTTTCTCGTCATTGAAACCGCCGCTGAATGTGTTGCTGTAAACAAGCACGTTTACGCCGCGGTTTGCAAAGTACTCAAGATCGTTAATCTTGAGATCCTTGTTCTCTGCTGAATTGCAGGCGGCAAACACAAAGAGGGATGCTGCCGCTACCGGGAATAGTTTGAAGAATTGTTTAATCATATATATGGTTGGTTTTTTTGAGGTAAAAACTCTACTGTAAGATGGCTTCTGCCAGGAGTTCAAGGTTGGGGATGTCGCTGTCCTTGAGGCGGCTCTTGATAGTGACCAACGGGCCGGCTATCTCTACGTTTTTCATTGAGGAGAGCATCTCCGTCATAACCTTTCCGGCGCTGGGAGCCCAGGAACCGTTCTCCAAAATGGCAACCTTGCGGTTGCAATAGCCCTTGATCTGAAGCCTGTGGAGGAAGTCATACATAGGGGTGAACAGGCCGAAGTCATAGGAGGCTGAGGCCACCACCATCCTGGGATAGCGGAAGGCGTCCTCTACGTTTTCAGCTATGTCCGAGCGGCTGAGGTCGCTGAGGACCACTTTTGGGGCGCCTTTGGCGGCCAAAAGGTCCGCAAGCTTCTGTGCCGCGGCAAGGGTGCCGCCGTGGATGGAGGCGCAGGCTATGAATACGCCGTCCGTCTCCGGAGCGTAGCGGCTCCAGGTGTCGTACAGGCTCACGTATTCAGAGAGGTTGTCTTCCAGCAGGGGGCCGTGGAGAGGGCGGATAGCCTTTACGGGCAGTTGGCCCACCTTTCCAAGGAGCGTCTGCACGGGGCCGCCGTATTTGCCGACTATGTTGAAGTAGTAGCGGCGGGCCTCGCAGCTCCAGTCATCGTCCTCGCGTCCATAGAAGCCGCATTTGCCAAGGGCTCCGAATTTTCCGAAGGCATCGGCGCTGTAAAGGGCGCCGTCGGCCTTGTCAAAGGAAACCATCACCTCCGGCCAGTGCACCATTGGTGCCGATATGAACTGCAGGGAGTGCTCTCCAAGATCCAAGACGTCGCCTTCCTTTACGCATAGCGTCCTGCCGGAGAAATCCTTGTCAGGGAAGAACTGCGGGAACATTTGCAGCGCTTTTGCGCCTGCGGTGAGCACCAGGCCCGGATACTCCTCCATTGCCCAGGCAATGAGGGCGGAATGGTCCGGCTCAAGGTGGTGGACTACGAGATAGTCCGGCTGGCGGCCTGCAAGGGCCTCCCTGAGGTTCTCTTTCCACTGGTCTGCCATACGGGCATCCGCGGTGTCAAGGATGGCTGTCTTGCTGTCCAGGATCACGTATGAGTTGTATGACATTCCTTCCGGGACAATATACTGGCTCTCAAAGAGGTCAAGGTCATTGTCGTCCGTTCCAATGTATTTTACTTTGTCGTTTATGTGCCTTATCATTGTGTATGATTATTTCTTCACGTATTATACAAATATAGGAAATTGTCTTTATATTTGGTGAAACCATTAATGCTTATTTAATTTTTTACAATTATGAAGAAATACGTATGCGAAGTATGCGGATGGGAATATGACCCTGAAACAGGATGCCCTGAAGCAGGAATAGCACCCGGAACACCCTGGGAAGACGTGCCTGCAGACTTTGTCTGCCCCGTTTGCGGAGTAGGCAAGGACGAATTCGCTGAGGAATAATAACCCTTGGAACAATGACCCTGATAGGAAATATCCTTTGGTTTGTGCTGGGAGGATTCCTGGTTGCCCTGCTGTATTTTGTGGGCGGACTTATGCTGTGTGTGACAATAATAGGCATCCCGTTTGGAATACAGCTGTTCAAGATAGCCGGCCTGGCCCTGTGCCCCTTTGGCAGGGACGTGGATATGATGAAGGATTCAGGCTGCCTGAACACCCTCTTCAACTTTCTCTGGCTTATGCTGGGGTGGTGGGGGATAGCGATAGTCCATCTTTTCCTGGCCGCGATATTTGCCATTACAATAGTGGGTATCCCGTTTGCAAAGGCGCATTGGAGATTGATGAAGCTTTCAATGATGCCGTTTGGGACGGTTACCATCCCAAAACGCAAATGAGCCCCAGGATAAAGGAAACCCTTGACTGGCTGGAATCCCACGGAATTTCCTATCAGGTTTATTTTCACCCGCCTCTGGCTACAATCCAGGAGGCGCTGGCGTATTGGAAGGACATAGATTCCGTACATTGCAAGAACCTGTTCTTCCGCAATCACAAAGGGAACCGCCACTATCTGGTGAGTTTCGAATGCCACAAAGACCTTGACATCCACGCCCTGGAGCATAAGCTGCACCAGGGCAAACTCAGTTTTGCCAGTCCAGAAAGGATGGAGCGCTGCCTGGGAGTGAGCCCGGGGTCAGTCTGCGCCTTCGGGCTGATTCACGACATTGACATTGCCGCAACGGCGGATCCAAGGGAACTGTTCGAGAATGGCCATCGGGTCAAGTATTTTATAGACAGGGAGTTGCAGGATGCGCCTCGGGTAAGTTTCCACCCCTGTGACAATACTGCGAGCGTGGTCCTGACAAACGAAATGTTCCATAAGTTCCTCTCCATATGGGGAGGGGAGGTAGAGTGGCTGGATATCTAGCCGCGGGATACCGTTTCTCCGCTTAACATAGCCTCGCAACCTTCCAGTATGTCTTGGAAGGTCCTTTCGAAGTCCCCGGTGTACCAGGGGTCCGCCACGTCGCGGCTCTTGCCGGCGTAGGACATCATAGAGTGCACCTTGCCTTCCGGGTCGCCCCCGAAGATGCGGTCAAGCCACCTGCGGTTGCTGTAGTCCATATAGATGATGCGGTCAAAGCGGGCGTAGTCCGCGCGGGTGACCTCGCGCGCCGTCTTGCGCGGGTCGAACCACACTCCGTGCTGGTTCAGACAGCGCTTTGCCGGCGGATAGATGGGGTTGCCGTATTCCTCGTCAGAGACACCGGCGGACTCTATGTAGTAGAGGTCTTCCAGCCCGTAGGCCTTTACAAGGGCCTTGAGAATGAATTCCGCCATAGGGGAGCGGCAAATGTTGCCGTGGCAGACGAACAGTATATTGCGCATAAGTCTATTTCTTTCTTTTAGTTATCTCTTTATGCCTTCCTGCAAGGAACACTCCCAAGAATATGGCCAGGGAGCCGGCCGCGGAGAGGGGGGTGAGCCTTTCGCCCAGTATGATGATGGCGGCTATCAGGGTGAAGAACGGGTTGAGGTACACAAAGTTGGTGGCCGTGAAGTGGCCAAGGCGAACCATCACTTTGTTCCATATTATGAAGCAGGCTAGCGACGCTATAAGGCCCAGGAAGAGCAGGTTGCCTATGACTGCGCCGCGGCCAAGGATCTCCGGCGCCGGCAGGCCCTCTCCTGCAAGCAGGAACGGGATTATCGTCACCAGGCCATAAAAGAACACCTTACGCGTGGCGAAGACTTCGCCGTAATCCGCGGACATCTTTCCCATAAAGATGCTGTAGACGCCCCAGCAGAGGGCTGCGCCAAAGGCAAGCAGGTCTCCGCGGAGGCTCATCTGGAAGCGCGAGCCGTCAAAGGCTATAAGCGCCACGCCAGCAAGCGCCAGCAGCGTGCCCAGCACAAGGACCCAGTTGAAGCGCACGGGCTCCAGGGCGTCTATGAAATCGCCCTTGAATAGCTTCCTGGCGGCCAGGGTGAGGAGGACGGTGACAAGCGGGGCGGTGCTTACAATGAAGGCCACGTTGCTGGCCTGGGTGTAGGCGAGGGCTGTGTTTTCCGTGAGGAAATACATCGATCCGCCGCTGATGCCCAGGAGCAGGAACACGGCCTCGTCCCGCAGGCTGGCGCTCCACAGGCGCGGCTTCTCCTTGCCTGCGAGTTCCAGCACCCAGATGCCCGCATAGGCCATCACAAAGCGGATGGCAAATATCTGTGAAGGATGCAAACCGTTGTTAATGAGGACTTTGGTGGAGATGAAAGTGACTCCCCAAATTGCTACTACTAACAAGGCCAGCAGGTGATATAGAAAATTTTTAGCGGGCATACCAGCCGCAAAGGTAACACAATTACAATAAAGTTAGTATCTTGCATTATTAGAATAATCCTAATCCGAACCGATATGACAAACACTGTTAAAAGACTGGCCGCACTGCTCCTCGCCGCAGGGATGGTGCTGCCTTTGGGTGCGCAGAACAGGGGAATGGGCGTACAGGTCAACTCTCCTGTTGTGAATCCGGACAACACAGTCACGTTCAACTACCGCAACGCCAATGCAAAGGACGTCAAGGTAAACGTGCAGTTCGCCGGTACGCACGACATGACAAAGAACGAGAACGGTGTGTGGACCATCACCCTTGGCCCCGCCGCTCCGGACATCTATCCGTACTGCTTCATCGTTGACGGAATCAATGTTATGGACCCTCTCAACCCTGACTGGTTCCCTAACGAGACCTTCAAGAACTCTCTTGTAGACATCAGGGGTAACAAGCCTCTGGTACATTCCGTACAGAGCGTTCCTCACGGAAGCGTAGACTATGTTAACTACTATTCCAAGAGCCTGGGCACCTGGGGAAGGCTGGTAATCTACACCCCTCCTTTCTATGACCAGAACCAGAGCCAGCGCTATCCCGTATTCTACCTCATCAGCGGAACTACCGACACCGAGGAGACCTACCACAAGGTTGGCCGCACCAACTTCATCCTTGACAACCTCATCGCAGAGGGCAAGGCAGTGCCAATGATCGTGGTAATGCCTTACGGAAATCCTTCCAAGTATTTCCCTGCAGGAACCGACCTCAGGGGCAGGGGCGATATGACCAGCGAGGACTTCATCAACGACATCGTTCCTTACGTAGATGCCAATTATCGCACAATCGCAGACAGGGAGCACCGCGCTGTGGGAGGCTTCTCCCGCGGAGGCAACCAGGCTCTCTCACACGGCCTCAGGCATCTTGATATGTTCTCCCATTTCTGCTGCTACAGTTCCTACACCTCAATGGACCTGCCCGCATACGACAGGCCTGACATCAACAGCCAGATCAAGCTCTTCTGGCTTGGCGTAGGTACTGACGACTTCCTCTACGAGGGTGCCAAGCAGTATATGGACTTCCTTGACAGCAAGAAGATCAAGAACATCAAATTCTTCACCAACGACAAGTTCGGCCACACCTGGATGAACGCCAAGTGCTTCCTTGACCAGTCAGTGCCGCTGTTGTTCAAATAATAGGAGGAAAGGAATATGAAAAAGATATTTGCAGCAATACTTGTAGCACTTGCGTGCATCAGCGCAAGCGCCCAGCAGTATACAATTCCAAGGGAGACAATGGCAAGGATGTTCCCTGCCGGTGTTGTTTCCCCGCAGATTAATGCCGATGGCAGCGTGACTTTCCGCTGCCAGGCTCCCAACGCCACCCAGGTTATGCTCAACTGCCAGATGCTTGAGCGCAACGCCCCAATGGTTAAGGACGAGGCTGGCGTATGGTCAATCACCGTAAAGCCAAAGACACCGGATATCTATCCATACTGCTTTGTCATTGACGGAACTCAGATCGCAGACCCCAACAACCCTGACATCTTCCCCAACGAGGGCTTCAAGAACAGCCTTGTAGACGTTCGCGGATCCGTTCCTTCTATGCAGGACCTCCAGGACGTTCCCCACGGAAAGGTTTCATACAGGTACTACACCTCCAAGAGGCTCGGCTTTGACCGCCCGATGTGCGTTTACACACCTCCGGGATACAACCCTGCAGAGGACACCAAATACCCCGTTCTCTACCTCATCCACGGTATGACCGATACCTACGAGACCTGGTTCAAGGTGGGCAAGATGAACAACATCCTTGACAACCTAATCGCACAGGGACAGGCGGAGCCTATGATTGTGGTTATGCCTTACGCCAACCCGTATCCTGAGATGATTCTCCGCGGCACCGCGACAGCTTACGACGCAATGAACACGGAGATTGTTGTTCGTGAGATCGTTGACGAGGTTATCCCTTACATAGAGTCCAACTATAAGGTTCAGGCCGATGCCGACCACCGCGCAGTTGCAGGCTTCTCACTTGGAGGACGCCAGACACTTGCAACCGGACTGGGCAACCCTGACAAGTTCCACTATGTATGCGCCTTCGCTCCGGCTATCTTCGGCAACGAGTGGGTGACTAATTTTGACAACGGAACATATTCAGATCCTGACAGCATCAACTCCAACCTGAAGCTTTTGTGGGTTAGCTGCGGTATTGACGACGGCCTTGTAACCGCTTCCCGCGGCCTTGACAACGCCCTCAACGACAAGAAGATCCGCCACCAGGCATACTTCTGCCAGGGAGCACATACCTGGATGAACTGCCGTGACTGGCTTGAACTCACAGCAAAGATGCTCTTCAAATAGACCGGAGTTTCTGGTAAGCGAGGCGGGGTGCACCATCGGCAAGATAGATAATGCCGCAGTAGGTGAACCCCGCTTTCTGTATGCAGTGTTGCATAATGTGGTTGTCTTCGTGGGTGTCTACGCGGAGGTTTTTGCAGTGCTGCCAGGCCCACGCGAAGCAGGCCGCGGCAACGCCGCGGCTGTCAAGCGTGCTGGCCAGGCGGTGGATGGTGGCATAGGGCTGAGTGTCCTCCAGCCAAGCGCCGTCGTAGATGCGCGCGTACGTGGGCTCTACGCCTTCTATGAAGGCGAACGTGCCCACCAGGACGCCAGCATCGTCCTCTATCGCGTAGCATCGCCCAAGGCTGATGTCCTGCAGCACTACGGCTTCGGAGGGGTATTCCCCGGCCCACTGTTCGGTGTTCCCGTCCGCGCGCATAATGGCGCGCGCCTGACGGAACACCTCCATCAGCCGCGGCACATCCTTCTCCTCCGCTCTTCGTACTGTCATCCCGTGTCCTTGCATCTGCATAGAAATAATGCTCGGTAAAAATAGTAACAAAGATTAATTATTATTAAATTTAAAGTATGAAAAAGATAATGATACTTTTTGCAGCCTTGTGTGTCAGTACTTTGGCTTTGGCACAGACCACACCTGAGGCTCCAGCCCGTACATTCAAAGTATATTGTGAAATTGTCACTGCATATTCCGCAGGCCTTTTTACGGATAGGACAACAGTGAATATAGATTTCGGCCAGCAGACAGATTTCTGGGGGTCGGACAAGGAATTGCTGGACGAAACCGGCCGCCCGATAATATTCAACAATATCCTTGATGCCCTCAACTATATGGGAGAAAGGGGCTGGGAACTGGTTCAGGAATACTTTGACATCAGTTACAAGACCGACAACCCCACACATCACTGGGTCCTCTGTAAAACAGTGACTGACCGGTCCCAGATTACGGAGGGTCTTCTGACCACACGAATGCTCAAAGAGCAATAATCTGTATCTTTGTGGACAGAATGATTCGGGTGGCCTGCATTGGGGACAGCATTACCTGGGGATTCACGCTGCTGAATCCCTGGAAGCAGAGCTATCCAGCGCTGCTTCAGGAGAAGCTTGGCGCGGGATACCAAGTGCGCAACTACGGCTACAACGATGCCTCCGCGCGCTTTGACGCGGATACACCCTATGTCAGCAAGCGGGTGTACAGGGACAGCCTGGAGTGGAACCCGGACATTGTCCTGATAATGCTGGGTACCAACGACACCAAGACCCACAACTGGGACCCGGAGGTGTTCCGGCGGGATTACAGGAAGATGGTGGAGTCATATCAGGCGCTTCCGTCGCATCCACGAGTTGTCCTAATCGCGCCAATACAGGCGTTTCTGATTATGGGTATGCCCATTCTGGGCGTCCGCCCCGATAATCTGGAGGAAGGCGTCCGCCCTGCCATCCGCGAGATAGCCAAGGAGACAGGGCTGGAACTGATAGATCTGAAAGACCTTTTCACTGACAATACATACTGCCGCGACGGCGTCCATCCGCAGCGCACCGGCGCACAGATGCTTGCCGAAGCCATCTATACCGCAATCAAATGGTAACGATAATAATCATAGCAATCACGGCCCTTGTAAGTCTCCTGTGCCTTTACGGCAGGCTGAATTTCAACGCGTTGAAATTCAACGCCTACGATGTCTGGCACAGGAAGCAATGGTACCGGATGCTTAGCTACGGACTGGTCCACAGCGGCTGGGGGCATCTGTTCTTCAATATGCTCACTCTGTACTTCTTTGGGACGGTGGTGGAACAGTATTTCCAGATAGCATTTGGCAACTCATCGGGCATTATCCTGTATGTATTCCTGTACGTCAGCGCCATTGCGGTATCAACGATAGGGGACCTGATCAAATACAAAGACATCCCCGGATACAATGCCGTAGGAGCTTCCGGAGCAGTTTCAGCCATCCTGTTCGCCTCCATCCTCTTCGAGCCCAAGATGGGCATCTACATCTACCTGATTCCCATCCCCATCCCCGGCTACATCTTCGCCCCTCTCTACCTGCTTTACTGCTGGTATATGGCCAAGCGCAATATGGACAACATAGGCCACACAGCCCACTTCTGGGGCGCCCTCTACGGCCTGGCCTTCCCCCTCATCTGCCGCCCCTCCATCCTCCACCACTTCCTCTCCCAACTAGGATTATAACCGACCGTATGATGAAAAAAGACTTGTTATTCCAGGCATTTGCCAAATTCTTTCTGGGAGTAATACTACTAGGCGCGCTGCTGTTCATTCCCGCCGGATCGTTCCGCTACTGGCAGGGATGGCTGCTGATGGGTATCTTGTTCGTGCCTATGTTTGTGGCAGGACTCGTTCTGATGGCCAAGAATCCCGATCTGCTGCAAAAGCGCCTTAACGCCAAAGAAAAGGAATCCGAGCAAAAGACCGTAGTGGCACTTAGCGGCCTGCTGTTCACCGCGGCCTTTGTCGCAGCCGGCCTCAACTGGCGTTTCGGCTGGTGGCTGCTTCCCAACTGGGCCGTCTGGGCAGCCGCAGCCCTCTTCCTGGCATCCTATCTCCTTTACGCCGAAGTCCTCCGAGAAAACACCTACCTCTCCCGCACAATCGAAGTCCAGGAAAACCAGAAAGTCATCGACACCGGCCTCTACGGAATAGTCCGCCATCCGATGTATATGGCCACCACCATCCTCTTCCTGGCAATGCCTCTGGTACTAGCCTCACCGATCTCCTTCCTAATAATGCTCGGCTACCTCCCCGTCATAGCCAAACGCATCAAAAACGAAGAATCCGTCCTCTCACAAGGCCTCCCCGGCTACACCGAATACAAACACCGCGTCAAATACCGCCTCCTGCCCTTCATCTGGTAACCTTTTTTCAGGACGACAAAATGTCCGTGGAGAGCAACCATACGATTACTTCTGACATTCAATCGTTGATTATTCGTAATAATTGCCACATTTATAAAAGATAATTCACCAATAATCAGCAGATTAAAACATTATCCGTGTACTTTTAAGGAACACGGATAACTCTCCGTACCTTGCCGGCAGAAAGATCATTGAAAAGAGTTGTAAACTATGAAGAAATATGTAACTTTGTATTGAATAATGAGGATGCCCCTTGAGAAAGGGCAGGTTAAAACTCACAAAGTGCTACTCTTTTGAGTGGCACTTTTTCTATCTCAAAACCGGATGATGTACTCTTAATTCTAATTCAGTGGTCATACATTATTCAGTTTTAACAAATCCTTATTATTTATGATTAATCTCAAGACCAATCTCTCTTTTGGAATCTCCCTTGAGCGAAAGTATCGAGCTGCGATGACTAAAGAAACGAAGAGCATCTCAAAGTTCTTCGTGGTTGTTAAGGAGGTCATTCGGAAACGTCTTCTGAAAAGTTGACGTTTAATTAGTTCCTAGGAACTGATTGCCAATCCATCCGGTCAAAGGGTCGCCCACCACTGGGGGCCCCTTTGTTATTCCACACCTTAGAATATCATAATGCACGTTTTATTTACTACCCTTTTCGTGCTCGCCAGCCCATTTCCCCCTCCGCAAGCACCAGAACAGCCATCTACGTGCTCGCGCGCTTCATTTTCCCCTCCGCGAGCACCCAGCAACGCAATTTCGTGCTCGCAGGCTTGTTTTGGCGTTGGCAAGCACCAGGAGGGGCAAAATGGTGCTCGCCAGCTTGTTAATTGCTTTGCGAGCACAAGCGCGGTTGTTTTTGTGCTCGTGAGAATTATCTCGTTGAAGAAATATCCGTTTTAAATGGAATTTATGCGACTAGAATTCCAGCTGGAAGCCTTTGCGCTTGAGGTGGTCGTAGTTCTCTTTGTGGAAGCGGTATTTGATGGGGGTGCGGGTGCCGTTGCGGGGGGTGCCGTCGTCCACTTCTTCAAGGATTCCAAAGTGCTTCATCTTGCTGGCGAAGTTGCGGCGGTCGAACTTGACTTCCAGAATGGACTCGTAGAGGTTCTGGAGCTGGGGGAGGGTGAAGACCTCCGGGAGGAGGTCGAAGCCAACCGGAGCGAAGTGGATGTCCTGCTTGAGGCGGGAGAAGGCGTCGCGGAGGATCTTGTCGTGGTCGAAGGCGAGGGAGGGGACATCGGCCAGGGAGAACCAATCGGCCTTGTCAGCATCGGTATCGGCCTGAACCTGGGAAAGCTTGACAAGGGCGTAGTGCGCGACGGTGATCACGCGCTCCCGAGGGTCGCGGTTGATGTCGCTGTAGGTGCCGGTTTCCTTGAAGTTTTTGGGCGATATTTTGAGGCCGGTTTCCTCTTTCAGCTCGCGTGAGGCGGTGAATGCAACGTTTTTGTCGGCCTCTGCATCTAGGAATCCGCCTGGCAGGGCCCACTGGCCGACGTAGGCCGTGGTGCTGGCTTCTTTTTCCTTGCCGCGCTTGATGAGAAGGACCTTGAGTTCTTTGCCATCGTAACCAAATACTACGCAATCCGCTGTGACTGCAGGATGCGGATACTCATAAATATATTGACCTTTCTGTGCCATAATGTCAGGTTTTGTGCAAAAATAACACAAAAATAATTAACTGTGAAATATGTCTTAACAAGGCCATTGACGAATTAGTAGGCAATGGAGGAAAAGTGCTATATTTGTATGTATGAGTTTCAGCAAGTTTATATTGAAGGCGTTGGGATGGGAGACGGTGGGGACCGTGGTCCGGGAACCCAAGTGCATCATCCTGGAAGCTCCGCATACAAGTATGTGGGACTTCCTGATAGGGTACTGGTATTACAGGTCCGTTGGAGGGAAGCTGAGCATAATGATCAAGAAAGAGTTCTTCTTCTTCCCGATGGGACCGCTGCTGAAAGCCCTGGGTGCGTTCCCAATAGACAGGGGCAATCCCACCGAAACCCTGCTGGAAATAATCCGCGAACTGAACCAAGAAGACGGAAAGACCTTCCATATGGTAATGTGCCCGGAAGGGACGCGCAAGGCAGTCCACAAATGGAAGACGGGATATCATATGCTAGCAAGAGCGGCGGATATGCCGGTATACATAAGTTTCATTGACTGGGGCCACAAGAAGGTTGGAATAGCAGGGAAGGTGGAACTGACGGACAATGCCAGGGCGGACACGGACCGGATACAGAAGATTTACAAGGATATGAACCTGATTGCCCGCCATCCGGAAGGGTATGCGACAGAATAATATCTTTTTTGTATATTTGTACAACAAGTGTATGATTTAGAAGGAGAATTATGAAAATATCAGTAATTGGCGCCGGCAATATGGGAGGCGCAACAGCCAGAGGCCTGGTAAAAGCAGGCGCGGTAAAACCATCGGACGTAACCGTAAGCGACATTTCCCCGGTGGTGCTGGCTTCTTTCTCGGCATTGGGATACAATACAACCAAAGACAGCGCCCAGGCAGTAAAGGGCTCTGACGTGGTAATGCTGGTGGTAAAGCCGTGGCTGGTGGAAGAAGTGATAAGCGTCATCAAGCCGGAACTGGACTATTCTTCCCAGGTGATAGTTTGCATAGCTGCAGGCATCACCCCGCAGCAACTTTCCGAATGGCTTGGCTGCGATGCCAACGGGGTAGTGGCCCAGTGTATGCTGGTAATTCCAAATACAGCAATAGAAATCCTTCAGAGTATGACGTTCATCACCCCGGTGATGGCATCGCCGGAGTCTGTGGAAAAGGTAAAATCCCTGTTCGACAGCACCGGAACCTCAATGGTGGTCAACTATGACCATATGGGAGCCGCCACGGCGCTGGCTTCCTGTGGAATAGCGTATGCAATGCGCTATATCCACGCAGCCGCGCAGGGCGGCGTAGAGATGGGATTCTATCCTGCCGATGCCGTAAAGATAGTATGCCAGACCGTACAGGGCGCCGCGGGGCTGCTGAGCCAGCCGGGCGCGCACCCTGAGGTGGAGATCGACAAGGTAACCACGCCGGGAGGCATCACCATAAAGGGTCTAAACGAGATGGAGCACGCCGGATTCACCAGCGCGGTGATTCGCGGTCTGAAAGCCTCCAAGAAATGAAACGCCTTGTAATAAAGATAGGCAGCAACGTCCTGACCAGGGCGGACGGAACCCTTGACACCACAAGGATATCGTCCATCGTGGACCAGGTGGAGGCGCTCCGCAGGGATGGCGCCCAGGTGATTCTGGTGTCCAGCGGAGCCGTGGCCTGCGGGCGCAGCCTGCTGGGCCGGGAGGCTTCCGCCGGAGCGCACCGGCTTGACCCGGTGGAGCAGCGCCAGCTGTACTCCGCCGTGGGCCAGGTGCAGCTCATAGGCCTCTACAGCCGCCTCTTCAAGGATTGGGGCACTACCATTGGCCAGGTGCTCACAATGAAGGAAAGCTTCTCCACACGAAGGGAATACCTCAACCAGAGGGCCTGTATGGAGGTTATGCTTGCAAACAACGTAGTCCCCATCATAAATGAGAACGACACCGTCAGCGTCACCGAACTGATGTTCACCGATAACGACGAACTGTCCGGCCTGGTTGCTTCAATGATGGATGCCGACACCCTTCTGATCCTCACCAACGTGGATGGCATCTACGACGGCCCCGTTTCCGACAAATCCTCCAAAGTCATAGAAAAAGTATATCCTGGCGATGACATCAGCGGCAGCATAGGCACGCAGAAAAGCGGCTTCGGCCGCGGGGGAATGCTCTCCAAATACTCCATAGCCGCCCGCGCGGCCGAAGAGGGCATCCGCGTGCTCATTGCCAACGGAAAGCGCGAAGGCATTGTCAAGGATCTTTATAACGATGTGCCCGGCACCGTGTGCACGGAGTTCGTGCCCGCGCCCGGCGGCGTGTCCAGCGTGAAGAAATGGATTGCGCACAGCAGCGGGTTTGCAAAGGGCACCGTCACGGTGAACGCCGCCGCGCGCAAGGCTTTGTGCGGTGAAACCGCAGTAAGCCTGCTTCCGGTGGGCGTCACCGCCGTCCAGGGAGACTTTGAGGAGGGCGACATCATTGGCATCCTGGATCCGTCGGGAGAGCTCTTTGCCGTTGGCAAGAGCGCCTATTCCTCCGTCCAGGCCAAGGAAGTCCTTGGCCGGCACGACTGCCGCCCCCTTGTCCATTATGATTATTTAAGCTTGCTTTAGATGTTGGAAGAATACTTCATAAATGCCAGGCAGGCGGGCAAGAGCCTCGCCGCCCTGGACGATGCCGCACGTAACGGCGTCCTTCTGGCCGTGGCTGACGAACTGGAGCGCTCCATTCCGGAACTCCTCCGTGCCAACGAACAGGACCTTGTCCGTATGGACAGGCGCTCTCCGCTTTACGACCGCCTGATGCTCACAGAGGCTCGCATCAAGGCCATTGCAGCGGATATGCGCAACGTGGCCTCGCTGCCTTCGCCGCTCGGCCGCATCCTGCTGGACCGCACGCTCCCCAACGGCCTCCGCCTTCGCAAGGTGGCGGTGCCCTTCGGCGTGATTGGCGTCATCTACGAAGCGCGCCCCAACGTCACGCTGGACGTTTTCTCGCTTTGTTTCAAAAGCGGAAACGCCTGCGTGCTCAAGGGCGGCAAGGACGCTGACTTCTCCAACCAGGCTGCAATTGACATAGTGCAGCGCGTGCTGGCGGCAAATGGACTGCCGCCCCAGGCGGCAACCCTCTTGCCCGCCACCCACGAGGCCACCGGCGAACTCCTGAACGCCGTAGGCTACGTGGACCTGGTTATCCCGCGCGGCGGCCGCAAGCTTATCGACTTTGTCCGTGACAACGCCCGCATCCCCTGCATTGAGACCGGCGCCGGTGTGGTGAACACCTACTTTGACAAGGCCGGTGACCTTGAGATAGGAAAGAAGATAGTTTTCAATGCCAAGACACGCCGCGTAAGCGTCTGCAATGCCCTTGATTGCCTCATTATACACAGCGACAGGCTCAGCGACCTCCCGGCCCTCTGCGAGCCTCTGGCGGCCAAAAACGTGGCAATATACGCCGATGAGCGCGCCCTTGCCGCGCTCAAGGACGTATACCCCGAAGTTTACGCCGCCGGCCCGGACAGCTTCGGCACAGAATATATGGACTACAAGATGGCAATCCGTACCGTTGACAGCCTCCAGGAGGCCCTGGACCATATTTCCAAATACGGTTCAGGCCACAGTGAGAGCATAGTCACAGACGATGCGGCCGCCGCCGCTGCCTTCCAGGCAGCCGTGGACGCCGCCTGCGTCTATGTGAACGCTCCCACCAGCTTCACGGACGGCGCCCAGTTCGGCCTGGGCGCTGAGATTGGCATCAGCACCCAGAAACTGGGCGCCCGCGGCCCTATGGGCCTGGAGGAGCTCACCACCTACAAATGGCTCATAAACGGAAACGGCCAGACCCGTCCTTAGATTAATGGCCAGTTACCTTCAAATAGAGAGCATATCCAAGTCCTACGGTCTAAAAGTGCTTTTTGACCGTATCAGCTTCAATGTCAATGAAGGTGACAAGATTGCGCTCATCGCTCCCAATGGCGCCGGAAAGACTTCCCTAATGCGTATCCTGGCAGGGAAGGACCGTTCTGATTCCGGGGGCAAGATACTGTTCCTCAAAGATATACGTATCGCATTCCTGGAGCAGGACTATGACTTTGACCCGCAGAACACAATTGCCCAGCAGATAGGCGACAGCCTCAAGACGCGGGAGATACTGACCAGCCTTGGGCTGGGATCATCCCAGCGTCTGATGGGGGAGCTCAGCGGCGGCGAGGTGAAAAGGGTGGCCATCACCCAGATGCTTGCATCCGAGGCGGACTTCTTCATTATGGACGAGCCCACCAACCACCTGGACGTGGACGCCATCGAGTACCTTGAAAACTATCTGGGCCGCAGCCGCTGCACCCTCCTTATGGTCACGCACGACCGCTACTTCCTTGACCGCGTCTGCAACATAGTGATGGAACTCGAAGGCGGCAATATCTATACATACAGGGGAGACTACCAGAACTACCTTCAGAAGAGGCAGGAGCGCATTACCAACTACAACGCCCAGACGGACAAGGTCCGTAACCTTCTGCGGCGCGAGCTGGAGTGGATTCACGCCACTCCGTGCGCGCGCAGCGGAAAGGCAAAGTACCGCAAGGACGCCTTCCGCGAGCTGCAGGAGAGGGCCTCCCAGGCGCGCGTGGAGACCAATGTCAATATGGATGAGATCCGCTACAACGCGCGCCTGGGCACCAAGGTCATCAACTGCAAGGACCTCTACTGTGAGTACCCTGGCTGGCCCTGCATTGTGCGTGACTTCACATACAACTTCGCCCGGGGAGAGAAAGTTGGCATAGTGGGGCGCAACGGCATCGGCAAAAGCACCTTCATAAACCTGCTTATGGGCATCGTGTCGCCCCAGGCGGTGGTCCGTGGCTCCATCGAGCGGGGAACCTCCCTGCAGATAGGCTACTACCGCCAGGACGGAATGTCCTTTAAGGAGGACGATACCGTAATTGACCTCGTCCCCGATATGCACCTCCTGGGCCGCTTCCTTTTTACGCCCGATATGTACTCCACCCGCGTTTCAAGGCTCAGCGGAGGGGAGAGGAGGCGCCTTTATCTGCTCACCATCCTGATGAAGCAGCCCAATATGCTCATCCTGGACGAGCCCACCAACGACCTTGACATTGTCACCCTGAACGTCCTTGAAGAGTACCTCCTGGACTTCTCCGGCACCCTTATCATAGTATCCCACGACCGCCACTTTATGGACCGCCTGGTGGACCACCTCCTGGTTTTCTGCGGCGATGGCGTGGTCAAGGACTTCATAGGCAACTTCAGCGAATACCGGGCCTTCATAAAAGACTACGAGGCCGAAGCCAAACGCGCCTCCGCTAAGCCCGCTGCTCCCCGCGTCGAGCAGCGCAAGGCCGTTCCGGCCAAGCGCAAGCTCACCTACAAGGAGCAGCGCGAACTGGAAAGCCTTGAAGCGGAGATAGACGCGCTTACCGCGGAGAAAGCCGCCCTTGAGGGGCAGCTTTCAAGCGGCACGCTGGCGTACGAGGCGCTTCAGGCCGCCTCCTCCCGCATCGGCGAAATCATCTCCCTCCTCGACGCCAAGGAACTCCGCTGGCTTGAGCTCTCAGACATCGCCTCCTAATTTCATTTCCTTGGTGAGTTTCATTATCACGCAGAGGATGGCAAAGAGGAGCAAAGTTCCGGCAAGGAATGCGAAAGTCTCCATCTGGAGAAGGATGTATATTATCCCATAGGCAAGTGCAACCAGGCCGGTTAACAGCCAAGCCCATTTGCTTTTTACAATTCCGGCAAAGTATCCTCCCAGGGCAGCGGTTGTCATCACTGATGCTATAAGGTAGGACAGCCCAAATGACAGGAAATCAGAGAAGGCAAGGAGCAAAGAATAGAAGAGTACCAGTGAAGCTCCTATTACCATATACTGGATAAGGTTGATTGACTTCTTTGATACCATCTCCACCACGAATCCGGCAATGAATATCAGGAAAACGATAAGGATGCCGTATTTGGCGGCCCTCTCCGTCTGGCGGTACTGTGTCACCGGCTTTACCAGATTGACGCCAAAATAGTTGTCAGTAGGGCTTGCCATAGTTAACTGTGAGACAGACCATTTGGCGGTAAAGCCATCAGGACGGATATCTCTTTCTGTGGGAAGGAAATCTCCAAAGAAAGAAGGATCCGGATAATCTGAACGCATCTCTACTTGGGTAATCCTTCCTGCCGGCTTGAAGGAGAGAGACTCTGATCCGTTGATCTTCAAGGACACTTGGAAGGGAATCACATCCCCCTCACGTGTCCCATCTTCAAGGGTAATCTCTGCCATTATACCATAGCTGGATGCCTTTACTTTCAGATCCTTGCCGCTTAGATTGAAAGACGGCTCGCCTTGTATGCCCTTCAGGTCATCCATTCCAAGGATCAACTCCCCGGATCCTACAGCTGCCAGCCTTTCATCCACGATAAAGTTCCCCTGGATGGTCAGGTCTGCAGTATAGACGGAGATATCGTAAATAGAGCGATGCAGCTCCTTGGCGGCACTGCTCACTTCATATTTCAGATCATCCGGGTATAAGGTCTCGCTAACCGTCTTCTTCTCCTTTTCTTCTCCGGTCTCTTTAAGATACTCGTATCTTATATAAGGCCCGGAGAACGTCTGCGGATGTCCCCAGCTGTCAGTTATGTGATCCAGGGAATGTTGGTGCTGGTATTCGCGGTCGTTGATCTGGTTGCGGATCATTATCAGCGGAATGCCCATCAACAGTGCCAGTACGCTTATTATGCATACCTTGACAATGGGATTGCCCCAAAAGTTTTTGAATGTCTGTATCATATTAAAAATCTGTTTAACTTTGTATTAAGGCCAAATTCAATGCAAAACGTTTTCATAAGCTACTCCAGGCAGGATTTTAATGTCGTTGACAAGGTGACTGAAGCTCTGTCTGGCAATGGCATCAATTACTGGATAGACAGGGATGGCTTGGAACCCGGTGTAACTTTTCCCGATAAGATAGCCAACAGCATAAAAGACTGCGACGTTTTCCTCTTCCTATCCTCTGCAAATGCCAACGCTTCTCCCTGGACCCTCCGTGAAATCAGTATGGCCATAGATCTTGGGAAGACCCTTCTCCCCGTTAAACTTGACCACTCTGCATATGCGCCTTCCGTAGCCCTTTATCTTTCACCTCTCCAGTATGTGGACTGGCCTGCCCTTGGCCCGGAAGCAGCTCTCCAGAAGATCGTTTCCCGAATCAACGGCTATGGAGGCGAACCTTCCAGCCGTTTGTTCAAGAAAGAGGAACTACCCGTATTTACAAAGGCAGTCCTATATGCAGGCCTAGTTTTCCTTACAGGAACATACGCCAGCCTCACATATATGTTTCTGTGGGCAAAGACCCTTCGCTCAAGCGAAATAATGGGCGGGCTGTCTGGATATGTCTGCGAGTTTGGCATATTGTTGTCTGTTTATTACATCATCAGGATACTGCGGCTTCGCCGTTGCTATTTTTCAATCCCGGTCCTGGCTCCGTTCATTATGTTCCTGGCGGGGATGTTGCTCAGGGACCCCAGTGTGATGGTCAGCGCCGGCCTTCTGCTCCTGGGATGGCTCTTTATCTTCGTTTCCTGTCTAGTAGGCAAGTCCGTTGGGAAAAGTTTCTTCAGCTTGATGAGCAAGGACCAGATGCTACTGAAAGCCACTGATCCGGAGAATCTCATCTTCGTTTATCTCATCATAAAAGCCATTATAGTTGTCTTTTCCCATTACCTTAACCTGAATCTGTTCTAGCATTTATGCGTAAATTCTACGCAAATATAGGGCCAATAACAGAAGTTTTCAAATATTTTATGTGAATTACACACAAAAAAGGCCCGTATTTGCATACGAGCCTTGTTTTTCTGAGGGGTGGTGTGCAAAAAGGGTGGTTTTTGCACACGGAGCGGTCAGCCTAGAAGAGTACGGCTACGCCTACGTAGAACTGCTGGCGGTTGATGGTTGCGTTGTCGCGGATGAGCTTGCTGACGTTGAAGCCGGAGCCGCTCTCTGAAGTGCTCTGAGTCTGATTGCTGTCCATATCAAGACGGTTGAACATTCCCACGTTGTAGCCCAAGGTTACGCGGAGCATCTTGCCTATGTCGGCTCCTATTCCTCCGCCAAGCATCAGGTCCATACCCTCGAAGATGTTCTTGTCATACATATCCAGGACGTCTCCCTTAAGTTCAAATCCAAGGAGTTTTACGTCTCCCTTGATCTTTGAGCTTACGCCAATGCTGGCGGTAGGTCCTGCAAATGCAAAGAACTTGTTGCCCTGGTAAGGAACGCTGAACATAAACTTGAACGGGATGTCAATGTAGTGCTCCTCCAGCCTGCCCTTGAGCAGCAGTGAACTTACTGAGCCAATGTTGAGCAGTCTGTCAGCGGATCCGTTTGAGAATTCATAGTAGAGTCCCGGTGCAATGCTAATATTTTCTGAAATGGGAATATTGTAGTCCATTCCGGCGTAAAGGCCGTGCATAGTTACGTCTTTGTTCAGGCCGGAGGCTTTGATCCTCTGGGTGACGTTTGAATAGCCTGCGCCCACGCTTATCTGGGCAAAGGCGTTGGTTCCTGCCAGCAGGAGTCCTGCGGCCAGTACAATTGATAAAGCTTTCTTCATATTACAAAGATTTTATTGCGTTAGTCAGTATTTCTACAGCCTGGTCAGTGGTGGCCCAACTGGTGCAAAGGCGCACCGCTCCGTGGGTATCGTCAATTTTCTGCCAGTATTCGTACCCCACAAACTGTGCCAGACGCTCCTGCTGCTCAAGGGAAAGTTCCACGAACACCTGGTTGGTTGGGCTGCTTCCAAAGAGTTTCAGGCCTTTCTCCTTTATGGCTTCCCTGATCTTCGCTGCCTGGGTGAGGGCGTGCTGGGATAGGTTGAAGTACAGGTTGTCAGTGAACAGTGCGGCGAACTGCAGTCCCAGCAGCCAGCCCTTTGCCATCATTCCGCCGTTCTGCTTTATGTTGTAGCGGAAGTCCTTCTTGTAGGCATCGTTGCATATTACAAGGGCCTCGCCAAAGAGGGCTCCCTGCTTTGTCCCGCCCACATAGAAGATGTCGGCAAACTTGCCCAGGTCCTCCGGCTCAATGTCGCATTTGTCGCACATAAGGCCGTAGCCCAGGCGGGCGCCGTCAATGAACAGGGGAATCTTGCACTCGCGGCAGGCGGCGCTGATTTCAGTGAGCTCCTTCTTGGAGTAGATGGTTCCAAGCTCAGTGGGGAAGGAGATGTACACCATTCCAGGCTGCACTACGTGCTCGTGGTTGGCATCGGCATAATGTCTCACAACTGCATCCAGAATCTGGGCGGCGGAAATCTTTCCGTCCTTGTTCTTCAGGGTGAGGGCCTTGTGGCCGATGTGCTCGATGGCTCCGGTCTCGTGAACTGCAATGTGGGCTGTATCAGGGCAAAGCACTCCCTGATATGGCCTCAGGACTGATGAGATGACGGTGGCGTTGGTCTGCGTGCCACCCTCAAGGAAGTGGACATCGGCGTCGGGGACGCTGAACACTTCGCGGATGCGGGCTGCCGCATCCTTGCAGTAGTCGTCCTCCCCGTAGCCGGGATTCTGTTCAAAATTGGCCTCCTGGATAACCTGGAGCAGGTAGGGATGGGCTCCTTCAAGATAATCGCTGTAGAATAAAGGTTTCATTAATCTATGTTTTTCTTCTCTGCCGTCCAGCCTTCCCTTTGGGCTACTCCGCAGGGGTTGCCAAGGAACATAGCACCTGCCTTTGCATCGCCCTTGAGCTGCCATTCAAGCCAGGCTGTGGCAATTATGGCGAACTCTCCTCCGTGAGGCTTGGCGTATGTTCCGCCGTGGCCCACGGGGTAGTTGGCGGCGAAAGCCGGAACGTGGTTGATTCTATGGAAATCATCCATACCGTTTGCGTAGGCAATGTCTTCAGGACCTCCAAGGAGGTACATAACCGGGGTATGGATCTGGAGAAGTTTTTCCTTAGCGGGCATAGGCATTCCCGGAACTGCGGTGGACGGGTCGCTGAAAAGGCCGCTGTTGCAGATCATAATGGTCTTGAGCCTTGGATCCTGGCAGTTGTCAAGTGTCTGGAGACCGCCGCAGGACATTCCGGCAAGGGCTATGTTCTTTGTGTCCAGCTTATGGTAGTAAATGCTGGAAGGGTCTTCGTTAACCTTGAACACCCAGTCTATGCCTTCTATCTGCTGGGCGGAAGTGGACTGGGGACCGCGGTAGCGCTCTCCGTTGAGGGGGATGAAACCGGTGGCTACCACAATGAATCCGTGGGAGGCGATCTCGCTCAGGAAATTGATGTGCTCCCAGGGAGAGTTGGTGCAGGCTCCGTTACCCCATACCAGTACCGGCAGAGGATTGCCCGCATTGAACGGAGTAAGGTCTGTAGGGCGCAGTATGGTGTGGGCTTCCAGTGAAGGCTCTTCTACCATTATGGCCTTGTATGGGCCGGTTCCGCCGTCTTCAACAACTTCGCTCTTGGCGTAATTCTGGGCAAAAGCGCAGGTGCAGAGGGCTGCGAGCGCCAATGTGATGATAGCTTTAATGGATTTCATCTCTCAATTATTTTAGGTTAATGAATTCAAATATAACAACTATTGTTTATATTTACCTTGCTATGAAACGGATAATGATTTTTTTGGCCGCAATTCTGGCGGCAGGATGTGCTAATAAGCCTAAGGACGTGCTCTGGCTGGCCAACGGGCCGGTTGAGCCTCAGGGAGAACCTTATTATGAATACAGGATCCTGGACCACTGGGACAACCTGGACGATTCCGTAGAACGCGGATACGCCGGCAAGTCCATCTGGGAATGGACCTCTCCGGAAATACCGGTGGAGAGGATCCATACCTACGGACGCCTTAACAAGTCCTTGGGAATCAACGGTTCCGTGCTCAACAACGTGAACGCCAACCCAAAGATCCTGGATTCTGACCATCTCCGGCGCGTCGCACAGATAGCTGACATCCTGCGCGAATACGGCATCAGGACATACCTGTCCATCAACTTCGCCACACCAATGGCGCTGGGAGAACTCCCAACCGCAGATCCCCTGGATCCGGCAGTGGCCCAGTGGTGGAAGGACAAGGCAAACGAGATTTACGCCATCATACCTGACTTTGGAGGCTTCCTGGTTAAGGCGTCCTCCGAGGGGCAGCCCGGTCCGCAGGACTTCGGGCGCACCCACGTTGACGGCGCCAATATGCTGGCCGACGCACTGGGCCCCCACGGCGGAATGGTTATGTGGAGGGCTTTCGTATATGCCGCCACAAGTCCGGACCGTGCGAACCAGGCCGTGGAGGAGTTCGAGCACCTTGACGGGCAGTTCCGCGACAATGTCATTATCCAGATCAAGAACGGTCCGGTAGACTTCCAGTGCCGCGAGCCTTTCAGCCCGCTCTTCGGCCGTATGGAAAAGACCGTCACTATGCCTGAACTCCAGGTTACCCAGGAGTACCTTGGACAGAGCTTCCACCTGGCTTTCCTCGCCCCTATGTGGGAGGAATTCTTCGGGGACGTGAGGAACTACGCAAGGCTTGACCGCAAGGCAATTGCAGGCGTGGCCAATACCGGCCAGGAGGACACCTGGTGCGGACATATCTTCTCACAGGCAAACTGGTACGCCTTTGGCCGCCTGGCCTGGGATCCCACCCTTACCAGCGAGCAGATTGCCGACGAGTGGATCCACCACACCTTCGTCAAGCCCTGGTGGTGCTCAAAGAAGCGCTGGGAGAGGGAATTCGTGACCCCTGTCAAGAATATGATGCTGGAGTCACGCGAAGCCTGCGTCAACTACACAATGCCGCTGGGCTTCCACCATATATTCAACAGCAGTCACTACGGACCAGGCCCCTGGCAGGGCAGCGTCCGTCCTGACTGGTCTCCGCTTTATTACCACAAGGCCGGTCCCGACGGCGTCGGCTTCGACCGCACCGTTGCAACAGGCTCCGGCAATACGGCACAGTATCACGAGCCTTTCGCCTCTATGGTGGACAACCTCTCCACCTGTCCGGACAAGTACCTCCTCTGGTTCCACCATCTGCCTTGGGATTACAGGATGCGCAGCGGACGCACCCTCTGGGACGAGATATGCCTCCACTACCAGAGCGGTATAGACAGCGTGCGCGGCTTCCTGGATACCTGGGCCGCAGTAAAGAAATTCGTGGACGAGGACACCTGGAACAAGGTCCAGGAGCGTCTGGTAATACAAGAAGCAGACGCCCGCTGGTGGCGGGACGCCTGCGTCCAATATTTCCAGACTTTCTCCGGAATGCCTGTTCCTTCCGACGTCGCGGCTCCGGAAATCCCTCTGGATTCCCTCCGCCGCCGTCGCGGAAACCCGCCTACGCTCCATCAGGAGCCGGCGGGCCCTTCATCATTCTAGACCAGACTATCTGAACAACAGTTGTGCAAAGTTGTACAGTGCGCGTCTCCAGCTCTGCCACTCGTGGGCGGTGTCTGGAGATACGTATGTATGGGCGTTGTAGCCGGCTTTCTTGAGGCTTTCTGCAGTCGCCTGTATGTCACGGCCGCCGGAAAGCTCGCGGCTTCCGTAGCTCACGAAAATAAGCTTGTTGTTCTGCTTGAATCCCTTGGCTGCGGCGGCCTCCTCAGGGGTGATCTCGCCTCCGCTGAATATTCCCAGGGATGAGAATACCTCAGGATACTTGAGGCCTATCTCCTTGGTTTCCATTCCACCCATTGACAGGCCTGCCATCGCGCGGTGGGCGTTGTCAGGGATGGTCCTGAACTTTGCGTCAATCATAGGTATGATGTCCTGGATAAGGGTGTTGGCGAAGCCCTGGTACCAGTCTGAAGGAAGTACCATTCCGCCGCCCTGCCTCTGGGCGGGAGCGGCCTGGCGTCCTCCTGCCGGGTTAGGCTCCTGAGGCCTTTCAATCCTCCAGGATCCGTTGTCCATTACTATGATGAAGGGAACGCACTTGCCCTCTGCCAGGAGGTTGTCCATAATCTGGGCAGTCTTGCCCTGCTGGGGCCAGCCGTGCTCGCTCTCTCCGCCGCCGTGCTGCAGATAGAGAACCGGGTAGCGCTTGTTGGGGTTCTTGTCGTACTCAGCAGGGAGATAGACATAGCAGTGGCGCATAGTGTTGTTGGTAGGGGACCAGTAATAGAGTTCGCGCACATCGCCCTGGGGAACGTTCTTCAACTGGTAGAAGTCCTGGTCGTGTGCGGGGACGTCAATACCGCTGCTCCATCGGCTCACGCCGTAATAGTAAAGGCTTGACGGGTCTGGGACGTAGGCTCCGTCAATGATTATCTGGTAGTAGTGGAAGCCCTCGTCCTGGGGAGCGGAGTCACCAATCCAGTAGCCTTCCGCATTTCTGTGAAGGTCATAGGTCGCTCCGCCTATGTCCAGCTTGACGGATTGGGCGTCGGGGGCGTTGATGCGTACCCTTACGCGTCTTTCAGAGTTTACTTTAGGATACTCCTTGCCTGTCTGGGCGTTGGGAGCGGTCACGAAGTCTTCTTTTACCTGGGCGCCTGCGCTGAAGACAGCCATTGCAAGCGCCAGTATGGTCATTATCCTTTTCATATTTAAGTGTTTAGATTTGATTACTTGAGGCCTTTGAGGGCGGAGAAGAGGTACTTGTAAATGAGGTCCTGCTCCGCCTGGAGGTTGCTGGAGTTCGCGGTGACGGCAATTACGGCATCGGCATCAGGGTAGATGATGATGTACTGGCCGCGGGCTCCGTCGGCGCGGTAAGCGCCTTCAGGGCACATCCACATCTGGTAGCCATAGCCCAGCATAAAGGTGCTGTTCTCAGGTGTCAGGCCTCTCTCGGCAGCGTTGTCCGGGCGGGTTCCTGAAGGAACTGAAGGCACCTGGTATTTGGAGGCTTCGGCCACCCATTTCTCGCTGACCAGCTGCTCGCCGTTCCACTTTCCCTTCTGGAGGAAGAGCTGGCCGAACTTGGCCATATCCTCAGTCTTGAGGTAGAGACCCCAGCCGCCGGCGTTGATGCCCTGCGGGCTCTCCTCCCACTGAGGCTTTTCAATGTGCAGAGGCTGGAAGAGACGGGTGTCAAGGAAGTCAAGCACCTTCTCTCCACTTACCTTCTGGGCGATGGCGGAAAGCATATATGTTCCCATCGAGTTGTAGCAGTACCAGGTTCCAGGGGTCTTGGTAACGGGGTGGGCGAGGAATGCCTTTACCCAGTTGTCCGCGCCGCGGCGGTTGACCTCGGTCTCGTGGCCGCAGTTCATTGTAAGAAGGTTGTGTACGGTGATTGCCTTTAGGTTGTCAGACATCTCCTCCGGGCAATCCTCCGGGAAGAAATCGACCAGCTTGTCATTTACGGAAATCTTGCCCTGGTCCACCAGCATTCCAATTGCGGTGGCAGTGAAAGATTTGCTCACTGAATGCATTGCGTGAGGGATATCGGGCGCAGCCTCGCCGTACCAGTCCTCAAAAATCACGTTGCCGTGCTTGAGCACCATTAGGCTCTCGAAAGTCACGCTGGGATCAGCCTCGTCCCCGGCCAGGATGGCGTCAACCGCCGCCTGGATTGCAGGTGGAGTCGCTTCCCTAGGCAGGTCAATGATATTCTGCTGTTTCCTGCCCCCGCAGGAGCACACAAGAAGTGCCGTCAGCGCTAACGCTGAAATCAATCTGATGGTTTTCATATCGTTACAGAAATAGAATAATCTTACTTCCGTAAAGTTATGAATTATTTTATTTCATTAGGCGGCCATTAGCAAGGTTGAGCTGATAATTGTAAGTGGTGCGGCCTTTATAATAGAAGAGTGTGAGGTTGGTGCCGTTGCGGAAGAAGATGTTGTTCAGGAGGGGATCAGTGTTGCGGTTGGCGCAGACAGGCTCGGCCCAGGCAAGGACGTAGGAGCCGTTGGATTTGCGCAGGACCACTATCACGGTGTATCCGCGAATATTGAACAATGCGGCATTATAGCCAGAGGAAGTCTCCTTTTTGGCCTTCTTGTATGCTTCAACAAGCGATGATTCAGGGTCTACGGCACCGTAGGTGACGCTCCCGGCGCTGGAAGTTGCCTTGGGGTTGTTCTTGAGCCACCACTGGATTGCCTGGTCCGTCATCTCGTCCGCCTTGCTTAACTCTACGAGCGATGCGTCCGCCATCAGAAGCTGCCTTGCGAACTCTATTTCCGGGTTGATGGCTTTGGCAACGGCATCCACATAGGAGCTGCCCTCTATCCTGCCGTCGGCAAGGTACTTGCCGCAGAAGGATACGGCCTGCAGGCTCTCCTTTGCGGGGTCGAAGGTGATGACGCTGCGCTGGGCCTTGCCCGCGCCGTCCTCCCTGAGCGCCCCCGTCACCAAGATGTCGCTTTCGCCAACGCGCTCCACCCTGATTCCGTCCTTGAACTCCTTGAATGCGGTGCCGTCTGCCTCGAAGCAGGGATATCCCACGCGGTTCTCGAGCTCCCACTGCCCGTCACGCGGCGCCAGGGTCACAACGTTCATATTGTTGGAATTGGCATCGGGGTAGAAATGGAAGACCTTGGGGCCGGAAGCCGTCTGCAGCGGGAAGGTTAGGCCCGGCTCAGGGGCGGCTGCAAGCGCAGCCACAAGCGCCTCCGCCTCTTCCGCGCTCGGCAGCGGAAGGGCCTCCGCGGCCTTCTCCTCCACCTTGGCCGCAGTGCCGCAGGAAACAATCAATACAAGGCCCGCCAGGGCGCTTAGATATCGTAAAGCGTTCATAGTCGAATGAAAATTTTTACAAAGATATGCATTCTTTATGCCACGTAAATGGCACAACTTTTGATTTTTTTGACCGCCGTACTAAAATCAAACCCTTATGAAGACTATAAAAACATCTATGTTGGTTACAGCCGCCATTCTCGCGGCTTCTTGCAATCCTTTGGATACTGAATGGGATCCCTTCAGTATACTTGATCCTTCACAAGGCGGTTTTGGCGGCCCCGGAGGCGCAATGATAAGCGTCACCCCGGCAGACTGTCCCATAGACACATCCATTGAAGGATACGCCGGCCAGACGGCCGACGACCAGGCTAAAGACGTAGTTGGAGAAAATGAAGACCTCTACTGGGAACTCATAGACGTCAAGGCCAAAAACACCATTTCAATTGTTTTCAACGGAGATTCCGTACAGATAGACAACCCCAACGAGACTGACAATACCGTTGAGGCGGACGGCGCGCACGTCAAGGTTACCCTGGGCAAGAAGTCCAGGATAAACCTGAGCGGAAGCAGCTCTGACGGTTCCATAAGGATCTACCCCAAGGATCCGGAAGATGCCAGCAAGTTCGTCCTGAGCCTCAATGACCTCAGCCTCACTTCAAAGACCGGCCCTGCAATCAACAGCCAGGTCAAGAAGCGCGTCTATATTATTGTAGAAGGGGAGAACGTCCTTTCGGACGCTTCCACATACACTGACGACGTAGAAGGCGAGGACAGCAAGGGCTGCCTCTTCTCTGAGGGCAACCAGATCTGGAGCGGCTCCGGAAGGCTTACCGTCACGGGCAACCGCAAGCACGCCATTGCCACTGACGGCTACTTCTATATGCGCCCTGGCCCCACAATAGTGATTCCTGACGCTGCATCCAACGGAATCAAGGTCAAGGGAGACAGCGACCTGGATGACTTTGGACTGGAGTACGGAATGTATATAACCGGAGGCCTCATCTGGGCTCACAACTCTGCCGTAGCGGGCAAGTGCCTCAGCACGGACGCAAACTTCAGGATGACCGGAGGAAAGCTCATCCTTGACACCACCGGCGATGCCGAGTGGGATGAGGATGAACAGGACACCTCCTCTTCCGCCTGCATCAAGGCCGACGGCAACATCATCATCCACGACGGTGAAATCATTGCCAAGAGCAACGGCAAGGGAGGCAAAGGCCTTAATGCTGACGGCGCCATCACCATCAAGGGTGGTACCATCACGGCAGCCATCTCCGGAGGCCAGTTTGTCTACGGTCAGGAAGACTCTGATCCCAAGGCCATCAAGGCCGAAGGCGACCTCACCATTGAAGGCGGCGTAATCAAGGCCTGCTCCACAGGCAAGACCGATGGCTCCGAAGGCCTTGAGAGCAAATCCAACATTGTCATAACTGGCGGAGACACATATGTTTATGCCTATGACGATGCTGTGAACAGCGGAGTTGATTTCAAGATGAGCGGAGGCAAGCTATACGCCTATGCGGTGAACAACGATGCCATTGACTCCAACACCAACATCTACATCACCGGAGGCGAAGCCACGGCCATCAGCTGCTCGCGCGAAGCCGCCTTCGACAACGACAACCCTGGAAGCCAGAACACCTTTGCCATTGACGGCGGCACTGTCTGGGGCCTGTCCGGGACCACGTATTCGCCATCGGCCAGCAGTAAGCAGAAGGCCTTTGTCATTGGCGGTGTAAGCGCGGAGGCGGGGAAGACGCTGGCCGTGAAGGACGCGTCAGGCACCACGCTGGGATCCATCGTGCTGCCTTCCGCCCTCGGCGGCCACGGCGTGGTCTTCAGCGCCCCCGGCATCACCCAGGGAACTACTTACAAGCTTATGGCTGGAGATACTGAACTGTATTCCTTCACCTGCTCCGGCCAAATAACCAGCGCCGGGTCGTCAACCGGAATGGGTGGCGGACCAGGCGGCCAGGGCGGAGGATTCCCCGGCAGACCGTAAGCGGGGTCCGTCCTATATGTGTTAATTACTACCAATGTCCTCCCGGAATGTCCGGGGGGACCTTTGTTTTATTGGGCCATTCTTCCTAATTTTACACAAATAACACTATTCAATACAAACTATGCCTACCTACAGAGACCTGTTCGAGAAACTCGGAAAGCTGACCCAGGAACAGCTGGATTCAGAAATCCGTATCATACCTGTCGGTTATACCGATGCCGACGCCCTTGCAATCCTCAATTACCAAACCATTCCCCACGTCCTGGAACTGACAAAAGCGGTCCGCGACCTGTACTACTGCAAGCCTTCGGAAGATGAAGAAGACTGGGCGGCATCCGGCGTTATGGATTTCTCCGAGTCCGAAGTCCAGGAACTTGGAATAGCGGAGGACAGCGACTACACCCTTATCTGCAAGAAAGGAGAAGTAATATTCAAGATTAAAGACAATATCCAGCTGGCTCCGGAAATGCCGGCCGACGTAGGCCTTGACACAAGTATACTGCCATTATGAGAAAACTGTTGTTCCTCATTGCCGCTTCCTTGCTCGTATTCTCCTGCAAGACAGGCACCGTAAAGATAGAGACGTCCCAAGGAGACCTTCTGGTAACCCCTTTGACGGACAATTCCGTACGCGTCCAGATGATGGGCGAGCCCACCCATAATGTAGAAGAGCTTATCTTCACTGAGAAAGTCGCAGCCCCTGTGTTCGAGAAAACGGAGGATGTTTCGTCCATTACCATAAAGATGGCCGGGATGACCGTAGTCTTTGACAAGGCGTCCGAGACTCTCGCATATTATGGCAAGGAAGGCGCGCTCCTGTTCAAGGAAGCGCCAGGCACCAGGGTCCTTGACAAGACCACCGTGGGAGGCACTCCAATCCCCGCTTCCAGCACAGGCCGCGCCCAGCTTGTCCAGCCGGACCCCATCCAGGGAGACCCTACATACTATACAAGCCAGACCTTTGAGATGCAGGCCGATGACCACCAGTTTGGAACCGGCCAGTTCCAGGACGGATACCTGGACATAACGGGCCTGACCCGCCGTCTGGTGCAGCTCAACACCCAGACCGCCATCCCTATGGTCATCTCCAGCAAGGGCTATGGAATCCTTTGGCACAATTACGGAGAAACTTTCTTTAACAAGCCGTCACAGACACTGACACTCAGCCCGGTGCCGCAGGCTGCACCCGCCGTGGCCCCTGTGCCCGGAATGCGTCCTGTGGCAGCCCCCAAGGTGTTCGCCGGAGAGTTCTCAGTTGACAAGGCAGGAAAGTATTGCCTTTATGTATATGGAGGCAACCACGTTGCCAGGGGAGGCCATAAGATAAAGGTTGACGGAGAGTTTCTTTTTGAAGACTCCGACAACTGGGTTACCGCAGTTGCAACCTTTGCGGACCTGTCGGCAGGTACCCATAGGATAGAGACCCAGGGCTCTTCAGAGGATACCGTGGAGTTTGGCTGGCGTGCAGTTGACCAGACCACCACTTTCTCATCCCCGGTATCACAGAACCTGGATTATACAGTGTTCGCCGGCAATGCAGACGAGGTTATAGGTACATACAGAACCCTTACAGGACCCATTCCTGAGTTGCCTGAATGGGCCTTTGGATATATCCACTGCCGTGAAAGGTACGATACACAGGCCGAGCTTCTTGAGAACGCCCGCGAATTCAAGCGCAGGGGCATTCCTGTAAGCTGCATTGTCCAGGACTGGCAGTGGTGGGGCAAGACAGGATGGAACTCAATGGTGTTCGACAAGGACAAGTATCCTGATCCAAAGGCAATGGTGGAAGAACTCCACGACCTTGGAATGAAGATAATGATCTCCGTATGGTCAAGGGTGGAGACAGGATCCGTCCTGGGAGACAACCTCACTGAAAAGGGATATTTCATCCCAGGAACCGAGTGGGTGGATTTCTTCAATCCGGAGGCTGCGGAATACTATTGGGAGAGTTTCCGCGACAGCCTTGTAAAGATAGGATTCGATGCCTGGTGGTTTGATTCTACCGAGCCGGACAACGACTACGAGCTTATGAACCGCCGCGTTGCCAACAATACAATTCCGGGCAATGTTTACCGCAATGTATATCCTCTGTTGGTAAACCGTACAATGTATAACGGCTTCAAGGAATATGAGCCGGACAATATGCCCCTGGTACTTACCAGAAGCGCTTTCGCCGGTGCCCAGAGGTACGGAATCTTTACCTGGTCCGGAGATGTGGGCCACGACTGGACAACCTTCAAGAGGCAGCTCATAGGCGGCCTGGGACAGGTTTCAACCGGCCTTGCCTGGTGGACGTACGATGCCGGTGGATTCTCCCGTCCAAGGGACCAGTACACCAGCGAGGAGTATCAGGAAAGGATGCTCCGTTGGATCCAGACATCCGTATTCCTTCCTATGATGCGTGTACACGGAAGCGGAAGCCATACGGAGCCTTGGAACTACAGCGACGAGACATACAGGATATTCGTAGACTGCATCAACCTTCGCTACAAACTCCTCCCTTATATCAAGGAGCAGGCAAGGAAAGTGTCCGAGGAAGGCTACACCCTGATGCGCCCTCTGGTATTCGACTTCGCGGACGATCCCCTGGCCCTGGCGCAGGACTGCGAATATATGTTCGGGCCTGACTATCTGGTTTGCCCCATTACCGAGCCCGGAGTGAAGACCTGGAGGGTATATCTCCCCAAGAACGCCGCAGGCTGGGAAGAGTTCAGGAGCGGGCAGCGCTACCAGGGAGGTCAGTACATAGACTGTCCTGTCGATATGGAATTCATACCGGTATTCAAGCGTCTCTAAAAGGCTCCGGCACTATCTACTTCTTGTAGTTCAGCGCCTGGAGGTATCCAAGGAGCGCCATTTTGCCGCGCATTGTTTCACGTGGGGTGAACTCTCCGTTCACCCACATATACCTTATGTTGAAGAACGATTCCTGGCGCGGCCAGCCTCCGTCGTTCCACGACGGGTAGCACTGGCGCAGGATGATCTGCGCATCGCCGCCGTCGCCCCTGGACCAGGTCTCGGTGCCGTTGAACGGTGTCTGGCCGGGGTGCGAGCCGGGAACTCCGTCGTTGCGGCCGGTGGTGTAGCAGTCCGTTATGTGCCTTTCGCCAAGGCCTGTCATCTCCACAATGTTGCCGGGATTGCGCCCCAGGCCCCATCCGGCCTCGCTGTACATAGCTTTTTCAAGCTGTGCCTTGCGTGCGGGGGAGTTGGAGATGCGGTGGGCCATCATCACCAGGTGGAGGTTCTCGGAAGTCTGCCAGCGCGCGTCGTTTGCAGCGCGGCGGGAGGGCCTTTCGGCCATAGGCTTTATGTTGTTCTCGTCCGCGTGCCAGTCAACGCTGGATTTGATGTCGGCGTACAGCTGGGGGTAGTGGCGCTCCTGAGGGCAGGTGAGGTAGGCCGCACACGCCCAAATCTGGTAGTAGGCGTTCCGCCCCTTGTCAAAGATTGGGCTCTGCGGCCCCTTGACCATACTTTCCTGGGCAAAGATGTCTTCCCATTCACGCCTTCCGGTTACATTGTAGAGGAAGGCCGCGGCCATCTGGCGGAAGTCGCGTCCGCGCATCCTGGCGCTGCCAATGTCCTGGGTGTCATCAAGTTGCTTGTTTTTCTGGCGAGTAGCGAATTGGAATGCCTTGATGGCCTCCTGGGTGTAGTAGGTGCAAAGCGAATCGTTCTTGCTTATGCGGAAGGCATCGGCCAGGATTGCACAGTTGGCGGCATTCGCCCACGCCGCCATAGTTGTACATCCGGCCTGGAACATAATGCTCCATTCCTTTGAAGGGTTAGTGACGCCCTGGGAATAGGCTTCCCCATCCCTGATGCTCAGGAAGAAGTCCGCCTCGTTGCGGGCTTCGTCAATCAGGTCAGGGATGCCGTTGCCGCTCTCGCGGATGCCAAGGTCGTCGGCATCAAGCCCCCAGCCTTCCATAAGGATGTAGGGGAGGAGCATATCGTAAATGTTGCTCACGTGGGCCAGGTGACGGTCCCAGTCAAAGGCGTCGGAATGGCCGCCGCGGACCTCCGTGTTCACGGGGCTCCCCGGCAGGCGGTGCTGCCAGAAGGCGGACTCCAGGGCTGGCTTGAAATGCGGCTCGTCCCAGACATCGCCACGGATTGTGCGCCAGTCAGGGTGCCAGGGCTGCAGGTCCGTCTTGTAGACGGTGAATCCAACAGGGTCCACTTCAGGGATGAACATTGGCTGCCTTGGAACAGGGTTGACGTGTTCAGGGTCAATGGGTTCACCAAGCCTCATATAGTAGTAGCCACGTACGGAGTAACGGAACGGCTGGAAATATACGTCCTTCTTTATGTCAAAGTCCATACTGCAGCCAACATCCTCCACTACCAGGCGGTAGCGGCCGGGTGCGGTGTACTTGAAGTCTATGTTCCAGACATCTGAGCCTGTGAGGTCCTTTGCGCCGGCCTCGTTCTGAGAGGCGCTCTGCGCCTTCCAGAAGCGCACGTTCCCAACTTTGCTGCGCTTTCCGGTGCTGGGGTTGTATAGGTATACTTTCTTCCCTTCGAACGATTTGTAGTCCCTTGGACCGCCTTCGCCAAGCCATAGGTACAGGTCTGCATCCTTGACGGGTTCTTCCGGGATATAGCCGAGGATGTTGACGTGGACGGCTTCGGACTGGGTGTTCCAGATGTCAAAGGTTACCTCCGCGGAAGAGACGTCGGAACCTATGCCGGACGGGATGCTTACGGTGTAGCTGCATCCCTGTTTCATAGCCTTGGGCAGCTTGAGGAATATCCAGTGGTCCAGTTCGCTGGTCAGGGTATGGTCCGTGTTCATCGGCTTGGACTTGCGGAAGGCCTGCAGCGCTGTGCGGCTGCCGTAGGCCTTGTCGTCGCGGGAGGAGATGATCCAATCCCCGGCCTTGACGGCGGCCTCTGGATTGAGCCTGGGGGCGAAGACAAGAAGCGTGTCGTCGCCTTCGGCAAATGAATGTCCAAGGTAGGCGCTGGGGCCCGTGGCATCGTCGCGGTAATGGACTTCGCCGTCCCTGAAATGCACCATAAGGTACTCTTTGTCAATAACTTTCAGTTCAAGGAACTTGGTTGCTCCCGCGGATGTTGGAATCAACAGGGCAAGCAGCGAAAGCAGTGCGGAGGTTACAAGGTTTCGTTTCATATTTCAGGGAATATTGTGAGTCGGATGGTTGAGGCGCCGTAAGGAACCAGCTCGATGTATGTGTCGCTTCCTTCCTCTGCAACAACAGTCTGGGGGAGAGGAGGAGTGATGTAGGCGTCTTCCATCTCCCAGCTGCAGTACCATTTGCCGTCTTTCTGGAAAAGTTCGTTATATGCGTCGCGAACCCTGCCGTAGGTGCCGTCAGGATCCGGATAGTACTTCATTGCACCGGCCCTCAGGAGCTGTACCAGCTGGCCGTTGAACTTGACGTAGCCGCCGTCCTCCGCCGGCTTGCCATTCCTGTCATACAACGGCTCATTTGTCCATTGGGTGAAGCGCTGGCCCTCGTAGGGCTTGCTTGGAACCACATCATAATCCCAGCCCTTGACGCCAGTCACGGGGATCCTTATCTTGAGAGGAACGTTCTGCAGGTCAAAGGGGAAGCCCTTGGCTCCGGTCTTTATCAGTTTAACCTTGTCCAGGCTGGAGTTCCTGATGGCATAGTTCCATTTTCCGGACGGGGTAATGTTCCAGTTCACGAAATCCGGATTCTTGGACTGCTTTCCTGCAAGGTAGTCGTATACCTTCTCGTCAATCTCCCAGTTGGCGGGTATGGCGTAGGTGTAGGTCAAGGGGCCGCGTACAACGCTCTCTCCCTGGACGGCGTTCTTTACGAACTCTATTTCCATAGGGAAGCGGACCTTGAACTTCTCACCGCTCTTCCAGGTCTTGCTCACGGTCTGGAAGCCATGTTTGTCAGAGGCTTTGCACCATCCCGGAATCCTGTAGGTGAAGTCCATCTGATGAGGCTTCCTTGATACTTTGCCATCTTCGTAGAAGGTGAACTTGAACTGTATGTCCTCCTCGAAAGGATAGTTTGTGATTTCCTGAATCTTTACAGTGACGCCGTCTCCCAGGTCGTATACTACAGATGAAGGGCCGTAGAGGGCGGCTACTGGCTGCCCGTTCTTGTCCTTCATCCACATCCTGGATGCGTAGTTGGGGAAGTATCTGTGCAGGTTGCCAATGCAGCATTCAACCTCGTGTGCGGACCTGTATGCCATCCAGGTCTTTGCCTTCTTGTATTCATTGTGGTTGGAGGATCCGGTGCAGAGTACCTGGTTGGGGCAGGAGAAATACTGCATTGCCTTGAAGTCCTTGGTTACAGCACCCAGACCGGCATTGAATACTGCCTTTTCCAGACGGTCCGCAAAGGTAGCGTCTCCCGTAACTATAAGGTAATACCCTATGGTCCAGGTGTAGTCAGAAATGTCGCAGGTCTCGTGGGAAGCAAGGGGATCGACGCCTGCAAGGCCTTCGGAGCTGGAAATGATGCCGTCAATGAGCATATTCTTGTCTTCCATCTTCTGGTCTCCCTTCAAGGCTGCCTCCTTGTAGATTTCCTTGCCGGTAAAGGCATACAGGAGCATAGGGAGCTTGAGGGTCTCACATACGGTAACGCCGTGCCCGGCCATAGGCTGGTCGCTCAGGTATTGTTGCATATTGTTTGGAACCAGAGCCCAGACGGCTTCCGCAAGCTCAAGGAGCTTGGGGTTGCCGGTAAGGGCGTATGTCCACAGGATGCCTTCTATGTTAATGATGTATCGGCCGTCGCTGAGTTCTTCCGGAGTGTACGTCAGGTAGTTCTTTTCAAGCGCAACGGGGACACGCGGGTCGCCTGTGGCTTCGTAGTAAGTCTTCATTGTTCTGAAGAATACTGCGAAAGGCCAGCCCATTGAGTCGCCCTCACGGCCCAGACGGCCTTCCGGGCGACCTGCGGCCGCAATTTTCTTGCGTTTCTCCAACTGAGCCTGGATGCTTGCAGGACTCCCGAATCCCCTGAAGGTGGATTCGTCAAATACATATCCCGGCTTTGGAGTAAGAGGGTGGTCCAGGACATAGTCTACATTGGCTTTGCCTTTGGCCATAAGCTCCTCGTCTCCAAGGACATAGCCGAGCCTGCTGAAGCCGTCCACGTAGTATGCGGACTGCTCGAAACGCCACCAGTCCGCTCCCCAATAGTGAGGGTTCTGGCTCATTTCCAGGTCGCCTGCCCAGCAGCAACCGTCAAAAGGGTATGACATTGCTTCCGGATGGCCTGTAAGTCCGTCCTTCTGTCTTACAAGGAACTCCCTTACCCATCCTTCCGGGGTTATGTCGTTTATAAGTCCCTCTGCGAATGCCGCATACGGAGCAACGGGAATGTCCGGGGCACCAGCTACTGGAGCCTCACCCCGCTCAGTGCAGGAAATCAGGCATACGGAAAAGAAAAGTAATGCCAATGATAACTTTTTCATAGATTATTAGAATTAGAGTTATTGCAACAACATATCAAATATAAGAAATAAGAACATCTTTTTTATATTTGCCTTAAACATAATAACACTAACTCAATATGGCTGACAAGATTACTCGCCGAGAGGCCTTGAAGGGCCTTCTCTTTGCCGGAATGGGAATTGCCACAGGCGGTATGCTGCTTAAATCACAGGGCACCACTGCAAGGGCCGCTACACCTTCCGCACCCTGGAAAGAGGCTCCGGAAGGATCCAAGATAGACACCAGGACCTGGGACAAGTTAGGGGAGACCCTTGGAATGCTTGGCCTTGGATGTATGAGGCTTCCTACAAAATCAGGAGGCGGTGGCGGCTATGGCCGTAACCAGCCGCTTGACCAGGAAGCCGTCAACGCTATGGTAGACTATGCCATAGCCCACGGTATCAATTATTTCGATACCGCTCCCGCCTATGGCCAATCGGAGGTTGTGACGGGCAATGCTCTAAGCCGTCATCCGCGCTCATCTTACAAGATAGCCACAAAGATGTCCAACCAGAACGGAAGGCCCACCCTGGAGGCGGGCAAACAGATGTTCGAAACCTCCCTGAAGAACCTTCAGGTAGATTACGTGGACTTCCTGCTACTGCACAATATCCAGAATATGTCCGGATTCAACACCCGCTTCCGCAGCAACGGCCTGTTTGACTGGCTCCTTGAGCAGAAGGCAAAGGGCAGGATCAAGCACCTGGGATTCTCTTTCCACGGTTCCAATGACGACCTCCCCGGCCTTGTAGACCTCTATGACTGGGATTTTGTACAGATCCAGCTCAACTATGCGGACTGGAAGGATATGTCATCCGGCTGGGGCGGAAATTCCGGTACCACAAGTTCTGAATTCCTCTATAACTATCTGGTTGGCAAAGGCATTCCTGTGCTGGTTATGGAACCTATCAAGGGCGGAGCACTTGCCAATGTAAGCGACGGTGTTGCCAGCGTACTGCGCGAGCGCCATCCGGACCTGACTCCTGCGGCTAACGCCCTTACCTTTGTGGGTTCTCTCCCCGGTGTAATGGTAACCCTCAGCGGTATGTCCAATATGGAGCAGCTCAAGGAGAACGTATCCCTGTTCACTGATTTCAAACCGTTCAATGACAGCGATATGGCCTTTATGCATAATGTGGCTGACCTGTACAAGTCAAGGGGACAGATTCCTTGCACGGCCTGCTCATACTGTATGCCTTGCCCTGCAGGAGTGGACATCCCCGGCAACTTCAAGATATTCAACAGCGCCAGCGACGCGCTCCTTTCCTCCGATACGGACCGCAAAGATATCGTTGACAAGAGGAAGGCCTTCCTGAAGCTATACACCGCCCAGGACAAGGCTGTCCGTGCCGATGCCTGTGTAGGATGCAACGCCTGCCTGTCCAAGTGCCCGCAGCACATAAGCATCCCGCAGCATATGGAGCGCATCCGCACCCTTGCCGCAAAGATCTAGATGAAAAAGATAGCGATACTGTTCCTGTTCCTGGCTGCTTTGCAGCTGGGAGCTCAGGATTTGACTCATTACAAGAAGGTAGTCAAGGAACTCAGTTCCGCAAAGTACCAGGGGCGCGGCTATGCCAGGGACGGAGCCAACAAGGCAGGGAAATACCTTGAAAAAGAGTTCCGCAAGGCCGGGGTTGACCAGGTGACCTGCCAGCCCTTCACCATTGACATCAACACCTTCTGCGGAAAGATGAAAATGAGTGCCGATGGGAAGAAACTTAAGGCCGGCGTTGATTTCTCTATGCGTGAGTATTCTCCGGGCGTCCACGGACAATTCCCTGTGTATCACATAGATACCTTGAATTTTGATCCCGATAGGTTGTTTGCGGACCTTGAGAAACCGGAATACCGCAACTGTATGGTGACGTGCGAGTATATGTTCTCCTACAGGAACCGCGATGTGTTCAGCCGTCTGCAAAGCAAGGACGGCGCTCCCAACGCGGGCTTCCTGTACACGTGGACATCTCCAATAAAGTTCTACAAGGCGTACGGCCACTATGTGACCGACAAGCCCATAGTCTGGGTCACACCGGAGGCGGTTGAGGGCGTCAAGAGCGTCAGCCTGGATGTGGACAACCAGTTCCTGGAGGACTACGCGCTGTTCAACGTCATCGCCAAGGTAGAAGGGGAGCGTCACGACAGCTGCTACGTCTTTACGGCGCATTACGATCACCTTGGTAATCTGGGGCGCCGTATTTATTACGCCGGCGCCAATGACAACGCATCGGGCACTGCAGCCATAGTGACCCTTGCCGCGCATTACGCAAAGCATCGTCCAATGTACGATATGTATTTCATCGCCTTCTCCGGGGAGGACGCCAACCTAAGGGGTTCGGAGTTTTTCGCCCAGAATCCCGTTGTCCCGCTGGAGCAGATAAAGTATCTCTTCAACATAGATATGATTGGCGACAACAACCCCGTGCAGTATTGCGAGGTCAGCGACCAGGGGATGAAGGGCTTTGAACTTTTCGAGAAGATTAATGGAGAAAAGGGATTGTTCAAGGCACTTGACCGTGGTGAACTTGCAGCCAACAGCGACCACTATCCTTTTGCGGAGCGCGGTGTGCCGTGTATCTTCCTTGAGAATCAGGAAGGCGATGCGTACCAGTATTACCACACCGTCTTCGATAACTGGAAACACGCTGTATTTGACAGTTACGAGCCTGTTTTTAAATTGGTAACGGAATTTGTGGATAGGTATTGAAATCTTAAACAGTTATGAGAAGGTTTATACTATTAGCAATCAGTGCTTGTCTGGCGGTATCTTTTTCCGCTTCAGCGCAAGATAATCAAGTAATAAAGGAGCAGGATATGACTAACGAGCAATTGAAAGGTTTGATTTCCAAGGCCTTGGAAGATATGAAGGCCAAGGCGGAAGAAATGGGTATTCAAGGTGTTGCAACCGCCTCAGTATTGAACAAGGGGGAGGAAGTTGACTGGATTGGAGAGATGAAGGTTGTGGGAACGCCGTACAAGATGAAAGAAGGCTGGAACCTGGTTGCCATTGCCTGGTCCAAGTGCGGGGAAGTGATTGCCACCCAGGCTGACAGCGGCAATCCTGACCATAAGAAGATAATGGGCGAACTTGGATTCGTAGGTGGCGCGTACGATGAGTTCCAAGGCTGCAAGATGGCTTTCGCTTTCAGCGGTGCGACATCTGAAGAGGACCTTGAAGTAGCCAAATACGGAATATCCAAGATGAAAGGCTATATGTCAGAGGGGAACGGAATCCTGCGTAAAGACCAGTTCATTCAGATAGCTGTTGTTGTGGATGACATTCAGAAGGCCAACAAGGCCTGGGCAACCCTTCTGGGAGTCCCTGAGCCGGAGATTTGGGTGAACCACCTGCGCAGCAACCCGGATTATCCCTACACCTACAGGGGAAAGGACATTCCGTGTGACCTGCAGATGAGCGTCTTCGATATGGGCGGCTGGGCGCTGGAACTTCACCAGATTGACAATACTCCAAGCACGTTCCGTGAGTTTCAGGACAAGCACGCCTTTGGCGTACACCATCTGGGTTTTGAAGTAGGAGACGCACGCGATAAGGTCATCCAGTTCCTGAAGGATATGGGCTACGATACTGACCGTACTATAGGAATTTACCCCGGCAGCAGCTGGACCATAGTGGATACCGAAGATGTGCTGGGAGTAAATCTTAATATCAAGCCCGTCAGATAGGGCCGTTTACCTTAATGTGACCGCAGGGTTTACAGGGATCCTGCCCGGGTCGTTGGCTGCGCAAATAGCCAGCCAGGCTACCATTGTGGCGTCAAGGGCCAGGTCATTCAGGGAAAGGCGCTCGTAAGTGTCCATTATGGTGTGGTAGGTCCTGTTGTATTCCAGTACATCCTGGATGAACTGATATGAAGGGAGTCCAATCCTGGAGAACGTTACGTGGTCCGTAGAGCCTGTGTTCCTGGGAGAAAGATAGTTGAATCCCAGAGGCTCTATATATTTCATCCAAGCCTCGAAGAAAGGATACGCGGCGTCATTCCTCTCAAGGTAAATGCCGCGGAAACGTCCCGATCCATTGTCCATATTCAGGTAGAGGGCGAACTTGTCGTACCCTGGAAGTTTCTTCTGCTCCTTGTACAGGTAATTCTCCATATAGCCGCGTGAGCCGTAAAGTCCCTGTTCCTCTCCACCCCACAGGGCAAGGCGGATCGTCCTCTTGGGCTGGATCCCAAGAGCCTTGAGGATACGCATCGCTTCAATCATCACAATGCAGCCGGAACTGTTGTCTGCCGCGCCGGTGCCTCCGTGCCAGGAATCCAGGTGGGCGCCAATGAGCACTATATCCTCTTTGAGCTTGGGATCGGTTCCAGGGATTTCCGCGTAGACATTGTGGACTTCCTGGTCGTCAGTAAACTTATTGATGAGTTCCAGCTCCATCTCTACTTTCTGGCCATTCTGGATCAGACGGACCATTCGGCCGTGGTCTTCTATGGGCATCATTATTTCCGGAGTTGGTTCAGGAGAGCCGACGGTATAGGACACGCCGGTTCCGCTGGGAACGTTGAATGATCCGCGGCCGGTCACTACGCAAATAGGCTTCTCGCTTGCGAGAAGTTCATTTGTGAGGCGCTGGAGTTCCTGGCGTGCATTCCTGTCAGCCGCTGACTGAGCGGAAGCCTGTCCGGAAGAGGGAGGGCCGGCAGGTGAGATGGCGTTGCTTGTCCGGCTGTCCAGGGCCAGGGTTTGCAACTGCTCCTCTGTATAACGGCTTGCAAGCGGGTCGAAACTTATCCTGTATGTCTGGGTTGCCGGCATAAGGAGAATCTTGCCGCTGATCTTGCCCCTGTATTTATCCAGGTCTTCTTTAGTCTGTACGTCAAAAACCACGCATTCTGCCTTTACAAGGCCGTTTGTGCTTCCTGACCAGGCCTTGGGATTGACTGAGAACGCACAGTAGTAAGGGGATGTCATTGCGGCATAGGTCTTTACCACATCCCATCCGCCGCGAGTAAACTCAGTAGCGTATTCCGCACGGGGATTTGACAGGTTGAACTCCTGTAACTTGTTTATTACCAAGGACTCAGCCCTGCGTTTTTGCTGGGAGGCAGTCAATCTGGAACCTAACAGGTCCGTCATAAACTGTGAAATCTCCTCTATCTTTGAATTGTTCAGGCCTTCTTCTTTGATTTTAGTGGCCAGTTCAGGTGATTGTGACACTTGTGCGCTTGCCAGGTTGCAGCCTAATATGGCGGCAAACAAGGGGACAATTAATAATGCTCGTTTCATTTTATCAGTGGTAAAGATTATTATTGCACGATCAGATATTCAAAGTTAATAATTTATGTGCTTGCGTTGTCTCTTACTCCAAGAATTATGAATGATTTTGAGAATCTGTCCTTATCGTCAGTATAATATTGATTAATCCGGCAGTTATTTGTACTTTTATAGAGTGTTTTAGAAGACATAAGGATATGAACTCAAATAAAATTTCACGCAGGTCTGCCATCAAGAAGATGGCGGCGGTGGCGGCGGGAGTCGCAGTCGCAGACAAAATCCCCGCCCTGGCTTCCGTATTGTCTCCTGAACTTCCTCAGGATGACCCAACAGTATCTACTCTCCAGATGGAAGACTTTCCTGAGGTTTACAGGGATGATGACGTAGTATTCCATCAGCTTGATCAGCATCTATGGGTAGGCAACGGCCATCTGATGTATAACGAGTCAGTATACCTTGTGGAAGGCAATGACAAGGCTTTGCTCATTGACACGGGTACAAGGATTGCCAATCTGGACAAGATAGTGGCCAAACTCACCAAGAAACCTGTCACCGTGGCTCTTACTCATACTCACGGAGACCACGCAGGTTCCGTGGGCTGCTTTGACAGTATGTGGATGACTCAGGCAGAAGGCATCCGCGTCCCGCGTGGCTATACCGGCAAGGTGAATTATATGAGCAATCACCAGAAGTTTGATCTTGGTGGCCGCATCCTGGAGGTATTCTATGCTCCGGGACATACTGCAGATTCCGTACTGTTCATTGACGAAGCCAATCACATTGGATTCAGTGGAGATGCGTTCGGCAGCACCAACCTGCTGATGAACCTGAATGTATCTACATTCATCAAATCTGCGGAGGAGACTCTTCAGATGATGTACGACAAGCAGATCTACTATATGCTTCCGGGGCACTTCGACGGCACAAACGCAGAAACCACCAAGCGTGTTTACGATCTGAGGGAAATAGCTCAGGGCGTGCTTGACGGAAAACTCGTTGGAGAGAAGACAAGTGACAGCCAGACCGCCCTCAACCGCAGGTTCACATACCAGGGGGTAAGGTTCAATTATAACGCTGGGAAGGTGCTGTAATCCGTTCCGGCGGATTGAATCCTACCACTTGTTGTAGTGGATACGCTCAGGTTTCCACTTGTCCTTGGGCTTGTCATTACCGGCCGGGAAACCTATCGGCACTACGCAAAGAGGCCGTGCGTTTGAAGGGATTCCAAGCACTTCTATGACAGCGTCGGCGCGTGCGTCATAGTCTGCCGCCGTCCATACTGCACCAAGACCCAATGCCTCTGCTGCAAGGAGAAGGTTCTCCGTAGCGGCGGAGGCATCCAGTTTCCAGTTGTTGTTAGGGCGTCCTTCGCCAAGCATCGTCTCTCCGCATACTACTATTGCCAGAGGGGCGGTTTCAAGCATACGGTTGGGGATTTCCTTCGCGAGCCGGTCAAGCATCTCGCGGGTGTTGACTACGACAAAGTGCCAAGGCTGGACGTTCATTCCTGAAGGAGCAGCCATCGCTGCGCGGAGGAGAGTTTCAACCATCTCCTCAGGAACCGGCTGGTCAGTATATGAGCGTACGCTCTTACGGGAGAAAATGTTGTCCAGGACTGCCTGTGCGGCATCATTTGAGGTCTCCGGCGCTTTCTGGCCAGAATTGCAGGCGGTGAAGAATGCCATAGAAGCTATGGCTAAAAGTATGAGGGTCTTTTTCATATGGAGTTGTATTTTCCTTTTTGTAAAAATAATAAATAAAGATTAATTGCAAGGGGAGAGGGGAGGAGATTCCTACAGGATTAGCCATCGCTGCGCGATGCCTCTTCCTGGGCGTCGTCACGGCAAACATATTACAAGCAGGACGCCTCGGCGCTGGCGCGCCTTCTGGCCTTTTTTGCGCTTATCCGCGCTCAAAAGCAAGCTTTTGGCGCGTCTAATCACAAAAAACGCCCCACACTGTGTGTGGAGCGTCCTGCTTGCACTGTTTGCTCGTGACTCCTACAGGATTCAAACCTGTAACCTTCTGATCCGTAGTCAGATGCTCTATTCAGTTGAGCTAAGGAGCCAATAGATTATTCGGCCTTCTTGGCGACGAATTTCTTCTCCTTGATGCGGGCCTTCTTACCAGAGAGGTCGCGGAGGTAGAATATGCGTGCGCGGCGAACTTTGCCGTATTTGTTGATCTCTATCTTCTCGATGCTGGGGGACTGGTAAGGGAAGATCTTCTCGACTCCGATACCGCCTGATACCTTGCGCACGGTAAATGTGCGGGTGTAAGGTGTAGCACCGCTGATCTGGATGACGGTTCCCCTGAAGTTCTGCAGGCGGAATTTGTCACCTTCTTTAATCTTTGAGGTCACGGTGATGGTGTCACCGGCCTTGAAATCGGGGTAGGAGGCAACTTTCTCGTTTGCGAAAGACTGCTCTACAACTTTAATTAAATCCATAATTGCTTTTTTGCTCTAAATGTGCAGCGTCATTGACCCGTTCAAAGAGAGGCTGCTGAAATGGATTGCAAAGGTAAAAATAAATTTTAAGCCTGCAAACAATTAGAATATATTTTTTTCTTTTTCGTACCAGGCTTTGTCCTCCCTTGACAGATCGGGCTTGAATGAGCTGCTGGAGCGCATCTCTTCAAGCTTTTCCCTTTCCTGACGGGAGAGCTTCTTTGGCATCCATACAAGGATTTTCACGTACTGGTCACCTTTGCCGTATCCGTTGAGGGAAGGCATTCCCTTGCCGCGCAGGCGTACTATGGTTCCGGACTGGGTGCCGGCGTCAACCTTGAGGCTTTCGCTGCCGTCCAGGGTTGGCACGCTGATGGTTGTTCCCAGCATTGCGTCCACCGCGGATATGAGGGCGGTGTAGTAGAGGTTGTTCCCGTCGCGTTTGAGGTATGGATGCTCAATTGCCTCCACAATTACCAGCAGGTCTCCATTGGTGCCGTTATGAGGGGCTGAATGGCCCTCTGAACGAATTGAAAGCTGCATTCCGTCCTCCACGCCCGCAGGGATGGTGACCTTTACTGTCTCGCGCTTGCGGACAAGCCCCGTTCCGCCGCAGTGGCGGCAGGGGTTGGACACAATCTTGCCTTCTCCGTTGCACTGGGGGCAGGTGGTGTATGTCATTGTGCGCCCGAACAGGGTGTTTGCCACGTGCTGAACCTGGCCGCTTCCCTTACAGGTGGGGCAGGTCTTTACGTCCGATGCGTTCTTTGTGCCTTTGCCTCCGCACTCGGGGCAGGGGCGGTTGCGCTCAATGCTCACTTCCTTCTCCGCGCCTTTGGCCATCTCCTCCAGAGTGAGCTTTACGCGCGTGCGGATGTCGCGGCCGCGGTAGGTGCGCTGCGCGCTGCCGCCGCCTCCGCCAAATCCGCCGAAGCCGCTGAAGCCTCCGAATCCGCCGAAGGCTCCTCCGAACAGGTTGTTCAGGATGTCGTTGAGGTTGCCGAAGCCCTGGCTGAAGTCAAAGCCTCCGCCCGCTCCGTCAACGCCCGCGAATCCGAACTGGTCGTACTTGGCCCTCTTGTCGGGGTCGCTCAGGACGGAATAGGCCTCGGAGGCCTCCTTGAACTTGTCCTCCGCGGTCTTCTTTTCCTGCTCCGTGCCGTCGACCCATTTGTCAGGGTGCCATTTTATGGCTGCCTTGCGGTACGCGCTCTTTATTTCGTCTGCCGAGGCCTGCTTGGTTATGCCAAGGACCTCGTAGTAATCTCTTTTGTCTGCCATTGTTTATGCTCCAACTACAACTTTAGCATATCTTATGACCTTGCCGCCCAGGGTATAGCCTGTCTGGACAACGTCCAGGACCTTCCCCTTGTCCTTCTCTTCCGAAGCGGGGAACTGGGAGACAGCCTCGTGGAAATCAGTGTCGAACGTCTTTCCCTTGGCATCTATGACCTCCAGGCCCTTGCCTTTGAGGTAAGCCATCAGCTTGTTGTAAATGAGCGATGTGCCTTCCTTTGCGGCTTCGTCGGACGAACTCTCGAGCATCTTTATCGCCCTTTCGCAATCGTCCAGGACGGGGAGGAGTCCCTTGATGACGTCGGCCGATGCCGTGCCTATCAGGTTGAGCCTGTCTTCTGCGTTGCGGCGCCTGAAAGTCTCGAACTCCGCCAGGAGCTTGAGGCTGTCATCCTTGGATTTGCCAAGGTCTTCCTTGGCCTTTTCCAATTCTTCCTGGGTCTTCTTGAGTTCCTCTTCCAGGGCTTTGAGTTTCTTCTGAGCCGCGTTCTGGGCTTTCTTCACTGCTTTCTCTTCTGTTTTCTCTTCGTTATTGGCCATAATTGATGAAGTTTTCAAATTAATCCGGATAGCAGTCCATCAAAGAATCTGCCATCCGGAATTATATGACAAAGTGGCAGGACAATGCAGGGCTATGCCCTGAAGAATTTGTCAACCTCTGCTACTGATTCCGGAAGTGCGAACACCGCCACGCGGTCGTAAGCCTCTATATGGGTGTCTCCAACCGCAATCATTGACTCGCTTCCGCGGATTACACCGCCGATTATGGCATTGGCCGGGAAGTTGAGCTCCTTGAGGGGCTTGCGCGTGATGGGGCTGCCGGGGGATACAGTGTATTCCAGGATTTCGGCGTCAGTCCCTCCCATATATTTCACGAAACGGGCCTTGCCGCTCAGGGTGAACTTGAATATCCTGCCGGCGGTTATGAGTTTCTTGTTAATGACCGTGTCTACGCCCATCTCCTCCGCCAGGTGGATATATTCTATGTTCTCCACCTCCGCTATGGTCCTGTTGATGCCCAGTTTCCTGGCGATGACGCAACTGAGTATGTTGGTCTCGTCACTTTCAGTGACTGCCACAAAGGCATCGTAGTCCTTGATGGATTCATCGATGAGGAAGTCAGGGTTGCGTCCGTCTCCGTTGGATACAAGGATGCTCTCAGGGAGGTTCTCAGACATCTCTATGCAGCGGTCCTTGTCCTTGTCAATGATCTTGACCACTGACATCTTACCGTAGAGGGCTTTGGCAAGCAGTTCTCCAATCTCCGATCCGCCATAAACCATCACCTTGTCAATTTCCACCTTGCGGCAGCCAAAGTACTTCATAAGGGGAGCGATACCCTCGCGCTTGGCAATTGTGAAGACCAGGTCGTGGTACATAAACTTGGTGTCGAACTTTGGGATTATGGTGCGCTCGTTCCTGGTGATGGCGATGGCGCGGAACTGGACGTCGTTCTCCTGTGCCATTGCGGCGAATTCCGCAAGGGTCATATCCATCAGGGGAGAGTCCTCCTCCATACGGAAAACGGCAATCTGCAGCTTTCCGTGGGCGAAATCAAGGGACTCGGATCCGGCGGAATGCCTCAGCTGGTCCACAATCTCGTCAGCGGCTATCTTCTCCGGATAGAACATCAGTTCAATGCCCATCTCCTTGAAGAGGACCTTGTTCTCCGCGTTGAGGTATTCCTCGTCATTGATGCGCACGGTGACCTTCTTTGCGCCCAGGTTCTTTGCCAGGATGGCGCTCACGATGTTCACTTCCTGCGTGGTATACGGATACACGGAGACGAAAAGGTCCGCTGTGCCCACTCCGGCTTCCCTGAGGACGTTTATGGATGTGGGGCTGCCCTGGACGGTGGCTACGTCCGCAACCGTCAGCACCTTTGCAAGGCGTTGTGCGTCATTGTCTATGACGGTTATCTCGCTGCCTTCGCCGGCAAGCATCTTGGCCAGGTGGGAACCAACCTCTCCTGCGCCTACGATCACAATTTTCATATGTTTTTCTTTAAATATTCAACGAACATTATCCTGCCCGAAAGGCCGTCTATGCGGCAGCGCCCGGAGCGCCCGTCAGCAGGCTTGCGCAGCTGCCTGAACTCCTGGTGCGCCTCATCCACCGCCTTCACATAATCCTTCTGCCCCTTTATCCTGTACACGAACTGCGAGCAGCGGTCCAGGAAAAGCCTCCAGCGAATAACCGCCGCGGCCCTTGCCTTGCCCTTGCACAGCGCCAGGTTGTTGTCCAGCATAAGCAGGTTGTTGCGGTAGTTAAGCTTGAGCTTCCAGGGGGAGTTCTGCGGCAGCGTGCCGCCTCCCAGGTGGTAAACCACGCTCTGCGGCACTACCTGCACCTTGTACCCCTGCAGCTGGAGCCTCCAGCAGAAGTCAATCTCCTCCATATGGGCGAAGAACCTGTCGTCCAGGCCACCCAACTTCTTCCACAGGCTGCTGCGTACCATAAGGCAGGCGCCCGTGACCCACATTACGCTGGCGGGGGAGTCATACTGCCCCTTGTCCTGCGCGGTCCTGCCCATTATCCTGCCCCTGCAATAGGTGTAGCCCCAGCGGTCCATAAGGCCGCCTGCGGCCCCGGCGTACTCGAACCTGTCCCTCTGGTAATACGACAGAAGCTTGGGGCCGCAGGCGCCGCATTCCGGATGGCTGTCCATCCACTGCTCCAGCGGGCCAAGCCAGCCTTTGCTGACCTCGATGTCAGAATTTATCAGTACGAAATACTCCGCCTCCACCTGCGCCAGCGCGCGGTTGTAGCCTCCCGTAAAGCCGTAATTCCTGTCCAGTGAAATGCGGCGCACATCCGGGAACTGTTCCCGGACCAGGTCCAGGGAGCCGTCCTCAGAGGCGTTGTCCGCCACTACTACTTCCGCATCCATCCCCCTGACGCTCTCTACCAGTCCGGGGAGGAATTGCTGCAGATACTGCCTGGTATTCCAGTTAAGAATTACGACAGCGGTTTTCATATCATACAAATATATAAATATTTCATAACTTTGTGATATGAAAGCGCCCAAGGACCTTGAAAGGTATACGGCATATTACAATGCCGAGAAACTCTGGAAAAAGATAAAGAGACACGCCAGGAAGATTGGTGCCAAGGCAGTATACTACGCCCTGGTGCTCTATTACGCATTGCAGAGTCCAACCATCACAAAGAAGGACAAGCTCATTATCTACGGAGCCCTGGGCTATCTGATACTGCCCATAGACCTTTTGCCTGACTTCCTTCCAGGGGGTTATACTGACGATGTGGCCGGCCTTGCCATAGCCATATTCAAAATAGCCCGCAACATCACTCCGGAAGTGCGGGCCAAGGCTCAGACCAAGGTCAATGAATGGTTCGGGAAAGTCAGTCCCGACACCTTCGATATCACAGACTATCAGAACCGTTCCTAGGAATCGTGGTGGTGGCAGCACTCGCCGTCACCGTGACGTCCCTTGCCACAGCACTCACCATCCTCGTGATGGTGGCCTTCGTGGCAGCATTCACCGTCCTCGTGATGGTGACCGCAGCAGCCGCACTCCTCCTCTGGAGCCAGCTCTCCGTGAACGCCAAAGCGGAGCTCTTTCTCCGTGGCTTCGCGTACGGAAACTACCTTGCCCTTGAAATTGAGGGTGCATCCTGCCATAGGGTGATTGAAATCTACCGTGACGTCATTGTCTTTGACTTCCACTATCTTGGCGTGGCAGACTTCTCCCGCTGAATTGAGCATTGGAATGACGCGGCCCACCACAAGGAGGTCCTCCCTGATCACTCCGTCAATTGCGAATGATTCCTTGGGGATGTCAAAACGGAGTTTGGGGTTGTGCTCACCATATCCCTCTTCCGGGCTGAGGGTGAATGCATATTCCTCTCCGGGCTCCTTTCCCTCCACTTCTTCCTCGAAGCGGGGGATGAGCATATTCTTTCCGTGGATGTATTCCAAAGGCTGGTTTTCCGTTGCGGAATCCACTACTTTTCCGTCTACTGTAAGTTCGTAGGCAAGTGCCACTACGTGATCTTTCTGAATTTTCATATTGTTCTATGCGCTGAAATCTACATTTGAGAACGCTAAGGTAGGAATAAGTTTTGACATACAGCCACGCGCGTCCTCTCCTGCGGCTATAAGGTTGTTCCAAAGTGTTATGAAATTGCCGGTGATGAGCATTTCCCTGACCGGATGGGTTATCTTGCCGTTCTCAAAGGCGAAGCCCTCTATTCCGTAGGAGAAATCTCCGGTGGAACTGTTGGAGTTGCCTCCGTTGAAGCCGGTCACAAGTATGCCGCTGCCGCACATTTCAAGGATGTCAGTCTGAGTGAGGCCGGGGCGGGGCCAGGCCTGGACCTTTGGCCGGGTGGCGGACTCTATGGTGGGCTCAATTCCCATCTTGCCTGCCATATAGGTGTTTACAAAGTACTCTTTTACCACGCCTTTCTCAATGATGGGGACCGTTTTGGTTGCCACTCCTTCCGAGTCAAAGAGGTAACTGCCTCGCTTGAGAGGGACACGGCAATCGTCAATTATGGTAAGGGAGTCAGGGAATACCTTCTCCCCAAGTTTTCCGGTCAGGAAAGAGTTGTTCTGCTGGATTGAATAAGCGCTCAGGGCCTTGAGCACGGGGCTAACCACGCGGGAAGAGACCTCCGGATCAAGTACCAGGCAGGTCTTGCCGCCGGGGTGGGGCACAGGGCCCATCTGGGCCCTTGCGCGTTCCAGGGCAATTGGACATATCGTACTGGTATCAAGGTCTTTGCGTACGTTGGAAGAGTCCCACCAATAACCGCTGAACTTGTTGCCCTGCGCATCCTGAACGGTCATTTCAACGCCATAGTCGAAACTTGTTTCCGTGTGGCGGCAGTAGAGCCCGTTGGAGTCCATTATCAGTGTGTCGGTGATGCTTTCAGTGTACTCCGCCTCTTCAGAAATCAGTCCCTCCGGAGCGCTCTTGAAAATTGAGGCGGCAAGGGCGGTTTCAATGCGGGCCTGCGCATCGGTATTTGAGTATTCCGGGTCGTATAGGCCCAGTTCAGTGCCTTCTTTGGCGTCCTTGGCAGTGCGTTCCGGGGCGGGGAGGTCGCGGAACTGGTCAGGGGCGAGCATCCTGGCCTTGTCAATGGCTTTGTCAAGGAAACTGTCCGTGTCCTCTATGCGGTTTGTGGAGAAACTGCCAAAGCGGCCGTCCACTATGAGGTTAATGGAGAGGGAACGGTCCAGGCAGTGGCTGGTCTTGTCCAGCTCCCCGTTCAGGGTGCCGGCCAGGTCCATTATGCTCTTGTTCAGGGTTACGCGTACCTTCTGGGCCCCTTTCTGAAGGGCGGATTCAAGGCATTTGCGCGCCAGTGCTATCTCTTTGCTGTCTATCATCTTATTCTCCTCCCACCGTTAAGTTCTCTACAAGTACCGTAGGGATTCCGCAGGAAACCGGCACGCTCTGCTCTTTTCCGCAGGTCCAGGTTCCGGGGTCAATTATAAGGTCATCCGCAACCATCTTGAGGTCCGCAAGCGCCGCCGGTCCGTTGCCAATGATGTTGATATCCTTTACCGGAGCGCTCAGGCGGCCGTTTTCAATGAGGTATCCGCTCTTTACATAGAATGTGAAGTCTCCTTCTCCAATCTTGACCTGCCCGTTGGAGAACTGGTCCACGAATATGCCTTTCTTCACGGAGGCTATAATGTCCTGGGGCTTTGCGTTGCCGCTTTCCATATAGGTGCAGCGCATACGCGGGATGGGGTGGTAGCGGAAGGATTCGCGGCGTCCGTTGCCCGTGGGGGGTACGCCGTAATACTTGGCGCTTATGCGGTCGTGCAGATAGGAAGTGAGCACGCCGTCCTCCACCATTGCGGTGCGCTGTCCTGCAACCAGTTCGTCATCGAAGTTTATGGAGCCTCGGTTGCCGCGTATGGTGCCGTCGTCCACAATTGTGATGCCTTTGCCGCAGATGCGTTTGCCCATCTTGTCGCTGAACACAGACTGCCCCTTGCGGTTGAAATCAGCCTCGAATGCGTGTCCCATTGCTTCGTGAAGCAGTATTCCCGATGCCCCCGCGCCCATCACCACGCTCATTTTACCGCCCTTGGGGCGGATGGCCTGGAAGCGCGCGTCAATGTCTGCGACCGCCTCGGACGCTATCTCCTCAAGCAGCGCGTCAGTTATCATTTCAGCACCCATTCGCCAGCTGCGGGAAGCGGATTTGTTCTCCACTATGTCCCCCTGCTTGAAAATTACCGATACGGTGATGCTGCCCATAGGCCTGGTGTCGTATTTCAACTCGCCAAGGGAATTGAACATAAGGATGTCGCTTACCTGGGAGCTAAGCATCGCGATTACCTTGATTACGCGGCTCTCTTTCTGTTCGATCAGCCGCTGCAACTTCTCCAGCATTGGCACGAATGCCGATGCCCTTGCGTCGCGCCAGTCCTGTTCCATTGGATAGCGGTCTGCGGCGGGATTGGGCTGGCCGCCGTGGCGCCCGGCGGAAGCCTGGGTGCCAGGCGCACCCACGTTCCCTTGAAGCGATATGGTGGCGGCCGCCTTTGCGGCCTGCATCATCGCTTCCGGGTCCGTGCTTTCCGTGTAAGCGTATCCCGTCTTGTCGCCCTTAAGCACCCTTATGCCCACGCCGAAGTCCGTGTGCAGGCCTCCGGATGCCACCTGGCCGTCGCGCAGCAGGAGGTCGGAATAGACGGTGTTCTCAAAAAACAGGTCCGCGTAATCTCCTCCGGAATGCCTTGCGCACTGGATAAGGCTTTCCAGTGCATTTTCCGTGACGCGGAAAGTGTCAAGATAGTATTGTTTGCCGTAAATCATTCTAAATCAGTGTGCCTGTCTCCAGATTATGTCATATTTCACGGGGTCGTAGATGGTGGTTCCGGAACGGGAACCCTCCGCTACGGTTGTGAACGGAGACTTTGAATTGTCCGCCAGCAGCCAATAGTCGCAGGCCGGCATATAGTCCTTGAAAAAGTATTTCAGTCCCATTACATAGCGGCGGCGGATAACGTCTTCCGGGATGCTGTGTCCGCCTGCCTCAACCCTTCTCTTGACCCTCTGGACCGCAAGGTCAGGGGAGTCCAGCCAGAAGTACAGCAGGGTGATCTCATATCCGTGGGACTGGGCCTCCTGAATGGTCTTTAACAGGGAACGCGTAGCCAAGGTTGTCTCAATGCAGAAATTCTGCCTTCTGTCCAGCAGGTACCTGCATTTGAGCAGCATATACCGGCTGGCGGAGACGGATGCCGCTGCCGGATCGAAGGGCGACAGGCTCTTGGCAAACTCGTCTGAGTTCACGAACTGGTAGCAGTTGAGGATCTCCGGCAGCAGTGAATAGCTGGCGGTGGTCTTGCCTGAACCGTTGCATCCTGATATTATATAAAGCTTTGGCATAGCGTCCTATTTGTTTATCCCGTACCCGAACAGGGCAAAATCCCCAAGGCAGGGGTCTGCGGGCCATATTTCCCTGAAGGCGTCCGTTATCTGCACGGCGGTGCGCAGGTCTTTCTGCCTTCGGTCAGTAAGCCCCAGCGCTTCCGCCTCCTGGTAAACGTGCACGTCCAGCGGTATCACCAGCGTAGCGGGGTCCGTGTCTTTCCAGAGGCCCAGGTCAACCTTTCCGTCCCTGCGGACCATCCAACGGCGCATCATATTAATCTTCTTGTTGGCGGCCTTGGGGTCTTCCTTCTGGCCGTAAACGCCCGTGCGTATCTGCCCTGCGTCCAGGCGCTCCAGCGAGTCGTATCCGGAGTAGTACTCCTTGAGCCTGGCGCAGATTGACGCCACTTCGCTCCAGCGCACCGTGCGGTGCGCGGAGGCGGCGTCGCAACGCCAGCATCCCTTCATCACATAGTCGTACGGCCGCCATTCCATCTCGTCAAAGAGGCGGGTGCAGTCACGCACTATCATACTCCGGCGCCCCCAGGCAAAGTGCGCGGCGAAAACCGCCGCTATCTCAATGTCCTTGAGGCCGGCGCCCCTTGACGCAAACTCCCGGGGGAATGCGATGGGGTCTTCCCGGAAATATTCCGGGTTGTTGTACGTGTCCGCCCATTGGCGGAGACGGTCTTTCAGAAGGGCGTCCATCTTTGCAAAGATAGGAAATAGTTGATTGTGTTTTTTTGCTTTATCGCTTAATTATTCGTAATATTGAAAATAAATTAATAACCCAAGATTTTTTAATCCTAATAATACCAATATGAAAAAACTGGCAATCTTTATTGCGGCAATCCTCATTGCATTGCCGGCGACCGTGGCAAATGCCCAGCGCCGCTCTGCAGACCTTCCAAAGTTTGAAGGCCTTGCCGACACCCCCCAGATGGGTTGGAACTCCTGGAACTGCTTTATGACCGAGATCAACGAGGACCTCATCAAAGCCACGGCTGACGCTATGGTTGAACTGGGCCTTGTAGATGCAGGCTATGTTTACCTGAACCTGGATGACGGATGGCACGGAGACAGGGATGAACTTGGATTCATCACCTGCGACCCCGTAAAATTCCCGTCCGGAATCAAAGCCCTTGCGGACTACATCCACAGCAAGGGAATGAAACTTGGCATTTACAGCGATGCCGGAGACTTCACCTGCGCCGGATATTCCGGAAGCCGCGGACACGAGTATCAGGACGCCCTCACATACGCATCCTGGGGAGTAGACTACCTCAAATATGACTGGTGCGCCACCCAGAACGCAAACCCCAAGGGCTCTTACATCCTTATGCGCAACGCCCTTGCAAAGGCCGGCCGCCCCATCCTTTTCAGTATGTGCGAATGGGGATCCAACAAGCCTTGGGAATGGGCTGCTGACGTAGGCCACTCCTGGCGTACAACAGGAGACATCGGTCCTGCTTTCCTTCCCGTTCCAATCACCTACAACGCACAGGGAAGACCTAACTGGAGGCCGCAGAGCATCATAGACATCATCAACCAGAACGAGCCCCTGCGCAAGTATGCAGGCCCCGGCCACTGGAACGACCCCGATATGCTTGAGGTTGGAAACAACATCACCGTAAACGGCGTTTACTACGAAATGACAGACAGCGAAGACCGCGCACACTTCACAATGTGGTGTATGATGGCGGCTCCGCTCATCCTTGGAAACGACCTTACAAAGATCACCCCCGAGGCTCTTGCAACCATCACCAACAAGGATATGATAGCAATTGACCAGGATCCCCTTGGTGTACAGGGACTCCGTCTCATCAACACCGAGACCCTCCAGTACTGGTTCAAGCCTCTCGTTAACGGAGATTGGGCATTCTGCGTAATGAACACCGGCGAGGAGCCTGCGAACATTGCCCTTGACTGGTCTCAGCTTGAGGTTGACGACCAGGAAGTCAGCGGCCGCAAGACATCCTTCGACACCATCAACTACACCGCAAAGAGCATCTGGAACCCCAAGGAGAAGCCTTTCAACACCCTGGTAAAGGGCAAGGGCAAACAGCGCGGACAGATGGTCACCAACGTTGTTAACGTAACCGTTCCGGTTCACGATGTAGTGGCATACCGTCTCACACCTGTCAAATAACCTGCTTATCATATGAAAAAAGTCATTTTGTTTTTGTTTTCGGCCGTCCTGCTGGCCGCCTGCGCCAAGGAGTACAACCCCGTCCTGACAATTGAAGGAGGACAGGTGCAGGGAGTGAAGGGAGAACTCAAGGGTGTATATGTATACAAGGGAATCCCTTATGCAGCACCTCCTATCGGACAGTTGCGTTGGAAGGCCCCGCAGCCGGTAGTTCCCTGGGAGGGAGTGAAGGTTTGCGACACATTCGGACATCCTGGTTACCAGGTAGTTCACTATCCCGGCGGATACACAACTGAGTGGGGATACGGTGACGAGCCTGCCTACAGTGAGGACTGCCTCTACCTGAATGTATATACAAAATGCCCTGGCCAGACAGACAAGAAACTGCCTGTGGCAATGTGGATTCACGGCGGCGGCCTCCGCGAAGGATGGGGCTTCGAGCCCGAGTTCGACGGCGAGGAGTTCGCAGCCAAGGATATAGTCCTGGTTACCATCAACTACCGTCTTGGAATGTTCGGCTTTATGTCGCATCCTGACCTTATCGCAGAGGATCCCCACGGCTCATCCGGAAACTATGGAATTATGGACCAGGTTGAGGCTCTCAAGTGGATCCAGAAGAACATAGCCCAGTTTGGTGGTGACCCTGACAACGTAATGATATTCGGCCAGAGCGGCGGAGGAAGAAGCACCCGCACCCTGAGCGAGTCGCCAATTGCAAGGGGTCTTTTCCACAAGGCGGTGATAATGAGCGCCAACGGTTTCTCAACCGCTCCCGCATATTCCGCATCTGCAGTTACTCTTGAGGAAACCGCCCAGAATTACAAGGAGATTATGGACTGGGCAGGACTTGACAACCTCCAGAAGATGCGCGCGGCGTCAACTGAGGAGATATTCTCCGTAGTGAACATCTACAACCGAGTACACGGCCTCAGGGCGGCAGGAATGTTCGCCCCCATCATTGACGGTTACGTCTGCAAGCAGGACTTTGACACCGCTGCCAAGACAGGCAACCTGGCCAATGTGCCTTATATGATTGGATTCACCCTGAACGATGCCGGCGATATGGCTCCCGGAATCAAGGCTTTCTGCCTTGACCGCGAGGAGAAGGGCGGAAAGGCTTACGCCTATCAGTTCGCCCGTCCTCTCCCGGACGACGGCAAGCACCCTGAGGTAACCCAGAGGCTTCGCGGAGCGTTCCACTCTTCTGACCTTTGGTTCGTTTTCAAGTCCCTCAAGCACTGCTGGAGGCCTTGGACACAGGGAGACTGGGACCTCTCGGAGAAGATGATCAGCGCCTGGAGCAATTTTGCAAAGTACAGCGATCCGGGATTCGACTGGACCCCGTGCACGGCGGCAAAGCCGGACTTTATGGTATTCCGTCTGGACGAGAACGATGCGGAGGCATCTTTCGTAGGACAGCCTCTCAAGCCATAGGCTAAAGGCCGAGGAGTTCTCCCAGATGGGCGGCGTCCCTGGCAATCATTGCCGGATCGAAGCCTTCGTCCAGGAGAGCTGAGACAGGCCTCAGACCCCAGCTGACCCCAATCCCGGTGACCCCGGCGTTTGCGGCTGCCTGGATATCGGTAACAGCGTCACCAACAAGGGCGGTATGCCTGCGGAGGTCGGCGCTGTTCCCGTATTTTTCAAGGATCAGGTTGACCATTGTGGGGTCCGGCTTCATTGGCACGTCAGGGCGGTCTCCTACTATTGTCTCTATGGTTGGATAGAAATGATGGATGAGCGTGTCGGCGCCTTCCTGGAATTTGTTGGATGCTATGGCAACTATCACCCCTTTTGCCTGCAGGTCCCTTATGAGTTCCGGAATTCCCGGGTAGGGCTTTGTGTTGACTATGATATGGTCAGAATAATACTTCCAGAACTGGCCGAGGCATTCCTGATGCAGCTCTTCGTCTGCCTTGAATTCGTCCGGCATAGCCCTGCGGACGAGTTTCCTTACACCGTTGCCCACCATATAGCGGAACTCGTCCAGCGTGTGGAGAGGGAATCCGTGCATTGACATTGCGTAGTTGACGGCGTCGCCAAGGTCCTGGAGGGTATCCAGTACCGTTCCGTCCAAATCGAATAAGACCAGTTTGAATTTCATAATCGCAAAAATAGTTATATTTGTAGATATTATAATAATTAGTGATGAAAGGCATTGTTCTGGCCGGTGGTAGCGGCACCCGCCTGTATCCCATTACAAAGGGGGTTTCAAAGCAGCTGCTCCCCATTTATGATAAGCCAATGGTTTATTATCCGATAAGCGTGCTGATGCTTGCCGGAATCCGCGACATACTCATTATAAGCACTCCGCAGGACCTTCCGGCATTCCGCCGCCTGCTGGGGGACGGATCGGATTACGGGGTGAACTTCCAGTATGCGGAGCAGCCCTCGCCGGACGGACTGGCGCAGGCGTTCATCATAGGATCCAACTTCATCGGCTCAGATTCCGCCTGCCTCGTCCTTGGAGACAACATCTTCTACGGAAGCGGCTTCCGCTCGCTGCTTAAGGCGGCCGTGGCATCGGCGGAGCAGGAGGGAAAGGCATCGGTCTTCGGATATAAGGTGAGCGATCCCCAGAGGTACGGCGTGGCAGAGTTCGACGCGCAGGGAAACTGCCTCTCAATTGAGGAGAAACCCGCGAATCCAAAGAGCGATTATGCCGTCGTGGGCCTCTATTTCTATCCTAACAAGGTGGTAGACATTGCCAGGACAATCAAACCATCGGCAAGGGGGGAACTTGAGATCACTTCCGTGAACCAGGCTTTCCTCGCGGAGAAAAACCTGCTTGTGCACACGTTCAGCCGCGGTTTCGCCTGGCTGGATACCGGTACGCACGATTCCCTTGCGGAGGCCTCCATCTTTGTGGAAACTATCGAGAAGAGGACCGGTCTCAAGATTGCCTGTCTGGAGAGCATTGCCCTGGAGAACGGCTGGATTACCAAGGAAGACCTTAAGCGGATGGCCCAGCCAATGATAAAGAACCAATACGGACAATATCTGTTAAAACTGGCGTCTGAATGAGAAGATGTATCCTTATAACGGGCGGTGCGGGCTTCATTGGAAGCCACGTTGTCCGTCTGTTCGTGAACAAATATCCGGAGTATGATATCATAAACCTTGACAAGCTTACCTACGCGGGTAATCTTGCCAACCTAAAGGATATAGAGGACAGGCCAAATTACTCCTTTGTCAAGGCGGACATAGCGGACTTTGACACTGTCTATGCCTTTATGAAGGAGAGGAAGGTGGACGGAGTGATCCACCTTGCCGCTGAAAGCCACGTTGACCGGTCCATAAAGGATCCGTTCACTTTTGCCCGTACCAATGTAATTGGAACGCTTTCCCTGCTGCAGGCTGCCCGCCTGTACTGGGAAGAGTGTCCTGCGGAGGAAGGCGCTCCCCGCCGCCTCTTCTACCATATTTCCACTGACGAAGTTTACGGCTCCCTACAGATGGATTCCCCGCTTTTCAAGGAGACCAACAAGTACGAGCCGCACAGCCCGTATAGCGCATCCAAGGCTTCCAGCGACCACTTTGTCCGTTCGTTCCACGATACATACGGCCTTCCCACCATAGTGACCAACTGCAGTAACAACTATGGCCCGTATCAGTTTCCGGAAAAGCTTATCCCTTTGTTTATCAATAATATACGTAACCGCAAACCGCTCCCCGTATACGGAGAGGGCCTTAATGTGCGTGACTGGCTCTATGTAGAGGACCATGCCAGGGCCATCGACGTAATATTCCATAAAGGAAAGGTGGGGGAGACCTACAACATTGGCGGCTTCAACGAATGGAAGAACATTGACCTTATCAATGTCCTCATAGAGACCGTGGACCGTCTGCTAGGACGCCCCGAAGGTGCTGACAAGGACCTGATAACCTTTGTCACTGACCGCGCCGGCCACGACCTGCGCTATGCCATAGATTCCACCAAACTCAAGGAGCAGCTGGGTTGGGAACCTTCCCTCCAGTTCCCGGAGGGCATAGAGAAGACGGTAAAATGGTATCTTGACAACCAGGCCTGGCTTGACAACGTCACCTCTGGGGACTACCAGGCATATTATGAATCTATGTACAAGGGAAGATAATTTTTACTAAATTTGTTAACATTATAGCTATAATCACTTTTAATTATTTACTACTATGGCATCAATTGCAGACCTTATTACCAAGCAGGTGCTTGCTTCCGCAGGCAATCTTCAGATCCCTGCAGAGGTAAAGCAGAATGTTCTCGGAGGACTTTCTGACTCCATTCTCGGATCCCTGACCCAGACAGCCACCAAACCCGGCGGAATTGATTTGGTAAAGAGCCTTCTTACCGGCAAGACTTCAGCAGAGTCCAGCCCTATCACAGCCCTTGCTGGCAAACTGTTCTCTAACAACATTCTCAGCAAGCTCAACCTCAACAATGTGCTCAAGGGTTCTCTTCTTGCTGCCATTCCACTGGTGTTCTCTAAACTCTCAGGAATCCTTAAGGATCAGGACGGAGACGGAGACGTAGATCTCAACGACATCCTCATCACCCTCAAGGGCGGCGGCCAGAAGCAGCAGTCAGCAGCTGGCTCAATCCTGGGCAGTGTAGGCAAGAGCATCCTTGGCTCAATTCTCGGAAAGAAATAAATGAGGCTTATATTACTATCGGGCGGTTCTGGAAAGAGGCTCTGGCCTCTTTCCAATGAAGCCCGTTCAAAACAGTTCCTGCCGTTGCTCCAGGGCCCCGACGGGAACAGGGAATCTATGGTCCAGAGGGTTCTGCGCCAGGTATCGGAAGCAGGATTGGGCGGCGAGGTAGTGCTTGCCACCAACGCTTCGCAAAAGGATATCATACAGAACCAGCTGGGAGACAACATAGAAACGGTCCTGGAACCTATGCGCAGGGACACCTTCCCGGCCATAGCCCTTGCGGTAAGTTATCTTGCCAAGGAAAAGGGCTGCGGCAGGGATGAGGTGGTTGTGGTAATGCCTTGCGACCCTTATACGGAGACAGGTTATTTCCATACCGTGTCACGTATGGTGGAGGCCGTGGAGAACGATGTCGCCAGCCTGGTGCTTATGGGCATCACTCCTGACTGTCCGTCGGAGAAATTCGGCTATGTGGTTCCCCGCAAGGGCGCGCAGGCCGTTTGCGGAGCCTTGCCGGTGGAGCGCTTCACTGAGAAGCCTGACACCACAAAGGCGGAGCTCCTTCTCAAGGAGGGGGCGCTGTGGAACGGCGGAGTCTTCGCCTTCAGGCTGGGCTATGTCCTTGACATAGCGGAAAAGTACGTGAAGGAAGACAGTTTCTCCGCAGTCCGCGACAGGTATTCAGATTTCCCCAAGATAAGCTTTGACTATGAGGTGGCGGAGAAGGCTGCCAGCGTGGCCGTGGTTCCTTTCACGGGCCAGTGGGAGGACCTTGGAACCTGGAACGCCCTCTGCAGTGAACTTCCGTCAAATACAATTGGCAATTCTCACCTGGGGCCCCAGAATGACAATACACATATTGTCAACGAGCTGTCCCTGCCAATATTCTGCGACGGACTCAAGGATACGGTGGTGGCGGCAAGCCCTGACGGTATCCTGGTCTGCTCAAAGGACCGTTCTGAATTTATCAAGAAACACGTGGACAGCCTTGAGAGCCGTCCAATGTACGAAGAGCGCCGCTGGGGTACATACCGTGTGATAGACGATGTCACTTACAGCGACGGCTACAAATCCCTTACAAAATCCATCACCCTCAAGGCGGGCAGGAACATCAGTTATCAGTACCACCTCCATCGTTCAGAAGTCTGGACGTTTGTGGACGGCAACGGCCTGGTAATGGTGGATGACCAGGTAAAAGCCGTCAGCAGGGGAGACGTGGTACATATCCGACAGGGTCAGAAACACGCGGTCAAGGCCATTACGGACCTGACCTTCATAGAGGTCCAGTCTGGAGACCTCCTGACGGAAGAGGATATAATAAGACTGAAAATGGAATGGCCCGGGAATTGATCCGGGCCATTATTCTATGTTGACAGGATGTCAAGTACATTCCGTAATTCGGAATCGATTGGCTTGTCTATCTTGACTGCCTTTGAGATTGGTATATAGACTATAGTGTCATCCTTGATTCCGATCATAATGTTGCGCTGGCCTTCCTTGAGGGCCTCAATTGCGGCTACGCCCATTCGGCTAGCAAGGATGCGGTCGAAGGCGGAAGGGGAGCCTCCGCGCTGCAGGTGCCCGAGGATGGAAACGCGCACGTCGTACTGGGGATATTCAGCACGTACGCGTTCCGCGTAGTGCATTGCACCTCCGTCCTTCTCTGAAACAAGCACAATGCTGCTGTTCTTGCTCTTGCGGATGCCCCTGCCAATGAATGAGGCAAGCTGGTCTATGTCAGTGTTGGCCTCAGGGATGATGGCGGCTTCCGCGCCGGCGGCTATGGCGCTGTTCTGCGCCAGGAAGCCGGCGTCGCGCCCCATCACTTCCACAAAGAAGATGCGGTCGTGGCTGGTGGCGGTGTCACGTATCTTGTCCACGCAGTCCATAATGGTGTTGAGGGCAGTGTCATAGCCTATGGTGTAGTCCGTGCCGTACAGGTCGTTGTCAATTGTTCCCGGCAGTCCCACGATGGCTATCTCGTGCTCGCGTGCAAGTTCCTGGGCCCCGGACAGGGAACCGTTCCCGCCTATCACAATCAAGGCGTCAATCTTGTAGCGGCGCAGGTGCTCATATGCTTTGGTGCGTCCTTCCGGAGTGCGGAACTCCTCGCTGCGGGCAGTCTTCAGGATGGTTCCACCCCTTTGAATGGTGCTGCTCACGCTCTCGTTGGTGAGTTCTTTGATCTCTCCGTTGATCAGGCCTTCCCAGCCCCTGTAAATGCCATAGACTTTCCATCCGGCATAGATGGCAGAACGTGTGACGGCCCTTATGGCTGCATTCATTCCAGGTGAATCCCCACCTGAAGTAAGCACTCCAATTGTCTTTATGTCTTTCATTTGAGAACTCAATTTTTGTTTAACTATCAAAATTAGTAACTTAGTACGATTTTTTAACACTATTTTTCAAAAAATTGTGCATTTAATCTAGATTATGACACAAGCTGTAGAACAGGCAATAGACAGTATACAGGTTACTCTTAATGCCGGTGGAATGAACACCATCAACATCGTTTTGGCTTTTGTGATGTTTGGTGTAGCCCTTGGAATAAAGCCAAGGATGTTTGTAGAAGTTTTTGCAAATCCTAAATCAGTAATACTGGGAGTCGTATGCCAATTGGTCATTCTCCCATTGTTCACCTTCCTGCTGACCCTTGTGCTGGGTCCCTCCATTTCCTGGAGCATGGCCTTGGGAATGATACTGGTGGCATCCTGCCCGGGAGGCAACATCTCAAACTTTATGAGTTCCCTCTCTAAGGCAAACATTGAACTGAGCGTTTCCCTTACGGCAATAAGCACAGCCCTGGCGGTGCTTATGACCCCGTTCAATTTCTGGCAGTACGGTAATCTCTACCTTAAGCTTGCCAACATAGCTGGAGAGGTTCCGGCCTTGAAGATTCCTCTCTGGGACGTATTCAAGACCATCTTCATCCTCCTTGGAATTCCCCTCACGCTGGGAATCCTTACTTCTCACTATCTGCCCAAACTGGCGGAGAAGCTCAAGAAGCCATTCCAGTATGCCAGCATACTGTTCTTCCTGGTTATGGTTGTCCTTTCATTTGTAGGAAATATGGAAGCTTTCCTCAAGTGCATCAAGTACATCTTCCTGGTTGTTCTCCTGCATAACTTCCTTGCCCTTGCCATCGGGTTCAGCGTTGGAAGCATTTTCAAGGTACCGTACAAGGACCGCCGCACCCTTACCATTGAGACAGGAATCCAGAACAGCGGCCTTGGACTGGTTCTTCTTCTTGGAACACAGATCTTTTCAAACCTTCCGCCTCACGGGGGAATGCTGGTTATCACAGCCTGGTGGGGTGTTTGGCATATTATAAGCGGACTTGCCGTGAGCGTAGTATTCAACCGCAGGGAATTAAAATTAGTCAAGAATGCATAAACTTTGGGAAAAGAGCACCGCGTACAACATCCTCAGGTGGTATTCACATATTTGTATCACACATTGCTACAGTACAATTAAAGTAGAGGGCAGGGACCTGTTCCCTGATGACGGAGCGGTCATCTTCGCTTCCAATCATTGCTGTACAATGATGGATCCTCTGCTCCTGCTTTACGCCCGCAGGGACGCCACTGCATTTGGGGCCAGGGCCGATATCTTCCGCAAGCCCAAGGCCAACAAGGCCTTGCGCTGGCTGCGCATTGTCCCGCTGGCGCGCGAGCGCGACGGATTGTCCGCCGTCAGCGGCAACCAGCAGATTTTCGAGGAAATAGTTGAGTGCCTTGACCATCTGGTTCCGTTCTGCCTTTATGTAGAAGGCACTCACAGGCCGCAGAGAGAAATCCAGCGTCCTATCAAGAAGGGCGTTTTCCGCCTCGCAGAACTCGCTGAACAGGAGACCGACAAGAAGATATACATTATGCCCGTCGGCCTCACATATGGAGACTTTTTCCGCTTTTTCAAGCCGGTAAAGGTCCGCTTTGGAAAGCCGATGCTGCTTGATGAGGTCCGCGATATGAATTCCAAGGAAAGGCTCGAACTGCTGGGCGACAGGATCCAGGACCTTGTGGACAGGGAAGAGCCTAAACGCAACCACGGAAACATTTTCCTTCGTTCCCTGCTCGCAATCCTGACACTGCCTTTGTTTGCTGCGTTCGCGGTACTGAGCCTCCCAATCCTTATACTCAGTGCTATATTCCTGCCCAATTTCAAGGATCCGGCCTGGAACAATACCGTACGGTATGCTTCCAGCCTCCTTTTCCCTATACACTGGCCATTCCACAGCCTGTTCTATTTACTTCTGAATTATTATCAAGACATTATAGCTGACATCAAGCGATGAAACGACTTATCATTTCACTTATGGTGTCCCTTGCCTGCCTCACCGTGGCAGCCCAGGACATTGTCAAGACCGGCCTTAACTTCGGCCCCCTTCCGGTAGTGGCATTCGATGCGGACAAGGGTCTCCAGTACGGTGCCCTGCTGAACATCTATGACTTTGGAGACGGAAGCAACTATCCCAATTATAACTCCAAGGTTTATGCTGAGGCATCTTTCTTTACAAAGGGATCCTCTCTGTTTAACCTGTCATATGACGCAAAGGAACTCATTCCCGGCATACGCTGGTCTTCCGCCCTGTCGCTCGCCCTTGACAAGGCTATGGATTTCTATGGCTTCAACGGATACCAGAGTTACTATGACTACAATGCCGTAGCCGCAGGAAAAGCAGGAGATTCGTTCATCTATACTCCTTTCTACAAGGTTGCCCGCAAACAGCTTCTGGCCAAGACTGATTTCATTGGTGACATCACCGATCATTTCAAATGGGAGATAGGATACCACGCCAGCTGGTTCAAGGAGGGCGAAATAGACAGGGAGAGCATCAACAAAGGCAAGGAAGATTCCGAGAAGTATCCCAATGCCGCCCCAACACTGTTTCAACTTTACAGGAAGGAAGGCGTGATTTCCGATGCCGAGGCTGACGGAGGATTCTCCAGCGGCATACGCCTGGGCCTTGTATATGATTCCCGCGACAAGGAGGGTGCCCCTACCCGCGGAATCTGGGCCGAAGGTCATATCCACGCCGCTCCCAAGTGGCTGGGTACCAAGAACCCGTTCTACCGTTACTCACTCACATTCAGGCAGTATCTTCCTTTGGTTAAGAACGATGTGCTCACCTTTGCATACCGTCTGAACTACGAAGGTACGTTTGGAAAGAACGCTCCATATTACGTGCTTCCATACATCACCGTTATGGGCGAGAACTATGACCGTGACGGAATGGGCGGGTACCGTAACGTCAGGGGAATGCTCCGCAACAGGGTAGTGGGCCTGGATATGTTCACCTATACTGCGGAGATGCGCTGGCGTTTTGTCAGTTTCAAGGCTTTCAACCAGAACATAGCCCTTGGCCTCAGTGCCTTCAGCGACGGATCCGTTGTCACCCGCGGAAGGGATATGAAGGATTTCTATAAATTTGAATACGGTTGGAAAGAGGATGTCGCTTCTTCTACGGTGCACAAACTGAACGTGGCCGGAACTGAAAAGGACAGCCTTCACGTTACAGTGGGTGCCGGTTTCCGTTTCATTATGAACGAGAATTTCATTGTGGCGTTCGAATATGGTACCCCTCTGAGCCATTTCAAGAAGAACAGTCCGGTGTATAATCAGGACGGAAATGGCGCTATGTACATTAACATTGGTTACTTGTTCTAAATTTCTCCGAATTAATTTGGATTTTTAAGAACTAAGAAGTACCTTTGCAAACCCTAATCGGGAGGAGGACTTGTTAGCTCAGTTGGTAGAGCATCACACTTTTAATGTGGGGGTCTCGGGTTCGAGCCCCGAACAGGTCACAAAAGAGTTACCAGCACTCTTAGCTCAGCTGGTAGAGCAGCTGACTCTTAATCAGCGGGTCTAGGGTTCGAGTCCCTAAGAGTGCACAAGGCCGCAGCAATGCGGCCTTTTTCTTTTTATCCTTTCCCGTCTCGAACTGGCGTTGGGAGGTGGTGCCTGGAAAACCTTCCGCTTCGCTCCATCCCGTCTGGCGCAACCGCCATCCACCCGTTCACGAGGCCACGGGCGGCCACGGGTTTTCCAGGTACCACCTCCCAACCCCTCTGCGGACACCACCCGCCACCCTAGGGCCGGGGCGGAGCGAATAGGCGGTGAATGAAGGAGCAAGTCCCTCCAGAGAGCGTGCGTTGCTCCGCACGACGGCGTGTGTTTGACGAGTGTTAGACGGGGTTGGGGCCCCGGCTAAAAGGGAGGAGTTAGCCGTCGAGCACGCGACTGCTGGACTTGCCATTCGCCGCCGTCAGCGGAGTCCTGGCCCTAGGGTTGTGGGTGTTGGGGAATTTTTGCTATATTAGGGGTATGGAACAGAAAGCACAAAGAGTATATTTCCTGGACTACCTCAGGGTTATTGCGTTATTCCTGGTATTGGTGGTACACGCTTCGGAGACTTTTTATGGAGATAAGATACTGGTTGCAAATCAGGATGTGCGTCTATGGCTGGGCATCTGGGACGGAATAGCAAGGGTGTCCGTGCCGTTGTTTATGGTTTGCTCCGCCTATCTGTTGGCACCTCTTAGAGAGGATCAGTCCTGGGGAGAGTTCTTCCGCCGCAGGGCAAAGAGGATACTTCCTCCAATGTTCATATTCTTTGTCCTTTATTCCATTCTACCGGTTCTGTGGGGCGCATCCACCTGGCCGGAAGCCTGGAGAGCAATAACGTATATCCCGCTGAACTTCCCTCACGCCGCCGGACATCTGTGGTTTATGTATCCGCTCATAGGCCTGTATCTGTTCATTCCGTTCATATCTCCCTGGCTCAGAGTGGCAACGGAACGTCAAGAACGCCTTTTCCTTATCCTGTGGGCTTTGTCAACCTGCTTGCCGTACATCAACAGATGGGTAGGGGAAGTATGGGGCCAGTGCTGGTGGAACCAGTACGATATGCTGTATAATTTCGCCGGCTATCCGGGATACCTCATAATGGCCCATTATATCAAGACTCATATTCATTGGGACGATGCAAAACGGCGTGCGGTAGGCCTTGCCTGCCTCCTTGTTGGAGCGGTTGCCACAATCCTGAGTTTCTACCTACAGATAGTTCCGGGAACCGAACAGTCCGTTGTGGATATGGAAATTGGCTGGTGTTTCTGCACCATCAACTGCGTGGTATATACCTTTGGAGCATTCCTTCTGTTCACAACCATACACAAGCCTGGAAAGGGCTACAAACTGGTATATGACATCTCAAAGGTAAGCTACGGAATGTTCCTGATACATATGTTCTGGATGTGGCTGCTGGCACCCGTAATTACTCCGCTTATGCACATATCGCTGGCAATCCCGTGCATAGCGCTTGCCACATACATAGTCAGCTACCTTAGCTGCAAGCTGATTTCCCTCATTCCGGGAAGCAGATGGGTGATAGGCTAGTTGCCAAAGAAGTTGAGAGCGCCGCGGATAAGCATCTCCATATCTGAATAATCCGTGACGGTTTCCAGAGGGAATCCGAACGATGCCACCTTGTATCCCTTAGCCGTGAACTGGACGGCTGCAGGGACGTTGTTGCCTGTATATCTGTAGGTCGTGACGCCTTTGTCGTCCGCAGGTGCTATGCCGTCAGGGTTCTCCACGTGGTAGACGGCGGCGTTGCGCTCGCGGTGGAAGGCTATGGCCTTCCCGCCGCCCGCAGGCGCCGCCTGGCCGGTATATGAACCGTGCCCCGTGTGCCATTTGTAGCCCAGGACTTCCTGTACGAACTTGATGTCCTGCTCCCGCTGCTGCTTGTCAACCTCAATGGGGAAGACCCTGTCCCAGACATCCGTGGCAATGTTGGCACCGGATATCAGGACGTTCCCCCCACCGGAGGTATAACTCCTGATTGCGCTCTGCAGTTCGGCAGGGAATACGGCATAGCGCACCTTTCCGGGGCCGGCGAATATCTTGACCTGCTTGCCGCAGATGATGTCCACTGCGCCGGTTCCCTTGCCCATTGTTGGATCAGCCTCCCAGGCTGCCGCGGAAACGCTGTAGAACGGCCTTCCTGCGGCCATAAGGGCCCGGCCGTGCACCTTTGCGTAGTCAAAGGTGTTGCCGGGGATTATGGCACCGGCCTTGTCTACGCTGCTGCCGCCCCAGCCGGGATTGTCATCGTCAATCCACTCCATATCCCTGCGGAACTCATACACTTCTCCTATGAACGATATGTCGTTGATGTATCCTACGCCGCCGTCCTCGTTGTACAGGAAGCCGCCGTAGGTCTCGGAATCGAACCAGGTGGGTCCGGAGACGCGGTCAAAGTTGTTGACAACCATCACGGTGCTGCCGGTAGGGCTGTCCGGTACGCCAAAGCTGACAATCTGCGACGGGAAACTCTTTCCGCCGTCGTTCACAGCAACCACTTTGAAGCTGTAGATATGTCCCTTGGCGTAATTCAGGCTGGTCTGGACCCAGCCGTCTTCAGTGGTCTTGACGGTTGCAGGAACGCCATCGTCAAAGAAACCGTCGTCCAGCCTGGTGTAAACTATGTAGCTCTTGGCATCGGCCGTAGGCTCCAGCTGGTCCTTGGTGGGTTTCCATTTCAGTATCAGGCTGCCGTCGCCGTGGGGAACTACGGCAACGGAGTTCACCGGAAGCGGCTGAACCACATATTCCCGGTTATATTCGTTGCTCAGGAATTTGAGGACGCCTTTATAGATTGCCCTGGCAAGGGTGAACTTGAAGTCAGGGTTTAGGCCGTACTGCATATCGGCCAGGTTCTGGTGGGCCAGGTTCTCCACTATGATTCCCGGGACTGATGTGGTACGGGCTTCGCTGTAAGAACGGTCCCATAATTCCCTCCGGCTCCATTCAGGGGTGAATTCCGCGCGTATATCGTTGCATATCTGACTTTGTACCAGGTCTGCATAAGTGCGACCAAGATAACGGCTCCTGCCGTCCGCATAGGTGGCCTTTCCGTCGGAAGATAGCGTGTAGATGGCCAGGGTGCCCACTATGGAGTCGTTGGGGGTTACTCCGGCGTCGGAATGGATGGCAAGGGAGACGTCCACCGGAATCTTCTTGCCTGGCTTGTCCGGGTTGACCTTGCTTCCGCCGGTCAGGTCGCTGACCCAGGCGCCGCGTCCGGCAAAGTCCTTTGTATAGTCATCCGCCCAGTTGATAGTCAGGTCCGGCTCGGCGCCAGCCCACTGCATCCAGTAGAGGGCGCCTTCAAGGTAGCTGGCCATTCCGGACGTGGTGTAGCTGCTCTGCGGCGCTTTTGCAACGCCGCGCGCAGTCTTGCCCACGCCGCCGCCAATCTTCACTGCATCCGCCGTGACCACGCATCCGTAAGGCATACTCTTGCCTGAAGGATATACGTTGTCAAGGGTTACGCGAGACTCTGAATCGAAAGGGAAGGTTCCCAGGTAAATCCAGGTGCTTCCGCCCATTTGCTGGTTCACATAGAACTCCGTGGAGCCTCCAGCGTGGTGTACGGTGTAATGTGCGGCATCGCTGCTGTTATTGAGGGTCTTGTATGATACGTACACCGCATAACTTCCTTTCTCCGGAGGGGTGAAAGACCACTTTGCAATTGCGTATCCGTCTCCTGCGGACTTCACGCACCCGGTCTGGCGGGCGCTTCCGGCCTTGAACGGCGTATCGCCCAGCATATAGGTGCGCTTGGAGTCCGCAAAGCCTACTCCCGCGTTGCTCCAATCCCCGGTCTCGGTATATATGCCCACACGGCGAAGGAGGCCTGCGCGTTCTCCCGTGAAAGCGGGGTCGTTGTCAATGATTACCTCGTGTTCCTGGAGATCCCTTTCGCGAGGGCTCAGGATGTAAGCGCCCGCATTCTCCAGCATAGGCATAAGGAAGGGGAGCACTATGCTCTGGGTGTAAAGGTCCTCCACCGTGCCGTGGGTGGGGGCGCGCTGCCATTCCCAGCGGTCCGTGGACTCCTCGAAATAGCGCCCGTGGCTCTGCCACAGGGCAATATGCCTCCCGTCCAGTCCCTTGGGATTGGCCTGCGCTCCCACCCTTCTCACCAGCGGCGTTCCCCCCGGTGCGTTGTAGTGATACGTGTCCTTTGCGGGCTTGCCGTCAAACCCAAGCGCCGGTGTGGCATAATCGTTCAAATTATGGTTCCGGACGTAGATATTTCCAATTGTATTGCTGCTGTATGCGCTTGGGAACAGGGACTTAAGGGTGGTGCGGAACCAGTCTATGTCCGACTTCCTCCACGGATAGTCGCCCAGTTCCTGGCTGAAATAGAAATCCAGCACGTTGGAACGCCGCAGCACGCGATCCAGTTTCAAGTCAGTCTCCACGGTGGTGCGCTCCTCAAGGAGTACGCGCAGCGAGTCGCTCGCTTCCACGAAATCCTTCTGGATGGCTCCCTGCGCATACGCAGCGCAGGCGATGAATGACGCGATTATGGCTGTCGCTAATCTGCGGATCATTTTTTCTTGGGCGATTTGTTTAAGGCAATTATGAAATTAATCAGGAATATGAATACCGAGCCCACTACAAGGGCCAGGACATCGGCCTCGAAATCTTTCAGGTCCGCAGTCCTGTAACTAAGCTGTTTCTGGACCATTTCCGTCCCGGCCGCCAGCGCACTCCCCAGTCCAAAGATCAGGGCCACGTGCATCAGCGCCTTGAAGAACTTGCGCGTAATTGGGGCGAACGTCAGGTACATCAGGAAAGGGAAGGGCAGGAACATTATGAAATGCACCAGCTTGTCCGTAGGAATTCCCAGGATCTTCCTCTGCACGTGAGGCAGGTTCTGCAAAGTGGCAAAACACAGGTATAACACCGCGGCCAGATAAATCAGCAGCAGTATTCCAAAGAATATCCTAGTACCTTTTTTCATTGCTTAAAGTGCCTGCATATCATACAGTTTCTTGTAATAGCCGTCCTTGGCTATCAGCTGGTCGTGGTTGCCGCGCTCCACAATGCGGCCTTCGTCCATCACTATGATCTCGTCCGCATTCTTGATGGTGGAGAGCCTGTGCGCAATGGCCAGCGTGGTGCGGTTGCTCATAAGCCTTTCCAGGGCTTCCTGCACGGCGCGCTCGGACTCGGTGTCCAGGGCGGCTGTGGCCTCGTCCAGGATAAGGATGGGAGGGTTCTTGAGCACCGCCCTTGCAATGCTTATCCTCTGCCTCTGGCCTCCGCTGAGCTTTATTCCGCGGTCGCCTATGTTTGTGTCATATCCTTCTTCCTTCTCCATTATGAAGTCGTGCGCGTTGGCAATCTTTGCCGCCGCGATCACTTCTTCGCGGGTGGCGTGCTCCACGCCAAAGGCTATGTTGTTGAAAATGGTATCGTTGAACAGGATAGGATCCTGGTTTACATTGCCCATAAGCGAGCGCAGCGACGCTATCTTAACCTTTCGGATGTCCTTCCCGTCAATGCTTATGCAACCTCCGGTAATGTCATAGAAACGGGGGATGAGGTCCGCCAGCGTGGATTTTCCGGCGCCGGAGGCCCCAACTATGGCTATGGTCTTGCCTTTCTCTATTTCAAGGTTGATGTCGCTCAGCACGTCGCGGTTTCCGTCAGGATACCTGAAGAAAACAGAATCAAAGCTGATGCCCTTGTCCAAGCCGTGTATCTCAACCGCGTCATGAGCGTCCTGGATGGGGTTCCCGCTCTCCAGGATCTTGTTGATCCTCTCCATTGAAGCCATACCCTTGGGGATGCTGTACGCCGCCTTGGAAAGGTCCTTTATCGGGGCGATGATGCTGTACAGGATCACCATAAAGAATATGAAGGTTGGAGCGTCAATGGGAGCGTTGTCCTTGAGGATAAGGCTTCCGCCGAACCACAGCACCACCGCAATCATAAATGTTCCAAGGCACTCGCTTACAGGATGCGCGGAAGCCTGCCTTGTTGCCACGCGGCTGGTCTTTACGCGCATATTGTCTATGATCCCAAGGAAGCGCCTGCTCATCTTCTTCTCCGCCAGGAAAGCCTTTATCACGCGCAGGCCGCCCAGCGTCTCCTCCACCTGGCTCATAGTGTCGCTCCACAGGGCCTGCGCCTCAAGCGACTGCTCCTTGAGCTTGCGCCCGATGGCTCCCATAAGCCACAGCATCACCGGGGCGAAGACTATGGTGAACAGCGTCAGCTGCCAGGAGATGATGACCATTGCGGCAAAGTATCCTATTATGAGGATGGGATTCTTGACGAACATATCCAGCACGCCCGTCACTGAATTCTCCACTTCCTGCACGTCTCCGCTCATACGGGCTATGATATCGCCCTTGCGCTCCTGGGAGAAGTACCCTATTGGCAGGGAGAGTATCTTGTCATAGATCTTCTTGCGCATATCCTTGACCACGCCAGTCTTGATTGGAATCATCACTGCCGATGCGCCAAAGTAGCAGGCGGTCTTGAACACCGTCATCACGCAAAGGAAAAGGCACAGCAGGAGAAGCGTCCTTGATGCTCCGTGGCTGCCTGTGAACTGCGCCACGTAATAATACAGGTTGTTGATAAGTGCCTGGCTGTCAAATGCACTGACCTGGTCCCACGGGATGAGCGTGTACTCCTTGACGTCCATATTGAACAGCATCTTGAGTATGGGCATTATCATACTGAAGGAGAACAGGTTGAATATCACTGAAAGGATATTCAGCAATACGCTCCACCACAGGTATTTCCGGTAGGGAGCCACATACTCCCTGAGCATTTTCCAAAAAGCTTTCATCTCTTTGTCTATAAATGGAACAGTCGCGAGGGCAGCTGCCGCGGGAGCACCACCAGGCGCACGTCACGCCTGCCAATGGCGTCGAGCGCCTCCCTGGTGCACCTGTGAGCCTCGTCGGGGGTGTTGTTGTTCTCGCTCAGGTGGCACAGGAACACGTTCCTGAGCCCCGGATGCGAGAACTCCCTGACCGCCTCCGCGCACTTGGCGTTGCTCAGGTGGCCGTATCCGTTCCTGATACGGTCACGGAGCACCTTGGGGTATGGGCCGTGGTCCAGCATATAATCGTCAAAATTCGACTCTATGATCACGGTGTCGGCGGTTGCGGCGCATTCCAGCGCCGCGGCTTCCGCCTCGCCTGCGTCTGTCATTATCACTACGGTGTAGTCCTCTATCTTTATGCAGTAGCCAACCGTCTGGGTGGCGTCGTGAGGAACTACAAAATACTTTGCCTTTATCTTGCCGGGGACAATCTCCGTCCAGTCTCCGTCTTTCAGTATCCTCCGGCAGGAGGCTATGTACCCTTGCGTGAAAAAGTTGTTCGCAAGGGCCTTGTGCAGGGTACCGGTGGCATATACCGGCTTCTGCAGGTACTTGCAGAAAGACCCCAGGGACCTTATGTGGTCCATATGGTCGTGGGTGATGAGCATTGCCTGGAAACTGTCCGTCCCAAGGCCTTCAGCAGCCAGTTCGCGTTTGACGCGGCGCAGGCTCACCCCCGCATCTATCAGGACTCCGGCGCTTATGCGGCCGTCTTCTTCCTGTCCCAGGAAATAACAGTTGCCGCAGCTCCCGCTGGAGAATGACTTTAATAGTATTGAACCCATCTATTCCTCTTCACAATATTTCCCTATTACGCTGTATGCATCCGCAACTCCCAGTTCTCCGGCCCTTGAAAGGTCTATACAGCCTTTCTCCAGGTCTTTCAGGTATATGAGTACAAGACCCCGGTTGAAATAGGCATCGGACATATAAGGATACAGCTGTATTGCCTTGTTGTAGTCTTCTATGGCTTCCACCATCTGGGAGGACAGGGTATGCAGGTTGCCCATATTGAAATAGATATACGGGACATCCTGGACTATCTGTGCGGACCTTTGCATATCGTTCAGGGCGTCCGTGTAATCGTATGTGTGGCTTACCTGGTCAGTGATGCGGGCCCTGGTGGTGCCCTGGTCGTCCATCGTAAGGGTCTGGACGTTGTTCTGGATGGAGTTTATGAAGTCTATCATCTCCGCGCGCAGCACGCCGCGGTTCATATAGTAGAAGGCCCTGTAGTATTCTGCATAGCGGTCCCTGGCCGCGTCCGTGGGAGCGGCCTGTATGGCGCTGTCAAACCAGGTGAGCGCCGCGTTGTACTGCTTGTTCTGCAGCTCGTACAGTCCTTTTATGAAATAGACTTCCGAGACGGACAGCTGCGCGCTGTCCAGTTTCTCGTACATCCTTGTCTCGAAATCATCTCCCAGGATGTCTCCCGCCAGCTGCTGGCTTGAAACTGCAAGCGGGACGGGGGATTCCGCAAGGAATCTGTCAATCAGGGAATGCTCTATCTTATGCTCCAGGGCATAGTTGGTGTTGTCCGCCTCCTTTGTCAGGCTGAACTTATACAGAGGCTTGAGACGTATGTCTATATCCCTGTGCTGGAGGAGTTCGTCGTTGAAGTCTTTCTTTGCGAAATCCGCATCCAGGGCAATCAGGGAGCTGTATTTCTTGGTAGTGTCCGCAAAGGACCCCTCGTCCGTCACGTTCTTTTCCCTGTACTCACGCACCTTTGCCTGGGCGGTGTCGTAGTCCTGCCTTGAGGCTGCGGTGCGTCCCATCATACCCTGTACATAAGAGCGGTTCATATACGCTTTTGCAAAGTCCGGGTACAGGTCTATGGCCTTGTCGTAGTCTTCCAGGGCGTCCTGCCAGCGTTCCATCTGGACAAAGAAAGCGGCCCTGTTATAGTATGCGAGCACATTGTTGGGGTTGATGTTTATCACCCTGTCCATATCCTCAAGGGCGGAGGGATAGTCTCCCACCTGGGCGCTTATGAGACTCCTGTTGTAAAGGGTAAGGGCGTTGCCGGGCTCCTGCTCAAGGACCTTGTTGAGGTCGCGGACCGCCTCGTTGTATCGGTTCTGCTCGTAATAGATCAGGGCGCGGTTGAACAGTGCCAGGGTGCTGGTGGAGTCCAGGTGTATGGCGGAGTCCATATCCTTGAGGGCTTCGTCATAGTTCTCCTGCTCCGCATAAAGGCGCCCTCGGCGGATGAAGCCTTCCGGGTCGAATCGGTCAAGCTCTATGGCCTTGTTATAGTCGTTCACCGCCTTGAGGGTATCTCCAAGGAACAGGTAGGAGGCGCCGCGGTTGAGGTAGGCGACAGGGTCGCGCGGCTCCTGGCGGATGTATTTGTCAAAGTCCTTCACGGCGTTCTCGAACTGCTGTGCAAGGAAGAAGGTTACACCGCGCGAGTAGTAGATGCCGCTGAGGCCGGGACGGAGGTCCAGTGCCTTCTGAAGGTCCGCCAGGGCCTCGTCATATCGGCCGAAGCGGCTCAGGGTGATAGCCCTGTAGTGGTATCCGTTGGTGAAGACGGGATTGATGACCACGGACTGGTTGAAATCCTGATGCGCTCCGCGGAGGTCTCCCAGGTTGTACTTGGCAATTCCGCGGAAGAAGAAGGTCCAGTAATCCGATGTGTCAAGCTGGGCAAGTACGTTGAAGTTTTCTATGGCCTGGGCGTATTTGCCGTCTGAAAGAGCGTTGCGGCCCCTGAAATAGAACACGTCCTTGTCGTACTGGGCGAATACCGCCTGTACGGAACATATTACTATGATAAGAGAGAGTAAGGCCCTGCGCATCCTTTCAAGTTATGCTTGAATTTTATAAATTTGCCATAATTATACAAATATAATCATAAATCAAGCCTAAGCGGTGATTCACATCAAAAAAATAGCCCTCTTTTTAACCCTTGCGTGTGCTCTTTTCCTTTGCCGGGAAGCTTCCGCCCAACGCATCGGTCAACTTAGGAGGGATGTGGAGTTTCTCAGCAGTGAAATGTGTGCAGGACGTGGTACCGGGACCGCCGGTGCGGGGGAGGCTGCGCAGCTGGTTGCCCGCCGCTTCGCCAAGTATGGTCTTGAACCCTTCACGCCAGGATATTGCACTTCTTTCTTTGCCGGGGACAAGATTGGCCGTAACGTAATAGGCCTCCAGCCCGGCTGGGGAGACAAATACATAGTGATTACCGCACATTATGACAACCTGGGTATCCTGGAAGGCAATATCTATCCCGGAGCGGATTCCAACGCTTCAGGCGTTGCAATGCTCCTTGGCCTGGTTGAGGAACTGGCCGGCAACAATTATCCCCAGAGCATCATTTTCGTGGCGCTGGACGCCCACCAGACAATGGGCGGGGCAAGCGACCTCCTGGACCGAATAGAGAGCGGCAGGCTCATAAATCCGCGTACCGGACGCCCCGTTACGGCTAACCACATAACATCAGTAGTCAATCTGGATATGCTGGGAGCCACATCGGCCCCTCTCCATCAGGGAAGGCCTGACTATATCATTATGCTGGGATCCGAGAAGCACCGCGACCTGCTGCTGCGCCTTAACATTGATTCTATGGACATAGGCTTCGATTATTACGGCAGCGCCTCATTCACCGATATGTTCCTGAACAGGGTGGGGGACCAGAAGGTCTTCCACGAAGCCGGCATCCCCGTGGGCCTCTTCACATCCGGCATCACAATGCTCACCAACAAGAGGGAAGACACCGCCGACAGCCTGGACTACGAAGTGATGGACAAGCGCTTCACCCTCCTCTACCACTTCTTCGACCATTCCATCCCGCTGCTCTAAATATCCTCGTGGAGCGTATAGTGCGTAACTCAAGTACAAGTCAACTTACCTGCCAAAAACAAAACGGACTCCGGTAGATAGAGTGAACACGGCTGGATGGAAGGTACGATATGTTTCAAGAACATTATAATCGCGGGGGAAAGTATAACTGAATTGAGGCTCTAAATAAACTCCAAGCCAGTCTGATACGTTCAACTGGAGGCCTCCTGCCCCAAGCAAAGAAAGACTGAAGCCATCTTTATTGATTCTTTCACCTGCAAGAGAGGCTCCCACACAATAATCTCCCTCCACTCCGCCGCCCAGATAAACATCCAGCCACCTATTGGAAGCCAGAGTCCAGTCCAGACGGACCGGTATGCCTATATAATGGGCAATCTGTGTCTTTTCTCCAGAAATGGAGTATCTGAAACTTGACTTATACCTGGAATACTCCAATCCCGTTGTCAGGTTGAGCCTTTCTGATAATTGTATCCTTGCAGAAAGAGCAGCCTTGATGGGTACCTGATGGGAACGGGTTCCCGTCAGAACATCCGACGGCTCCTCTTGATCCTGGGGATTCGTTGTTTCAATTGGCTCAGAAGGTTGACCGGGGTCAATTGGCTCAGATGGCTGGCTGGGTTGCGTGGTCTGGTGTTCTTCAATAAAAGATGATGTACCGCTACCACTTGTTCCTGAATTGTGATTACCCTCATTGCCGATGGAGGTCGTCGGCTTGGTGACTGTAGGAAGATGGATATCATTAATCTCCACTATTACAGGGGTCAGGAGTGCCGCCAGCAATCCACCGCCTGCAATTGCCCCGGCAGCAGGTCCTACCTTCAGTTTCACGGTCTTGATGCTCTCTTCCTCTGGAGCGAACGGAGATATCAAAGGAATAACAGGCTTGTCAGGAACCGTAGACGCTTCGGTACCCGTCTTAGCCTGTTTCCCCTCCATAGGAGTAACGACCGGATCGACTACTGGATTAGTCTGTTTGTTATCCAGACTTTCTTTAGATTCTTTAGACTTTGATAAGGATATTGCCTTAGGAGCCACGGTTATCTCAGGATTACCGGTTGACTCTGGGACTACTGCCGGTTCCGAATCAACATATACAGGGGTTTCCGGCTGCTCAGCCACCAGGACGCCATTCTCCTGCGAGGTCGGATGGCGGAGCAGGAGCACTGCGGCCAGCCCCGCGGCAAAAGCAGCAACTGTCACACAAATCAAAGGGTAAAGCTTTCTGGACGAACCGTTGCCAGTTCCATCCTTAAGCGCGTGGAATTCAGAAAGGCTACCCTCCGGAAGTGCGCTTTCGTATCCGTCCAACTTATCCTTAAATATGTCTTCCCACTTTCTCATCATCCTTGTCTGTTCAGATAGTGCTTTATTTCTTCTTTCAATTGTTTTCTGGCCTTTGCCAGGATGCTTGCCGACCCCTTCTCGCTGATCCCCAGCATCTTACCAATTTCCCTGTGCGAATACCCGTCTATACAATACAGGTTGAACACTGTCCTTCTCAATGAAGGCAACAGGGAAATCCATCCCAGCAACTTTTCCTGCGGTATAGATTCCATCTCCTCTTTCGTTGGCTCCTGGACTCTGTCATGCTTGATCAGATTAAAGGGAACCGTCCGCCACCGCTGTCGCTTTATATGGTTCAAAGCCTTGTTTATCGCAATCCTGTGTATCCATCCATAAAGGGAGCCTTTACCGGTATAATGGAATGTCTGAATCTTGTCCAGAGCTTGGATCAACGTTTCCTGCACAAGATCCTTTGCCTTATCATTATCCCCCAAATACCTCCTGCAGAGCGTATATATCCTTGCTGCATATCTAGTATACAACTCATCCTCCGCCAATCTGTCCCGCTCGCGGCAGTACCTGGCCAGTTCCTGCTCATCAAGTTCCTTATACACGCACAGTTTTATTTGAACTATCTAAGTTACATACATTTACACAAAACTTAGCAATAAAACTATCAGTATATAAACACATGAACTACTTAAATACGTCCTAGAACTCCACCCTCCAACTGAAATTAGGCAGGATGGGCAGCAGAGCTATCTCCTTCCAGGACTCGGTCCGGGTGTCAAAGTACAGCATGAACGGATTGAAGTGATTGGTGACGTTGCATACGCCAACGTTCACCACGTGCTGGACCTTTCCGGTCTTGAAATCCGTCTGCCAGCCCAGGTCCAGACGGAATACCGTTGGCATATGGTAGTTGTTGTATCCTGAGTAGTACTTCGCCTGCCAGTCTGGCTCGCCCAGCATCGGCAGAGGGTAGGTCTCTGCGGCACCGTTCTCCCAGTGGCCGCTCTGCAGGGTTACAGTGGCTGAAAAGCCCTTCCACTGGGCCGTGGCATTGAGTACGTGGCGGCGGTCGAAGCGCGCGTGGAACGTTTTGCCCTCGTTCAGCTCCTCGAAGCCGTGCCTGGTGGTCTTGGACAGGGTGTACGCCACGCGTCCGTACCAGTCCCCGTGGGCGTACTCGTACAGGCACTCTATTCCGTATGATGTGCCGTTGCCAAGTATGGTGTGATCCTCCCAGGACGCCAGCGCTCCGCTGAAAAGCGCCTGAGGGTCGAGAGACCCTTCGCTGACGTGTAGGACTTGGGATGCTCAGTGGACCTTGATGAGGTCTTCCCAGGAGGTGGAGAACAGGGGGGAGCAGTGCTCGCGGCGGATGCCTTCGGCGTAGTGTCCGGGGCGCTGGGATGCAACCCTGAGCATATTGCTGCCGCTGGAATTGAACTTGTCCATCAGTTCGGAGACTTTGTCCGCCTTCTGGCGCTGTTCCTCTTCTGTGTCAAACAGGTCTCCCTGCACTGCGTCATCGGCAATTATGTTTGCTATGATAACGCCCGCGCGCTTGTACTGGAAGCCTTCCTTGTAGATGCTTTCCAGCGCGCGGAGTGCGGCGGAGACAATTTGGGGAGTGTTGCTTGAGGGCATTTCAAGGCGGGTGGTGGCGGCGGGGTAGTACTGCGGAAGGTCCTTGCGGAAAGGGTTGGTCTGGATGAAGGTGCAGACCTCGTAGGCAAGGGAGTGCTCCTTGCGCAGCTTGTGGGCGCAGATTCCTGCAAAGTCGGATATACGGAGGGTGAGTTCGTCAAGGTCAGGGATGGTTTCCGCGAAAGAGCGGGAGGTGCATATGGTCTGGCGCCTTTCGTGGTTTTCCTCCTCAATTACGTCCTCTCCCTGAAGCTCCTGCCAGGTGCGGACACCTGTGATTCCCATATGCTTGTGCACCCAGGCCGAAGGCCTCTGCACAAAGTCCAGCGCCGTGTTCACTCCCATCTTCTGGAGCTTTGGGGCGCAGCGCCAGCCAATGCCCCAGATGTCGTCTATGGGCGTGAGCTGCAGCGCTTTAAGACGCTTTTCATCGGTGTCAATCACGCAAACTCCGCGGTAGCCGGAGTATTTCTTGGCGAAGTGGTTGGCGACCTTTGCCAGGGTCTTGCTGGAGGCGATGCCAATGCTCACCGGAATGCCCGTCCAGCGGCGGATCTTGCGCACCAGGCCCCTGCACAGTTCCCGCGCCTGGTCCAGGGTCATTCCGTCCAGCACCATAAAGGCTTCGTCAATGGAATAGACTTGCAGCTCGGGGCAGGCTTCGCGCAGGATGCCCATCACGCGGCGCGAGAGGTCCCCGTACAACGTGTAGTTGGACGACCGGACCTCTATGCGCCGGCCGTTGGCGCTCTCCCGAAGCTGGTAATATGGGACGCCCATCTTCATGCCCAGCGCCTTGGATTCGTTGGAACGCGCAACCACGCAGCCGTCGTTGTTGGACAGCACCACCACGGGGCGGCCCTCCAGCTGCGGCTGGAAGGCTCTTTCGCACGAGACGAAAAAGTTGTTGCAGTCCACCAGCGCGTACACGGCCCTATTTTATTTTCTTGATTACGTAAGTGACTATGCCCCAGACGGTAAAGTCATTGCCTTCGGTTATGTGTATGGGCTTGTATTTGGGATTGCCGGACAGCAGCCACAGGTCCTTGCAGCCAAGGATGTTGTAAGACACCCCAGGCTTATGGGCTTCCTGGCCGCCTTTCTGCGGGCCCTTGAAGGAGATGAACTTGAGGGCGAACTCCCCGTCTATGAAGCAAACGGCCATATCGCCCTCCTGGGGCTCGAGGGACTTGTCTATGACAAGCACGTCCCCCTCGTCCACTCCGGCGTTCACCATAGAATCCCCGACCACCCTTCCGTAGAAGGTGGCGGCGGGGTGGCGGACCAGCTCCTTGTTCAGGTCCATTATCCCGTCCATATAGTCCTGAGCCGGAGACGGGAATCCTGCGTGGATTCCCGCCTGGGCCATAGGTATGCCCTGGATATGACTTTCTTCCATTTAGATTCTCTTGAGAAGCTCCTCGGTCTGTTTCTCGTATCCCGGCTTGCGGAGCAGGGCGAACATATTCTTCTTGTAAGCCTCCACGCCAGGCTGGTTGAACGGATTGATTCCCAGTACGTAAGCGCTTATTCCGCAGGCGAACTCAAAGAAGTAGAACAGCTCTCCAAGGTTGTATTCGTCAATCTTCTCTATGCTGACTCCAATCTGCGGGACACCGCCGTCAATGTGGGCCAGTTTGGTTCCGAGCTGGGCCATTGCGTTGCAGTGCTCCACCCTCTGGCCGGCCAGGTAGTTGAGCTGGTCAAGGTTCTCCTTGTCCTCTCCGATCACTACGCAGCGGCGGCTGTTCTCTATGTTCACAACGGTCTCGAACATAACCCTGTCACCCTCCTGGATGAACTGACCCATAGAGTGCAGGTCTGTGGTGCAGATTACGGAAGCGGGGTAGATGCCCTTGCCTTCCTTGCCCTCGGACTCGCCGTAGAGCTGTTTCCACCATTCTCCAAGGTATGTGAACTTGGGGTTGTAGCTTACAAGGATCTCCACCTTCTTGCCAAGTTCAGAGTAGAGGAGGTTGCGCATTGCGGCGTACTTCAGGGCCGGGTTTTCAAGGCTGCGCTCCTGCAGTGCGGCTGCGGTGTCCGCAGCGCCCTTGAGCATTGCGCGTACGTCGAATCCGGCCAGCACAATTGGCAGCAGTCCCACCGGGGTGAGCACGCTGTAACGGCCTCCCACATCGTCAGGAACCACAAATGTGCGGTATCCTTCCTGTGTGGAGAGGGTCTTGAGCGCGCCTCTGGCCGCATCTGTGATGGCCACGATGCGTCTTGAGGCTTCGCCCGGGTATTTCTGCTCTATGAACTGCTTCACTACGCGGAAGGCAACTGCAGGCTCCGTGGTGGTTCCGGACTTGGAGATGACAACGCAGGTAACGTTGCGGAGTTCCATCAGGTCAGTGAGCTCTGCAAGATACTCCTCGCTGAGGTTGTTTCCTGCAAACACTATCTGCGGAGCGCTCGGGGAAGGAAGGAAACTGTGGGAAAGGGCCTCCAGCGCGCACTTTGCGCCAAGGTACGAGCCTCCGATTCCAATTACAACCACCAGGTTTGCGCCCAGGGCTTTCCAATCGTCACGGACTGCCTCGCAGTCTGCTATCAGGCTCTCAGGGGTGTCCGTGGGGAGGGTCTTCCAACCAAGGAAGTCGTTTCCGGCGCCGTTTCCGGCGACCAGGGTATCAAAGGCCTCAAGGGCCTTGGCGGCGTATCTGTCATACTCTGCCGCTTTTACGAAAGGCTTGCAGCCATCCAGATTAATCTTTACCATATCGTTGAGTTTATATTTTACAGTGTTGGGTATTTCCAAAGCGGGTCCTCCCTCCAGTTTTGCGGGAATCCCATCTTGGCCGGATCTACAATGGGGTAGTTGTCCAGAAGGGTCTGGAGACGGACGCTGAAGGTGTTGGTTGGCTTGACCGTGTCCTGCAGGAATTTTATCATACAGAGCGTGGCGTAAACGTGGGCGGTGTCTTCCGCTGTAAGGGGAGGGAAGTACTTGTCCGGCTTGCTGGGGACCATAGGTCTTATACTCAATGTCTTGTTCCACAGGCGGTTATGATGAGCGCAGGTATTGCGGATGTAAACCAGGTGGTGCAGCCAGGAAATGAATACGGTGTCTGACACTCCGTAGAATTCAGCTATGCTGCGGCGCAGTTTTCCGGGGTTGAGTTCTGAATAGATGGTGGAGAGGGTACCCATTGAAAGGGCCTCCAGGGTCAGCCAGCAGGGCGGGAACTCGTTAGAGTACTTCTCCTGGAAATTCTTGATCCCGTCATTGTCAGTTCGGTTGATCTCACCCTTGATACGGTACATTATGCTCTTGTGCATAGCGTTGTTCTGGAAATACTTCCTGTTGGTATACCAGTAACCGTGGTCGCTGCCGGCGGACACGAATGCCATCCTGGTGCGGATGGATATCTCCACTTTTTCCATCTCGTGGAAAATGAGTTCCCGCAGGCGGCGGTCGAATCCGTACAGGGCATAGACCTGCTCAAATGTTGCACCGTATTTGAATTTATGGGATTTGCGGTCCTCCATAAAGGGGATCATATAGTTCTTGAGCCGCGTATAGCTCACGTTTCTCAGTATGAGGGTGGCGCGTTCAGTGTCTTCTATGAGCAGCCCCTGTCGTGTAAGCATTTGGAGGATTTCTTCCGTAGACTGGAATTTCCCCTTGAAAACCTGTTTCATATTTTTAAAATAATGCTTGCCCTGAGCGCGCAGTTCAACGGGATGCGGGGCAAGCTTGTTAATGCAAATATACAAAAATTTTTAGTAAATTCGCAGGTTATGAAAATTTCTCAACGTGCCAGCAATATGCCAAGTTCTCCTATCAGGAAACTTGCAAAATACGCAGATGCCGCCAAGCGCAACGGCATTCACGTGTACCATCTTAACATTGGACAGCCGGACATCAAGACCCCAGCCTGCGCCCTTGAGGCATTAAAGAACCTTGACAAGGATATCCTGGACTATAGCCCCTCACAGGGATACCACGCCCTCAGGACCAAGCTTGTGTCATACTATGCGGAATACGGCATTGACATAAGCCCGGATGAGATAATCATAACCACAGGAGGCTCTGAGGCCGTTATGTTCGCCTATATGGCCTGTATGGACCCGGGTGACGAGATCATAGTCACTGACCCGTCCTATGCAAACTATATGGCGTTCGCAATCAGCTGCGGAGCAGTTGTGAAGCCCGTCAAGACAAGCATAGAGAACGGTTTCCGCCTTCCCCCTGTAGAGAAGTTCGAGGAGCAGATCACTCCCCGCACAAAGGCCATCCTCATCTGCAACCCCAACAACCCAACCGGATACCTGTACACAAAGCAGGAAATGCGCAAGATCCGCGACCTGGTAAAGAAATATGACCTTTACCTGCTTTCCGACGAGGTTTACCGCGAATTCATCTACACCAAACAGCCATACATCTCCGCCTGCCACCTTGAGGGCATAGAGAACAACGTAATCCTGATAGATTCCGTATCAAAGAGATACTCCGAGTGCGGAATACGAATCGGCGCCCTCATCACCAAGAACAAGGAGGTACGCGAGGCTGTTATGAAGTTCTGCCAGGCCCGCCTCAGCCCGCCCCTCGTTGGACAGGTGATTGCGGAGGCTTCGCTGAGCACTCCGCAGGAGTATATGGACGAAGTCTACGAAGAGTACCTGGACCGCCGCAACTTCCTCCTGAACGCGCTCAACAAGATTCCCGGAGTTTTCGCTCCAACCCCTATGGGAGCGTTCTACACAATGGCCAAGCTTCCCGTGGACGACGCGGAGAAATTCTGCGCCTGGTGCCTCACGGACTTCTCCTACGAAGGCCAGACCATAATGATGGCCCCTGCTGCCGGATTCTACACTGATCCCGAGGACGGCCGCCAGGAAGTGCGCCTTGCCTACGTCCTTAACAAGGAAGACCTGGGCAAGGCAATGGAAGTCCTTGCCAAGGCCCTAGAGGAATACAACAAGAAATAAACAACCACACATATAATGGAAATAACACGAATATTTGACCTTTTGGAGAACCTCAAGACTTATCCTCCAAAGGACGATATGCTTGCACTCAGGAAAGGACCTGAATGGATCAAATACAGCATTGACGACTATTACCGCATCTCCCACGACATAGCATACGCTATCCTTGATGCCGGTCTGGAGAAAGAGACAAAGGTGATCACCATCACCCCCAACCGCCCTGAATGGAACTTCCTGGATATGGGACTGGTTATGGCCGGAATGGTTCACGTGCCGGTCTATCCCACCTCCAGTGACGAGGAATTCCGCCATATCTTCAAGCACAGCGATGCCAAATACATATTCGCAGGCACCCAGAACATCTATAAGAAGATAGCTCCTATCGTAGCCCAGATGGAGGATGCTCCGGAAATCCTGATGATAGAGGACAATTCCTTTGACCCGTCACTCAGGACACTGGGACAGATAATTGAGAAGGGAAGCACCCTCAGGGACAAGTACCACGACAAGCTGGAAGAGATGAAGGCCGCAACCAGCAAGGACGCCCTTGCAACCATCATCTACACCTCCGGAACCACCGGAATTCCCAAGGGAGTGATGCTGTCACACTACAACCTGGTTTCCAACTCCCACGGCCACGCCATCCGCCAGGTCAAGGGATACCAGCACAGGATGGTAAGCTTCCTGCCCCTCTGCCACGTATATGAGCGCACAATGAACTATGAGTTCCAGGAACTTGGAATAAGCATCTGGTATGCCGAAGGCCTCTCCACCATAGCCCGCGACATCAAGGACTCCCACTGCGACGGCTTCTGCGCCGTTCCTCGCGTATTGGAAATGATGTACAGCAAGCTGGAGGGTGCAGGCAAGGGTCTCAAGGGCATTTCCGCTTTTATCTACAAGAAGGCCTGGAAATTCGCCAACAATTACGATTTCTATAATCACAAGCCTCTGTATCTTGCAAAGCTCGGGCTGTTTGACAAGCTTGTCTACAAGAAATGGAGGGACGCCCTTGGCGGACACGATATGATTGTTGTGAGCGGCGGCTCATCAATCCGTGCGGATATCATCCGCACCTTCAACGCCGCGCAGCTGCGCATATTCGAGGGATACGGCCTTACTGAGACCTCTCCGGTAATTGCCGTGAACAGCCCTGCGGACGGCGTTAATATGATTGGAACCGTTGGACTCAAGGCTTACGGAACTGAGCTCTCATTTGCCGAAGACGGAGAGATCCTCACCCGTGGCCCTCACGTGATGCTTGGTTATTACAAGGATCCTGAAGCCACCAAAGCAGCCATTGACGCTGACGGCTGGTTCCATACAGGAGACATAGGCTATCTGGTTGACGGGAAGTATCTCAAGATCACTGACCGCAAGAAGGAGATCTTCAAGCTCACCGCCGGCAAGTACGTAGCTCCACAGTCTGTTGAGACAAAACTCAAGGAGAGCCGCTACATTGACAACGCCTTTGTGGTTGGAGCAAACCAGAAGTTCGCCTCAGCCATCATAGTTCCTGATTTCTCCCACCTCAAGGAATGGGCGGCAGAAAACGGGGTAAAGGGAAGCAACGAGGAACTGATCAAGGATCCAAAGGTTGTAGCTCTCATCCACAAGGAAGTTGCCAAGGTCAACGAAAGCCTTGCCCCGCACGAGCAGATCAAACGCGAGCAGCTTGCCGCTGACGACTGGTCCGTTGCAAACGGACTGCTGTCGCAGACGCTCAAGCTCAAGCGCAAGGCTCTCAACGCCAAGTATGCTTCCCTGATTGAGGCTATATACGAGAACGCCTAGGCATTCTCAAGGAATTTTCCCAGATAGGGCAGGACTTCGTCGCCGCGGGTCACCCTTCCGTCTATGACGCAGATGGTGGACACCTGGGCGCTCACGCAAAGGCGCATATCGGACTTGCGGTAAATGTCCTGGTCAAATATAAAACGAGGCCCGTCCCTGTGCAGGTTCAGACAGGAAATGAACTCCTCCTGGCCGTGCAGGGACGCCTTGTATTTTATGCTGATTTCCGAGACCATTGTCTCAATGCCTTCCTCGTGCCATTTCCTGAAGGATATTCCGGTGGAAACCAGCCATTCGTGCCTGGTGGCCTCAAGGTAATGGATATAGTTGGCATTGTTGACTACGCCCTGTATGTCACATTCGTAGTCCCTGGTCTTCATTTCAAGCTTATATAGATACTCTTTCATCTCCTTTTTTCTTTGCTCCAAAATTACAAAATAAAATCCGTAACTTTGCGCTGTTATGCCTGACAGCAATTTCATAGACTACGTGAAGATATTCTGCGCCTCCGGTCACGGGGGAGCGGGATCCGCGCATCTGCACCGTGCCAAGTATGTCCCAAAGGGCGGCCCTGACGGGGGAGACGGAGGCAGAGGAGGACATATCATCCTGCACGCCAATCCCCAGTTCTGGACGCTTATCCACTTGAAGTACCGCAAGCACATAAAGGCCGATAACGGAGGCCCCGGCGGGGCCGCGCTCCAGCACGGCAAGAACGGGGCCGACATTGTCCTGGAAGTGCCCGTGGGCACCGTTGCAAAGGATGCTGAAACAGGGGAGACCCTCTTCGAGCTCATTGAGGCGGGAGAGGAGCGCATACTGTGTCCCGGCGGCCGCGGCGGCTGGGGCAACGACCATTTCAAGACGGCCACGCAGCAGACGCCGCGGTACGCCCAGCCTGGCGAGGACGGCGTCGAGGGGTGGTTCATCCTGGAGCTGAAATTGCTTGCGGACGTAGGACTTGTGGGATTTCCCAATGCGGGGAAATCCACACTGCTGTCCTCGCTCACCGCAGCCAGGCCAAAGATTGCCTCGTATGCTTTCACCACGCTGGAGCCCAGCCTTGGAATAGTCCGTTACAGGGATGAAAAATCCTTTGTGATGGCGGACATCCCGGGCATCATTGAGGGGGCCCACGAGGGCAAGGGCATAGGCATACGCTTCCTGCGCCACATAGAGCGCAATTCCGTGCTTCTGTTTATGATTTCTGCGGAAGAGGATGACATTGCCGCCGCATACAAGACGCTTCTTTCAGAGTTGAGGGAGTTCAATCCGGAACTTCTGGTAAAGGAACGCGTGCTTGCAATAACAAAATGTGACCTCATAGACAAGGATATAGAAAAGGAAATACTCCCCACACTGCCCAAGGACCTGCCTCACGTCTTCATCTCCTCCATTACGCAGGAAGGACTGAGCACCCTTAAGGATGAACTTTGGAAAGCTTTGAACAAATAATGGACATAGTAAGGCTGGATCAGGATATTACCCTGGCAATCAATGGATTACATACAAAGTTTACAGATGTTGTATGGCAGACTTTCTCCAATATGCAAGTCTGGATCCCTCTGTATGTCTTAGTGATTGCTCTGGTAATATGGAAGGCGGGCTGGAAGAAGGGGCTGATCTATGTGGCCTCTATGGCGCTCTGCTTGCTGGTGTGCGACCAGTTTGCCAACCTTATCAAGCATTACGTCTGCCGTCCGCGCCCTTGTCACGATTCCTATATGCTTGACAACGGGCTCAGGCTCCTTGAAGAGGCGGGAGGAATGTTCGGGTTCTTCTCATCGCACGCAGCCAACTCCTTTGGATTTGCCGTGTGCTCTTCCCAGGCGGTAGACGCATCGTTCAAGAACAGGCAGAAATGGTATGCCTGGATAATATTCATCTGGGCCGCTCTGGTCTCGGTCAGCCGGATGTTCGTTGGTAAACACTATCTGGGAGATGTCCTTGTTGGAACGCTGGTGGGGCTTGTGCTGGGTTACGTCTGCAGTTCCCTTGCTCACCTGGCAGTTTCCAAACTTACTGATAAATAGTAAGATATCTGCCTGCGCGGATAGAATCGCTCTTGAGGTTGTTCCACCTTTTAAGGTTGCTCACGGTCACGTGGTAGCGCCTGGCAATGCTGCCAAGCGTATCGCCGTTCTTGATCAGGTAGCGGATGGAACCGCCGTCCCCGCCTGAACTTACGCTGGTCAGCACCTTTGCACTCAGGAGGGAGTCAGCCTTATGAGTGTATACGGAGTCTTCCACGCTGATAAAGGAGTTGGTGTACTGGTATGGGATCTTGAGCACGTACGGGCCTTCGTTGCCGGGAACAATGTCGTGGGTGTACTGGGGGTTCAGTTCCCTGAGGGTCTCCACGGGGATGCCGGTAAGTTCGTTTATCTGCTTGAAATGCAGGTTCTTGTTCACCATAATGGTGTCAGTGTAGTGCGGAAGGGCAACGGGCTCTGGTACAAGGCCGTATTCCTTGTAGTAGGTCATTGCGTACATTGCCCCTACGAACGCAGGAACATATCCCCTGGTCTCCCTTGGAAGATACGGGTAGATGGACCAGAAATCCCTCTTTCCGCTTCGCTGGATGGCCTTGTTCACATTGCCGGATCCGCAGTTGTAAGAGCAGATGGCAAGCGCCCAGTCCCCAAACGTGTTGTATGCGTCCTGCAGGTACCTAGCCGCGGCGTCGGCGGCTTTCTCTATATCCAGCCTCTCATCCACGTAGGAGGTTATCTTAAGGTTGTAGCTCTTTGCCGTGTTGTACATAAACTGCCACATACCCGTCGCGCCGGCCCTGGATCTGGCCAGGGGGTTCATTGCGGATTCTATGATGGCCATATACTTGAGTTCCAGCGGCAGTCCGTAGCGGTCCAGTATCTCTTCGAAGATGGGCATATAGTAGTTGCTCACGCCAAGGATGTGCTCCATCTTCTCGCGGGATTTCTCAGAGTAGAGGATCATATAGTTCTTAACCGTCTCATTGAAAGGCAGCGAGATAAAGGAATTCATCTTTTCCAGCCTCTGCACAAGGACGGAATCAGGGACGTTGGAGGTGAACCTAGCGGAGTCAGGGATCTCTTCCGGGAGATAGGATTTGAGCCTGGTGCTTATGTACCAGACGCTGAGAAGGCTGTCGGTTGGATCCGGCATCACGTCTCCGGGAACTATTTCCTGGGCCCTGGAGGGCAGGCATATCGCCAGGATGGAGAGTAGTAGCAGTAGTCTCTTCATCTTTGTCAGAAGTTAATGCCCAGCTTGAGGCCGAATCCGTACGGATTGTAGGCGAACTGGGTATCGGGGGTTAGTACTGTGGGTTGGAGTTTCAGCGACAGGTCCTCGGAAACCTCAAAGTCCCTCATATATGCGAATACATTTGCGTCCACAACCTGGATAAGGTAACTGGCAGCTATGGCAAGGATGGAGTAGTCCCTCCATTCCCGGTACATATCCCTGTAGTACTTTGCGGTTTCTGCAGAGATGCGTCCGGTGTAGCCGCTGTCAGGATCTGAGGCGTCTATGTATATCTGTTTGAAGTGTTTGTATTTTACGGTGTTGTCGTGCAGGTAATGGTAACTGCCTATCAGGAATCCCCAGTAGATTGGGACTTTCCAGGGCTCACCGTTGTAGCACTGTCCCAGTCCCGGCATAAGCAGTGACAGGAAAGCGGCGCGGGTGGGGTGGTGGTCAATGTCGGTCTCGTAGCAGAGGAGTCCGTCCATAAGGGACGCCCAGTACATTGTTCCTGCAGCCGCGAACATAATGTTGCGCATCTGTTTTGACTTGTCGTCCGGCATTCCGGCCTCTACGCTCTGCTTGTATGCATTGTTGTATTTGATACCCATTCCAACGCCGGCTCCAATTCCTCCGTAGATTATGGGAAGTTTCCAGTAGTCCCGGTTGTAGATTTGCTGGCCGCCCACGAACACCATCGAGCCCAGGAAGGTGTTGCCCATCCTGGATGTCCTCTTGTGCGTCAGGCCGCCGAAATATTCTGATATGGAAAAGGTGAAGGAAGAGTCCCTGCGGGCGCCGTCGGATTCTCCTGCCTCAGGGTCGTTATTGTAGTTCTGGGAAAAGGCTTCCGAGCGGAACTGTGCCGCAGCGCGGTTCCCGCCTGTCAGCAGGCACAGTGTGACGCTAAGTATGAAAAGCCATTTCCTGCCCATATATTATCTCTCCAAAAGCTCCAGAAGGCGGTTCATTTCCTGGTCGGATGAGAAGCGGAGCGTTATGCTTCCCTTGCCCCCGGCGGACCGCTTGAGCGAAATATTGTCTCCAAATACCTTGCCCAGATACTCCAGAACCTTGTAATATTGTTCCGGCAGGTCAGGGGAGTTGTCCTCTATGAGTTCCATTGGACGGGTGAGCTTGTGCACTCTTTCCTCAAGCTGCCTTACTGAAAGGTCCTTCTGGATTACAAGGTCGCAGAGATGCTGCTGGAGGGAAGCGTTGTCCAGTCCTAGGAGGACTTTTGCGTGGCCTACGCTGATCAGGCCAACCTTGATGTCGTGCTGAACCTTGGCGGGAAGCTTGAGAAGACGCAGGTAATTGGTCACGGAAGCCCGTTTTTTGCCCACTCTCTGCGCCATCTGCTCCTGGGTAAGGTTGCACTCCTCAATGAGCCTCTGATAGCTCATAGCGGTCTCTATGGGGTCCAGATCCTCCCTTTGGATATTCTCTACGATGGCCATTTCCAGCATACCCTGCTCGTCGGTATCCCTGATGTAAGCGGGAATCATTTCCAGGCCTGCAAGCCTGCAGGCGCGCCAGCGGCGCTCTCCGCTTATTATCTGGTAGCGTCCGTTTTCCATACGGCGGACTGTGATTGGCTGGATGAGGCCGAGGGCCTTGATTGAGGCAGCCAGTTCCTGCAGTGACTCCGCATCGAAGCTCTGCCTTGGCTGGTAGGGGTTGGGATCAATCTTGGAGACTGGTATGCGCATAATGTCAGCGGAATCTCCCGTAGGGGTATCCCCGGCAATCTCCTTGTTGATGTAGCCCACGGGCTTGCGCAGGCTGTCTATTTCAAGGTCGTCCCCAAGAAGGGCGCCAAGGCCTTTTCCAAGGCCTCTTGGTGGTTTGTATGCCATAATCAGATGTTTTTCTCCAGTAATTCTTTGGCCAGGCTCAGGTAGTTGGCGGCGCCGTTGCACATAACGTCGTACAGGATGATGGGCACTCCGTGGGACGGGGCTTCGCTCAGGCGGATGTTCCTTTGGATTATGGTGTTGAACACCATATCTCCAAAGTGCTCCCTGAGCTCCGCCACAACCTGGGCGTGCGCCTTTGTGCGGCCGTCGAACATTGTTACCACAAAGCCTTCTATGGTCAGGTCAGGATTGATGCGGTTCTGGACCAGCCTGATTGTCTGGAGGAGCTTTCCAAGGCCTTCAAGCGCGAAATACTCCGGCTGTACGGGTATTATCACGGAATTGGATGCCGCAAGGCTGTTCACTGTTATGAGGCCCAGGGAAGGGGAGCAGTCTATGATAATGAAGTCATAGTCATCCTTGATGTCCTGAAGGGCGTCCCTCAGTATGCTCTCCCTTGAGGGGGCTTTCACCAATTCTATTTCCGCTCCAACCAGATTGATATGGGAAGGAATCAGGTGCAGGTTTGCAATTTCCGTCTGTACAAGGGCGTCGCTTGCCTTGATGCTGCCTATGAGAATTTCATAGAGGGTCCTGTGGCTTCCTTCCGTAGGCGAGAAGTTCAACCCGGAGGTTGTGTTTGCCTGCGGATCCGCGTCAATGATCAGAACCTTCTTCTCCAAAACGGCCAGGGAGGCTGCCAGGTTTATGGCAGTGGTGGTTTTACCCACTCCTCCTTTCTGGTTTGCTATTGCAATGATTTTCCCCATTTCAAAAAGTCGTTATTCAAACAAAGTTACAAAAAGATTTCCATAAAAAGATTGATGGCGGGAGGAATATGGATTCCAACCCGCCATCAAGAAATGAATTTTTAAGGTTCAGTCTGGCAATTAAACCATGAATGAAGCAACCAGTGCAAGAATTGCGTAGAACTCAGGAAGAGCTGCGTAAATCATTGTGTTGGTCTGAACATCGTGGCCCTGTGACATTCCAATGATACCGTTGGCGCAAACCTGGCCCTGACGGATAGCGGAAATCATACAAACAACGCCAACTGCGATACCTACCCAGAAGAGTTTTACACCGTCTGTAGCGAAGTCCTTGCCAACCCAGGTAAGGAATGCTACGAATCCGTAAAGACCCTGTGTAGCAGGAAGAGCGGAAAGAATCATATAACCTGATGCTTTCTCAGGATTGAGTTTTAATGCACCTTCGGATGCGTTGCCGGCGATTGTAGTTCCAAGGCTGCTTCCGATTCCGGAGAGACAGAGCATTGCTGCCAGTCCAAGGTAACCGAGAATAATTGTAAGCATAATTTTAAAAATTTGTTATTTGTTTGTTATTTAATTGGATTTCAATGGATTGTACTTGGCACCCTTGCCCTCGTAACCGCTGTTCTTGAAGAACTCCACAAAGGTGAGTCGCAAAGGATGTACAAATGCTCCCAGGCAGGACATTGCCAGGTTGAGGGCGTGTCCAAGAAGGAGTATTAAAATGAAGCCGAGCCAGTTGACACCGGGCACCGGAAGCGCCTTGATCATTCCGGCTACGTTGTTGAAAGCTCCTCCGAGCATACCGCCTGCAAGTCCAAGGGCATACAGACGGATGTAGCTGAGAGCATCTCCAAGAAGACCGCTGGCCATATTGTAGGTCTCCCACAGGCCGGAGCCTATGTTGAGCAGTGGATTGCGTCCGGGTGTGTTGAACACGTAGATGCTGAGCGCTGCAAGCACGCCTACTATGATTATAACGATCTTTGTTACTGAAGAGTCCATTACGCCAAGCAGTGCGAGGGCTGCGATGATTATGCCGCCTACAATGACAAGCAGCCATCCCCAACAGCTCACATTGGCCCTGAAGCCTGTCTGTTTGGTTTTGCAGATGGCCTTGATGGTCATTGCCACTATCAGGTGGAATACACCCACTGCAACAGCGAGTACCATCTGGGCGTCAAAGCCCATAATGGTGCCCTTGACCATGAACTTCTTGACTCCCTCCGGAACCCAGGCCTGGTCAGGCAGGGTGATTCCAAAGAAGGTGCCCAGGATAAGTCCTACGACAAATGTTACCAGACCAAGGAAGAATACCAGTTTGTGGTGCTTGTTGAGTCCCATATTCAGGATGTCGTGCTTCTTGAGGTAGAGGCTCAGCAGCATCAGTATTATTCCGTATCCGGCGTCTCCCATACAGAAGGCGAAGAACAACAGGTAGAAAGGACCCAGGATTGCCGTAAGGTCGAACTCATTGTACACAGGCATTCCGTACATTCCGGTGAATGTCTCGAACAATGAGGTGAATTTGTTGTTCTTGAGCTTGATAGGAGGGTTGTCCTCCAGTTTGGCTTCGTCCTTCATATAGTAGACGTCCATCTTGTCAAGGGCTTCGCAGAGAGCCTGGTCGTTCTCCTGGGGCGCAAAGCCGGAGAAGACGCAGATCTTGTTCTCAGCGGCCGGCTTGCCGGCTACGCCTGCAAGATAGAGGTTGAGCCTGTCCATAAGGGACGTGTACTCTTCCTCCAGCTCGCCCTTGCGCTCCTTGAAGTTGGCAAGGTCTGCCTTGAGGCTTATGATTTCCTTGTGGATCTCATCTATCTTAGCTTCTGACTGCAGGTAATCGTGTGCGGGGGCTTCCAGCTCGTTTGCCGGGATGTCATTGTCTCCCACGCCCACAAAGTATACTGCGTCGTCGGACTGATGGATTACCTCTATGGGCCACATCTCCGTCCAGGCAGGATTCCATTTCTTTGCCGTAACGGCGTAGAAATGGAGGGGAATGCCTTTCTCTGAAAGACCCTTCACGGCCTCGGCATCGAACTGTCCCCAGGGGAGGAGCAGGTTGCGCTCCCTTGTGGCGTCGGTCAGTTTGGCCGTAAGGGAGGCGATGGAAGCTTTAGCGGAAGGGATGAGGGAAACCAGGTCTCCTTCGCGGGCGGGGGCGGATGCCGCGGCGGCGGCTATTGCCTCCGCGTCCGGATCCGCGCTCCAGTCCACCTTCTCGACGGCGGCCAGCGCGGACTTGATGCGGGAGATTCTCTCCATCATATCCTCTGACTTGCCGTCCACCGGTTTTACGGAGCGGGTGATGTCGACAACTCCAAGCTCCCTGATCTGCTCAAGGAACTCTTCTTTGCCCGAATTCATCAGGACAAAGTTGTATTTTGTCATTTTTGTAATCATGCCTGTTCCTCCTCTTCTTCAGCTTCGTGGCGGGTCTTTACAATCTTGGATGAGGCCTTGCTAAGGTTCTCCTCGTCCTCCATAAAGCGCTTGATCTTTCTGATAGCCTCCTGATAACCAGGAATCTGGACCTTCTCGTAAAGGTTTACCTTCTGGGTGGTCTTCTTGCGCTGGTAGTCCAGCAGCTTCCTCTTGTACTCGTAAACCTCGGACTCAATGCCAAGTTTGGAGAGCTCCTTGAGGATGGCCACACCGTCTGCGTACCAGGCCGGTTTCACAAAGGCGTTGAAAGGGCGTATCTCGTAGTGGATGTCCTTGAGTTCAGGAGTCTTCACTCCCGCTACCTTGACGGTAACCAGGTCCACATCAGTGATGCTGATGAGGTCTGACTCAAATTCATTCCACAGCGAAGCAAGGTAATCGTATTTCTTTAATGAGGCATCAAGATCTTCAATAAGCTTCTCTGCCTTTACCTTGGCTTTCTGCACCTCGCCACGGAGAGCCGCCTCCTTATTCTTCAGAGTAGGGAGCGCATTCTTACGTACCTTAAGCTGCTTGTTAAGGTTGTTCAGAGACGTCTTGTTGTATTGAAACTTAATCGCCATTTGGCCAATATTTATCTATGAATGCCTGTTTAATTCCTGTTTCCGCCTTGGTGAAATACTTGGCGTACAGTTTCCAAGCGGTGTCGAGCATCTCGTCAATGGTAATGTTGACGTCAATTGACAGGAGCTTGGTAGCGTACTCCTTTGCATAGTCAAGGCAGCGGTGGTCGTAGTCACTCAGGTCGAAACCGTTCTCCAGCTTTGTCTTTGCGTTCTGGGCGTCGGCATAAAGACGTACGCCGGCGTTCATAATCTGGGAGTGGTCCGCACGTGTCTTCTTTCCCTGTACGAGCTGTTTGAGTCGGGAAAGAGAACGGAACGGGTCAATGATGACCTTTCCTGAATCAGGATCCGCACGCAGGAACAGCTGTCCCTCGGTGATGTATCCGGTGTTGTCAGGAATGGCGTGGGTGATGTCTCCGTCGTTCAGTGTGGTAACTGCGATGATGGTGATGGATCCGTCGTCCGGAAGCTGCACGGCCTTCTCGTAGATCTTTGCAAGGTCTGAATACAGGGAACCAGGCATTGAGTCCTTTGAAGGGATCTGGTCCATACGGTTGGACACGATACTGAGTGCGTCCGCATAGAGGGTCATATCGGTGAGCAGAACCAGCACTTTCTCGTGCTTGTCAACTGCAAAGTATTCAGCTGCGCAAAGGGCCATATCCGGGATGAGCAGACGCTCTACAGGCGGGTCCTCAGTGGTGTTTACGAACGAAACGATCTTGTCCAGAACGCCAGCGCTTTCGAATTCGTGGCGGAAGAACAGGTAATCGTCGTTTGAAAGTCCCATTCCTCCCAGGATGATCTTGTCAACGTCGGCGCGGAGCGCAACGTCTGCCATTACCTGGTTGTAAGGCTGGTCAGGGTCTGCGAAGAAAGGAATCTTCTGTCCTGACACAAGGGTGTTGTTGAGGTCGATACCTGCGATACCGGTAGGGATGAGCTGGGAAGGCTGGCGCCTCTTGTAAGGGTTTACGGAAGGTCCGCCTACCTGGCGCTCCTCGCCCTCAATGTCCGGACCGCCGTCGATAGGCTGTCCATATGCGTTGAAGAAACGTCCGCTGAGCTGCTCGCCCACCTTGAGGGTAGGAGGCGCACCCAGGAAGGCAACTTCTGCATTTGTAGGGATTCCCTCAGTACCTGAGAAAACCTGCAGGGTAACGGTATCACCCTTTGTCTTCACCACCTGGGCAAGCTTGCCGTTTACTACGGCCAGCTCGTCATTGCTGACGCCCTTTGCGTTGAGGGATACAGTGGCCTTGGTGATGGCGGTGAGTTGGGTGTAAACTCTTTGATATGCTTTATTTGCCATTTTCTTCAAGTTTTTGTTTGATTTCTGCCATATACTTGTTGAACTGTTCGCCCTCGAACTCGCTGAAGTTCATCTGGCGGAGCAGGTTAATCATCTCCTTGAAATAGTTGCGGCACTCCTCGTAATTGTCAAATTCGAATTCGTGGTCGCAAATGTCCAGGACAAGGTTGAGCATAAACCTCTGGCGGTCAAGCGGGCAAAGGCTGTCGATGGGGTCGAACGCATCCTGCTGGAGGATTACGAAGTCAACCAGCTCGCTCTTCCAGAATGTCTCGTGGTAGCTGATAGGAACGCCGTCGTCACCAAGGATGTTGATCTGGTCCATTGTCTCCTTACCCTTGCGGACGATGTTCTTGGCCTTGTTTACCTTTCCGCACCAGCCCGGTTCAATCTTCTGGTCCAGATATTCCTGGATCTCAGGATACTCCAGGTACTTGGAATAGGAATCGATAGGGTTAACGGCAGGGTAGCGTTTCTGGTCTGCGCGGTTCTGCTCAAGAGCGTAGAAGCAGCGTGCGGCCTTCTTGGTGGACTCTGTCACAGGCTCCTTGAGGTTACCTCCGGCAGGGGATACGGTACCGATGAAGGTAACGGCTCCAGTCTTGCCGTTGTTGAGGACAACCATACCGGCGCGGGCGTAGAAGTTACTGATGATGGCGGAGAGGTCCACAGGGAAGGCGTCTGCTCCAGGAAGTTCCTCCATACGGTTACTCATCTCACGGAGAGCCTGTGCCCAACGTGAAGTGGAGTCTGCAAGGAGAAGGCAGCGCAGTCCCATTGCGCGGTAGTACTCGCAAATTGTCATTGCGGTGTAAACGGAAGCCTCTCGGGCTGCAACAGGCATATTTGATGTGTTGCAGATGATGGTGGTACGCTCCATAAGGTAGCGTCCTGTGTGGCGGTCGATGAGCTCAGGGAACTCGGTGAAGATTTCCACAACCTCGTTTGCACGCTCTCCGCAGGCAGCCATCACAATGATGTCAGCTTCTCCCTGACGGGCGATTGCGTGCTGGAGCACGGTCTTTCCGCATCCGAACGGACCCGGGATGAATCCGGTTCCTCCCTCGGCCAGAGGGTTGAAGGTATCGATGGTGCGGAGTCCGGTCTCCATAATCTTCTGGGGACGCGGTTTTGACTTGTATCCCTTGATGGCCACCTTTACAGGCCACTTCTGGGTCATTGTTACGTTGACATCCTCGCCCTCCTCGTTGGTGAGCACGGCAATGACGGTGTCAATGTTGTATTCTCCCTCTTCCTTGATGGACTTGACTGTGTAGCTGCCCTTGAAAGAGAAAGGAACCATAATCTTGTGAGGAAGCCATCCTTCTTCAACTCCGCCAAGCCAGTCGGCTGCGATAACCTTGTCACCAGGTTTGGCGATAGGGGTGAACTTCCAGAGTTTCTCCCGGTCCAGAGGTTCTGTGTACTCACCTCTCTTGAGGAAGACGTCTTCCATTGTAGCGAGGTTGTTCTGCAGACCGTCATAGATGCTGGACAGAAGGCCCGGGCCCAGAGTTACCTCCAGCATTTTGCCTTCGAATTCGACTTCGTCTCCGTTCTTGAGTCCTCGGGTGCTCTCGAACACCTGTACAGACGCCCTGTCGCCGTTGACCTTGATGACCTCGGCCAAAAGCTTGGTGCCGCCCAGGTTGATGTAGCAGAGCTCATTCTCCGCAACCGGGCCGTTGGTCTGTACCGTTACAAGGTTGGAAACGATGCCGATAACCTTTCCTGTACTTTTCATATTGTCTTTTTTTGTATTATTCAGAGTATTCTACGCCTTTGAATGTGCCTCTTACCTCTCCTACGAGCTTGCGGAACATCTCACGACCCGTCTGCTCGTCCAGCTTCAGCCACCTGTCAATGATGTGGAGCTTGGCAAGGAAAGAATAGATTACATCCATATCCAGGTAGTGGAACAGGGTAAGTTCGTATATCTTGTTCCACATAATGTCGTCCAGGCCTTTTTCACGGGCCAGGATGTCCTTGTTCTCCAGGACGGCCTTCACCTTGGGCTCTTCCTCGAAGGAAGCGTCCTGGCCTTCCAGGACAATCACGTCCTGGTCTGCCGGGCGGTCGAAGGCGGCATTGAGGTACCGGGCCTTGACATTGCGCACGTTCATATCGAACTTGTAGAAGTCCTTCACGAACTGGCTCTTGTCCTCAGCGGCCTTTTCATAGTATTCCTTGTTCAGGGAATCGTCGTCGAAACCCTTGAGGAAGAAATCGATCTTCTCGTTGTCCTTTGCGGACAGACGCTCCTTGATCTCAGCTATGATCTCTTTGGCGCTGAAGCCGTCGGAACCTTTCCAGTCCTGGGAGAGGGCCGGCAGACTACTGATTATATATACATAATTATTCATATATATTGGTAGTAGCGGGCTTTATTCCCCGAACAGGAGCTTCTTTGTGACAGGTCTCAGATACTCTCCGATAAGTTCTTTGAATGAATCGTCGGTCAGACTGATGAAATAGCCTCCGTCCTTGGGGCCGATGGTGAATCCGCCGGCAATCTTCTTTGAGAAGTCAGCCTTGACGTCACCTTTCACAACCTTTGCAAGCTCGCTCTTGATGAACGGCTCAACCTGGTTCTGAAGGGCTGCGGGGAGAACCATTTGAAGGTCTGCAGACTCCTGGGCGCTGAATTTCTCAGCTACTGTCTTGATGATCTCCTTGAGGAAATCAGGGGAAGTTAGGGCTTTAGACACCTGCTCGTCGGCGATCTTTGTAACAACAAGGTTTTCGATCTCCTTCTTTGTGAACTGGAGGCTCTGGCTGGAAGCCATCTTGAGGTCACCCTCAATCTTGGTCTTATAGTCAGCGGCGTCCGCCTTGGCCTGTTCAACAATCTCAGCAGCCTGGGCCTTCGCTTTCTCTATGATGGCCTGGGCTTCTGACTGTGCAGCTTCTACAAGTCTGGCTCCTTCTTCTTTACCTTTTGACAATCCTTCCTGGTACAGGCGGTCGGTCAATTCTTGTAATTTGTTCTGCATGTTAATAATTATTTAAGGTTTATATTTTGTTAATTCTATCCGAGGAATCCCAGGAGGATACCGGCTGCAACTGCGGAACCGATAACTCCGGCAACGTTAGGTGCCATTGCGTGCATAAGCAGGTGGTTGCCCGGGTCGCATTCCAGACCAACGGTCTCAGAAACACGCGCGCTGTCAGGAACGGCGGATACTCCGGCGTTACCGATAAGCGGGTTGATCTTGTGGCCTTCCTTGAGGAACAGGTTCATAAACTTCACGAACAGCACTCCGCAGGTTGTGGCGATTACGAATGAGAGAAGTCCAAGGCCGAAGATTTTGAGGGAATTGCCCGTAAGGAATACGTTAGCCTGGGTGGATGCTCCCACGGTAAGACCGATAAGGGTTGTAACCACGTCGATGAGCGGTCCGCGGGCGGTCTCCGCAAGCCTCCTGGTAACTCCGGATTCCTTAAGCAGGTTTCCAAAGAACAGCATACCCAGAAGCGGCAGTCCTGAAGGAACTATGAAGGCGGTGCAGATGAATCCGATTACAGGGAAGATGATCTTCTCTTTCTGGCTTACCGGACGCGGCCTTGCCATACGGATGAGCCTCTCCTTCTTGGTGGTGAGGAGCAGCATTATAGGCTTCTGGATAACAGGAACCAGGGCCATATATGAATATGCCGACACGGCAATGGCTCCCATCAGGTCCGGAGCCAGCCTTCCGCTGAGGAAGATGGCGGTAGGACCGTCGGCTCCTCCGATGATACCGATCGCTCCGGCCTCGCTGGGGGTGAATCCCAGTGCCAGTGCCAGGAGATATGCTCCGAAGATACCCATCTGTGCGGCAGCACCGATAAGGATGAGCCTTGGTTGCGAGATTAGGGCGGAGAAATCCGTCATTGCGCCGATGCCAAGGAAGATGAGCGGCGGGTACCAGCCCTGGCGCACTCCCTGGTACAGGATGTTCAGAACCGAGTTCTGCTCATAGATACTTACCTGGAGGCCAGGGAACAGAGGGATGTTTCCAACGATCATTCCAAAGCCGATAGGGACCAGCAGAAGCGGCTCCCAGTGCTTGACTATTCCCAGGGTGATGAAGATGATACCGATGAGTATCATTATCAGATGCGCCCCCGTAGCGTTGGCGAATCCCGTGAACAGCCAGAATTGTTTTAGACTTTCAACTATATTCTCCATTAGGCAAGAGTTACAACGTTGGCTCCTTCAAGAACTGAATCTCCCTTCTTGATGAAAATCTCGGTAACGGTGCCGTCAAACTCGGCAAGGATCTCGTTTTCCATCTTCATTGCCTCAAGGACGGCAATCTTCTGGCCCTTCTTGACAGCCTGACCTACTGTCACGTTAACGTCGATGATGACGCCCGGAAGCGGGGAAGTGATGGTCTTTCCTCCGGCAGGAGCTGCTGCCTTGGGGGCGGCTGCAGGCGCGGCTGCGGGAGCGGCGGCTGCAGCGGGAGCTGCAGGGGCTGCCGCAACGGCTGCGGGTGCGTTCTCTATTTCAACATTGTAATTTGCTCCGTTAACTGTAACTGCGGCGTTTGCGCCTTCTACGGAATTGATGACAACGGTATAGTCGTTTCCGTTGATCTTGAATTTATATTCTTTCATTATCGTGGTAATTTTCTAAAGTTCTGATTGTTATTCCAACTGTTGCCTGAATCCTTGATGGTAAGGATATAGGACTCGGCGTCGTGGGTACTTGTGCCAAGATAGAGGCTCAGGGCGGTGAGGGCTGCAATTTCAGCCTCGTTGCCTGCGCCTGCGTTAAGAGCCAGGGCGATTGCCGCGGCTACCTCCGGGGTCATTCCCGCGGCCTTTGCCGAAGCCTTTACCTTGGCTTTCTTCTTTGACGGATCCTTCTTGTATTTACCGGAGAAGATATTTCCTGACAGCGTGTAGATGCAGTACAGGATTATCAGGCCCAGGAATACAGTGGAAACGGCGATCAGGGTAAGGGTGGTGCCGTGAGGGTCGGTCTGAAGCAGAGCGGCCCCTTTGTCCGTTATTGTATGTCCGTTTGGTAATTCGGTAAACAGAAGATTCATCATAATGGCAGATTGTCGTGTTTCTTGGCAGGTACGTCCTGTCTCTTGCCCTTGAGGGTCTCAAGCGCCCTGATAACGCGGAAACGGGTGTTGCGAGGTTCTATCACATCCTCGATATAACCTTTCTCAGCTGCGCGGTAAGGGTTGGAGAAGAGGTCGTTGTACTCGTTGATCTTCTGCTCGCGCTCTTCGCCGGCGCCCTTGAAAAGCACGTCAACAGCTCCCTCCGCTCCCATAACTGCGATTGAAGCGGTTGGCCAGGCGTAGTTTACATCGCCGCGGAGTTGCTTGCAGCTCATTACGATGTGTGCTCCGCCGTAGCTCTTGCGCAGGGTGACGGTAACCTTTGGAACGGTGGCCTCTCCGTAAGCATAGAGAAGCTTTGCGCCGTTGGTGATGATAGCGCCGTACTCCTGCTGTGTTCCGCAGAGGAATCCGGGAACGTCAACCAGGGTTACAAGGGGAATGTTGAATGCGTCGCAGAAGCGAACGAAGCGGGCTGCCTTGCGGCTGGCGTTGATGTCCAGCACACCTGCAAGCACGTTGGGCTGGTTGGCCACGATACCTACGCTCTGTCCGTTCATATGGGCGAATCCCACGATAATGTTCTTTGCGAAATTCTTGTGTACCTCAAAGAATTTGCCGTCATCCACGATGCTTCCAATTACGCCGTACATATCGTAGGCCTTGTTGGGGTTGTCCGGGATTATGTCGTTGAGGGCGTCGTCTGCGCGGCCGGCAGGGTCTGCGGTGGGCCTTACAGGGGCGCTCTGCATATTGTTCTGTGGCAGATAGCTCAGAAGCTCCTTGATGGTCTGGATGCCTTCCTGGTCATTAGCCGCGGCAAAATGGGCGACGCCGCTCTTGGAAGAGTGTACGGCCGCTCCGCCCAGTTCTTCCTGGCTTACTTCCTCTCCTGTAACCTGCTTTACTACGGCAGGGCCGGTGAGGAACATATAGGAAGAGTCCTGAACCATAACGGTGAAGTCAGTGAGCGCGGGGGAGTAAACCGCTCCGCCGGCGCAAGGACCGAATATTCCGCTGATCTGCGGAACTACTCCGGAAGAAAGGATGTTCCTCTCGAAAATCTCGCCATAGCCGGCAAGCGCGTCTATTCCTTCCTGGATGCGTGCGCCGCCGCTGTCGTTAAGGCCTATGCAAGGGGCGCCGTTGCGGGCGGCCATATCCATCACCTTGCAGATTTTCTCAGACATTGTTTTGCTGAGTGAACCTCCGTTCACCGTGAAATCCTGGGCGAACACGTAAACGAGGCGTCCGTCAATGGTGCCCTGTCCGGTAACTACTCCGTCACCGTCGATGTGGGTCTTGTCCATACCGAAGTTTGTGCAGCGGTGCTGTACAAACTGGTCGAATTCCTCAAAGCTGCCTTCGTCCAAAAGAAGAGCAAGGCGCTCACGGGCTGTGAGCTTGCCTTTCTGATGCTGAGCCTCGATACGCTTTTCGCCGCCGCCCAATCTGGCCTGGGCCCTGCGTTCTACGAGCTCCTGAATCTTATCTGTTTGAATACTCATTAGGTATATTGGTTAATAATTTTTTAGGGTAAAAATCAGATGTGGCTTACCAAGCCGCAAATTTCGCACAAGATAATCATTTTTGGACAGAATAACAATACAATAAAGAACAAAAAAAGGAAGACAAAGTCTTCCTTTAAGGTATTTATCCTGAACGGAGATTTTACTCCTCAGCAGGTTTCATTGTGGTGTAGACGTGGGTTACGTCCTCGTCCTCTTCAAGAAGGTCGATGAGCTTCTCCAAGGTTGCGCGCTGCTCCGGAGTGACTTCCTTGAGATCGACGTTAGGGATGCGCTCGAATCCTCCGGAAATGAGCTCGTAGCCGTTCTCCTCGATGTATTTCTGGAGGGCGCCGTAAGACTCATAGCTGCCGTAGATGCATACGGTCTTGGTCTCGTTGTCATCCTCGTCAACTTCCACTTCCTCAAACACTTCCTCTGCGCCGTAGTCTATGAGTTCAAGTTCGAATTCCTCCAGGTCCATACCTTCGTTCTCCTTGATGCGGAATACGCATTTGTGGTCGAACATAAAGCTTACGGAGCCGCTGGTTCCAAGGCTGCCGCCGCACTTTGTGAAGTAGCTGCGGACATTGGCCACGGTACGGGTGTTGTTATCGGTTGCGGTCTCTACGAGGTATGCTATGCCAAAAGGTCCGTATCCTTCGTAAACGAGCTCTTTGAAATCTCCAAGGGACTTGTCAGTGGCCTTCTTGATGGCCCTTTCTATGTTCTCCTTGGGCATCTGCTCCGACTTGGCCTCTGCGATAAGCGCGCGCAGACGCGGGTTGCCGGTTACGTCAGGACCTCCGTTCTTTACGGCGATGGTGATTTCCTTGCCCAGTTTGGTGAAGACGCGGGCCATATGGCCCCACCTCTTAAGTTTCCTTTCCTTACGGAATTCAAATGCTCTTCCCATATTACCTTGCGGTTTCTATTCTGGTTATGTACTTAGCTATGTCGTATCCCTCGATGGACTGAGGATATTTGTCCTCGATCTTCTTGTAGCAGGCGAGGGCCTTTTCCGGCTGTCCCTGCTCCTCGTAAGTGATGCCCATCTTGATGAGGGTGCTGGCGTTGAACAACATTTCCTCGTCAACCTTTGTGGACTTGTCCCAGTATGCAAGGGCGTTGGCGGTGTCGCCGAGGCCTTCGTAGGAGTCTCCTATAGCCATAAGGGCGCGTGCAGTCATAATGTTGTCCTTAGCCTTGTATTTCTTGAGGTACTTGATGGCCTCGTCATACTGCTGGAGGTTGAGTGCGCTGAGTCCGGCGTACAGGTAAACGGCCTTTCCTGCCTTGTTGCCGTACTCTGAGATGATATCCCTGAGACCCATATTGTTGCCGTCTCCGTCAAGGGCCAGCTGGAACTCTCCGTTGATGAAGGAGTTCTCTGCGGGGAACATCTGAGCCGCAGCCTCCGCCGCCTTGGGCTCATAGATGAACTTGCGGTATCCAAGGATTGCGAGTCCAATTACCACAATTCCAATAAGGCAGCCCCAGATAAGTTTTTTGTTCTCGTTGTAAAATTGCTCTGTCTTGGACACAGACTCTATTACTTTCTCCTGCTGCTGTGTCCCTTTTGCGTCTTTGTTAGCCATTGTTATGATTATGCTTTATTATTTTTTGTCTAAAACCTGATAGCTGGCAAAAGTACAAAAAAACTACGGAAAAACCAATTTCTTTTGATATATTTGTATTCTATGCCGGTGCTCAAGAAAATAGTGGTCCAGGATTTCCGGAACATTGCGCTCCAGGAGCTTGAATTCTCTCCCAACGTCAACTGTATCTGTGGTAACAACGGGGAAGGGAAGACTAACCTGATAGACGCAGTCTATTACCTGTCAATGACCAAGAGCGCCTTCAGCACCACGGACAGGTACAATTTCCGCTACGGCACTGAAAGCTTCTCAATTTCCGGCGTTTACGCAATGCCTGGTGGAATGGAGTCCCGCTTCAGCGTCAGGTCCGAGAGCGGTGGCGAAAAGAAGATCAAGCGGGACGACAAGCCGTACGCCCGCGCATCGGAGCATATAGGAGTGCTGCCAGTGGTTATGGTCTCTCCGCAGGACTACGCCCTGGTGGCGGAGTCAGGAGAGGAGCGCAGGCGCTTCGTGAACGCCGTGCTTTCGCAGATGGACAGGGAGTACCTGAGCGCATTGCAGCAGTACAACAGGCTGCTGCTCCAGCGCAACCGCCTCCTCAAGGACGGCGGCGCGGACCCTGCTCTGCTGGATGTCTTCGACCAGAGGATGTCCGCGCTGGCCGTCCCGGTGTTCGGAGCCAGGAAGCAGTTCGCGCAGCAGCTTTCGCCCGTGGTCAGGGATTATTACGCTTTCATCTCCGGAGGAGGGGAGCAGGTGGGCATAGAGTACCGTTCGGACCTAGAAAAGGGATCGTTGGAAGACATCCTGCGTGAGCGCAGGGACAGGGACGCGGCAATGCGTTTCACCACCGCAGGCCTCCAGAGGGACGATTTCCTGTTCACGCTTAACGGCCACCCCATACGCAAATGCGGATCACAGGGACAGCAGAAGTCCTTCCTTGTGGCACTCAAGTTCGCGCAGTATGAGATAATGAAGCGCAATTACGGCTTCACCCCCATACTTCTGCTGGACGACCTGTTTGACAAGCTTGACCTGGGCCGCATCTCCAACCTGCTCAAGATGGTGGCGGGGCAGGACTTCGGACAGATATTCCTCAGCGACTGCAACAAGGTGAGAATGAGCGCGATAGTGGACGAGATCACAAAGGACAGGGCATATTTCGAGGCGGAAGGAGGCTCGTTCAAACGCTTATGAAACCTGTGAGGATAGAAAGGAAGACCGCAGTTGGGATGGACCAGCTGGTAAGGGAATACATAGACTCGATGAAAATAGCTTCGGGCTTGAACACCAGGCGCGTGTTCGCCGCGTGGGACCAGGCTTCCGGGGCTGCACAATATACGATCAAGCGCTATTTCAGGGGCGGAAAGCTGTACATTACGCTAAACTCATCCGTAGTGCGCAACCAGCTGTCCTTCCAGAAAGATGCGCTGGTGGAAAAGATCAACCTCCTGCTTGACAGGGACAACCTTTTCACCAAGGAAGACCCCCGGGTCTCCTGGGTACAGGAAATAATACTGAAATGAAAATAGTCATAGACAAAGCCATCCCTTTCATAGAAGGGGTGTTCGAACCTTACGTTCAGGAAGTCCTCTACAAGGACGGTCGAGAAATCTGCCGCGAAGACCTGCTAGACGCGGACGCCCTGATAATCCGTACCAGGACCAGATGCAACCGCAAGCTGCTTCACGGAACCACGGTCAAGATAATAGCCACGGCTACCATTGGCACGGACCACATAGACTTCAATTTCTGCCGCAGGCACGGCATCTATGTGCGCAACGCCGCAGGATGCAATGCAGGAGGAGTAATGGACTATGTTTTCTCCGCCCTTTACGGAACGGCATCCCGCAAGACTATTGACTTGAGCGGGGCCACGTTTGGCGTGATCGGAGTAGGAAACGTGGGCAGCCGCGTAGCATCGATGGCCAGGTACCTTGGCTTCAAGGTATATCAATGCGACCCGCCCCGCGCCAAGGCGGAAGGCCCGGAGGGCTTCTGCTCCCAGGAGGAACTCCTGCAGAACTGCCAGATAGTAACCCTGCACGTGCCTCTCAACCATACCACCCGCCATATGGCAAACAAATCCTTCTTCCACCATATGCTCCCGGGCGCATTCTTCATCAATTCCTCAAGGGGAGAGGTGGTGGACGAGAAAGCCTTAATGAAGGCCATCCCCAAGCTGGGACCTGTCATTATTGACACCTGGAACAACGAACCCAAGATCAACAAGAAGCTTATGGATGCGGTGGACATAGCAACCCCGCACATTGCCGGATACTCATATCAGGGCAAGCAGAACGGCACGGCGGCGGCCGTAAGGGCGGTGGCCCGCTTCTTTGGGATAGAGGAACTGTACGACTTCTTCCCGCCCACAACGGTCAAGGAACTGGAGGCCGTGCGCCTGGATGTAAAGGGAATGAACCAGGGCCAGATTGCTTCGGTATTCCAGTACAACTATCCGGTGTTCACGGACGACTTTATGTTCCGCCTCCGTCCGGACGACTTTGAAGACCTCCGCACCAATTACAGCTACCGCAAAGAATTTTACATAGAATAAGATATGGACAGACAGGAAAAGATACTCAAGGAGATACAGAGGTTCAAGGATGGTTTTCCTTGGATGGATATCGTAGCGCCCGCAACCCCTTCAAAGGGCATTTCGGTGCTGGATTCAGAGGAACAGGAAGAGGCGGTGGCCTATTCCGCCGGAGCAAAGGAGGACGGCAAGTGCAAGTTCGTCCCGGCCTCCGGAGCCGCTTCCAGGATGTTCAAGGACATCTTTGCGGGCCTTAAGGAGCCCAACGATGCGGTGCGCACGCTGGCTGAGAACATCAACCGTTTCGCTTTCTATGACCCCGCCCTCTTTGACGGGAAGAACCCCGCGGAGGTGGTGCTTATGCCGGAGGGACTTGGATACGGATCCAAGCCCAAGGGCGTGATCCGTTTCCACCGCTATCCCGACGGCGAATGCCGCACCGCGTTCGCAGAGCACTTGGTGGAAGGCCAGGACTATATGCGCGGGGAGGACGGAGACGTCCACCTTACAGTGACCATCTCCCCTGAGCACCGCCCTCTGTTCGAGGCCGCGCTGGCGGAGGTAAAGGACAAGTACGAGAAAGACTTCGGCGTAAAATACGACGTGCGTTTCACCTATCAGGATCCAGCCACTGACACCGTGGCCGTAGACAAGGACAACAAGCCTTTCCTGAAGGACGATGGCTCAATGCTTTTCCGCCCGGCCGGCCACGGCGCTCTCATATACAATCTCAACGATGTGGCAGAGGAACTTGTCTCCATAAAAAACATAGACAACGTGGCGCACCAGAGGCTGCTGCCCCTGACTGCAAAGTACAAGAAAGTCCTTATGGGCAGGTGCCTGATGCTGCGCGACACTGTCTTCGGCCTTCTGCGTGAGTTTGACAAGGGCGTAACGCCCGAACTTTGCGACAGGGCGGAAGCCTTCCTGTGCGACAGCCTTTGCGTGGAGCTTCCCGCCGCGGACGGCCTTTCCGCCCGTGCGGAACTCATCCGCGCCAAGCTGAACCGTCCCATCAGGGTCTGCGGAATGGTCAAGAACCTAGGCGAGCCGGGAGGAGGACCCTTCATAGTGCGCGGCAAGGACGGCAGCACGTCGCTTCAGATCCTGGAAAGCGTGCAGATAGACAAGAACAACCCAGAAGCCTGCGCGGCCCTTGCGGCAGCCACCCACTTCAATCCGGTCGACCTTGTCTGCTGCCTTAAAGACTACAAGGGCAACAAGTTCAACCTTCTGGAGTATGTAGATCACGACGCCGGTTTCATCAGTTCCAAGAGCTTCCAGGGAAGGGAACTCAAGGCTCTCGAGCTCCCTGGCCTCTGGAACGGCTCTATGAGCGACTGGAACACCGCATTCGTAGAGGTTCCCGTAGAAACGTTCAACCCTGTAAAGGTGGTGCTGGACCTTCTCAGGCCGGCTCACCAGTAGAGTTATATGCCCCGTTCCAACCGGCGTCTCTCAAGGGAAGACGCCGCAATGAAAGAGAAGATGCTTGACGCCCTGTACCAATGGACTGCAGGGCGCAAGTATTGTATGGACAGCACCTATGAGGAAATTGCCGGGGACCTGGACATCACACGGGAACAGATGGTCTGGTTCTGCTCAGAAATCCTGGGAACCCGCTTCCTTTCCCTGCGCAAGCGTCAGAGGGTGGCTTATGCCGCCAGCCTGCTGCGCCTGTATCCGACAATGCCCGCCACTGCCGCAGGGCAGAAAGCGGGCATCGCTGACAAATCGGATTTCAGGCGCCAGTTCAGGGAAGTGATGGGCTTGACCGCGGAAGAATGGCGCGCCTCATCCAAACAGTAGTTAGATTTTTATAGTGACCAGTCCATCCCTGTGGACGTTCTTCTTTCCGGTGCATTCCATCCTGGATACGTCTACGCTTCCTGTGCCTGATACCCTCACGTCAAGGTCTACGCACTTGCCTCCAAGATCTATTTCGCCGGCTCCGTTGATTTCCGCGGTGATGGACTTGCAGTCCATATTCTGGGCGTCAATCTCGCCCGCGCCGTTTATCTCAATGGAGAGGTCTCCGCAGGTGATGTGATGGATGTCCACGTCACCGGCTCCGTTGATCTTAAGGGAAAGGTCTCCAAGAGTCACCCTGCCCATCTCAATGTCGCTGGCTCCGTTGATTGACAGCTTTTCAAGCGTGGAGGTGCCAAGGATGATGTCAAACGATGCGTTGGTGTACCTGTGGCTGCGGTCCAGGTAGATATTGCACTTTCCGTTGTCATAATCTACCCTGAGGTAATCCTCCAGGTTGGCCGGCAGTTCCACTGACAGGACAGGGTTTTCAGACTGTCTTACGGTCACGTCTGCGCTGCCGTCAATGATCAGTTCCCTGATCTCTCCCAGGCTGGAGAAATCCCTTGAAACCTCGCGGTCCGATCCTTTTATGACGTCCTTTCTGCCAGTGTCTGCGTCTGTATTGATGCTTATGCTCTCATTGTCAAATTTGCTCCGGTCTATCGTTACGAACCTGCAGCTGGTGCTGCAGAGCGTGGCCGCCATAATGGCTGCGCTTATTATAAGTCTTTTCATTTCAGTATTTCTTTAGGGTCTATTTCCAATAATGTCATTTTCTTGAGGAAAGCAGGAACGTCCTCTTCCATAAAGCGTTTCTTTTCCATCTGCAATACTTTCTCACGCGCTTCAGCGGAGACAAAGTAACCTAGTCCGCGTTTGGTATAGATAATACTTGAGTCGGTGAGTTTCTCGTAGGAACGGGCCACGGTATTGGGGTTTACCCCTATGTCCGCGCCGTATTCCCGCACGGAAGGTATACGGTCTTCGGCCTTGAGCCTCCCGTCCAGTATCTGCTCGCATATCGCGTCGCAGATCTGCAGGTAAATGGGTTTATTCTGATCAAATTCCATAACGCTCTAGTGTTTGATAGTCTTGAGCCTCCAGAAGATGCCGGCGGCAAGGACTGCAACCCATCCGAACCAGGATATGTTGAGCCACCAGTTCACCCTTGATTGAATGCCGGATACGCTCGCTTCGCTGACACTGCTCATAAAGTGCTCTGCCATATCTGTCATACCCAGGATCTTTGTGAAAACAATTCCAGATACGGTTCCGATGATGAACATCCAGAGGATGGTCTTTCCCACCTTGGCCTTCTTGAATATGATGGCTCCCAGCAGGAAAGCCAGTGCATACTGGCCCCACATAAGCCATATCATAGGCAGGTACTTGACCTTGAACCCATTGTCCGCCATAGTGGAGACACCTTTGTTTATCCAGCTGGTAACCGATGTATATCCCGGCAGAAGGCTCAGTATCAAGTCGCTGACCAATAGCATTGCGGCAAGGCATACTGGGACAATGATAAAGACAATAAGGAACATTGAGAGGAATTTCTCGAACGTGGAAGCAGGAATCATAATCCAGTTGCTGCCTGCCTTCTTGTCCGTGAGGTTTCCATAGAGTTTCACTCCCAGGATTATGCAGGAAATGGTAAAGGTTGCACCCATTGCTACACCTCCAAAGGCAGTACCGGCCTCATTTGGAATCCATCTGCCTGTGAATACCATACTGAAGAGGTTGGCTACAATGTAGGTCATAATGGGCAGGAAGCCCAGGATCAGGCTGGAAAGCCCAAAGTTGCTCTTGGCGTTTACCAGATCGTACTTGAAGTATTTCCAGAATCTGTCAAATGAAAATATCTTGTTCATAACTCTATTCGTTCAAAAGGTTCTTGATAAGGTCTTTGTTCTTGTGCACTGCGTTGAACAGGGCCTCGATGTTCACCTTGGTCTCCTGTCCGTCAGTGTTGAGGAGAACTTGGATGAAACCTCCGGGGAGCTGCTCGCTGTAGAGGCTCTCAGGGTGCAGGGTGATGCCGTAGTCGAATGTAAGCTTGGAGGCGATCTTCTCCAGCGAAGCGTTGACCAGGACATCCTGCTTGTCAAGGATGATGATAGGGTCAATTATGTTCTCCAGATCCCTGACCTGATGGGTGGAAATGACTATGGTAGAGTCTTCCGCGGTGTACCTGCTTACCGCTGCGCGGAACTGTGACTTGGAAGGGATGTCCAGGCCGTTGGTGGGCTCGTCCATAAACAGGTAACGGGGCTTGCAGGCCAAGGCAAAGCTCAGGTATGTCTTCTTGAGCTGTCCGGCGGACATAGCGTCCATCTTCTTGTCGGGCTCTACTTCCATTTCCTTCATTATTGTAAGGAAAAGGTCCATACTGAAGTTTGGCCAGAACACTCCGGTGTTCTTTGCAAACAGGCGGGCTGTCTGGTGCAGGGGAGAGACTTCATCAGGAACGTAGTAGAGTTCCTTGTAAAGATTGGGGTCTCTCTTGAAAGGATCGTAGCCGTCAATGTCAATGCTGCCGGTGTTGGGCTTCTTGAGGCCGCAAAGAAGGGTCAGAAGGGTGGTCTTGCCCACGCCGTTCTCTCCAAGAAGGCCGTAGATCCTGCCTTCTTCAAGTGTCATCGTGATGTTTTTCAGTACCGGTTCGGAGCCGTAGCTGAAAGCCAGATCGTTAATTTTAATCATATCTTTATAGTGTATTAGTTCAATAGTACACTGCAAAGGTATAACAAAAAATTAAACCTCCAAAACTTTTTTGAATTTTTTTTTGGAGGTTTTTTATGAAAACGGTTTTCGGGATTATCTGCGGAAGTTTTTCAACTGCTGCTGAAGGGCTCCTGTAGCGGCCATCTTCATCATCTTGCGGCTGCCTTCGAACTGTTTGAGGAGCTTGTTCACTTCCGGAAGGGAAGTGCCGCTGCCCGCTGCAATCCTGCGCCGGCGCGATCCGTTAAGGCACTCGGGGTGCTCTTTCTCGTACGGGGTCATACTGAGTATGATGGCTTCGGTGGTCTTGAACGCATCGTCAGGGATGTCCACGTCCTTGAGGGCTTTGCCTACGCCGGGGATCATTGAGGCGAGGTCCTTCATATTGCCCATCTTCTTGACCTGCTGGAGCTGTTTGTAGAAATCGTTCAGGGTGAACTGGTCCTTGGCCAGTTTTTTCTTGAGTTCGCGTGCTTCTTTCTCGTCGAACTGCTCCTGGGCCTTTTCTACCAGGGAAACGATGTCTCCCATTCCAAGGATTCGGTCTGCGATGCGGGCGGGGTAGAATATGTCAAGGGCCTCCATCTTCTCTCCTGTGGAGACGAACTTGATGGGCTTGCCTACTACGGCCTTGATGGAAAGGGCTGCACCTCCGCGGGTGTCGCCGTCCATCTTTGTGAGTACCACGCCATCAAAGTCAAGCCTGTCGTTGAATGCCTTGGCAGTCTCCACTGCGTCCTGGCCGGTCATTGCATCCACAACAAACAGGGTTTCAGTAGGGTTGGTGGCCTCTTTCATTGCGGAGATCTCGTCCATCAGCTCCTGGTCAACGGCAAGGCGTCCGGCAGTATCCACAATTACCACGCTAATGCCGTCCCTCTTTGCCTGCGCTATCGCTGCCGTGGCAATCTTTACGGGATCGGACTCTCCCTCTATGGAGAACACGGGAACGTCCACCTGGGCTCCCAGGGTTTTCAACTGCTCGATGGCCGCGGGACGGAAGGCGTCGCACGCAGCAAGGAGCACCTTCATTCCGCGCTTGCTTTTGATGTTCAGGGCAAGCTTTGCGCTGAAGGTTGTCTTACCGGAACCGTTGAGACCTGCTATGAGGACCACGGCGGGGTTGCCCTTGATGTTGATCTCCTGGTGCTCGCTGCCCATAAACTCCGCGAGTTCGTCGTGGACTATCTTGACCATCATCTGCTGCGGCTTCACGGCCGTCAGCACGTTCTGGCCAATGGCTTTCTGTTTCACACGGTCGCAGAAATCCTTTGCGACCTTGTAACTTACGTCAGCGTCAAGCAGGGCCCTGCGGATATCCTTGAGGGTTTCGGATATGTTTATATCTGTGATTTTTCCTTCGCCTTTGAGTATCTTGAAGGAACGTTCCAGTCTCTCGGTTAAATTTTCAAACATATATTGGGATTTGGGACTGCAAAAATATTCAATATTTCTCTATTTTCAATGCAATGGCCTGTGCTGGGTTCTCTTCCAGGCCTTAAGGTTCTCCGTTATGCGCGCCCGCTGGTCCTCCGGGACAGCAAAACTGATGAAGTTTTCCCAGATGTATTCCTCCGCCACGTGGCTTGGGTGTGACAGGTCCTCCGCGTAGAAACGGTAGTCTCGCAGTTCGTCCAAAAGGATTTCGTAAGCAGGGAAGTACTCCCTGCCGGGGCCCAGGACATCCTGCACCGCCAGCAGGAGGGTGGATTTGCTCAGCTGGTTGGCGTGGGCTCCGTCCGCAAGGTGGCGGATGGGGCTTACGGTAAAGATGAATTCCTTGCCTGGGTTGGACTCTATGATGCCGCGCAGCGCGGCGGAGGTTTGTGCAAGGCTAAGGGCCTTGCGCTCAAACTCCGCCTGCGGGCGCTTGAGGCAGTTGGAAACCACCTCTCCATTATGGAAGTAGCACCACACGGTTCCCAGGGATATGATCACTTTGTTGCAGGTCTTCCACCTGAGGGCGGCGTCCTGCAGGCTGGCGTTTGCGTCGGCCAGGAAATCCGCCTCATCCGCGCGGGCGAAGGAAGTGTGGTGAGAGAAGGAGCAGACCAGGTCCGCGCCCGCGCCCATACGCACGCATTCCTCTTTGGAGAAAGGGCGTCCGCTGTCCAGGCGCTCTATGGCTTTTGCAATTGAAAGGGGGTTGTACAGCGTCCCGAAAGGGTTTACGCATACATTGAAACCGGAGTTGAGCAACCGCATCCCCACGGAATCCGCAAAGCAGCTTCCAAATACAAAGACATTGTCGTTGTATGATATTTCCACCGTAGAGGTTCCCGGTTCTACACGCGTGAAGAGTTTCATTTTTTCTTATCTTTGCCTCAAATTTACTATATTTTATTTTATGAAAAGACTCCCACTGTTTTTTGCGTTGGCCTTTATCTGCCTGGGTGCATCCGCCCAGCAATTCAAGTACGATGTAAAATTCGATTACATATTCCTCAATGCTGAATTCGACCGCAGCAACAACGTCTTTGAGAAATCCGGGACCCTTCACGCCGCCAGGCTCACCCCGCTGGTGGGCGCTGACTGGAACCAGGGCGGCCTTGCGCGCCATTCCATACGCGTTGGCGTGGACCTTTTCAAGAATATGGGCGAAGGCCTTCCCGCCGGTGACGTCTTCCGCGAAGTGCTCCTTTACTATAATGCCGACGTACCCGTGCGCCGCCACCGCGGTACATTCAGCGCAATTGCCGGCGTTTTTCCCCGCTCCTTCAGCGAAGGCCTGTACAGCGACGCCTTTTTCAGCGACGATGTCCGATATCTGGACAACAACTTTGAGGGAATGTTCTTCAAATACAGCAATCCCACCGTCTATGCCGATCTGGGACTTGACTGGTGCGGAATGAAAGGCCAGACAAGGCGAGAGGCATTCAGGATAATGTCCTCCGGAAAGGTGGACCTGTTTGGATCATCCCTGTTCGCCTTTGGCTGGGCGGCGTCTATGTTCCACTATGCCGGTTCGGAGACTGTCAGGGGAGTGGTAGACAACACTATGGTCAATCCATACCTGTTGCTGGATTTGTCTTCCACCGTGGGGATGAGCGACTTATCCCTTATGGCCGGACCCATAGTGACTTATCAGTGGGACAGGGTCCACGACCAGGAAAAGCATATGCCCTGGGGCCTGGAATCAATCCTGACTATGCAGGAAAGGGCTTTTGGGATACAGAACACTTTTTATTGGGGGGATGACCTTTATTATTACGATGACAAATACGGAGCCAGCGTCTATTTCGGTGAGCCTTTCTATTCCTGGCCAATGGAAGGCAGGTCGTGGATGGACAAGCTGGCAGCATTCTATCAGCCAAGGATAGCTGACTGCGTGGACCTGAGGGTTTCGCTCGAGTTCTTCTTTGGCAAGGCAATGGAAGACTGCCCTCCCGTATACAGGGGAACCAACCAGATGCTCACCTTTATCTTTGATCTGGACAAACTTACAAGGAAATAACAGAACGATATGAAAATAAGCATAATTGCAGCAATGGCAGCAGCATCACTTCTGGCCTCCTGCAGCGGAGTAAAAGACGGACAGCACGTACTCCACATCCTTTCCACCAATGACGTACACGGCGCCTGGTTTGACTCCACTTACGTGGGAGGCGGCACCCAGAGGTCCCTTTTCGCCGTCAACTACTACGTTGACAGCGTGCGAAACGCCGCAGGTGCGGACAACGTAATCCTGTTGGACGCAGGAGACTGCCTTCAGGGCGACAACGCAAGCTATTACTTCAATTATGTAGATACGGAAACTCCGCATCTTTTCCCGCGCCTGGTCTCCTATATGGGGTATGACGCAATAACAGTGGGTAATCACGACATAGAGGCAGGCCATCCCGTTTACGACAGGGTAACTGCAGACCTTGCTAAGGCTGGTATACCTTTCCTTGGCGGCAATGCCATCCGCACGGACAACGGAGAACCGTATTTTCCTTTGTACAAGACAGTAGAACGCGCGGGACTCAAAGTGCTTATACTGGGATATACCAATGCCAACAACAAGGCCTGGATGAATGAGAACCTCTGGTCCGGAATGACCTTCGAGTCCCTTGTCCCTCTTGTCCAGCAGGATGTAGACCGCCTTGTGGCACAGGAGAAGCCGCAGGTGGTAATAGTGAGCGTACATTCCGGAACCGGAGAAGGGGACGGAAGCATACTGGAGGACCAGGGACTGGACCTGTTCAACAGCCTCAAGGGCGTTGACGTGCTCCTTTGCTCGCACGACCACAGCCCATATGTCTCAGAGAACGACCATATACTACTCTTGAACACCGGCAGCAAGGCTAGCAACGTAGGCCACGGGGAGATTGTGGTGGAGACCCGGAATGGCAAGGTTGTCTCAAAGACATACAAGGCTTCCCTTATCCCCGTGGAAAGGGATAAGGCGGATCCCGCGATGAGGGATTATTTCAAAAAGGATTACCAGGCCGTCAAGGCGTTCACAAAGAGGGAAGTGGGTGAATTGTCCAGGGATATGGTGTTCAGCGACGCCTTCCTTGGAATGAGCGACTACACAAACCTTTTACATACAGTATGCCTTGGATGCAGCCCGGCCCAGATATCGATAGCCGCCCCTCTCACCCAGAACGCAACCGTCAAGGCCGGCAAGCTCATCTATAACGATATGTTCACCCTGTACAGGTATGAGAATCAACTCTTTGTGGTGAAGATGACAGGCAAGGAGATAAAGGATTTCCTTGAGTTCTCCTATGACCTGTGGATCAATACCTACGAGAAACCAGGGGACCATATCCTGAACATCCGCCCCAGGTCCGACGCCAGGACCGGTACGGACCGCTGGTCTTTTGCCGAAGCATCATACAACTTTGATTCCGCTGCCGGAATCAACTACACCGTAGACGTCACCAAGCCGTACGGCTCAAGGGTTGCCATTAGCACAATGGCGGACGGAACCCCTTTCAGCCTTGACGCAGATTACAATGTTGCAATGACGTCCTACCGCGCAAGCGGTGGCGGCGGCGCAATGGTCAGGGGCGCAGGCGTGAACACTGAGAAGATTGACGAGAGGGTAGTGGCCAAGTATCCGGAGATCAGGGACCTCATATACCAGTATATAGAAAAGCAGGGCGTTGTAGACCCTGCCGCAATTGGTAATAAAGCCGTTCTTGGCCAGTGGAAGTTCATCCCTGAGCGAATTGCCGATCCGATACTGGCGGCTGACCGCAGCCTGCTCTTTGGGAACTAGTTCAGCCCCAGCCTCAGGAATTCCAGGAATCCGGGGATGCTGAGGTCATAGCCGCGCACCGGCGCAAGCAGCTGTCCCTCCGGGGACAGCAGTGCGTAGTTTGGTTGCGCGTTCACGCCGAAGCGCTCCCGGACAATATATGAATTGACCCTTCCGCGGTCCTTCAGAACCTTCCCGCTTTCTGTTGTAAGCCATTGGTCCTGAGGGAGTTTTGTCTTGTCGTCCGTGTGCAGAGCAACTATCACGTAGTCATCGTTCAGGATGCTTCTGACCTGCGGGTCGCTCCAGACGCGGGCTTCCATCTCCCTGCAGTTCACACATCCGTATCCGGTGATGTCTACGAACACCGGCTTCCCTTGCGCCTTGGCGGCGGCCAGCCCTTCCTCAAGGGTGGCGTATCCTTTCAGGCCCTGCGCCAGGTCAAGCGTGGCACCCTGCGGGGTGCTTTCGCTTGCCGGGAAAGCGGCCTGCGGAGTATATTTCCCAAGGACAAAGTCTTGGGTTTCGATAGGAGGCAGGTATCCGGAGAGGGCCTTCAGGGGCGCTCCCCACATTCCGGGTATGAGATATACCACAAACGCAAAGTCTATGATGGCAAGCACAAGTCTTCCAAGGGATATGTGCTTAAGCTCAGAATCGTATTTGAAACGCAGTTTTCCAAGCAGGTAGAAGCCCAGGAGGGCGAATATCACAATCCACAGGGCAAGGTAGACCTCCCTGTCAAGGATGCCCCAGTGATATGTCTGGTCCGCCGTGCTGAGGAACTTGAGTCCCAGCGCCAGTTCAATGAATCCAAGGACAACCTTTACGCTGTTCAGCCATCCGCCGCTCTTTGGCAGGTTCTCCAGAAGGCTTGGGAAAAGAGCCAGGAGGGTGAACGGAAGGGCGAACGCAATGGAGAAGGCCAGCATTGTGACCATAGGTGTCCAGAACTCTCCCTGGGTAGACTTGATGAGCACGGTACCCACGATTGGACCGGTGCAGGAGAAGGATACCAGCACAAGGGTGAGGGCCATAAAGAACACGCCTGCAAGGCCTCCCTTGTCAGAATTCTTGTCGCTCCTGTTTACCAGGGAAGAAGGAAGCTGTATCTCGAACGCTCCAAAGAACGATGCCGCAAACAGCATAAATATCACAAAGAACAACAGGTTGGGCAGCCAATGTGTTGACAGCCAGTTGAATATGTCCGCCGTGACGCTCTGCCCGCCCACCAGGTAGGTGATCAGTATGATAACCGATATGGGGACGGTGTACAGGAGAACGATGAACAGGCCGTACATTGCAGCCTTGAACTTGCCCTGGGCCTTGTTCTTGCTCCCTTTCATAAAGAACGATATGGTCATTGGGACCATTGGGAACACACAAGGGGTGAGAAGCATTGCAAAGCCCCAGAGTATGGCCTCCAGGATCAGCGCCCATATGCTGCCTGGAATCTTAGCTTTCCCGGCGGCGGGGGAGGCGGCAGAAACGGCCTCCTGCGCAGCTGCAGGGGCGCCAATTGCCAGTTCAAAGTCATAATCTTCCGGTGAGCGGCAGTCATTGCCCTGGCAGCTGCGCCAGGTCAGGGTGCCGCTTACCTTGGCCGGACCGCTCAGTTTGAGCGCCTGCTTGATGATGAAAAGGCTTTCAGAAAGCTGTTCCTGGGGTTCTCCGTCAAGCGCAGCCCCTTCCAGTGTCTCGAACTCCAGATAAGACGGAGTGTCAGGGTCTTTGAGCGAGTATGTATGCCAGCCGCTGAGGATGCGTCCGGTGAAGGTTATCACGGCGCTGTCCCCGTCCTGCGATACGGTTGTGCTCCACTTGATGGTATCGGGGAACAATTGCCCCCTGACAGCCACGCAGGCCGCCAGGGAAAGCACCATAAGCAGGATTCTGCGGAGGAATTTACTTTGCATATGCTACGGACCTGGTCTCCCTGATGACGGTGATCTTTACCTGTCCCGGATAGGTCATCTCTTCCTGGATCTTCTGTGCGATGTCGGTGGAGAGCTTTGCGGCCTGGTCGTCGCTTACTTCTTCTGCACCGACGATTACTCTGAGCTCACGGCCTGCCTGGATGGCGTAGGTCTTTGTTACGCCCTGGTAAGCCTTTGCAAGGTCTTCCATATCCTTGAGCCTCTTGATGTAGGACTCGATAACCTCCCTGCGGGCGCCCGGACGTGCTCCTGAGATGGCGTCTCCTACAAGTACCAGAGGGGCTATGATGGAGGTCATCTCGGTTTCCTCGTGGTGGGCTCCAATTGCGTTGCAGATTTCAGGACGCTCCTTGTACTGCTCCGCCAGCTTCATTCCAAGAAGGGCGTGAGGGAGCTCCGGATCCTCTTCCGATACCTTTCCGATATCGTGCAGGAGGCCGGCTCTCTTGGCCAGCTTGGGGTTGAGACCAAGTTCAGAGGCCATTATTGCGCTGATGTTGGCAACCTCGCGTGAGTGCTGGAGCAGGTTCTGGCCGTAGGAACTGCGGTATTTCATCCTTCCGATGAGTTTCACCAGCTCTATGTTCATACCGTGAATTCCAAGGTCTATGCAGGTGCGCTTTCCAGTTTCCAGGATTTCCTCTTCCAGCTGCTTGCGCACTTTTCCTACAACCTCCTCGATGCGGGCGGGATGGATTCGTCCATCTACGACCAGCTGGTGGAGGGCAAGGCGTGCAACCTCCCTTCGTACAGGGTCGAATGCGGAAAGGAGGATTGCGTCAGGGGTGTCGTCCACAACTATTTCAACGCCGGTGGCGGCCTCCAGGGCCCTGATGTTGCGGCCCTCACGGCCAATGATACGGCCTTTGATCTCGTCATTCTCAATAGGGAATGTGGTTACGGAGTTTTCAATGGCGGTTTCAGTTGCGGTGCGCTGTATTGTATTGATTACTATTCTTTTGGCTTCCTTGGCGGCGTTCAGGCGTGCCTCGTCTATTGTCTCGTTGATGTAGGCCTGGGCCTCTGTGCGTGCCTCCGCCTTCATATTCTCCACGAGCATTGCCTTGGCCTCCGCTGCAGTCATACCGGCGACGGTTTCAAGCTGCTTGTTGACCTGCGCTGTGAGTTTGTGGAACTCATCGGTCTTCTTCTCCAGGATTTCGCGCTGGGCCTGAAGGGATTTCTTGGCGTTCTCTGCGTCAGAAAGGCGCTTGTTGAGTTCGTTGGTCTGCTGGTTGAGGGTGTTTTCCTTCTGCTTGAGGCGCTGCTCGGTCTCGCGGATCTGGGCGTTCTTCTCGTTCACGTGTTTCTCGTGGTCTGCCTTGAGCTGGAGGAATTTCTCCTTGGCCTGGAAGATTTTCTCGTTCTTGATGTTTTCTGCTTCAATGCGGGCCTTTTCTATTATGGCCTCGCTCTGACCCTTGAGGGTGCTTCTCTTGATGAGTATATAGATAGCCAGGGCAAGCGCTGCTGCCACTATGGCGGTCAGGATATAGTACATTGTTTTGTATATATATTTGTTAAACAGTATCTTGGCTGCGGAAAGCAGGTACTGTTCAAAGAGGAAGTAAAAAGCCGTTAGTAGCTACGTCGGAAATCTTAATGATAAGATTTGGGCTCCACCGCATTTCAGGTATCCGGTCTGGGCCGGCCCGCCATCGGGCAGTGAGTCACCCGGTTCCTTGGAACTTGTTGTTTCGGCGGTAGGGAACTAACGGCTAGTCTAATTTCTCCAAATAATCTGAAGTCTGGGCGGAGAGTTTCTTGATCTGCTCTTCAAGTGAGGAGAGCTTTTTCTGGAGGGAGATGCGGCTTATGGCCTCGTTCAATGTGACGAAAGCCAGTTTGTCCACCAGCTCACGTCCTACGAATTTAGCATCGTAGGCAGCCAGTTTCTGGTTGATTGCATCCGATGCCAGACGCATATATTGCTCCATCTCGGGGGAAGACGCCTTGAGCGGATATGTCTTGCCCGCAATCTTGATATTTATGCTTTGGTCTTTGCTGTCTGCCATAACTATTTTTCAAGAAACGAGATGCACTTGTCGATCTCCCTGATCAATTTGTCAATTTTCTCCTTGGCAACGGCCGAACTGCCGCCATTGCCGGTAAAAGCCCCGGCCAGTTTCAGATTCTCTATCTGTCTCTTTAAATCAGTAATCTGCTGTTCGCTGGACTGCACGGCCGCACGGTATTCCTCCAGTTGGGAGGCAAGCTGGGCATTCTTTTGCTTCTCACCTTCATAAAGGGCTATGAGACGTTCAAAATTTTGCTTGATACTTTCTACCATTTTGGCCGATAATCCTTATTTTTGCAAATATACTAAACGATTGGCAAAAAAACAATTGACTTTAATCATCTATGGTAAAAATGAAATTGGCCGCGGCAACGCCCAGAGTATGGCTTGCAGACGTCCGGAAGAACTATGAACAGGCAGTGGAACTCCTTGAAAAAGCAGAGGCCCAAGGCGCCAAAATGATAGTGTTTCCACCTCATTTCCTCACGGGTGCAACCTGTGGGATACTCTCAGGCCAAAAGCTCCTCGCAGATGCGGAGCAGAAGGCCCTGTGGCAGATCAAGCAGCTTGCCGCGGAGAAAGGAATAGACCTTATCTGCGAATCCTGCTCCCTGGAAGGCCTGGAAATCATCTGCGCCTGCGTGCCTGAAATGGTTACCCGCTACCGCAAGGTCAAGGAGCAGATAGCCGTCAAGTCTTCCATAGAACGCAAGGTATATGTCTACTGCCCAAGCGGATACGGCGAATCCACCGCCGACGGCGTCTACGCCGGAGGCTCACTCATCTACTGCAACGGCCACCTGCTTGCCGCAGGCGAGCGTTTCCTCCGCGAAAGCACCATTGTATTTGCCGATGTGGACACCTCCGTGGAGCCTGCATACAACCAGATAGTGCACGAAAAGCCCACGACCCGCCGCCATCCTTTCATCCCGGAAGACAGGGAAGAACTGGCGCAGAGGTGCGATGACATCCTTCGGATCCAGACCACCGGACTGGTTGCCAGGATGGAATTTATGAAGGCCTCCAAAGCGGTGATTGGCATCTCCGGTGGCCTGGACAGCACCCTTGCCCTGCTGGTGACCTGCCTTGCCTTTGACGAACTTGCTATACCGCGCAAGAACATCATAGCAGTGACAATGCCCGGCCTGGGCACCTCCAACCGCACCAAGGGCAACGCCCTTGCGCTTATGGAGGCGCTGCGCGTCACTTCCAAGGAAATATCCATAGTGGCCGCCGTGGAGCAGCATTTCAAGGACATAGGGCACGACCCTTCGGTCCGGAACGTCACGTACGAGAACGCCCAGGCGCGCGAGAGGACCCAGATCCTGATGGACCTTGCCAACGAATACGGCGCCTTAGTGGTGGGTACCGGAGATATGTCCGAGATAGCCCTTGGATGGTGCACCTTCAACGGGGACCATATGTCCAACTACGGGGTTAACTGCGGCGTCCCCAAGACCCTTATGAGGGAGATAGTGAGCCACGCCGCCCGCACCCGCTTTGCCGGAGCCTGCGGCGATGTTCTGATGGACATCGTGGATACCCCGGTAAGCCCGGAACTCATCCCGGGAGAAGGCGGGGAGATTGGCCAGAAGACAGAGGATGTGCTTGGCCCTTACGAGCTCCACGACTTCTTCCTGTACCATATGGTACGTCACGGAAGGACTCCGAAGGAGATTTACCGCGAGGCAACGTATGCCTTCCGCGGCCAGTATGACGACACCGCCATCAAGGCCTGCCTCAAGACCTTCATCCGCCGGTTCTTCGGCCAGCAGTTCAAGCGTTCCTGCAGCCCGGAAGGCCCGTGCGTAGGCTCCGTGAGCCTGTCGCCAAGGACTTCCTGGCCAATGCCTTCGGATGCTTTCAGCAGCCTCTGGATGGAAGAGGTAGATAAATTATAAAACATTAACACACAATAAGATGCGCCAGATCATCACCCATTTTACAGACAACGACCTTTATACTTTCACCTGTCAGTATTACATCCTTGAAAAGTATCCTCGCGCAGAGGTTGAATATACATTCTTCGACCGCAACCACCAGGTTTACCCTGAGGGCTTCGCAGCGCTTCTGCAGGAGCAGGTGGACAGTATGAAGGACGTGGTCATCACCGATGAGGAAGTGGACTTTATGAAGCGCAAATGCCTCTTCCTCCCTCTTTGGTATTTCACATACCTTAAAGGCTACCGATTCAATCCTGCTGAAGTCCATATAAGCCAGGACCAGGAAGGGCACCTTGACATCAAGGTGCGCGGCAAATGGTTCAGCACAATAATGTGGGAAATGCCGCTCCTGTCATCTATCTCGGAGCTTATGCATATGCTCCGCGGAGACTTCGAGAAATACGACGCGGCCCTGGAGGAGAAGCGCGCCGCCGCCAAGACGGAGAAGATACTCTCAGCCGGCCTTGTCCTTGGAGATATGGGAACGCGCAGGCGTTTCAGCTTCGCGCATCAGGATATGGTGATCAGGGTGATGGACCAGGTAGCCAGGTCCCGCTCAGACTGGCCCGGGAAGTTTACCGGTACGTCAAATGTCTGGCTTGCAATGAAATACAATCTGGTTCCCCTGGGAACAATGTCCCACCAGCTCATAAGTTTTGAGGAGAACGTAAGCGGCCTGTTCGAGTGCAACTACAACGTGATGCGCAAGTTCTCCGACGTCTACGACGGAGACAACGGAATCTATCTGTACGACTGCTTTGGGGACAGGGTGTTCTTCTCCAACCTCTCAAAGCGAATGGCAATGATGTACAAGGGCCTCAGGGTTGACAGCGGAGACGAGTTCGAGCAGACTGAAAAGATCATAGCCAAATACAAGGACCTTGGAATAGACCCTGCCACAAAGCAGGTGGTGTTCTCCAACGGACTTGACATTGACAAGGCCATAGAGATCCATAAATACTGCGCCGGAAGGGTACAGGACTCATACGGTGTTGGAACCTTCCTCACCTGCGACGTGACCGGGGCGGATCCTATGAACATAGTCATCAAGCTCACCCGCGGCCGCATTACGGAGAGCAGGGTTTGGCACGAATGCATCAAACTCTCCTGCAACCCCACAAAAGCGTTGGGAGACGAGGCAAAGCGTGCTTACCTCATCTCCCAGCTTCAATAGGGTATTTCTCAATCCCGTCAGTTCATCAGCCTGAATATGCTTGTAAGCGTATTCAGGGCTGACTGCACTTCGGGCGAAGATGCAAGTGACGCCGCAGCGGCCTGCGTGGCCTCCTGCGTGGCGTTGTTCGTCAGCGTCTTTGCCGTGGTGGTCACCTTGTTAAGGTCAATGTTGGATATCTGTCCAAGAAGGTCTACTATGGCTGAAGCGTTGCTTGGGGTGATTGTGTTCTGAGAGCCTTCTATGAGTCCGGCAATCAAGTCTGTATTGTCTCCGTCAAGGGCGTTGCCTTTGAGGATATTGATGATGCTTGCAAGGTTTACGATGTTGCCCAGGTTGCTCAGGTCAATCTTGCCTGCAAGCTTGTATCCCGCATATAGAGCAAGGATGGCTGCTCCAAGGCCTACGCCTTTGGATTTCTTGGTGGAACCAAGCCCGAGTACACCACAGGAAGTGGTGAGCATTACGGCCGTCATTGTGGCGGCTACGACTTTCAGGAGTTTCATATCGCTATGTTTTAGTGATTAGTTTCTGCGTGCGATGCTTATGTAGTACAGCAGTGTGGCCAGTGATCCCAGCGCTGCGGTAACGTACGTGTAGGCTGCCCACTTGAGGGCGTCGTGAGCGTATGCCGTGGTTGTGGAATCTGTGATGTTAGCGGTGTTCAGCCAAGCTACAGCCCTCTGGCTGGCGTTTATCTCTACCGGAAGGGTAATGAAACTGAACAGGGTGGTGATGCCAAAGAGGGCTATTCCAACCCAGAGCATAACGGGTGTGAACTGAAGGAGGACTATTCCAAGGAGAAGTATCCACTGGACGCTCCTGCTGGCAAAGCTTACCAGCGGCACGGCGGCTGTGCGGAGCTTCAGCGGAGCATACCCCGTGGCGTGCTGGATTACGTGGCCGCATTCGTGGGCGGCAATCGCGGCGGCAGCCAGGTTGTTGCCGTTGTAGACTTTCTCGCTGAGGTTGACTGTGCGTGTCTGCGGGTTGTAATGGTCAGTAAGGGTTCCGCTTATGCAGGTGACGCTCACGTCGTTGATGCCGTTCTCTTCCAGCATCATACGGGCAATCTGTGCACCGGTTACGTTTGTGGCAACCTGGGTGTATTTGTCAATCCTGCTGGAGAGGACCATCTGAACGACGAAACTGGCTATCATAACCAGTATGAAAAGGAGCCAAGCCATATCTAGAGCTGTTTAATGAGTTCCGTGAAAAGTTTGCACATCTTGTCCGTGATCATTCCGGCCTGGGCAACCACGTCGTCGGCATCGTTGTAAGTCTGCTGCTCGTTGGCTACGTTGGCTACGTTTGTGATTACGGAAACGCCAAACACCCGCAGGCCGCAATGCCTGGCCACGATCACTTCAGGGACGGTGGACATTCCAAGCATATCGGCGCCTACGGTGCGGTAGAAACGCACCTCGGCCGGGGTTTCGTAGGTGGGGCCTGAACTGGCAAAGTAAACGCCTGTCTTGAGATTCATCTTGAGTTTCTTGCCAATGGCAAGGGCCTTCTCCCGGATTTCCTGGTCATAGGCGCAGGTAAGGTCAGGGAACCTGGTCCCGAATTCCTCTAGGTTGGGTCCTATGAGCGGGTTGGGCAGGTTGTTTATGTGGTCCTTGATTATGACCATATCCCTTATCTTGAAATCAGGGTTGGCGGCTCCGGCTGCGTTGGAGACGAACAGGTACTGGATGCCCAGGAGTTTCATTACCCTGATGGGAAGGGCAAGGAGTTCCATTGAGTAGCCTTCGTAATAGTGGAAGCGTCCCTGCATTGCAATCACGCATTTGCCGGCTAGATTTCCCACTATGAAATTGCCCTTGTGGCCAACTGCTGTGGATACAGGGAAGCCGGGGATTGTGTTATAGGGGATTACAATGGGATCCTCGATCCTGTCCGCCAGGTCTCCCAGGCCGCTTCCCAGCACTATTCCAACCAGCGGTTTTCTTCCGTCCAGCCTTTCAACCACTGACTGCGCGGATGAACGTATCCTTTCCATTCTTGAGTTGTCCATATTATTTTTTGAGTTGTGTCAATACTTTTGCTGCGTTGGAGAGGATTTCCTCCTCTCCGGGGATGACTCTGTCCTTCATCACCACCTTTCCTCCGGCGATGACCGTCCTGATGCAGTCTGAATGCGAAGAATATACCAGATTTGCAAGGAATGGGGCGGGGGACAGGAAATAGCTGTTGTGGGTGTCCACAAGGCAGATGTCGGCGCGAAGCCCTTCTTCTATGCGTCCGGAATTGATGCCAAGGGCGCGGGCGCCGTTTACGGTGGCCATTGCAATAAGCTCTTCCAGAGGCATTACGGAAGGATCTTCCCTCCAGGCTTTCTGAACTATTGCGGCGGTTTTCAATGCTTCCAGTATGTCAAGGTTGTTGGATGAAGCGCATCCGTCAGTGCCTATGCACAGGTTGGCTCCGGCCTCTTTGAGCTCGTTGTAGCGGAATTTGTAGCCCGATGAGAGCTTGAGGTTGGAGTTGATGTTATGGACGCAGCTCACGCCCCTTTCTCCCATTATGCGTACGTCGTTGTCGCTGAGCCATAGGGAATGGGCAGCTATGACGTCGGGCCAGAGGGCACCCAGCGAATCCAGGTATTCGGTGGGGGAGAGCCCGCCGTGGGCCGCCTGGCAGTCGAGGTTTTCCTTAAGCGTTTCGGAAACGTGTATGTGCAGCTTGAGGCCGTGGTCGCGGGCGAAGTCCGCCGCCCATCTGATGAGCTCCTCGCTGACTGTATATACAGAATGGACGCTGACGGTGAAAATGGAATTATCGCCCCAATTGAGCGATTGGTTGTACCACTTTAGGCACTTGGCTTTCTGGGTTTGGGCGTCCGGCCTGCCATCTCCTTCAAGGAAGATGTAGGAAACGGCGGGAAGGATTCCCATTTCCACGGCAGCCTCGCGGGCAGTGGATGAGAACCAGTACTGGTCGTTGAAAACGGTGGTGCCGGTGCGGATCATTTCCAGGCAGGCTACCTTGGTGCCCCAATATACAAAGTCGCGGTCTATTCCGCTTTCTATTTCCCAGATGCGCTTGATCCAGTCCTGGAACAGCATATCTTCTCCTACGCCGCGCATCAGAGACATTGCGGCGTGGGTGTGGCCGTTCACCAGGCCGGGGATGGCGGTCAGACCGGTGCAGTCCAGCACCTCATAACCGCAAGTCGGGAAAGACTTATCGAGTTCCCCGGCTTTGGCTATGCGGCGTATGGTTGCGCCGTCTATGACAATATCCCTTGGACTTCCGTCCAAAGTAACGTTTTTCAATAGTATTCCAGGCATTGGGACAGGATTAGAAATCTTCTTCTTTATACTCGCGCTGAGGAATCACGCCGTCAAAGCACTTGTCCTTGATGTAGTTGACCGCATCCTGCAGGCCCTCGGCGAATTTCTCGAAATCTTCTTTGTAAAGGAAAATCTTATGCTTGTCGTAAGAGTAGCTTCCGTCACGCTCCTGTTTGCGTTTGCTCTCGGTGATGGTAATGTAAAAGTCATCGTTCCCGCGGGTGGATTTCACGTCAAAGAAATATGTGCGCTTACCGGCCCTGACAGGCTTTGAATATACATCTTCCGAACCCCCTTCCGGAACGAAGTTCCGGTCATAATCCTCTCTGTACATATGCTAAAGATTTACATTTATTCACAAAAATATAATTTTTCCCCGATTCTCTTATTATATTTGCATAAATATTTTCGTTGAAATCATGCTCAATAGAAGAATCCTCAGGATCAAGGCGTTCAAGACCCTTTACAGCTTTGCGGAAAACCCTGCAATGACAATAAAAGAGGCCGGAAAGCAGCTGGAAACATCGTGCGAGGCTGCCAGGGACCTGTACCTGATGATGATGGCCCTCATTCCCGCCCTCACGGCGGAGGCTTTCTCGCGCATAGACGCGGCCAGAAAAAAGTTCAACCCAACCGAACAGGAAAAATTCCCCAACCTCAAGTTCGTGTCCAACGCCCCCGCGGCAATGCTGGGAGCGGATCCGGATTTCCAGAAGTTCCTCTCCAAGAAGAAAATAAGCTGGGAACAGTACGACGTGTTCCTGCGCCAGCTCTACGAGAACGTAAGGGAGACCGACTATTTCAAGGAGTATCTTGAAACGCCAGGCCATTCCTTCAAGGAGGATGCGGACCTGTTCGTAAAGATCTTCGAAAGGGAACTGGTGGACGATCCCGCCCTGGAGGAGATCCTGGAGGACCTCTCCATCTACTGGAACGACGACCTTGCCTACTCGCTCACCTGCTGCTGCCGCTCGCTTGCCCAGATGACAACCGAGGGCCGCTGGTCGTTCCCCCCGCTGTATATGAGCGATATGAACACCGGCGCACCCGCAAAGGTGTCTGACTCAAAGTTCGTCCACGGAATCCTGGAGGCGGCCGTAGCCGGCTTCCCCCGCTATTCCCAGATGGTGTCCGAGTGCGTTCCGCAGTGGGACAAGGACAGGCTTTTTGTCACTGACGTCTGCCTCATAGCGCTTGGGCTGGCGGAGCAGGAGAAGTTCGGCTCCGACATAGACCCCAGGGTCACCATCAATGAATACGTGGAAATATCCAAGTATTACTCCACCCGCAAGAGCAGTTCCTTTGTGAACAGCCTGCTGGACAAATTGCTCAAGGAAAACATTATTAACATCAAATGAATATGATTACATTGTTACAGGCAGCCGCTCCGGCCGGAGGCGGCGCATCCATCTGGATTATGTTTTTGCTGCTCTTCGTTATTATGTGGCTCTTTATGATCAGGCCGCAGCGCAAGCAGCAGAAAGAACTGGAGGCATTCCGCGCGGGCCTCAAGAAAGGAGACAAGGTTGTCACCAACGGCGGTATCTACGGATCCATAGCCGAGGTTGAGGAAAGGACGGTCCTCCTGAAGGTTGACGGAGAAGTCAAACTGAGGGTTGACAAGAGTTGCATCCAGAAAGACTATTCCGCAAATGCCCAATAAGATCCGGTTCAGGCTCCTGGACAGACTGCAAATCAGCGGGAGGGACCTTGCAGGTTTCCTGATGTGCCTCCTGCTGGCTTTCAGCATATGGCTGGTACACAACCTTACGTTGAGGTACTCGGCCATTATGAACGTGGAAGTCATTGCGCAGAGTGATATCCAGGGAAGGTCTGCCGAATCTTCAAACACGGCGGTGATTTCCGCCCGATGCCGCGCATCCGGTTTCCGGGTGCTGCGCAACGGGCGCAACGCCGACGCGGGCGTGAAAGTGTTCTTCCAGGCGGAAGAATTCACGCACGGCGAGGACGACGCCTTTTACCTTTCGCCCAACGCGCTGGCATCGCACGTGACCGAAATCTTCGGGGAGGAAGTCCAGCTGGAGTCCTTCATCACAAACACCGTGGTGTTCCGCTTCCCGGCGGAGGACTACCGCAAGGTTCCCGTCACCCCGCGCCTGATCGCAACCTACAGGCCGCAGTACACGGCTGTCGGGAGCATGGAGTTCGCCCCGGATTCCGTGCTGGTATACGGAGATCCCAACTATCTTGAGAATGTGGACAGGGTTTTCACAAAGCCCCTGGAACTCAAGAACTTGAAAAACGACACCCACGGCGAAGTTGACCTGGACATACCCTCCGGGCTCAGGTCATCGGCCACCAGGGTGGGGTATTCCCTCCAGGTGAGCCGCTATGTGGAAATAAGCAGGGAAGTGCGCGTGGAAGTGCGCGGCCTTCCTGCGGGAAAGAGCCTTTCCGTATATCCATCAACGGCGCAGGTCGTGTTCAAGTGCATATTCCCAATGAATTCGGACCCTATGCGCACGGCCAGCTTTTACATAGACTATGAAGAATTCGCAAATTCAATAAACGGGCGCTGTGTAGCCCGGAGTTCGGGACTGCCGTCCACCGTGATAGATTACCAGGTGGAGCCGCAGATCTTTGAATGTGTAGAAGAATAAAAAGCAGTTAGTAGTGAAGACATTGGTAATTACAGGCGGAATTGGCAGCGGAAAGACCGTGGTGGCAAGATACCTTTCCTCAAAGGGCATCCCGGTCTATGACTGCGACAGCCGCACCAAGGCTATCTATTTTGAGAACCCTCTGGTTGTAATGGACATAGAGGAGGCCCTGGGAGTGTCAGTATGCGACTCGGAAGGGACGCTGGACCGTGAGAAACTGGGGTCCATCATCTTCTCTGACAAATCAAAGCTCGCCCTGGTGGAGGAGATCGTTCACCCAATGGTGTATGACGATTTCGTCCGCTGGAGGGATGACCGGGAAGGGGAGACTCCTTTTGTGATAATGGAATCGGCAATATTCCTTGAGAAGCCCCTTTTCCACGACCTGGCGGACGCGGTTATGTTCCTGGAGGCTCCGGACGAGCTGAGGCTCAACCGCGCTATGCACCGCGACAATGCGTCGCAGGATACGGTGCGCCAGCGTATGAAGGCGCAGCATTTTGACTTGGACATTGTGGATGCCGTGATAGTAAACGATGCCGACATCCCGTCCCTCTTTGCCAAAGTGGACGCCGCATTAGAAAAATTGAAAGAAAAATTACAGTAAAAGATATGAAAACAGACTTGTCAAAAATCCTTTCCGTTTCTGGAAAAAGCGGATTGTTCCAATACCTTGCCCAGGCCCGCAACGGCGTCATTGCCGAAGCCCTTTCTGACAAGAAAAGGATAATGCTGGACATCAAGAGCCGTATAACCACCCTCGCGGACATCTCCATCTTTGCAGATTCCGGAGAACTCAAGCTCAAGGAAGTGTTCCTGAGCCTGGGAAAGATCTATAAGGATCAGCCCGGTCCGGACAAACTGCCTGAGAACGAGCTCAAGGCCCTTTTTGCCAAGGCAGTGCCGGATTACGACCAGAACCGTTTCTATCCTTCCCATATGAAGAAGGTCCTGGACTGGTACAACCAGCTTGCCCGTTACGCATCCCTTGACTTTGTAGAGGAAGAGACCCAGCAGCCTGCAGATGAGTAAGAAGTCAGTGCGGATAATCACCTTGGGCTGTTCCAAGAACACGGTGGATACCGAGCACCTTCTGGGTCTGGTACAGAATGACCTGGAGGTGATCCCGGAGGACGCCGATCCGCCCTATGTGGATTATCTGCTGCTGAACACCTGCGGATTCATTGGCGATGCCAAGGAAGAGTCCGTGCAGGCGGTGCTCCAGGCGGCCGCGCTCAAGGCGCAGGGCCGCGTGGGCTCCCTTATGGTATTCGGTTGCCTCTCACAGCGCTACTCCGCCGAGCTCCCTTCGCTGATTCCGGAAGTGGACGCGTGGTTTGGCGCGAGGGAGCTGGCTCCCGTAGCGCGCGCGCTGGGCGTTGAGCCCGCTGCCGGCGGAGCCGTCACGCGGTGGCTCCCGCCCCGCGGCAAGGGCTACGCCTACCTCAAGATCTCTGAGGGCTGCGACCGCCGATGCTCATACTGCGCCATCCCCTTCATAAGGGGTGCGCATCGCAGCGTTCCAATTGAAGAACTGGTCCGGGAGGCCGCCCTGCTGGCATCCAGCGGCGTCAAGGAGCTCATCCTGATAGCCCAGGACACCACATATTACGGGCTGGACCTGTACGGCAGGCGCGCTTTGGCAGACTTGTTGCAATCGCTTTCCGCAGTTCAGGGAATTGAATGGCTGCGCGTGCACTATTCATATCCGGCGGATTTCCCCCAGGACGTGCTGGAACAGATGGCCGTCAACCCAAAGGTCTGCAAATATCTGGACATACCGCTCCAGCATATTTCCGACAGGGTGCTCGACAATATGCACCGGCATATAGACTCCGTGAAGACCAGGAGCCTTATCAGGTCCTTCAGGGAAAAAGTCCCCGGAATTGTGCTGCGGACCACCTTGATAGTGGGCCATCCGGGAGAAGGGGAGAAAGAATTTGGGGAACTGCTTGACTTTGTGCGCGAAAGCCGCTTCGAACGCCTGGGCGCGTTCACCTATTCCGAGGAGGAAGGCACCTACGGCGCGCAACATTTCAAGGACGATGTTCCCCAGGAAGAGAAACAGTGCCGCCTTGACAAGCTGATGAGCACCCAGAGAGATATCTCAATGGAATTCAACAGCAGCCGCGTAGGCTCCCTGGAAACCGTTTTGGTTGACGATTATGTAAATGGTGCGTATATTTGCAGAAGCCAGTTTGAGAGCCCTGAAGTGGACGGAGAGATCATTGTAACGTCAAAGGAGCCCCTCAAGATTGGAGATATGGTCAAGGTGCGCATCACCGCGGCCGATGAATACGATTTGACAGCAGAAACAATATGAAACGCTTATTTGTTATCCTTCTGACACTTGCAGCCCTGTGCGCCTGTACCCCGCAGGCCTACACTCTGCTCTACGATATGCATTATCCGGGCGAGGCTGGTTTTGTCTTGGAGAACAAGACTATGAGTGTCGTTTATCTGAATGACGGGAACAGGCAGGACTCCCTTTATGTGAGCAGCCTGGCTAACGGTTTGGTGAAAGGCCTGGAAGCGGAGTATTTCCAGTCCGAAGAGGCCATACCGGTATTCAGCGTCCCAAAGAACCGTACGGGTGTATATCACGCAAAGGATTCCCTCGTAAACCTTATGGTTCAGACCGACGCCGATGTACTCTTCCTGCTCGACAGCCCAACTTTGAGAACTTCACGCGACTCCGTCACCGCCATATCCAACCTCTATGTGTATGACGGCCTTGACAAGAAGAGGGATTCCGTAATTGTAGTGCCGCTCAGCAGGAAATATCCTGCACGCACGGATCTGCAGGCCTCAGCCACAAGTTACGGCGCCGCAGTTGCCGGACTGTTCACAAATGAAGTGCGCAAGGAGTATTACTCCATAGTCTATTATGACACCTACAACACCTGGGTAAGGGCCCTGATGAAGGCCGTTGACTCAGACTGGGAGGGCGCTATGGAAATATGGATGGAAATCCTTTCCGGCAAGGCTACGGACGAGGAGAAAGCCTGCGCCGCATACAATATGGCGCTTGGATGCTATATGCTTGAAAATTACCCCCTTGCACTTGAATGGTTGGACAGGAGCGACAAGTATCAGCCTATCTCGCTGAACTCATTCCTGCGTACCAAGGCACGCGCAATGCTATAGTTTGGGAGCCAGGGCTTTCAATGCATTTCTGGCATTGGCGTTCTGGTAGAGAACCTTGTAGACCATATCTGCGACCGGCAGTTCAACACTGTTCCTGTCGCAGATTTGTTTTATCCCTGCCGAGGCGAAGTACCCCTCCGCAATCTGCGTGAGCTCGTTGAGGGCGCCCCTGACGGTGCAACCGCGTCCTATCAGGTTTCCAAGGCGCCTGTTGCGGCTGTAGGAAGAGTAGCAGGTCACTAGCAGGTCGGACACATACTTGCGGTCAGACCTGGACCTTTCTGCCGGGAAGAGGGTGTCCAGGAACTGGAACATCTCCTTTGCGCACTGGGCCACCAGAACAGCCAGGAAGTTGTCTCCGTAGCCAAGTCCGCTGGCAATTCCAGCCGCCACTCCGTAGATGTTCTTGAGAACGGCGGAGTACTCTATGCCGCGCACGTCAGGGCAGTAGCTTATGTTCATACAGTCGCACCTGAAGAGTTCTGCGGCGGCTTCCGTGCGTGCCTGATCCGCCCCTGCGGCGGTCAGGTAGCACAGTTTGCCGCGGGATACTTCTTCCGCGTGCGACGGGCCTGAGATAATGCAAATGTCTTTCTCCTGGATATGGTATTCTGAGATGAGATACTGGGAGACGCTCATATATTCGCCGGGCAGCAGGCCCTTGGTGGCGGAGATTATCAGTTTCCCTTCCAACGATGTCTTGAGTGGCTCCAGGAAGCCCTTCAGGTATGCGGCAGGAACGGCAATCAGCACTGTGTCAGAGCTGTCCACTACGGTATTGATATCGGCGGACACCTCTATGAGCTTGGTGTTCAGTTCAAGCTCGGACAGGTATTTGGGGTTGCGGCCCTCGTTGCGCACGGTCTCCAGGATTTCCAGGTTTCGCACGTGCCAGCACACGCTCTTACCTTTTTTGGTGAGCAGTCCAATGAGGGCGGTAGCCCAGCTTCCGTAGCCTATTACGGCCACATCGGATTTCCTTCCGAACAGTTTCATCGTTCAATTTTGATAGTGTGCAAATATAACTTTTTTCATATATTTGTAAAAGTAACTAAAGCTAAACCAATGTCTGAGAACCAGTCAATGGCTATCGATCTCAACGCGATAGTAAAATCCAAGGCGGGGAACAAGAAGATCCCTGCGTTTGCAATCAAGCTGCTCGGGAAAATCCTCCATCTGGACTTGATCAACAAATACCTCGTACAAGGATACGAGGGCGTGGAGTTTTGTGACAAGTGCCTTGACTACCTTGACGTCAAGCTGGAGGTGGAAGGCCTTGAAAACATTGACACCAGCGGCAACACCCGCTACACCTTCGCCTCAAACCATCCCCTTGGCGGCATAGACGGCATTTCCCTTGGAATGGTCCTTGGCAAGGCGTTTGACGGAAAGGTCAAGTATCTGGTCAACGACATCCTTATGAACCTCAAGGGCCTCGCCCCAATCTGCGTGCCAATCAACAAGGTTGGCGGCCAGAGCAGGGACCTGCCCCGCCTGATATCGGAGGCCTACGAATCAGAAAACCAGATGATCATATTCCCCGCCGGCAAGTGCTCCCGCAAGATAGACGGTATAATCCAGGATGTTCCCTGGTCCAAGTCGTTCATTACCAAGAGCGTAGAAACCAAGAGGGATATAGTTCCCATCCATTTCATAGGCCAGAACTCAAAGAAGTTCTACAACCGGGACCTGTTCTTCAAGAAGATAGGCATCAAGGCCAACCTCACAATGCTTTTCCTTCCTGACGAGATGTTCAAGAACAGGCACACCACCTTCAAGGTTAAAATTGGAAAACCCATTCCTTACACCTTCTTCGACTCTTCAAAGTCTGCCCAGCAGTGGGCCCAGTGGGTGAGGGAAGAAGCATATAAGATTTAGCTTTATGGAAAAGATAATCGATCCCGTAAGCAAAGAGTTGCTCAAGGCCGAGCTTACCCCTGACAAGAAACTCAGGGACACCAACAAAGGCGGCAACGAGATATACGTAGTCACCTGGCACGACTCTCCCAACGTCGTCACCGAGATAGGCCGCCTCCGCGAAGAGGCCTTCCGCCAGGCCGGAGGCTCTACAGGCCTTGCCCTTGACCTGGACGAATATGACAAGATGGAGAACCCCTACCGCCAGATAGTGGTATGGGACCCGGATGCAGAGGCAATCCTGGGCGGTTACCGCTATATCTTTGGTACTGACGTCAAGTTCAACGAGGCGGGTCAGCCGGATATGACATCCACCCATCTTTTCCATTATTCGGAGGATTTCATCAAGCATTACCTCCCGCACGTAATGGAGCTGGGGCGCTCGTTCGTGGCCCCCGAATACCAGAGTTCCAAGGCCGGCCCAAAGGCCATTTTCTCCCTTGACAACCTCTGGGACGGAATCACCGCCGTGATTCTTCAGCACCCTAACATAATGTACTTCGTGGGCAAGATGACAATGTATCCGTCCTATGACGCCACCGCCCGCAACCTCATCCTCCACTTCCTCTGGAAGCATTTCGGGGATAAGGAAGAACTTGCGCGTCCATATGACCTCATAATGCCGGAAGGGGATCCCCGTCTTATGAACCTCATCCTCAAGGACGATGACTTCAAGCAGGACTACCGCAACCTCAAGGACGCAGTGCTCAGGCTGGGCACCGCCATCCCGCCGCTGGTAAACTCATATATGAGCCTTTCCCCAACTATGAAGATGTTCGGCACCTGCCGCAACGACGAGCTCGCAGATGTCTACGAGACCGGCATTATGGTATGCTTTGACGAAATGTTCGAAGACAAGAAGGAACGCCACGTGCGCTCTTTCATCCGCGACAACGTCCGCGCAATGCGCGAGCGCTTCCCTGAACTGGCGGAAGACCTGGAGGAGAAGCTTATGGAAAGGTGGGCCTCCCGCCGCCAGAAAGTCCACGGCCGCTGGAAACTCCGCCTGCCCAAACTGCGCCGCAACAAGAAAGAAGACGCAGAGAAATAAGCACAAAAAAACCGGCCAAGGCCGGTTTTTTTATTCAGTTGCAAGGATTCGTTTATTTCTCCTCTTTCTTGCAGCAGGCAGCGCACTTCCAGAGGCCGGCTGCGCAAGCGCCGCCGATGAGAGGTGCTACGATGAATACCCATACGTTCTTGAGGGCGTCACCACCTGCGAAGAGGGCAGGACCGAAGCTGCGTGCAGGGTTTACGGAAGTACCTGTGAGGTTGATGCAAACAAGGTGTACAAGGATCAGGGTGAGACCGATTGCAAGGCCTGCCGGCTTGCCGGCGCCAAGTTTGGAATCAGTTGCTCCAAGTACAACGAATACGAATACGCAGGTTGCGATGATCTCGACGAGGCAGGCACCCATTGCTCCTCCGGCATTTGCTACGCCGTTGGCACCCATTCCGGCAGGATCTCCCATTGCTCCCGGAGCTCCGGTAGCTGCGATGATTGCCCACAGGAGGAATGCTCCTACAATACCGCCAAGGAACTGGCCAATCCAGTATCCGCAAGCATCTTTCCAGCTCATACGGCCTGACAGAGCCACTGCAAAGGTGATTGCAGGGTTGATGTGGCAACCTGAAATCTCACCGATAGAGTAAGCCATTGCTACAACGGAAAGACCGAATGCGATGGCTGTTCCTACTACGCCTGCGGATGTGCCGCAGCCAAGGAATACCGCTGTTCCGCAGCCCATAAGGGTCAGGACAAGCGTTCCGATGAATTCTGCAAAATACTTTTTCATAACAGTTGGATTTAAGTGGTTATTATTTAGTTTCTTTCAGTTCAATCTCAAACATCTTTGGCCAGTACTTGCCGGTTAGGTATATTTTGCCGTCGGCCGGGTTGTGGGCTATTCCGTTCAGGACATCGGTGCGCGGGGTGCGCAGGGAACGGTCCAGAAGCCCGCTGCAGTTGACGGTGCCCTCTACCTCTCCGGTCTTGGGGTTGATAATCATTATGGAATCAGTGGTGTAGACGTTGGCCCAGATCTTTCCGTCTATCCATTCAAGTTCGTTGAGGAGCCTTACGGGGCGGCCGTCCAGGGTTACCTTTACGGTTTTCTGAACCTGGAAACGATTGTCCATAAAATACAGGTTTGCGCTGCCGTCAGATGCAATGAGGGATTTGCCGTCCGTTGTCAGGCCCCAGCCTTCCCGCGGGTAGGAGTAGGTCTGCTTGTATTCAAGGGTGGCGGCATCGTAGATGAAGGCCACCTTGTTGGTCCAGGTAAGGATGAAGAGTTCGCCGTCAAGGATGACGGAGCCTTCGGCAAAGTATTTGGCTTCGAAATTGAGCCTGCGAAGGGCGTTTCCGGTTTCAAGGTCCACTATGCGCATTGTGGACTCACCCAGTTGTCCGGTGCTCTCATAGAGCTGGCCGTTGTGCCAAAAGAGGCCCTGCGTGTATGAAGAGGTATCGTGGGGATACTCCTTTACAACGTTGATGCGGTAGTTCTTTACCTTGCCCTGGCAGGATACGAGCACAGCCAGTGCAAGCGCCGCTATTATCAGTCTCTTGGCAGTCATAGGCCGGAATCAGTACGTAAGACTAACAAATTTAGGTATATTTTTCTTTTTTTGCGATATTTGCGGACATCTTTTTAAGGAGGAGCGGTCTGCCGCCCGCAAGGGAGGAAAGTCCGGACAGGGAAGGGCAATCCGCTGCGGAAAGCGCAGAAGGGGGTAACTTCTTGTTTGCCGTAACAGAAAACGACCGGCCTTACGGCCAAGGGTGAAAACGCGAGGCAAGAGCTCACGACGCAGTGCGGCGACGCGCTGCGGGTACGGCACCGGGACCTGCAAAACCAAATATACTGGCAGATGAGGGCGGCCCGTCCGATGCCAGGGGGTAGGTTGCGAAGATAAATGGCAGAATTAAAAACAGAAACCGGCTTACGGCTCCTCCTTTCTTTTTAGATTAACCTGTCGTTGTCCTTGGTAAGGTGGCCCCTGATGCTGTTGCGGCCCATCTTCTGGAGCTGTACGAACCCATATAGGAATACAATAGAAAGTATGCCGGACACCACCGGGTAACTGGTTGCGTCAGATACCATAAGGATCCAGTCGAAGACGGCGTGGGCGGTTATTGGCGCAGCAAGTGTGAGGATGCGGTGCAGGTCACGCTGGTCAAGGTCAAAGTGGGCGTAGGAATAATGGTAGCCCATAAGCACGGCGAAGGCGTAGTGCCCCGGAACGCTTATGATGCTGCGCGCTATCCCGGCGTGCACCCACATATCGCCTGCGTTGCACAGGTATCCCACGTTCTCCACAAAGGCGAAGCCCATTCCCACGCAGACGGCATAGACAATCCCGTCGAAGTGCTCGTCAAAGTACGGGTTGTTGCGAAGCACAAGCCACAGCATAAAGAGCTTTGCGCACTCTTCAGGGATTCCGGCGCCAAAAAGGGCCAGGCGCAGGTTTCCAATCACGCCTTCAGGCGCTGTGGAAAACGCGCCCAGGGCCATAAGGGGCCCGGAGATGAACGTTGACAGAAGGGTGGAAAACATACCAAGGACAAAGGCCCTGAGCAGGAGCCTTGGGGGCTCCGGCCTCTGCCTGTCCTTGTAAAGGACGTAGCCCGTAAGGATGAGGCTTGGCATCAGTGCGGCAAGTATCAGGCTGATATGCATAACAATGCAAAATTAACATTAAAATGATATATATTTGCACTGTTATGAACAATCTCAAGACCATATATCTGGCCGGCGGCTGTTTCTGGGGAACGGAGCATTACCTCAAGATGATCAACGGCGTGGTTGACACCTGCACCGGCTTTGCCAACGGCAACGGGGAGAACCCTTCCTACAAAGAGGTCTATACGGACACTACCGGCTTTGCAGAGACCGTACGGGTGGTCTACGACCCTTCCGTACTTTCACTGCACTTTCTCATTGAACTGTATTTCAAGGCTATAGATCCCCTCAGCCTTAACAGGCAGGGAGAAGACGAGGGAACACGCTACCGCACCGGTATCTATTATTCAGACGCAGAAGACCTTCCGGTAATCAAGGAAGTATTCGCGCAGGTCCAGGAAGCACTTGGAGCGCCACTGGCCGTTGAGGTAGAGCCCCTGCGCAATTTCTACAGCGCGGAGGAATACCACCAGGACTATCTGGAGAAGAATCCTGACGGGTACTGCCACCTTCCTTCAGCCCTGTTCGAATTTGCAAAGAAAGCAAATTCCTGACTTGCGTCATTCAGTCTCCATCGCAGCTCCGTACAGCTCTCTCCTTACCTGGAGGGATATGTCGTAGCTGGATACCCTGTACGTGTCTGAGATACTGTCGCTAAGGTTGCATACGTGCAGGCAGTTCACTTCTGAAAGATACAGGAAGTTGTATTTGCGCTCAGAGTATTTCTGGAGCGCCATTACCCTTTTGTATGCGCCAATAATGTCCGCTATCCCAATGTCGTCCTTGCAGAAGACGTACAGGCCGTTGCGCTCAAAGTTGCCGTAGAATCCGCTGGTCAGTTTGGATACCTTGCTGTCCAGGATGCGTTTCATTGGAAGGGCCATTGACCAATAACGGGACTCCCGGGGGCTGAGGTATCTTCCAAGGTCCAGGCCGTATGTGTAGCCGTTCAGGATGAAGCGTTCCAGGTCGTCCTCCTGGGCCTTCATATCAGTGAGGCCGGACATATTGTCAAGGAGCTGCTCGGCCGCGGCCTGGGTTTCTTCCATTGCGCGTGTAACTTCGATACCCATTGAGCGGCCGTCCGGAGACTGGAGGTCCGGGCGGTCCCGGTTTACCAGGTCGTCATATTCCCGTCCCAGGAACCTGCGCAGGGTCTGGTGGGCGTACCGCTCAAAGAAACAGGTATCGTAGCAACTCATCCGCCGTTATTTCAAGGATTCAAGCTTTTTGATGATGTTGTCGCACCAGGCGTCGAACTGCGGGTCCGGACGCTTCAGCTGCGGGTGCTCGTGGATGTAGTCCACGGTGCGCTTGATGCCTTGGGCGAAAGGCACCTCCGGCTTGAAGTCAGGCACAAGGCTCTTGAGCTTGGTGTTGTCGAACACAACGCTGCAGGCCTTGTCTCCCAGCAGGCCTCCCTTGAAATCGTATTCAGGGGCAATGTCGGCAAGGAAGTAGGAGGAGATGTAGTAAGGGCGGAGCTCCACGCCAAGGGCGTCGGCCACGCACTGGTATATCTGTGTCCAAGTGAGGGTCTCGTCAGAAGTGATCTGGATGGCCTGGCCTATGGCTTTCTCGTTTGCCATAAGGCCTGTGAATCCCTTGGCGAAATCGCTGTTGTGGGTCATAGTCCACAGGGAAGTTCCATCTCCGTGAATGATAACCTGTTTGCCCTGAATCATACGGTCCAGCACCTGCCAGGAGCCGCTGTTGCCCATCACGCTCAGGGGGACGCTGCGCTCGTCATAGGTGTAAGTTGGCCTGATGATAGTTACAGGGAAGCCTTCGTTCCGGTATTTCTCCATAAGGAAAGCCTCGCAGGCTATCTTGTCCCTGGAATACTGCCAGTACGGGTTTACAAGGGGAGTCTCTTCCGTTATGATGTAGTTGCTCACGGGCTTCTCATAGGCGGAAGCGGAGCTGATGTACATATACTGCTTTGTTATGTCCTTGAAAAGCCTGTAGTCGCGCTCCACCTGGGAGGGCACGAAGCCTATGAAGTCGCAGACGCAGTCAAACTGGAGGCCTTCCAGCTTGAGGCGGACGTCTTCCTCGTCGTTGATGTCGGCAAGGATGAGTTTTACGTTGGGCGGGATCACCCTGCTGCGGTTGCCGCGGTTGATCAGGTACAGCTCCCATCCGGGCATTGAGGCTATCCTCTGGGTGATGGCGGTGCTGATGGTCCCGGTACCGCCAATGAACAAGGCTTTTTTCATATTATCTGGATAGATTTTCAATAAGGGCGCGGCATTCGCGGTCAGGGTCGTTCTTGACCTCGGACACATCGTCCAGTACCATTACTTCACCGTTCTCTGCGGTGTACTTTGGCCAGTAGGGGAGGCCCTTGGTGTTGGGGTCTCCTGTGCGCATAAATGCAACCAGGGCGTCGGCCATCTTGTCAGAGAGGGCGCGCGGGCGCTTGCCGCCTCCGGTGTGGGTGAGCATCACGTCCGTGTTGTGCAGCCAGAAGCAGATGTCAAGGCAGTGGAAGGAGCGCATTCGGCCGTCGAACAGAGGCGGCTGCCAGCCGAACCAGGCCATATAGACGGGGGATTTCTGCTGGAGCTTTGTGTTGGCGGAACGCACCACGTTGGTGCGGACGCCGGTCAGAAGCGCCCAGATTTCAATGGGCCTGCGTCCGGGGAATGTCTTGTTGTAGGCTTCCACGATGGCGCGGGTCTGGTCTCCGTAGCGTGAGGAGAGCTGCTCCACTACGCCGTCAAGGGTGATGTCCTCAAGTTCCGGCCTTTCTCGGTTTGGATTCTGCTCGTTGAATACGGTGCAGTACAGAAGCGGGATGTCCGGGAGGGACGGGTCGCTTGCGTCAAAGAAATGGAAAGGAAGGTCTATTCCGTCCGAAACGGGAGAGAATCCTGCGCGGATGCCCTTGTCGCGCTGAAGAGCGCGGCTGGCGCGGTTTGCGAGGGCGTAGTACTCTTCCCAAGGCATCTGCTGGAGCTTGTCAATCTCGGAAGGCTTGAGGCCTGCCTCCTTGAGGATGTATTCGCCAAGGGCTTCGGCACTGGCCTTGTCAGCGCCCTGGATGGAGTTTCCGGAAAGGGCTACTCCCTTGTGTACCAGGCCCTTTGCGGCAGGCATCGATGCAATTATGCTCACCTTGGAGCCGCCGCCGGACTGGCCTATGACGGTGACGTTGCCGGGATCTCCGCCAAACTGGGTTATGTTGTCGTGTATCCACTGAAGGGCGGCGACAATGTCAAGCATTCCAACGTTGCCGGAGTGCTTGTACTTTTCTCCTCCAATCGAGGCGAAGTCACTGTAGCCGAAGCAGTTGAGGCGATGGTTGACTGAGCAGAAGACAACGTCTCCGTAGCGGGCGAGGTTCTCTCCGCCGTAGCCGTCCTGCTCTATGGCGTTGCCGCTGGAAAAGCCGCCGCCGTGCAGCCAGACTATGACGGGCCTCTTTGTGTTGTCCAGGCCGGGGGTCCAGACGTTCAGGCGGAGGCAGTCCTCGCTGATAACGTCATAGTTCCAGGCGTCAGTGAAGAAAGCGGCTGATTCCGGAGTGCGCGGGTATCCTATGACCTGGGGCGCGGAGTCTCCGTAGTTGAGGGCGTTGCGAACGCCTTCCCAGGGCTCCGGCGGAACGGGGGGCATAAAGCGGTTCTCTCCCGCGGTGGAGGCTCCGTAGGGGATGCCCTTGAAGGTATAGATATCCCGGAGTATGTATCCGCGGACTTTGCCGTAAGTGGTTTGGGCAACCGCTATGTCATCTCCGTAGAAGAGGATTTGGCCGTCACTGTCGGCAATTGAGCCGCCGTTGTTGGAGGCGCAGGAAATGAGCAGGGTAGCTGCGGAAAGCGCTGCCGCAAGCAGATGGATGTATCTTCTCATTGGTTCAATGTTATTAGTTCTTTGCTAATATAATCATTTACTCTCTTGGATTTATTCATTCTTTCCGTTAATTTTAAAAAAATATTCAACCTCAAACCATGAAAATCAAAACTTTGCTTATCTCAATGGCCGCTATGTTCCTCAGCCTCACCGCTGGAGCACAGCGCTATTGCAATCCGCTCCCTATGCCTATAGGCCAGGGAGGAGTGGCTTCTGGAGACGTATCAATCTTCCAGGACGATGACGGAACCTATTATATGTACTGCACGGGCGGCGGCGCCTGGGTGTCCAAGGATCTCTTCAACTGGGACTTCCACCACGTGGACAACATCCCGATAGCCCCGGATGTACACAAGTACAACGGAAAGTACTACCTTACAGGAAATGACATTACAATATGGGAAGGCGACACCCCTCTGGGACCTTTCCACGACCTGGGACCCTTCAAGAACACCGGAGGCCCTGAACTTGGATGGAAAGTTCCGTTCGACTCCATGCTCTTTGTGGATGACGACAACACCCCTTACCTTTTCTGGCCCGGTCGCGGCCGTACCGGCATCTACGGAGTAGAACTTGACAAGAACGACCTCACCAGGTTCGTGTCCTCTCCAACCCACCTGTTCAACTATAACCCGCTGCATTGGTTCGAGCATATGGGAGAGCACAACGAGTACCAGAACGTAGCCTGGATAGAAGGCCCTTGGGTAGTAAAGAGGAACGGCATCTATTATTGCGCATATTCCTGCTCCGGAACAGAGTGGAAGAGCTATGCCGCAGGTTATTATACCGCAACATCACCTCTTGGACCTTATACATACGGAGGCAACAATCCTCTCCTTCGCAAGACGGACGGCGTGGTTACCGGACCTTCTCACGGAAGCATCATCAAGGGTCCTGACGGAGAATACTGGGCATTCTATACCATAGTCCTTGGTGGCCAGTTCGGAGGCCGCAAGATTGGTATGGACAAGATTGAGTTCGACGAATTGGGCAATATGTCAGTCAAGGTTACGGAGACCCCTCAGCCGGCGCCCCTTGGAAAGCCGGATACTGGAAGGAAGTCAGTACAGCTCTCAGTGAACAAGGCTTCCCGAGGCAGTTTCTCATCACAGCAGCCCGGTTTCTTTGCTTCCTATGCCGTTGACGACTTTGCAGGAACCTGCTGGAGGCCGCTTCCTACAGACAAGGAGCCAACCCTTATGCTGGACCTTTCTCCCGCGGTGGACATCAATGTGATAGACCTGTTTGACGTGGACGGCCTCAGGATAATGTTCGCATCCGGAAACCGCAGCATAATTGGCGGTGGCCGCATCCTTCCGGTCTATAAGTACAAGCTTGAAGGTTCAATGGACGGAAAGAACTTCTATATGCTTGTGGACAGGACAAACAACACAAAGATTGCCGATACCGTATTTGACGACATCCAGCCCAGGCAGTGCCGCTATGTCCGCCTTACAATCACGGACTGGCCAAAGGAAGTTGAACTGGGAGTCATAGAGGCTACCGTATTTGGCAAGTACTCAGGGTATATCAATCCTACCAACCCTCAGGAGAACGACAGGTATCTCTATAAATACTAGTACATAGAAATATTCACAATAAGCAGGCGGTGAAGAAATTCACTGCTTGCTTTTTTGTTACCTCTTGCCTATCTTTGCAAAGAAATCCTGTATTATAATGTCAAAAAGTAACTTATGGCATTACAATTATGCGATTTCTTTGACTAGGCTATTTAATGGTTCCAGCGCGTGGATCATTCTGACTCCGGGCGGGATCTGTTTAGATAGAGTTGAAAATATAGGTTATTCACTGAGACCGGCGCAGAAGTGATTCTCCGCCGGTCTTTTTTATTGGTGTTTCTTCCGGAACATATACTTGCGGGCTATTGCAATGCCAATACGGTAGGGGAGCGGCCGCAGGGCCCGGTCCGCCTCCTTTAGTTTCTGGCGGATAGGGATGCCCTGCGGGCAGTGCTTCTCGCATTTGCCGCATTCTATGCATTGCGAAGCGAATGCCGGTTTCTCTGTCATCACCACAGTTTGCGCATACTGGAACCTGCCGGAGGTCTTGGAATCCGCATACATAGCGTTGTAGCAGCGGAATGCTCCAGGGATGTCCACACCCTGGGGGCAGGGCATACAGTAGCGGCAGCCGGTGCAGCCCACCTTCTCCGTGCTCTTGATTGCCTTGCGGACGGCCTCGATCACGGCGAAATCCTCATCCGTAAATGCGCCGGGCATTGCCTCTGAGGCGGTGCTGATATTCTCTTCCACCATCTGGTCCGAATTCATTCCGGAGAGGACTACGGTCACTTCCGGCTGGTTATAGAGCCAGCGGAGGCCCCAGCCGGCGGGGCTCCAGCCCCGCGGACTGGCCGCGATGGCTTTCCTTGCAGCGGCGGGCAGGGAATTCACCAGCTTTCCGCCGCGCAGCGGCTCCATAATCACCACGGGGATTCCCTTTGCCGCCGCGGCCTTGAGGCCGGCGCAGCCGGCCTGGGTGTTCTCGTCCAGATAGTTGTACTGGATCAGGCAGAAATCCCAGTCGTAGCTGTCCAGGACCTTCAGGAACTGGTCTGTGTTGCCGTGGAAGGAGAACCCGATGTTCTTAATGGCTCCGGAAGCCTTCTTGGCTGCTATCCATTCCTCTATCCCCAATGCCTTGAGTTTCTCCCACTGGGCAAAATCAGTGATCATATGCATCAGGTAGTAATCTATGTTGTCCGTCTTGAGACGCTTGAGCTGCTCCTGGAAATACCGCTCTATTGCAGGTGAGCGGTGTATCATATACTGCGGGAGTTTTGTGGCTATGTATACCTTGTCCCTGAGTCCGTTCCTGTTCAGAATTTCACCCAGAGCGGTCTCGCTTCCGGGGTAGATGTACGCGGTGTCATAGTAGTTGACACCTGCATTGTATGCTGCAAGGATCTGTTTTTCCGCCTTGCCCATATCTATGGCTCCGCCACTGCGGGCGAAGCGCATACATCCGAATCCAAGGGCAGAAAGCGGCACTCCGTTCTTATCTTTTCTGTATTGCATATCGCTAAGTTAGCAAATAATTGCTATATTAGATATCGAATACAATTATAGGATTTATGGTACCTGTTTCTACAATAACGATCATTGTCATTGACATAATACTGGGCATCCTGGTCCCCGTGGCGCTGTCCTGGTTTTTGATAAAGAAGTATAAGATAAGCCTTTCCACCGTCCTGATTGGTGCGGCTACTTTCATAGTCTTCGCCCTTGTGGTGGAGTCGATTGTCCACAACATAGTACTCAACGGTCCAAGAGGGGAGGCCATCAAGGGCAATACCCTGTACTATGCCCTTTACGGAGGCCTGATGGCCGGTCTGTTCGAGGAAGTGGGCCGTTACATTTCAATGAAGTTCCTCCTTATCAAGGAACCTACAAAGGTCTCTCCAGCCATTGCATATGGTGTCGGACACGGCGGAGTTGAGATGCTCATCATCTTTGGAATAGGAATGATCTCCACTCTTATGATGGCCCTTATGGTCAACAACGGTCAGATCAATGAGATTATGACCCAGGTACCGGCCAATGCGGTGGATCAGCTTAATGCCCAGATAGAGCAGGTCAAGACTGCCTCTTCCGCCTCTTATCTCCTTGGCCTGTGGGAGAGGGCATCGGCCCTGATAATGCAAATATCACTGTCCATTTTGGTATGGACGGCCGTGCGTAAAGGCGGAAAGTGGATGTGGCTGTTCCCCGCGGCAATCCTTATCCACGCCCTTGTTGACGGAACCCTTGTGATGATGCAGAAATCTATAAGCGCCGCCGCCCTGGAGACCATCTGCTTTGCAGAAGCCCTTGTTCTGGCCGCCGTCGCCTTCCTCATCGCCCGCAAAGCCTTCTCCAACTCCGAGGAACTCCTCCCTGAATAGTTCCCGCCAGTTTTCACGGCGCCAGGAGGGTGTTGCCTCCGGAAGCCTTCCGCTTCGCTTCATCCCTTCCACTGCGCTCCGTCATGCCCGACCAGATCGGGCATCGACTCCGCTTGCGGGCCCCTCCCGTTCACGAGGCCACGGGCGGCCACGGGCCCCGGAGGCAACACCCTCCTGGCGCTGACAGAGTACCCGGATATCTTGGGGTTGCAGCTTCCCATATTGTAACCAATTGTCTTACAGGCAATTATTAAATAATTAACCGCAGGCCTCCGGAAAAAATGGTAGGCCTGCGGTCTTTGTATTTATAACCATCATATTTACAGTAACTTACAAGAGAACTGCCCGCTGGCCTCTCGTGCAATCTTTTAAACCATTGGCTAATTGTTTCATCTGAGTGTAGCGATGAATCTAGTCGTTCTTCGTTGCGATAATCCCAATCACATAATAGTGCGGAACATACTTCAACGATGGCGATGACATATCTGCAGGGAATTCCTTTTCTCCGCAGAAACGGTAGAAACCGCTATTCTCATCGTACCAGAAAGATCCCAACAGCACCAGGGGTATGAAGGTACCAGGTTGGATGGCGCCAACTATGAACGGGCGGGCATCATAGGAGTATTTGTCTCCCATTGAGGGACCTCCCAGTGGCTTTAAAGAAAGATTCCAAGTAGATGAACCAGCACCGACTACGGAAAAATACATTATCTTCAAGGAATCCGAAGCCGGGAGAAAACCGATGGTGATCTTTTCCGCCAAAGAAAAGATACCTTTCTCCTGGTCATAGACACGCCCCTCGTCTATATACTGCTGCCATGACGATTCAGGAAGTTCAGACATCAGGTGTCTGTTCACGAAGAATGCTGGAGATGTTTTGGTCCCGATGATTTCCCCTTTCGAATACTCCTTGATCTCGTAGGAAATCGTATATGTATCTTCTTTCAGCGAGGAGATATCAAAAGCGAACATCCCATAGCCGTCCTTTTTCAGCATGGAAAGAAAGTCCGTGAACTCGGGCTCCATACGTTTCAACTCCTGTGCATTAACACTTATGCATGCAAGAATTCCAGCCAGTAGCATTAAAACATATCTCATGGTACTTGAAATAATCATTCATTTTCGCTTCAAATCTAATGCCCGAATCTTCCCTATCTATACCTGCGCCAACCCGTTATGTAGCTTTTTTGAGAATAAAATGGACGAAAATGCAGCGTTTTTGTGGGCATTGGATACAAAAAAGCCCCGGCAGATTGCTGGGGCTTTTGCGGTGCGGACGAGGCTCGAACTCGCGACCTCCGGCGTGACAGGCCGGCATTCTAACCAAACTGAACTACCACACCTTGTGTTCTCCCGTTTGGAAGTGAGTGCAAATATAGATATAATTTTGTTCGGTGCAAAATTTTTTTTGAGTTATCTTTGTATTCCTATGAAGTTGAAGAAAGGATATGTTCTCAGGGAACTCTGCGGAGAGTTCATAGTATGCCCGGAAGGTCTGGACGTACTGGATACCGGCCGTATGTTCTCCCTCAATGAGCCTGCCGCCTATCTGTGGCGCCAGGTGGGCGACAGTGATTTCACGGAAGATACGCTTCTGAAGCTTCTTATGGAAGAGTACGATGTCCCGGAGCAGACCGCCCGCGAGGATATCGCATCCCTTGTAAGGGTTCTGGAAGAATTCGGTGTGGTAGAAGAATGAAAGAGGGCAGATGAACGATATAGTCATTAAAGGCGCCAGGGTAAACAACCTCAAGAACATAGACGTAAGCATCCCACGCGCCAAGTTTGTGGTAATAACCGGAATATCCGGCTCGGGAAAGTCCTCCCTGGCTTTTGACACCCTATATGCCGAGGGTCAGCGCCGCTACGCCCAGAGCCTTTCCTCCTATGCCCGCCAGTTCCTTGGAAGGATGTCCAAGCCCGACGTGGACATAATAGACGGCATCCCTCCGGCAATTGCCATAGAGCAGAAGGTGAACACCAGGAACCCCCGTTCCACCGTTGCCACCACTACCGAGATCTATGACTACCTGCGCCTGCTGTTCTCGCGGGTGGGACATACTTTCTCGCCGGTTTCCGGCGCCGAAGTCCACCGCGACAGCATCCCCGAGGTGGTAGATTATGTCACCTCCGCTTCTGGCTGCGTCTATATCCTTGCGGATCTCCAATGGAGCGCCCGCGAAGACAAAGTTGAACTGCTCCTCTCTCTTAAAGAACTGGGATACAATCGTTTATATGCCGATGGCCAGCCCCTTCGCATAGAGGAGATCCTCCAGGCGGAGGACGCGGCGTACCCGCAGGAAGCATTCCTGCTGGTAGACCGCGCCAGCGCGCCTTTCGACCGAGACCGCGTGATCGCATCCGTATCGGATGCTTTCTCCCGCGGCGACGGCCGCATCGCCGTTGTCACTGACGCCGGCATAAAGCACTTCAGCAACCGCTTCGAGCTGGACGGAATCACCTTCCGCGAGCCTGACGAGTACCTCTTCAGCTTCAACAGCCCGCTGGGCGCCTGCCCGGTGTGCGGTGGCCTTGGCAAGATTATCGGGGTCAGCGAGGATATGGTCATCCCGGACAAGAGCCTCAGCATATACGACGGCGCAATTGCTTGCTGGAGAGGGGAGAAGATGGGCTGGTTCAAGGACCATCTGGTAGAGGTCTCCGCCAAGTACGGAATCCCTATCTTTGAACCCTACTGCAAGTTGAGCCAGGAGGTCAAGGACCTGATCTGGCAGGGAGACCCTCCCGCAGAAGGCCAGGACTATGACGACGATCCCACACGCCTGATAGGCATAAAGGAATTCTTTGACTGGGTTGAGACCCAGCGCTACAAGATACAGTACAAGTATATGCTCAGCCGCTTCAGCGGGCGCACCACGTGCCACGCCTGCGGCGGAAGCCGCCTGCGGCCGGAGGCCCTCTGGGTGCGCGTGGGCGGCCGCACCATCCACGAACTCCTGAGTATGAACGTAGACGGCCTGCTGGAATTCTTCGATTCCCTGCAGTTGACCGACAACGAGAAGGAGATAGCGGCAGAACCACTTTCCGAGATAGTCTCCCGCCTGAAATATATCCAGGATGTAGGCCTTGGGTACCTGACCCTGAACCGCGCCGGAAACACCCTCTCCGGAGGAGAAAGCCAGCGCATTAACCTTGTCACCGCCCTTGGCAGCTCCCTGGTAGGCTCAATGTATATCCTTGACGAACCGTCCATAGGACTGCACCCTCGCGACACGGAGCGCCTCATAGGCGTCCTGCGCCGTCTCCGCGATATGGGCAACACGGTTGTGGTTGTAGAACACGACGAAGAGATAATCCGCGCCGCCGACGTTGTCATTGATATGGGCCCCAAGGCCGGAATCAACGGAGGCGAGATTGTCTTCCGTGGTTCTCTAAAGGAAGGCCTTCCCAGTGAGCACGGCCGCTCCCTGACCCTCGATTACCTTTCCGGAGCCCGCAAGAGATATATGCGTGAGAAGCGTGGCTGGAACTACTCCATAGTGCTAGAAGGCGTAATGGAGCACAACCTCAAGGGTATGGATGTGAAGTTCCCACTGGGCGTGCTGAACGTGGTCACCGGCGTCAGCGGAAGCGGCAAGTCCTCCCTAGTGGGAGACATCCTGTACCCCGCAATGTTCCGCCGCCTGAACGACACAGGAGACCTCCCCGGCACCTTCCGCCGCCTCAGCGGCAACCTTGACCGCATAACCCGCGTTGAATACGTGGACCAGAACCCCATAGGCAAGAGTTCCCGCTCCAACGCCGTCACCTACCTCAAGATATATGACGATATCCGCAAGCTCCTTGCGGAGCAGCAGTACGCCAAGCTCAACGGCTTCGGCCCGTCGTATTTCTCCTTCAACCAGGAGGGAGGCCGCTGCCCCGAGTGCCAGGGCGAAGGCGTGGTCAAGATAGAGATGCAGTTTATGGCCGATGTCACAATGGTGTGCGAGACCTGCGGCGGAAAGCGCTTCAAGCCGGAGGTGCTGGAAGTGCGTTACAAGGAGAAGAACATAGACGATATCCTCAATATGAGCGTGGACGATGCCATAGCATTCTTCAAGCAGGGGAGCGAGTCCTACGCAAAGAACATAGTCCGCAAGCTCAAGACCTTGGCGGACGTAGGCCTCGGCTACATCAAGCTTGGCCAGAGCAGCTCCACCCTCTCCGGAGGCGAAAGCCAGAGGATCAAGCTCGCCTATTTCCTTTCAATGAGCGGCGAGAGCGGAATCAGCGAGCGTGAGAAGATAATGTTTATCTTTGACGAGCCCACCACCGGCCTGCATTTCTACGACGTGGAAAAACTGCTCAAGGCGTTTGACGTCCTGCTTGCAAAGGGGCATAGCCTGGTTGTTGTGGAACATAATTTGGACGTGATCCGCAACGCGGACTGGGTGATAGACCTGGGACCCGATGCCGGAGACGCCGGAGGAGAGATAGTCTTTGAGGGCACCCCGGAGGAGCTGGTGAAAGAAGGAAAGACCTTTACGGCAAAATATCTCAAGGAACAATGGACGCAGTAATCACATACGTAAACGGGCTTGACCCGCTGTGGCAGAAGGAATATGCCGACACTGTTGGCGGAGACATCCTTCAGAAACGTTTCCGCGACTGGGGAACCCTGCCGTACCTGTACCGCGGCATCCGCAGGCATATGCCCTACATAAACAACGTCTATCTGGTGGTCTCCGGCCAAAGCCAGGTTCCGGACTGGGTGAGAGACAGCGACATAAAGGTGGTACTGCACAGGGACATAATCCCCGCGGAGTATCTTCCCACATTCAACTGCAACACCATTGAACTGTTCCTTCACCGCATTCCCGGCATTGATGAACAGTTCCTGAATTTCAACGACGATATGTTCCCCGTGAGGGATTCCAGGGCGGAAGATTTCTTCCGCGACGGGAAGCCCGTAACGGGTTTCTCCCGCAACCTTGTGGCCGGAAATCTCTTCAAGAAAATGGCCCGTAACACGGACCGTAAAGTGAGGGAGGCCCTGGGGATGCCTGCATCGGCGTTTTTCATAAGGCCACAGCATACCGTTTATCCTATGCTTAAAAGCGCCTGCCAAGAAGTACATAACTTGATGCCACGTCAGATCAGGGAATCCATCAGTCCGGTCAGGGAAGAGTATAACCTGCTCCATTATGTGTTCCTGGACTATCTGTACTATAAGGGACAGGCAATTGACCAGCGCCATTCCAACAAGCATTTTTCGCTTGCCGCGGCCTCCGCGGGCAAAATTTCGGAGTTCCTGAAGGACCCTTATACAGATTTTGTTTGCATAAACGACGTTCAAATGCCCGACGAGAGGTATAAAATGACAAAAAAAGTGCTGTTGGAGGCCTTTGAGCAAAGATTTTTTCAATAATCTTGTTTTGTAATACAAAAAATATTATTACCTTTATACTGTTCACTTTGTATTTATAACAATATAGAAAGGCGGCGGTCGTGAGATCTCCCGTCTTTTTTATCTCACTACTATCAGGCAAAGGAAAGCCTGGTTCACAATCCCTCCCGCCTCCATATAAACCATTCCTGTACCGCGCCCCGTAAGTACCAGCTGTACTCCGTGTCCGTCAGGATCCACGGAATAGCTGTATATGCCCCTGATACGGTCTTCTTCCAGCAGTTCATAGTCCAGTTCCACAGGGGTGTCCTGGGGATATACGTCACACCATACGTGTATCCTGTCGCCGATGCTGCCGGTGACAAAGTCCCCGGGATACAGCGTGGCGGAACCCTGGGTGACCGCGCCGGAGCCCTCCATATCTATTTCCGGCGACAGAGTGCCGGGGCGGCTTATATGTATGTCCATCACATAGTTGACATTGCGGCATACGCCCTGTTTCCCGGCCGCGTAGCCGTATCCCGGACGGTTTATGGGAACAGGGTAGTAATACGTCTTTCCGTCCATTTCTCCCTGTATTACGAGCCTTGTGAAAGGGGATCCGGAAGACTCTTCCAATACATCGTTGGGATAGCAGTACAGGCTGAACGTCTCATAGGTGACCTCTCCGTCCATTTCCCTGGATACGCGCGGCCGGACGTGCAGCAGTTGAGGGCTGGAGAGCCGTTCCATATCCATATCCCTCAGGCGGCCGGAATTCAGGACTTCCACAGGCCGGAACCCGTCCCGCCTCAGGGGCTGGCAGGTACCGTTCACATTGGTTAGGTAAGCCTGGATGTCCGTCAGCCTTTTGCCTGCGTATGCGCCTTTCATCTTGACGCTCAGCCCAACCACTTCCACCTTGCTGAGCAGCGGCTCAAGGACTATGCCCCACGGTCCTTGCGTGCCTGCGCAAATCACTGTCTCTCCGCTCATTATGGGACTGTCCGCCGTTTCCTGCTCAAGGCTTACAAATAAGGATTCAAGGTCCTCATAGCACCGCACGGAGGCAATTTGGCCGGGGCGCAGCCGCGCCCCGCCTATCATTGCCACAATGCGGTCTCCGCCGCCGGATATGACGCTTGCGACGCCTGACCCGGCGGACTGGACCCTGCTGTAGGAATCAAGGCTCTTGACCGCCCCGTCCCTGAATACAAATATATCCAGCCCGGACGGCGGGATGTTTCCCGACGATTTGACTTGGACCAGTGTATGGATGTTGCATCCCGCCTCCAAGCTTTTCCCGACTCCCGTCGGGCTTTTGGAACAAGCCGGCAATAGGGCAAGAGATAAGAAGAATGTAATTAGCAAGTTGGGCAGACACGCCCGGGACGGATGTCCAAGGAGAAAGTGTTTGCGCTTATTCCCGGATTGTTTTTCCATAGTATAACAGGTTTTCAGCGGCAAACCTAGCGGGACAGCGCAAAACTGGCAAGCAAAATAAAGATTTGCCTGCCAGTGTTATACAAATATTTAGAATGAAGGTTTACAGAAACAGTATACGCAAGGTTTATTTAATTGTAAACTCGTACATTGTAACGCTGTTAGGAGCCACTGTGATGTTCTTGTTGAACTTCTCCGTACGGGTCTGCACCTGGATCTTGTTAGGCTCATCAACGGTAATCTGGTCCTCCATTTTGTCCGGAGCCAGGGCATATACCTTGACTGACGTGCCAGGCTTGCCTCCATCAAAAGTAAGGGCAAAGCTCTGCGTCTCCTCTGTAGGATTAGCCACGGTGACCATCACCTTTCCGGACTTGCTGTCCTTGGTGGCCACTATGTCCAAAGGATAGGTAGGGCTTCCGGACGGTTCAAGAGGAATGTCGATAAATGCGGTACCCTTCATTGCCTTCTGGGGAGAATTGCCGGTCAGGCCAAGAGGAATGTCTCCCTGGTGCTCTATATACAGCTTGAACAGCAGACCGGTAGCGCTTATGGTTGCCTTGACGTCGTTGCTGGTATAAAGGCTTCCCACGCTGGTCAGTCCGGCCATCATTACGTAGTGGCTGTAGCGGTACATCTCGTGCAGGGTGACGGCGGCGCTGATAGTTCCACCAAAGCCGCGGCCGCGGCCCGGTGCCCACTCGTCAATCCAGTAAGGCACGTGCTTTTCCTTCAGGCCTGGGATAAGCTCCTCATATTTGTCCATTGCCTCGGCAGAATTCTTGACCCTGTTGGTGCACAGGCGGATCTGCTCCAGGAAATCGAACTGAGTCCTTACCCAGCTCTGGGACTCCTTGTCAAAGTAGGCGCTGGAGTTAGGATAGATATGCTCTGAGATATAGTCAATATAATCAAGGGAGCCCTTAAGGAGCTGTCCTGACCAGTCAAAATAGCCCAGGAATTCTACGGGGAAACTTGTCTGGTACGGCCTGTGATAATTGCGGTACTGGCTGCTCTGCTCAGGTACTGAAGCGCCGGAGGCGATGAGCTTGATGCCAGGGTCTTTCTCTAGCATTGCTTCGCCAAAGTAGTTGTGCTTGAGCACATAGTGCTCGCTGGACATATGTCCCAGCTGCCACTCGCCGTATCCTTCATTGCCCACTCCCCAGTATACGACGCCGTAAGGGGCGGGATGTCCGTTCTTTGCGCGCAGGCGGCCCATAGGCGTGCTTTCTGCTCCGTTCACGTATTCAACCCATTGTGCTGCGGAATATGCGTCACCGAATCCGGTGTTGACAACCAGATACGGCTCGCTGCCCAGAAGCCTGCACCAGGTGAGGTACTCGTCGGTACCCATATCGTTGGACTCCACTGTATTCCAGGCATAGTCATATCTGGGAGGACGCTGGTCCGGATCGCCAATTCCGTCACGCCACTCGTATCCTGAAAGGAAATTGCCTCCCGGCCAGCGGTAGATAGGGGAGCCTACCTCCTTGAGTATGGCAACCAGGTCTGCGCGGAATCCCTCTATGTTGTCAGAAGGCATAAGGGAAACAGCTCCAACCTCGAAACTGCCGCTGCCTTCGCCCACGATTTCCAAAGCAGCATCCTTTACGTCCGCCCCGGCTGTGAAAGTGAACAGGTACTTCTTGTAGTTGTTCTTGAGGTCCTCCAGGACAACAGTCTGTCTGTCAGAGGAACCGTTGCCCCATACCAGGCTGATGGATACTTTTACGGAGCCTTCACCCCTGATGACAATCCTGCCGTCATAGCTGCGACCCTTTGCAAGCCACAGGCCCGCCTGACGGATACCGGCCTTTCCGGCAGCCACGTTGATCTTTGGCGATTGCTTGCCTACATACGCGTTTTCTTTATCCATCTGGACGGCGGACTCCGGACCTACAGGACGCCAGCGAAGCTGGTGACCCTTGGAGTTGCGTGGAGTCAGGGTTTCGGAATTGTCAACAGGATAGAAGAATTTACGGTCGGAGAGCATCTCCGCCCAGATACCGTTCTCGAACATATTACCGAGGAGCTCGGTGAACATTCCGTGAATGAAAGGATGGATAGGGTCGCCTTCCTGGTCAAGATGGACGGTGGCCTCGATCTTTGGAGCATTGTCCTTGGCCGAAGCGGTCAGGGGGATGCATACCTGCCCTAATGCCAGTGCGGCAAGGCAGCAAATCAATAACCTGTGTTTCATAATATTAAGATTTGTGGTTTTAGTTAGCTCTCAGTTTCAATTGCCGAAGTCGTCATACAGGATGTTCTCGGGAGCCACTCCCAGGGAATCCAGGAGGCTGTTCACGGAGGACACCATCATTGGCGGTCCGCACATAAAGTACTTGATATCCTCCGGGGCCTCGTGGGCCTTGAGGCAGGTTTCATACATCACGTTATGGACGAATCCGGCGGTGTAGGGGACTCCCGCGGCATCCGCGGCGGGATCCGGACGGTCCAGGGCCAGATGGAACCTGAAATTGGGGAAATCTTTCTCCAGCTGGGCGAAGTCTTCCAGGTAGAAGGCTTCCTTGAGGGCTCTGGCGCCGTAGAAGAAGGTGACCTTGCGCCTTGTGTGCAGGGTCTTGAACAGATGCATAATGTGGCTGCGCAAGGGAGCCATTCCGGCGCCTCCGCCCACAAAGATGTATTCTACGCCGTCAGGATCGTCCTGCGGAAGCAGGAACTCCCCGTAGGGGCCGCTGAGGGTGACGGTGTCGCCCGGCTTGCGGCTGAATATGTATGAAGACGCTATGCCCGGGCTCACCGGCAGAAGCCGCGGCTTCTGGTCGCGCGGGACGCTGCGGTCAAACGGAGGCGTGGCGATGCGCACGTTGAGCTTTATGACATTGCCTTCGGCAGGATAGGAAGCCATCGAATATGCTCGCACGGTGGGTTCCGTGTTCACACATTCCAGGCCTGTGAAGCCAAACCTGTCCCACTCCGCGCGGTATTCCTGGTCAACGTCAAAATCCTTGAAACGGACGTGGAATGCGGGTACGTCCACCTGGATGTACTGCCCGCTCCTAAAATCTATTTCAGCGCCCTCCGGCAGGCGCACGGTGAATTCCTTTATATAGGTTGCCACGTTGCGGTTGGAGATGACCTGGCACTGGAATTTCCGGGCGCTGAGCGCGCTCTCCGCCACTTTTATCCTGAGGTTGTCCCTGACCTTGACCTGGCAGCCAAGGCGCATCTTTTCCTTTATCTGCCTGCGGTTGAAGTAGCCGGTCTCCGTGGGCAGTATCTCTCCGCCGCCCTCAGGCACCTGCACCTTGCACTGCCCGCAGTTGGCCTTTCCGCCGCAGGCCGATGCCAGGAATATGTTTTCCTGCGCCAGCGTGGACATAAGGCTGGACCCCGGCTTCACGTCCAGGACCCTGCGCCCGTCGTTGATGTCAATCTTCACCGTACCGGAAGGGGTTACCTTCTTCTTGACGAACAGAAGGAGCGCCACCAGCAGGAGGGTGACAATGAGCGCGACGGCTATTGCGGCAATCAGGGTGTAACTCATAGCGCTATCCCCATAAATGCCATAAACGCAATGCCCATAAGGCCTACGGTTATGAAGGTTATGCCAATGCCTCTGAGGCCCGCCGGTACGTTGGAGTAGGCCATCTTCTCCCTGATCGCGGCCAGGGTTACGATGGCCAGGTACCAGCCTATTCCGGATCCCAGCGCATACACTATGGCTTCCAGTATGTTGCCGAACTCCCTTTGCTGCATAAACAGCGAACCTCCAAGGATTGCGCAGTTCACGGCTATCAGGGGAAGGAATATTCCCAGCGAGGAGTAGAGTGAAGGCAGATACTTCTCCACTATCATTTCCACTATCTGCACCATAGCGGCAATCACCGCTATGAACAGTATGTAACTGAGGAAACTGAGGTCCACCGCGGCGAACTTGGGCCCAAGCCAGCTCAGCGCCCCCGGCTGCAGGATGAACCTGTTCAGCAGGTAGTTGACCGGAACGGTTATGGCCAGCACAAGCACAACGGCTATTCCCAGGCCGTTTGCGGTCTTTACGTTCTTGGATACGGCAAGGTAAGAACACATACCCAGGAAGTATGCGAAAATCATATTGTCAACGAAAATCGACTTTATGAACAGGCTTAGATATTCCATTATTCCTGAAGGTCCTTGTCAATGCTTCTCTGTATCCAAATTATGCAGCCCAGGATGATAAGCGCCATTGGCGGCAGTATCACCAGGCCGTTGCCCGGATATCCCACGGCCTTGAGCACGGGGATGCCGAATAGGGTTCCGGAGCCCAGGAGCTCGCGGAAGAAAGCTACCGTGAGGAGGATGAGCCCGTAGCCAAGGCCGTTGGCAAGCCCGTCAAGGAGCGCCGGCAACGGCTTGTTTCCCAGGGCGAAGGCTTCAATCCTTCCCATAACTATGCAGTTGGTTATTATAAGGCCCATATACACGGACAACTGTTTGTCTATGGCATATGTGGCTTCGAACGAGCGGAGTATCTGGTCCACCAGTATTACCAGCAGGGCTACCACAACCAGCTGGACTATGATGCGGACGCGATTGGGGATGGTCTTGCGTATGAGCGAAAGGATGAGGCTGGAGAGTCCTGTGACAACGGTCACGGAGAGGGCCATTACAAGGGCTCCCTTCATCTCTACCGTAACGGCTAGCGAAGAGCAGATACCCAGGACAAGGACAGTCACCGGATTGTTCTTGAACAGCGGGTTGAGTATTGTTTCCCTTAGCTTTCCCATAGATCAATTCTCCCTATATGCTTTCATCCAGGTGTCAATTGCCGCTTCCAGACCTCTGGAGGTCATTGTAGCGCCGCTGATGGCGTCAAATTCCACCTTGTTGTCCCTGCCTATGACCTTACCCTTGAAGGAGTTCCGGAAGGAAGGGTCGTCCTTTATCTTGCCTCCGAGGCCGGGGGTCTCGGATTCGTGGTCGAAATATGCTCCTGCAATGGTGGTCATATCCGGTTCAAAGGCTATGTAACCCCAAACTGGGCCCCATAGGCCGGCTCCGTATACTGCCAGCACTGTGTTCCCGTTCTTGAACCTGTATACCGGCAGGGATAGAGGTTTTCCTTGCTTGATGTTGTAGTTCTGGGCCTTGAGCTGGGATGTGGTGTATACCTGCGGGTCACCTTCTACGTTATCCTTGAAACACTGCAGGACGGCCGTGTTTCCGGCTTTCCTCCATCCTTCCATCTCCCCGTAGCCGGCGGCTACAAGGATCTGGCTTATGGTCTCCGCCTTCTGGTTGGCGGCCTGGCGGGGCTTTAGCACCTGAGACGCCACGGCCAGGATGGCTGCCACCAGCACGCATACCAGCGTGGTATAGACTACCGTATATGTATTGCCGTTGGTGTTCATCCTTTCCTTGCCCTTTTAAGTTTCCTTGCTATATGCCTTTCCGTTACCACGTGGTCAATCAGGGGGGCGAACGTGTTGCCCAGCAGGATTGCCAGCATCATTCCCTCCGGATAGCCGGGGTTGAAGAGGCGTATGGTTACGCACAGGACTCCTATCAGGAATCCGTATATCCATTTTCCCGTCTCCGTCTGCGCGGAAGTTACGGGATCCGTTGCCATAAATACCGTTCCGAAGGCGAATCCGCCCATCACCAGATGCCAGTATGCGGGGATGTCCGATATGCCCGCCGCATTGGCAGCAATGCCCACCAAAAGAGCTCCTGCAACGCTGGAAGCCATAATCTTCCAGCTTGCAATGCCCGTCCATATCAGGACGAAGGCGCCCAGCAGGATGGCCACCACGCAGGTTTCACCCACTGCGCCGGGGACCGTTCCAAGGAACAGGTCCCAGAAGCCCGTGCCGTACTGCGCGCCGGCGCCTTCAAGCGCGGCAAGGCCGTCGCCCGCCAGCGATAGCGGCGTGGCGCCCGTGGCCGCGTCTATCAAGGCTTCGCCTTTGCGCAGGGCTATCCACGTGCCGGATCCGGTCATACTGGCAGGATATGAGAAGAAAAGGAATGCGCGCGCCACCAGGGCCGGGTTCCAGATATTCATTCCGGTGCCTCCGAAGACTTCCTTTGCAAAGATGACGGAGAATGCCACCGCAATTGCCAGCATCCACAACGGCACGTCCACAGGCACAATGAGTGGTATGAAGAATCCGGTTACCAGATATCCCTCGTTCACTTCTTCGCCCCTGATCTGGGCCGATGCGAACTCTATGGCCAGGCCCACCGCATAGGAGACCACGTAGAGCGGAAGCACTTTGAGGAAGCCGAACCAGAAGTCCGCCCAGAACGAAGGCGCCGCGCCCGTTGCCAGGGCGTGCTGGTACCCCACGTTCCACATTCCGAAAAGCGCGCAGGGAATGGCGGCTGCAAGCGCCACTATCATCACGCGCTTGAGGTCTACGGCGTCGCGCACGTGGGAACCTTTCCTTGTAACGGTGCCGGGCACGTGCAGGAAGGACTCGAAGGCCTCCACGGTAGAGCGCAGCCAGTATAGCTTTCCGCCTTTTTCAAATCTTCCGTCCATATCCTCAAGCCGTTTCCTTAAGCATCAGGTCAATGCCCTTTGCAATTATATCCTGGATGTCGTTCTTGGAGGGGTCTATGTATTCGCATAGGGCCAGGTCCTCCGGCAGAACTTCGTAAATGCCAAATTTCTCCATCTTGTCAATGTCTCCGGCAAGGCAGGCCTTTGCAAGGTAAACCGGATAAATGTCCATTGGAAGCACTCTGGAGTAGTATGAGTCAGACATCACAAACGCGCGCGGGCCGCCGTGCAGGTTGGTGTCCAGTGAGTATCTGCGCCCTTTGAGCAGGGGAGAGAGGCACCAGTGGAAGTAGGTGCGGTCCGCGCTGAACTGGTTCAGGCGCAGCGGGCGCATCCAGCCAAGGAGTTCCTTTTCCGTGCCTTCCTTGACAATGGTGACCTGGTTGTGGAAGAATCCCAGACACCGGGCATCCGTTCCGGAGAGGACGTCGCCGCTGATGATGCGCAGGCCGTCAGGGGCCCCGCAGAAGTCAGCGATCTGCGTGAAACTCATTCCGGGGAGGGCCTCGATGTAGGCGGGATCCTTTGCGGCGGGGCCGCAGACGGCCACCTTGCGCCTTACGTCGTAGCGGCCTTCAAGGAAGAGCCGTCCCATTGCGGCAAGGCCGTCGGGACATACCGTCCAGACGGTGTCGCCTTTGAGGAGGGGACTTATGTGGCTGATCTGAACCCCGACGTTGCCTGCGGGGTGTTTGCCTTGGAATATATGTATGCTGGCGCCCTGGATTCCGGCAAAGACGGAATTGGCGCTGCTTACGGACAGGTGTACGGGGGCGATGCGGCCAAGGGCCGTGACGGCCGCCTGGATGTACCTGATGTCAGAGGCCAGGGTGAATTCCGTATCGGCCGCAAGGGGAGCGGTGCTGAATGCGGAGATGAAGATAGCCTTTGGAGTCAGGGAAGGGTTGGCCACCACGCCAAAAGGGCGCTGCACCAGGAACGGCCAGAGGCCGCTTTCCAGCAGCGCCTCGCGCACCTGCGTCCCGCTCAGGGCGGAAGGGTCCCTTTTGGGGAAAGCGGTGGCGCCGCCAAGTACATCGGGCTTTATTTCCACGGCGAGCAGCTTGCGCTTGTCGCCCCTGACAATGCCCTGGACGGTTCCGGAGACCGGAGAAACCAGCAAAATGGCGGGATTGTTCTTGTCAGAAATGACGGGACTTCCGGCCAGGACCTGGTCTCCCTCCTTTACCAACAGCCTGGGAACCAGACCTTTGAAGTTGTCCGGGCATACCGCCGCGGTTCCGCCCGGCACCTTCCTTACGGAAGCGGCGGCAACACCGCTCAGCGGTATTTCCAGTCCTCGCTTTATTATATAGATGTCAGGCATAATGCTAAATTACTCATTTTTTCTTAATTTCGCAGCCATATGACAAACAATGTAGGTACTATCCTCGAGGGGTTGAATCCTGAACAGTCCAGGGCTGTTCAATGCATAGAAGGGCCGGTATTGATAGTAGCCGGCGCGGGCTCGGGCAAAACCCGCGTCCTGACGCGCAGAATCGCATATATACTGGCGCAGGGAGCTGCCAGGCCGTCGGAGATCCTGGCGCTTACATTTACCAAGAAAGCCGCCGGAGAAATGAAGGAGAGGATTGCCTCCCTTGTGGGGGAGGACCGCGCCCGCTGGCTGTGGATGGGCACCTTCCACTCCATCTTCATCCGCTTCCTCAGGGAGTACTCGGACTTCCTGGGATATCCCAAGAATTTTACCATCTACGACACTTCAGACTCCGTGAGCGCAATCAAGAACTGCATCAAGGAGCTCCAGCTTGACGACAAGGTCTACAAGCCCAAGGAAGTGCTCTCCCGCATATCAATTGCAAAGAACAATCTGGTCACGGCATCGGCTTACGCCGCCAACACCAACGCCATAACACGCGACACCCAGGCCCGCAAGCCCCGCATCTGCGACATCTACGCCCTGTACACCAAGAAGTGCAAGGCCAGCGGAGTGATGGACTTTGACGACATCCTCCTGCAGATGAATATCCTGCTCAGGGACAACCCGCAGGCCCTGGAGGCCATCGCGGAGCATTTCCGCTATATCCTTGTGGACGAGTACCAGGACACCAACTACGCCCAGTACATCATCCTCAAGAAACTGGCCTATGCGCACCACAACATATGCGTTGTGGGTGACGACTCCCAGTCCATCTATGCCTTTAGGGGCGCCAAGATTGAGAACATCCTCAATTTCAAGAAGGATTATCCGCAGTGCAGCATCTTCCGCCTGGAAGAGAATTACCGCTCCACGCGAACCATTGTGAGCGCGGCAAATTCGCTCATCGCGCACAACACGGGGCGTATCCGCAAGGAGTGCTTCTCCACCGGCGACAAGGGCGACAAGATAGCCCTTGTGCGCGCCTTCACGGAGCAGGAGGAGGCTCTGCTCATCGCTGGCGGCATCCAGCGCATCCTGCGCGATTCGGGCGCCCAGTACCGCGATTTCGCGGTACTGTACCGCACCAACGCGCAGTCCCGCAGCATTGAGGAAGCCCTCCGCCGCCGCAACCTGCCTTACCTTGTCTATTCCGGCAATGCCTTTTTTGAGAGGGCCGAGGTCAAGGATATGATGGCCTACTTCAAGCTCGTCGTCAACAACAATGACGACGAAGCCTTCCGCCGCATCGTGAACAAGCCGGCGCGCGGCATTGGCGGGACAACGCTTGCAGCGGTGTCCGACATTGCCTCCGCGCAGGGCGTCAGCCTTTTCCAGGCCGCCCTCCAGCACCCCAAGCTCAAGGCATTCACCGATATGATACTCACGCTGTCGGCGCTTGCGCAGACAATGGAAGGCCAGGAGCTGGCCATAAAGATTGCGGAGGTTTCAGGTCTCTACGCATATTACAAGTCCGACACCAGCATAGAGGGCCTCTCACGCACTGCCAACGTTGAGGAATTGCTGAACAGCGTGGCCCAGTATGCCGAAGAGCTTGAAGAAGGGGAGCCTTGCCGCCTTGATATGTACCTTGAGAACGTATCGCTGCTGAGCAACGTGGATGTCTCGGACGATGAGGACGGCGCCAACAAGATAGCCCTGATGACGGTGCATTCCGCCAAGGGCCTAGAGTTCCCGTACGTGTTCATAGCGGGGCTGGAGGAGAACCTGTTCCCCAGCGGGGGAATGATGGCATCGCCCAGTGACATAGAGGAGGAGAGGCGCCTGTTCTACGTGGCCATAACAAGGGCAAAGAAGAACGTGAGCCTGTCCTATGCCGATACCCGTATGCGCAACGGCCGCCACGAGAGCAATCCCGTGAGCCGCTTCGTGCGTGAGATAGACGACATATACCTGGACCATCCGCTGCCAAAGGAGAGGATGGAGCAGCAGCGCCCGTTCTCCTTCACGCCACGTGCAGAAAGGCCCGCGGAGAGACCCGCGGATCGCTTCGCCCCGCGTGACGTCACCGCGGTGAGACGCCCTGCCGTCCAGACAAAGCCGGAGATAATAGACCCGGACTTCGTGCCTTCCCCCATTTCCGAACTGAAGGTGGGCAGGAGGGTGGAGCACAACCGCTTCGGCCCTGGTCTCATCACGGAAATTACCGGCACCTTCCCGGACCTCAAGGCAAAGATTTCCTTCGATGAGTATGGAGAGAAATACATTATGTTGAAATACGCGAAACTAAGAATAGAAAAATGAAGAAGTTAGCATTCATCGCAGCCGCCGTAGCGCTGCTGCTTGGTCTGGGAAGCTGCTCAGGCAAGTACCAGACCGTCAAGGGAGACCCCCTTAAAACTAAGATTTACACACTGGACAACGGCCTCAAGGTCTATATGTCCGTCAATAAGGAAGAACCGCGCATCCAGACCTACATTGCCGTGAGGGTTGGCGGTAAGAACGACCCTGCGGACAACACCGGCCTCGCCCACTACCTGGAGCACATAATGTTCAAGGGAACCGAGCAGTTTGGAACATCTGACTATGCGTCCGAGAAAGTATACCTTGACCAGATTGAGGAACTCTTCAACGTATACAAAGGCACTACCGATCCTGCCCGCCGCACGGAAATCTACCATCAGATAGACTCCCTGAGCTATCAGGCATCGCTCATCTCAATTCCAAACGAGTATGACAAGCTGATGTCCGTGATTGGTGCGACAGGCTCCAACGCCTTCACCTCCAACGACGTTACCTGCTACACTGAGAACATCCCTGCAAACCAGATCGAGAACTGGGCCAAGGTTCAGAGCGACCGTTTCAAGAACCTGGTTGTACGCGGATTCCACACAGAGCTGGAGGCCGTATACGAGGAGTTCAATATGTACCTGAACGACGACCAGGAGAACGCAATGATTGCAATAGACTCCGTCCTGTTCAAGAACCACCCGTACGGAAAGCAGACCGTAATTGGAACCCAGGAGCACCTCAAGAACCCTTCAATCACAGCAATCAAGAAGCAGAAGGCCACCTATTATGTACCTAACAACGTGGCAATATGCCTTTCCGGAGACTTCGACCCGGACAATATGATAAAGATCATAGAGCAGTATTTTGGAGACTGGCAGCCCAATCCGGACATTCCCAAGCTGACCTACGCTCCCGAGGCCCCCATTACAAAACCTGTTGAGAAGGACGTTTACGGAACCGAGGCAGAGTTCGTGATGATGAGCTGGCGCTATCCGGGTGAGAAGGATTTATTTGACAATGAGGCATCTGCATTGGTAACTGAGGTCCTCTACAACGGCCAGGCCGGCCTTATAGATATGGACGTTAACCAGCAGCAGAAGACCCTTATGGCAGGAGCTATGAATTATGACAGGACTGATTACAGCGAGTTCATACTTCTTGGATATCCCAAGGAGGGCCAGACCCTTGAAGAGGTCCGCGACATTCTCCTCGGAGAGGTTGAGGCGCTCCGTTCAGGCAACTTTGACGATGACCTCCTTGAGGCCGTCAAGGCAAACCTCAAGCTCCAATATATGCAGTCCCTGGAGAGGAACCAGAGCCGCGTAAGTATGTTTATGAATTCCTTCATCGCCGGCCTGGAGTGGGGTGACTACATCCAGAGTTTCGACCGCATTTCCAAGCTCACCAAGGAAGACGTAGTGGCCTGGGCTCAGAAATATCTTGGCGCCGACAGCTACGTGCTCGCATACAAGCGTCAGGGAATCAACCCCAAGAGCAACAAGATCGAGGCTCCAAAGATCACCGCCATCGCTACAAACCGCGACAAGCAGAGCGACTTCCTCACAGAGGTCCAGAACACAGTGGTTCCTCCTATCGAGCCCGTTTTCGCAGATTTCAGCAAAGACCTTTCAACATTCACCCTCAAGGATGGTGTAGACGTGGTTTACAAGAAGAACGAGACCAACGACATCGCCCAGCTGGTATTCCGTTTCTACAAGGGCCTCCTTTCAGATCCTGCCCTCTCACTTGCCTTCAATTACCTTAGCTACCTTGGAACTCCGGACCGCAGCGCTGAAGAAATTGCCAAGGAGGAATATGCCCTGGCCTGCAACCATTCCTTCAACGTTACTTCAACCTATACTTCATATTCAATCTCTGGACTGTCAGAGAATATAGGCACGTGCCTGGAGATTGTAGAGGACCTTATGGCCAACGCCGTAGGTAACGATGACATCCTCGAGGCCCTCAAGTTTGACGAGATCCAGTCCCGTATGGTTGCCAAGCAGACACAGAGCTCCTGCGAGTCCGCTCTATACAACTATATTATGAACGGCCCTCAGTATGTGAAGGACGTGACTCTGACCAACGGCCAGGTAATGTCCGTGACCTCCGATGAACTGCTCGCCAAGGTGAAGGAATTCCTCGGCTATGCCCAGGAAGTCCTCTACTATGGCCCGGAGACTGAGACGCTGGTAAAAGAAATCCTTTCCGACGTGCACCGTACTGCCGACAACCCCGTCAAGCTGGAACGCAAGTATGTGACTATGCGCAAGGTAACGGAGCCTGCCGTATACGTAGCTCCTTACGACTCACGCCAGTTCAACTACATCCAGTTCTCCAACAGGGGAGAGACCTTTGACAAGAACGAGGCCGGCAATATCGAACTCTTCAACGCTTACTTCGGCGGCGGTATGAACACTGTCGTATTCCAGGAAATGCGAGAGGCCCGCGCCCTTGCATACCACGCAAGCGCTTACCTCTCCACCCCTGCAACCCTGAAGGACGAGTATTCATTCTATGCCGAGATCGGTTCCCAGAACGACAAGCTTGTACAGGCTGTGGAGGCCTTTGACGAGATTATCAACGATATGCCGGTTTCAGAGGCCGGATTCGACATTGCCAAGAGCAACATAGAGTCCACGCTCCGTACCCAGAGGTCAGTTGGCGCCCGTACCCTTAACAGCTACCTCAGCGCCAGGGACCTTGGCCTGACAGAGCCTTTGGCAAAGACCGTGTTCGAGTCTCTCGGAAGCCTGGATATCAACAGCCTGGTTGCAACCCAGCAGAAATGGGTCAAGGACCGTACATACGTTTACGGCATCCTTGGAGATCCTGCGGACCTTGATATGGACTTCCTCAAGACCCTTGGTCCTGTGACCAACCTTACCCTTGAAGACATCTTCGGTTATTAACAGTTACAGATATGAAAAAGGCGGCTGGAATTCCAGCCGCCTTTTTTGTTATAATGGTTGATCCTAGTAACCAAGTTCGGTCACGGTCTTGCCAAACTCTGATGCCTCGTTGTTCTGGGCGTCAAGCTTGAATACCATAAAGTTAGGATTGTCATTTGAACAAGGCTGCCACTCACCTCCATCAGGGCCGTTAGGATCGCTGTATTTTGCGAAGTTGGTCCAGTAGGTGAGCATCTTCTCTGAAAGATCCCAGTCGCCCTGTGTCCAAGGCCTCCAGCAGTGCTGCAGGGACTTGAATACGAACCAGAGGTCAGAGGAGTGGAAAGCACCCTTGAGCCTTACGGTAACCTCAGGATGTGAGCCGTCGTCCGGGAGAGGACGTGCGAACTCGTAAGCCCAGGCCTTGCCGCCTTTCTCCTTGCGGTTCTGGCCAAATGCAATGATACCGTCGGTCATATTGCTCATATCGTTCATAGTGTAACCGATCATATATGGAACGTCTGCAAGGGTTCCGTCAATGGCTGCGGCGTCAAAGCTCTCCAGGGATACATAACCGTCGACGATAGGACGTGCGGTAACGCTTCCGGCATTGCCTGTGGCGTTGCTGTAAAGGGTTCCGGCAGCGTAGATGACCTCGGTGTCAGCTGCGCGCATCTTCTCTATGGTGTCATATCCGGCCCAGTCGTAAACCACCTTGGTGTTGAATGCGGCCAGCTGGAGTGCGTTGAGGCCTGCAGGAGCTGCGGGAGCCTTGTATGCAGCGAGCTTGGGAGCTGGTGCGGGGCGGCTAGCAGGAGCTGCTGCAGGACGTGCGGCAGGAGCGGCACCACCTGTACGCGGGACGGTAAGTCCACCTGCGCTCATAATTACAGCCTTGTGGAAGAGTCCGCGGGCGAGAGGGGATTCGCAAAGGGTCTTTACAGCACCGCCGCCTGCGCTCTGGCCAAAGATCATAACGTTGTCAGGATCTCCACCAAACTGGGTTATGTTGTTCTTAACCCACTTGAGAGCGGCAATCATATCCATAATACCGTAGTTTCCGGCCGCGCCGTTGGGGCCCTCTTTGCAGAGGTCAGGATGTGCAAGGAATCCAAAAACTCCAAGACGGTAGTTGATGGAAACCAGGACTACATCCTTTCCGGCCCACTCCTGTGCGTCGAACTCAGGCTCGGTTCCGAATCCCTCGCGGTATCCGCCACCGTGAATCCACAGTGCCACAGGGAGTTTGGCTCCGGTCTGTCCGGGCTGTTTTGTCCAAACGTTCAGATAGAGGCAGTCCTCGCTGAACGGGGCCTCGTCTCCGTAACCCCACTCAGTGTAGTAGCCACCTTTGTACTGGATGTGCTGGTAGCTGGGGTTACCGAATCTCTTTGCCAGATAAACGCCCTTCCAGGGCTCTACAGGCTGCGGAGCTTTCCAGCGGTTCTCCCTGATTGGAGCTGCTGCGTAAGGGATTCCACGGAATACGAACACGTCTTTAACATTGTCTACTGACACGCCCTGAACCTGGCCACCCTCAATTGTGAGGACCGGGCTGAGCTGTTGTTCCTGAGCGGACTTCTGGCAGCCTACCAGAAGGGTCAGCAAACCGGCTAAAACAAAAAGCTTTTTCATATAGGAAATGTTATGTATGTAGTTAGATGTGACGTATTTTGTGTAAAGGTAATAATAATCCAACAATTAAAAAGGCGACCGGAGTCCGATCGCCTTCTTATTGTAAAGATATGAGATTCTAGTATCCGAGCTCTGTTACAGGCTGTCCGAATTCTGAAGCCTCTTTGTCCTGAGCATCCAGTTTGAATACCATAAAGTTAGGATTCTCCTTGGTGCAAGGAGCCCACTCGCCGCCGTTAGGGCCGTTAGGATCGCTGTATTTTGCGAAGTTGGTCCACGCGGTGAGCATCTTCTCGGAAAGATTCCAGTCACCCTGTGTCCAAGGCCTCCAGCAGTGCTGCAGGGACTTGAATACGAACCAGAGGTCTGAAGAGTGGAATGCACCCTTGAGCCTTACGGTAACCTCAGGATGTGATCCATCGTCCGGGAGAGGACGTGCGAACTCGTAAGCCCAGGCCTTTGCGCCCTTCTCCTGGCGGTTCTGGCAGAATGCTGCGATTCCGGCAGAAAGGTTGCCCATATCGTTCATTGTGTAACCGATCATATAAGGAACGTCTGCGAGTGATCCGTCGATGGCTGCCTCGTCAAAGCTCTTGAGTGAAACATAACCGTCAACGATAGGAGCTCCGTTAACGCTGCCAAAGTTGCCTGTGGCGTTGTTGTAGATAGCGCCTGCTGCGTAGATGACCTCTGTGTCAGCTGCACGCATCTTCTCGATGGTGTCATATCCTGCCCAGTCGTAAACCACCTTGGTGTTGAATGCTGCCCTCTGGAGAGCGTTGAGTCCTTCAGGAGCAACGGGAGCCTTGTAAGCTGCGAGCTTCGGAGCAGCCTGAGGGGCTGCGCCCATTCCAGGGAATCCTCCGCGAGGAGCAGCTCCTCTTGGTGCGCCACCCTGTGTAGGAACGGTAAGTCCGCCTGCACTCATAATGACTGCCTTGTGGAAGAGACCGCGGGCGAGAGGGGACTCGCAAAGGGTCCTTACTGCGCCGCCACCTGCGCTCTGGCCAAAGATCATTACGTTGTCAGGATCTCCACCAAACTGTTCGATGTTGTTCTTGATCCACTTGAGTGCGGCGATCATATCCATAATACCATAGTTTCCGGCTGCACCGTTGGGGCCTTCTTTGCAAAGGTCAGGATGTGCAAGGAATCCGAAAACGCCAAGACGGTAGTTGATGGAAACAAGGATAACGTCCTTGCCTGCCCACTCCTGTGCGTCGAACTCAGGCTCGGTTCCGAATCCCTCGCGGTATCCGCCACCGTGAATCCACATTGCAACAGGGAGTTTTGCATTGGTCTGTCCGGGCTTCTTTGTCCAAACGTTCAGATAGAGGCAGTCCTCGCTGAAAGGAGCCTCGTCTCCGTAACCCCACTCTGTGTAGTAGCCACCCTTGTACTGGATGTGCTGGTAGCTGGGGTTACCGAACCTCTTTGCCAGGTAAACGCCTTTCCAAGGAACTACCGGCTGTGGAGCCTTCCAGCGGTTCTCCCTGATTGGAGGTGCTGCATAAGGGATTCCACGGAATACGAACACGTCTTTAACATTGTCTACTGACACGCCCTGAACCTGGCCACCCTCAATTGTGAGGACCGGGCTGAGCTGTTCCTGAGCGGACTTCTGGCAGCCTACCAGAAGAGTCAGTAAACCGGCTAGGATTAAAAGTTTCTTCATAATTCTATATGATTAACGAAAGATTGGCTAAAATTCTCTCAAAGTTATAAAAAAATACAAATAATTGTTCAATTTTTTTAATGAGGTAATTTGCCGTTGCTGTAAAGCCAGTCGTTAACATTCTCGTCAAGGAATCCGGGGGTCTGCTCCAGGACGCCGTTTGACAGGGATACTTCAGTAGAAGGAATCCTCATAAAGCCGTGAGAAGCCTTGTAGCGGGCTGCTATGCCGGGGCCGTCCCAGTTCCTGTAACCGCCCTGTACCACAGTTCCACGGTAGGTGTTGTATTCGCCAAGCTGGTTCTTCTCTATGATGTCTCCTGCGGTCTCCGGATACCAGCGCCTGAGGTCGTTGAAACGGATGCCCTCGAAGCAGAATTCGTAGCGGCGCTCTTTCTGCAGGCGCTCGAATGTGTATGAAGGGTACGGCTCAAGGCCGGCGCGGGCGCGGATCTGGTTGATTCCGGTAACGGTTTCCTCAAGCTCGTCAAGCATCAGGAGCACGTCTGCGAAGCGGATGTAGATGACGTCGTTGCGCATTCCGCTGGAGTTGGAGTTGGTGTCAAAGTTGGGATAGCAGCGGAAGAAGGTACGGTAGATGTTTCCATCCATCTTGCCGCCTTCCAGGGCGGATACGTTTATGTACTTCTTGTTGTACAGGAAAGTCTTCTCGACCTCTTTGGTAGGAGCGCCTTCGTAGTAGTCCATCTCAGCTTTCTCACCTTCAGGCCACCAGGTTCCGGCGGTTCCGTCAGAGTATACCTGAGCGGCGTTTCCTGTTGCCAGGATGGTACCAAAGAAACGCTTGTCAGCAAGGCCGTAGTCAGGATCCTCGGCCCAGTCCCTTGCGAATTTTGGATTCACTGAGTTCTCGTTATAAGCGCCTCCATAAGGGAACATTGACTTGGAAACGTTGTTGGAAAGGTCCCTGAGACCCTGGCGGAGGCCAAGGCAGTTTCCGTTTCCGTTAAGGTTCTCCACAAGGCTGAAGTGTGCTCCCCAGATGGTCTCCTTGCAGTGGTTGCCCACCCAGTGGAGGCCTTCCTTGCCTGCATAGGTTCCAAGTTCGTCCTGTGTTCCGAATGCGTATCCGGTGGTGTAGTCGTTGGTGTAGCACCAGATCTCACGCTGGTCTGAAACAAGGCCGAATCCGGAGTTGTCGCGGACATCCCTCAGGTAGTTGATTACATCGGCCTTTGTAACGCCTGCCATATCGGCCTTGCCGTAGAATCCGGTGTAGAACATCCAGATCCTTCCCATAAGGGCCTCGGCGGCGTATTTTGTAGCGCGTCCAACCATTCCTGCGGCCTGGGTGTAGCCGAATTCAGAAGGCATAAGGCTGATAGCCTGCTTGAGGTCGCTTGCGATGGAAGCATAGATCTCCTCTACGCTTGCCTTTTCCTTGTTCACCGGTTCCGGGCTGTCAAGAAGCGGGAAGGTGCCAAAGTTCTGTGCCAGTTCCCAGTCATACCAGGCGCGCAGGAAGTACAGCTGTCCAAGTATGTAGTTCTTTTCCCTGGCGTTGCTGAACAGGGATTCGTCCAGTTCGGGGATGGTCTGGAGGCCGAAGTTGGCCCTGAAGATGCCCTCGTAGTATGTCTTCCAGGCATCGGTGATGCTCTCCTGCCTCTGGATCAGGAACCTGTCATAGGCCTGCGCCCATACGGAAGAGGTGGAACCAGCGCCAAAGCAGTCGTCGCTGGCGGCGTTGGCAATGAAGATGGAGCTCTGCCAGGCATAGCTCTCCTGGTACATCCTTGGAAGACGGTTATATACGCCGGTCAGGATCTGGTCCGCATCGGCGGCCGTCTGCGGGAAGTTGCCCGTGTCTTTCTTGTCGTAGTTGGTAGAATCGAGGATAGAATCCATATCGCAACCGGTAGCGACAAGCGCCAGTGCAAATACTATATATGTAAATATCTTTTTCATATTCAATTCCTCCTTTAATTAAAACCTGATACTGATACCTGCCTGGAATACCTTGGGGCTGGGATAGAAACCGCGGTCGATACCGGAAGTCCAGCTGTAGCCAGCGCCGTAACCAACCTCCGGGTCCATACCGTCGTACTTGGTGAAGGTAATCAGGTTCTGTCCGGTGAAGAATATCCTGAGCTGCTCGCAAGGGAGTTTCTTGATTGCGGACTTGAGGTCGTAGCCGATGGTGATGTTGCGGACCTTGAGATAGTCTGAGTCAAATACCCAGATGTCTCCCTGGTAGCCCTTGCAATAGAAGTTGTTGTGCTTTCCTGAGGAGAAGCGAGGGAAGGAATTGGTGGAGCCTTCGCCCGTCCAGAGCCTCTTGACAAAGTTGTTGGCGTAGTTGTCGGTGTTCTTCCAACCGAACTCGTGGTATGTCAGGTAGTTCTGCTGGCCAAAGTCTCCGGATCCGTTGATGGATACGTCAAGACCCTTCCAGTTGAATCCGATGTTGAATCCCACGGTGTAGTCCGGATGAGGGTTACCGATTTCGGTGACGTCGTTGTTGTCGTATACGCCGTCCACAACCTGCTCTTTCCAGATAACGTCACCCGGCTGGGTGTTCTCATATCCGTTCATAAAGGTGTAGCCGTTGTCACGGTATTTGTCAATCTGGGCCTGGTTCTGGAAGATGCCCTCGCTGGCTATACCGGTGAAGTAACCGATAGGCTTGCCAGGGCGTGCCTCGAATGCGTTGTAAACGTTAACGTTGTTGGAGATTACGTTGTATCCTCCGTGGATGATTCCGTCAGCGTTGTTGATGTAGAGAACCTTGTTGCGGTTATGTGAAAGGCTCACGGATGCGTTGTACCTGAAGTCGCCTACGCGGTCGTTCCAGCCAAGGGCGATCTCGAATCCCTCGTTGCGCACGGCTCCGCCGTTGATGGTAGGTGCGCCGGTTCCGTAGGACTTGAGCGCGGGAGCGTCAACAAGCCAGTCCTTGGTGTCCTTCCTGTACAGGTCGAAGGTGAAGTTCATTCGGTAGTCGAACAGGTTTGCGTCAAATCCTATGTCAGTCTGCTCGGTGGCCTCCCAGGTGAGTTCCGTGTTGGGGATGATGTCCGGATATGCTCCGGTGGAGGTGGTGGACTGGTCGTATGTGAAGTCGTATCCTGTGACGAAGGCTACGGTTCCAAGGTACTGGAACGCCCTGATGAGGGAGTTTCCGTTTCTACCCCAGCTTGCGCGGAGCTTGAGGAAGTCAAGCCATCCCTTGGAGAAGTCCATAAAGTCCATATTGGAGATCACCCATCCTGCGGAGAATGAAGGGAAGTAGCCGTACCTGTGTCCGCGTGCAAAGTTGGAAGAACCGTCGGCACGGAGGATGGCGGTTGCCATATATGTCTCCTTGTAGTTCCAGTTCAGACGTCCGAACAGTGAGAACAGGTTGTTGTAAGGGAGCTGGTTTCCACCCCTAACGGTAACCATTGTGGAGTTGATGTCACTGTCGCAGTTGTCTATTGTCGCTGACTCCCAGGTGCCGAACAGGGTCTGCTGGCGGGTGGTGGACTGGTTGGTGCCCCAGTTGGTTCCTTCTATTGACTGTCCAATGAGGGCGTCAAAGTGGTGCTGGCCAAAGTTGTGGTTGTACTGGAGGGTGTTCTCCCAGGTCCAGTTCTGGCTCAGGCTCAATGCCTGGTTGACATCGTCATACTCGTTGAAGTTGTTTCCTGAGAGCTGATATGTAGGGGTGTACTGCCTGCTGGCTCCGGTGTTTACGCGGTAGCCAAGCTGTGTCTTGAAGGTCCAGTCCTTTGTGGGCGCTATTGTCAGGAATGCGTTTGCCTGAACGCTGTAGTTGCTGCCCTGATACTGAGTATGTGTGTTGGCCTCCAGAGGGTTGGAGATGTTCTCCTCCTGGTACCATCCGTCTCGGATCTGGTCTTCATATGTGTAGAGGGTGCCGTCCGTGTCGTATGCGGGGAGGAGAGGGTCGTACTGCATCAGGCTGCGGAGCTCGGAGCTGTAGTTGTGGTTGAAGTACTGGCTTATCACCAGGTTTTCGCCAAAGGTGATTATGTCGCGGCCGGAGCTGCTCTTCCACAGTGAGACGTCGCTGTTGATGCGGAAAGTGTTCCTCTTGTAGAAATACTTGCCCTTAGGATATCCGAATGAGGACTCGGAATAAGAGTTTGAGTATCCCATTGAGAAACGGATCAGGTCAGAACCGCCGGTGATACCTACGGATGTGCCGTACATAGGGGCGTTCTGGTTGATCATTTCCTTTACCCAGTTGGTTCCGTCCCAGGTTCCGTTCTGTATCTGGGCCCACTGGACGGGCATTACGTTGGGGTAGTCATAGTAGTGCTCTCCGGGCTGGATGGCGCCTTCGTCAAGCATTGCGCGGTCAACAAGGTCTATGTACTCCTTTGCTCCAACGGTGGAAACGCCGTTCATATTGGGGCGCTGGATGCCATAGTAGGAATCGAAGGTGACGGTCACCTTGTCCTTCTTGCCCTGGCGGGTGGTGACAAAGATGACTCCCGCGGCGGCACGGGCTCCGTAGATGGCGGCCGAAGCGGCATCCTTAAGGATGCTGATGGACTCGATATCGGAGGAGTTGAGGTGCTCTATGGAACCGCCGGCTATACCGTCGATTACGTAAAGAGGGGAGGAGTCACCAGTGGTGTTAAGGCCTCGGATTGTGATCTTGGGGGTGCCCCAGGACATACCGCTGGTACGTGTGATGTTCACGCCCGGCGTGGTGCTGTACAGGGAGGACAGGACGTTGGTGGTAGCCTGTTTCTGGATATCGTCGCTGTTTACGGTAACCACGGATCCCGTTACGAGACCTTTCTTTTGCGTACCGTATCCAACTACGACGGCCTCTTCAAGGGCCTCGTTGTCTTCTGCAAGCGTTATTGTCATAGGATTGCTGTTTGTAACCACTACGGATTGCGTGGCATATCCTATTGAAGAGAATTCCAGGGTGGCTCCTGAAGCCACAGGAATGGAGAAGTTACCGTCCAAATCTGTGACGGTACCGGAAGTGGTGCCCGTGACCAGGACTCCAACGCCAATCAAGGGCTCTCCGTTTGCGTCTATGACCTTTCCGTTAGCGGTAACGGTCTGGGCGAAAGCGTGAGATCCGAATGCCGTGACGGCAAACAAAACAGTCAAAAGAGCCCTTTTGAGGCTCGCTTTCGAAAATTTCATAGGTTTAATTAAAAAATGGTTGGTTATAAAAAATGTATTAATCAGTTATAAGTGGGTAATAGTTTGATATTCAAATATACGATAAAATGGCTTACGTTAATCCGTGTTTTTTCATTTTTTTAAAAGCCTCAGCAATGGGGTCAGGTAATAATTATCAAGAAAAATTTGGCAAATGAAAGATTATTCCTATATTTGTGACGAAGTTTTTCATAGTTTAAGTTTAGGTTAAGTAGCGAGGCAGCCGCAGAGATGCGGCTACCTCGTGAAATTTTAGAGTAAACCCTAACTTAAAACTATATGAAAAACTTTTTTTTATTCGCGGCCGCGGCCGCCCTTCTCTGTTCGTGCGATTACTTTTTCCCCGTGGATAACGGAGTGCTTTCAATCTCTTTCCAAAAGGAGATTTATCTGACTACCAAAGCGTCAAGAGACCTTCCGGATACCAATAGTTTCATCCTTTCTGTTGTTTCAGAAAAGGGGAGGGTGGTGTACGAAGGCCCGTATGGCTCCGCGCCGCAACCCATCAGCGCAGCACCCGGAACATACACAGTAAAGGCGCTTTCCGGGCGGCCGGGCTCACCGGCATTCGACGCACCCTTATATGGGGATGAACAGCTTGTCCTGGTTGAAATGGGTGGCTTGTCTAATGTAAACTTATTCTGTACACAATTGAATTGCGGTGTAAAACTAAACTATGACAATTCTTTCAGGCAAATGTACCCCGGGGCGGGAATCCTGTTCACTGCGCAAGAGGGAACCCTGACGTATTCCGCGGCGGAAACGCGCACCGCTTACTTCCAGCCCGGAATCGTGACTCTCCAACTGAAGCAGGGAGACGCACTGTCGCCCCTTATGTCAAGAAGCCTTCAGGCAAGGGAGAATCTTGTGCTCAACCTTTCAGCGCCTCTGGGAGGCGGGCTGAACATCCAGGTGGATACAACCTGCACCTGGATCAACGAAGATTACGTCATAGGAGGTGACGGGCAGGATCCCGGAACAGATGTGGCAAGTGCAATGGGGGTGTGGGATGCGCGGCAGAACGTGGGTGCAAAGGAAGTATGGGTCTACGGGTACATTGCCGGGGGAGACCTCACTTCTTCCAAAGCATCCTATCAAGGCCCTTTCACCTCCAAGACAAATCTGCTCCTGAGCCCCAAATATCCCGTCACAAGCAGGGAAGGATGCGTGTCCGTACAGCTCCAGCAGGGTGACACCAGGGATGCCCTCAACCTTGTGGATAATCCGCAACTCCTTGGGCGTCAGGTGTTTCTGAAAGGAAATATTGTGGCGTCTTACTATGGTCTTCCCGGTATCCAGGCCATTACGGAGTATGTTTTAGGAAGCAGATAATAATTATATTTTTTCTCCCTTGAAATATGAATATTTTTAGATATCTTTGTCAAGATTAACCAATAAGTTAATAACATGTATTCATTAGGTATTGATATAGGTTCTTCATCCATCAAAGTTTCTTTATTGGATATTGACAAAGGCGTATGCCTTGCTTCTTCTACTAACCCAACGGCAGAAATGAAAATATCTTCACCGGTTAAAGGCTGGGCCGAGCAGGACCCAATGCTCTGGTGGAAGTATATCTGCGACGGCGTCCAGGACATTGGACTGCAGTATGACCTCAAGCAGGTTGCCTGCATAGGTATCACCTACCAGATGCACGGCCTTGTTGCAGTTGACAAGGACATCCATCCAGTACGAGACGCCATCATCTGGTGCGACTCCCGCGCCGTGGGCATTGGAGAAGAGGCCCTCAAGGCAATAGGACACGACAAATGCGTAGCACATCTGCTCAACTCTCCGGGCAACTTCACCGCTTCCAAGCTCGCTTGGGTAAAGCGCAACGAGCCTGAGACCTACGAGAAGATCTACCGCTTTATGCTTCCTGGAGACTATATCAACTATCTCCTCACAGGCGAAATCACCACCACGGAGACTGGACTTTCAGAGCAGATCCTCTGGGACTTCAAGAAGAACGCAAGGGCGGACTTCGTTGCAGACTATTACGGAATAGATACTGCCATGATCCCTGACATAGCCCCTTCAATTGGCATTTCAGGCAAGACAACCGCAAAGATAGAGGGACTCCTTGGAATCCCTCAGGGAACACCGGTTTCTTACCGTGCCGGAGACCAGCCAAACAACGCATTCTCACTTGATGTCCTCAATCCGGGCGAGGTTGCCGCAACAGGCGGTACCAGCGGAGTCGTATACGCAGTAACAGACAAGCGTCTCCCTGACCCTCAGTTCCGCGTCAACAGCTTCCTGCACGTGAACCACACTGCAGAGCAGAACCGTTACGGAGTGCTCCTCTGCATCAACGGAACAGGAATCCTCAATTCCTGGGTAAGGCGCAACATTGCCCCGGATATGACATACAGCCAGATGAACATCATCGCTGACAGCATCCCCGTAGGATCTGACGGCCTGCTTATGCTCCCGTTCGGAAATGGTGCTGAAAGAGTCCTTGGAAACCGCCAGGTTGGTGCCGGAATTGCCGGAATAGACCTGGTACGCCACTCTTCCGCACACATTATCAGGGCTGCCCAGGAGGGAATCGCATTCTCCTTCCGCTACGGCCTTGACGTTATCAAGGAACTGGGTATGGCAACAAAGGTTATCCACGCAGGAAAGGCTAACCTGTTCCTGAGCCCTATCTTCCGCCGCACCCTCGCAACCCTTTGCGACTCCACCATCGAGATCCTCAGCACTGACGGCGCCCTTGGCGCAGCCCGCGGCGCAGCTCTCGGATGCGGCTTCTACAAGAACTCCAAGGAGGCTTTCGCAAACCTCCAGAAAGAAGGCGAGGTCAACCCTGTGGCAGAGTGGAAGCAGCCTCTTGAGGAAGCCTACGGCAACTGGAAAGAATATCTTAACAAATCACTTCAATAATAATTAATTACATTTATGGCTAACAAAGAATATTTCCCTATGGTAGGGAAGATCCCTTTCGAAGGCAAGGCTTCTAAGAACCCTATGGCCTTCCATTACTATGATCCTGAGAAGGAAGTATGTGGAAAGAAGATGAAGGACTGGCTCAAGTTCGCTATGGCTTGGTGGCACACATTGTGCGCTGAGGGCAGCGATCAGTTCGGCCCTGGAACAAAGAGCTTCCCTTGGAACGGAGATCCGGATCCAGTACAGGCAGCAAAGAACAAGGTTGACGCTGGCTTCGAGCTTATGCAGAAACTTGGAATCGGTTACTACTGCTTCCACGATGTAGACCTCGTAGCAGAGGCTGATACAATCGAGGAGTACGAGAAGAACCTCAAGGAGGTTGTCGCTTACCTCAAGAAGAAACAGGCAGAGACCGGTATCAAGCTCCTTTGGGGAACAGCTAACGTATTTGGACATAAGCGTTATATGAACGGCGCTTCCACCAACCCTGACTTTGACGTTGCAGCCCGCGCAATGGTTCAGATCAAGAACGCTATTGACGCAACAATTGAGCTGGGTGGCGAGTGCTACGTATTCTGGGGCGGCCGCGAGGGCTATATGAGCCTCCTGAACACCGATATGAAGCGTGAGAAAGAGCATATGGCAACAATGCTCAAGATGGCTCGCGACTATGCACGTGCTAAGGGATTCAAGGGCACATTCCTCATCGAGCCTAAGCCAATGGAGCCTACAAAGCACCAGTACGATGTTGACACCGAGACCGTTATCGGATTCCTCCGCGCCAACGGACTTGACAAGGACTTCAAGGTTAACATCGAGGTTAACCACGCCACACTGGCAGGCCACACCTTCGAGCACGAGCTCCAGGCTGCTTCTGACGCAGGCCTCCTTGGAAGCATTGATGCAAACCGCGGTGACTACCAGAACGGATGGGATACAGACCAGTTCCCTATCGACCTGTACGAGCTCGTTCAGGCTATGATGGTTATCATCCGCAACGGCGGCCTTGTTGGAGGAAGCAACTTTGACGCAAAGACCCGTCGTAACTCTACAGACCTTGAGGACATTGTTCTCGCACACGTATCCGGTATGGACGTAATGGCACGCGCCCTTGAGATTGCTGCCGACGTTCTCGCAAACTCTCCTATCGAGAAGATGCGCAAGGAGCGTTACGCTTCCTACGACTCTGGCGTTGGCAAGGACTTTGAGGATGGCAAGCTCACCCTTGAGGATGCAGTTGCATACGCAAAGAAAGCCGGCGAGCCCAAGCAGACCTCAGGCAAGCAGGAGCTTTACGAGGCAATCATCAACCTGTACATCTAAGCCCCAGGTTTACATACAAAAAGATTTAAAGCCCGCTTCACAGCGGGCTTTAATGGTTAGTTAGTAGTGTATTACCTTAAAGAAGGCTAATTATGTTGGTTAGAATTATCAGCTATGACTTAATCGTTTTAAGTCTACTGCAAAGATACACCTATTTCCGAATTCTGCAACATAAAAATCAAAAAAAACAATAAAAATTGCATTTTGATTTTAAAATTTTTTAGAAAGCAGGTGAGGTCTCAGCTCCTTGGTCCTCTCAAGGGCCTGCTCGTCCTGCCAGGCCTGGATGAGTTTGGGATTGCCGCTAAGCAGTACGTCCGGCACTTTCCATCCGTTGAATTCCGCGGGGCGGGTGTAGACGGGAGGGGAGAGCAGGTCGTCCTGGAAGGAATCGCTGAGGGCGGAGGTCTCGTCCGTCAGGGCGCCGGGAATCAGGCGGACAATTGAGTCCGCAACCACGGCGGCCGGGATTTCCCCTCCGCTCAGGACATAGTCACCTATTGAAATCTCGCGCGTGATGAGATGCTCGCGGATGCGGTGGTCTATTCCCTTGTAATGGCCGCAAAGGATGATTATGTTTTCCTTGAGTGAGAGTTCGTTGGCAATTCCCTGGCTCAGGAGCTCGCCGTCAGGGGACATATAGATAATCTCGTCATAATGGCGCTGATCAGTAAGTTCGTTTATCATCTTGAACACCGGTTCCACCATCATCACCATTCCCGCGTCGCCTCCGTAGCAGTAGTCGTCTACGGACTTGTGGGGGCCCAGGCCGTACTTGCGGATATTGTGTACGTGTATCTCCACAAGGCCTTTTTTAATGGCCCTTCCCACAATGGAATGGCTCAGCGGACTCTCCAGAAGTTCAGGCACTACGGTAAGTATATCTATTCTCATTTTGACATAATTCCTTTTGCGTAGCAAAAATAGCAAATACTTCAAAAATTATGGTATATTTGTAAGCTAATACTTAATTAACATCTATTATGAGTGAGAATATTATTCCTGATGTTGTAAACCAGGCATCAGATGTACTTGAAACCGTAGAAGCGGCAGTAGAACAGACAGTTGAAACGGCAACCGGCACGGCGGAGAAGACCTTCGAGGAGCTTATGGCATCCTTCAAGGAAATTTTCAGCGACGAGCAGAAAATGAAGAGGCAGAAGGAGCTGGAGGCCATCAGGACCGCATTCTACAAGAAATTGAACAAGGAAAAGACAGAAGAGAACCCTCTGACGGAAATAGAGGAGTCCTTCAAATCATTATACGAACAGTTCAAGGCTGAGCGCGCAGAATACAACAAGACCCTGGACAAGGAAAGGGGAGAGAACCTTGAAAAGAAAAAGGCCGTCCTTGAGGACCTCAAGGCCCTTGTGGAGACCCAGGAAGACATCAACGCAACCTTCCCCGCATTCCGCGACATCCAGGCCCGCTGGAAACAGATCGGCCCCGTTCCCGCCGCCAATTTCCGCGACATCAACGACTCCTACCAGTACTACGTAGTCAAGTTCTACGATATGGTAAAGATCAACCACGAGCTCCGCGACCTTGACTTCAAGAAGAACCTTGAGGTAAAGGAGAAGTTCTGCGAGGCTGCGGAGAAGCTCGCAGAGAACCCCAACGTAGTTGAGGCGTTCCGCGAGCTCCAGAAGCTGCACGAGCAGTGGAAGGAGTACGGTCCGGTTGACAAGGAGCACCGCGAGTCCATCTGGGAGCGCTTCAAGGCCGCTACCGCTGTCATCAACAAGAAGTACCAGGCCCATTTCGAGGACCTCAAGGGCGAGCAGGCAGAGAACCTTGCCGCCAAGACCAAGCTCTGCGAGAGGGTTGAGGAGATCGCCGCCAAGGCCGAGGCCGGAGAAGTGGCTTCAAACGAGTGGAACGTACTGGCAAGCCAGATCGAGGGCATCCAGAAAGAGTGGAAGGCCATCGGCTTCGCATCAAAGAAAGACAACCAGAAGATCTATGACCGTTTCCGTGCCGCCTGCGACCGCTTCTATCTCAAGAAGCGTGACTTCTACGTAGTTTACAAGGGCAGTATGGTGGAGAACCTTGCTAAGAAAGTCAAGATAGTAGAGCAGGCTGAGGCCCTCAAGACCAGCACCGAGTGGAAGAAGGCAACGGACCAGTTCATCCAGCTGCAGAAGCAGTGGAAGGAGATAGGCCCGGTAGCCCACAAGAAGGGAGACCAGCTCTGGAAGCGTTTCCGCGCCGCCTGCGACGAATTCTTCGCAGAGAGGGACAAGAACGCCAAGCCGGAGAACGACTACCACTTCAACCTCAAGGCAAAGAAGAAGATCATAGAGGAGATCAACGCATACGTTCCATCCGATGATGCCGCCGCCAACGAAGAGGCTGCAAAGGAGTTCATCCAGAAGTGGCAGGCTATAGGCTTCGTTCCTTTCAAGGAGAAAGAGAAGATTGCAGCCGCATACAGGGAGGCGTTCCAGGCCAAGTTCCCCGGCCTGAACACAAGGGGAGGCCAAAGAGGCTCAGGAAGGAACTTCCAGAAGGCTCCACGCTCTGAGAAGGACATCCTTATCCAGCAGTACAACGCCCTCCAGCAGGATATCGACACCTACGAGAACAACATAGGCTTCTTTGCAATGTCCAAGAACTCCGAGCCGCTCATCAAGCAGATGAGGGACAAGATAGAGGTTGCCAAGGGAGAACTCAAGGCCCTCCAGGACAAGATCCGCCAGATGGAAGAGGCAGAGGCTGCAAACGAACAGGAGTAAAGGCGTATGGATAAAAACTCTATAGTAGGACTTATCCTCATTGCCATGGTCCTTTTCGGATTCACCTATGTCCAGAAAAGGAGGTATGAAAACCTGATGGCCCAGTCCGTCCAGGAAACTGAAGCCGCCCAGCCCGTCCCGGGATCATCCCAGGACCCTGCCGCCGCTTCCTTTACCGGGGACAGCCAGACAGAGCAGCCCCAGGTGATCACCTACAAGGATTCCCTGCTCACATTGGCAGCATCCGGCAATGAGTTGTTCTATACCCTTGAGAACGAGTCGCTCAAGCTCACCTTCACTACAAAGGGAGCCCAGCCGTACTCCGCACAGGTCAAGGGCTACACGAACTATGACAAGACTGACCTTTTCCTGTTCAAGGAAGGGGGTAACAAATATGACGTCCACGTATACACAGGGGAGTACATAAAGACTTCTGACTTCAACTTCACTCTGGTGGAGAGTTCTGACACCAGGCTGGTGTTCAGGCTTCCCTTTGGCAACGGCGGATACATAGAGCAGAAGTACGAGCTTCCTGCGGATTCATATATGGTAAACAACACCCTCTCCTTTGTAGGACTGGGTTCAGTGATCCCCGGCAACGTATCCAACATTGACATAGACTTTGCCACAGTGGTTCCAAGGATGGAGAAGGGCTTCAAGAACGAATCCCAGTACTCCAAGCTGGACTACTACTTCTCCGGAGAGAAGAAGCCCTCAGAACTTGGCCGCGGACGCAACGGCAGCAAGAGGATAGACTCCAAGCTTTCCTGGTTCGCATTCCAGCAGCAGTTCTTCAGCTATATAATCCGCGCTAAGGACGAATTCGCCCTTGGAGACCTCTCCGTGGAATTCTTCTCCCAGGACGACCCTTCACGCAACCTTATGACCTGCAAGGCCGAGATGCGTATGGAACTCCAGAAGGAGAACCCGGACAACATCCAGATGGGATTTGATATGTACCTGGGTCCCAACCATTACCAGACCCTCCAGTCCTATGACCAGAAATATGAGAAGATCATCCCTCTGGGAGGATGGCTGGTAGGCTGGTTCACAAGGTTCGTGATCATCCCTATGTTCAACTTCTTCCACCGCTTCATTGGCAGCTACGGCCTCATCATCCTCCTGATGACCCTGGTTATCAAGCTGGTGGTGCTTCCGTTCACTTACAAGTCATTCGCATCGTCCGCCAAGATGGCCGCCCTGAGGCCGTTTATGGACAAGATAAACGCCAAGTATCCAAAGCAGGAAGACGCAATGAAGAAACAGCAGGCCACTATGGACCTGTATAAACGGGCGGGAGTGAGTCCAATGGGAGGATGCCTCCCAACGCTCCTTACATTCCCTATCCTCTGGGCAATGTTCCGTTTCTTCCCGGCTTCAATCGAGCTGCGCCAGCAGCCGTTCCTGTGGGCAAAGGACCTTTCTGCATACGATTCCATCATTGACTTCGGCCGCAGGATTCCTCTGCTTGGAGACCACCTGTCCCTGTTCGCCCTGCTTATGGCAATAGTGATGTGGGTTTACTCAAAGTACACTTTGTCCAGCCAGCCCAATTCTGACGACCCCAGCGCCGCCAGTATGCGCTTTATGAGCCTCTGGATGATGCCTATAATGATGTTCTTCATCTGTAACAACCTTTCATCCGCCCTCAGCTATTACTATCTGCTTTCACAGCTCATAGCAATGCTTGAGATCTGGATCATCCGCAAGTTCATCGTGAAGCCGGAGGAAGTGGTTGCAAAGGTAAAGGCATCGGAAGGAAAGCCGGTTCCAAAGTCCAAGTTCCAGCAGAGACTGGAGGAGGCCCAGAGAATGCAGCAGCAGCAAATGCGCGCACAACAGAACAACAAGAAGAAATAATTGATAGAGAGTAATTTAAATAAACTATGGAAGGAACTGCCGCCGGATGTAAAATTGGTGGCAGTTTCCAAATATTACCCGGCCGAAGCCATCGAGAGGGCTTACAAGGCCGGCCAGAGAGTCTTTGCGGAGAGCCGTCCGCAGGACTTCGCCGCAAAGGTGGAGATCCTTCCCAAAGACATAGAATGGCACTTCATAGGCCATTTGCAGACCAATAAGCTTAAACTGGTCCTCCCTTATGCGTCGCTTGTACAGAGCGTTGACACCCGCCACCTCCTGGACGAGATCGAGAAATGGGGCAAGGCCAATGACCACATCACGGACATCCTCCTTGAAATTCACATTGGCGCCGAGCAGACAAAGCAGGGCTTTGCGGAAGAGGAGGCTCTTGAAATCCTCTTCAATGCCGACAAGTTTCCCCACGTGCGCTTCCGCGGCCTTATGGCAATGGCCACGAACACAGACGATGAAAGCGTCATAGACGCGGACTTCGCCCGCATAGACACCTTTATGGCCTATGTCAAGGACCTGTTCCCGGAACTGGAAGCCTTTGACCAGCTTTCCATTGGAATGTCCGGAGACTACAAGATTGCCCTGCGCCACGGAGCAACAATGGTGCGCATAGGCACCGCCATTTTCGCAGAATAATAACCACTAATTAAAACTAATACCATTATGAAAAGGCTTTATGTAATTCTCTTGGCCGCACTCCTGGCACTGCCCGCCTTTGCCCAGACTGCAAGGATCAAGATTGACACCGACCGCAAGATAGGGGAGATTGACAAGAATCTCTACAGCAACTTCACCGAGCACCTTGGCCGCTGCATCTATGGCGGACTCTATGACCCGGAATCTTCCCAGGCCGACGAGGCCGGACTCCGCAAGGACGTCCTGCAGGCCATCAGGGACCTTAACGTTTCCATCACCCGCTATCCGGGCGGAAACTTCGTTTCCAACTACCACTGGCTGGACGGCGTAGGCCCAAACCGCAAGCCCCGCCTGGAACTTGCCTGGCAGAGGATGGAGTCCAACGAGTTCGGTACCGACGAATTTATGGACTTCGCCCGCAAGGTGGGCACCGAGCCGTATTTCGCCATCAACCTGGGAACAGGAACCATAGAGGAGGCCCAGTGGTGGGTTGAGTACTGCAACATCAAGGAAGGCCCTTACTACGCCGAACTGCGCCGCAAATACGGCCACGAGGAGCCCTACAACATCAAGTACTGGGGCCTTGGCAACGAGATGGACGGTGACTGGCAGATGGGCCAGCTCTCTCCTATGGACTATGCCAAGAAAGCCCGCGAGGCCGCAAAGATTATGACCTACACTGATCCTTCAATCAAGCTCATCGCCTCCGGCTCTTCAAACTACACCCCGGGCGCCAACCCTGACGAGTGGAACCGCACCGTGCTTGACTACCTTGACGGATTCGTAGACTACATTGCCCTGCATATGTACGTGGGCAATGCCAACAACAACTACTACGACTTCCTGGCCACCCCTATGATAATGGACCAGCGCACACAGCTTGTAAAGGGTATGATCCGTGAATACAACAAGAGCGACCGCCCCATAAAGATAGCCTGGGACGAGTACAATGTATGGTATCGCGCGCGCGACGACGCAAGCTCCGTGGGAATCCACGCCCTTGAGGAGCACTACAACCTTGAGGACGCCCTTGTTATCGCGGGCTTCCTGAACTGCTTCGTGCGCAACGCTGACATCGTGAAAATGGCCAATATGGCCCAGCTGGTTAACGTAATCGCCCCCATCTTTGTTGAGGACGACAAGATGTACCTCCAGACCATTTACTATCCTCTGCAGCTCTTTGCCAACAATATGAAGGGCGAGTCCTTGGACGTATTCGTAGACTGCGAGAAGTATGACACCTCAGAGGACTTCTCCCTTGGCCGCAACGAGGTTAGCGCCTCCATCACCGACGTTCCTTACCTTGACGTTACCGCAGCCCTTGACGGAGACGAGCTCATCGTGTGCGTAGTCAACCGCAACAAGGACAAGGCTATTGCCACCGACATCATCTGCCAGCAGGCCAAGTTCAGCGGTCCCGTGGAGGTTTACGAGATCAACGGACCTGACATCAAGGCGGAGAACACCGTAAACAAGACCACGGTGACCACCCAGAAGAAGGCAGACCTCAAGAACCCCGGCAACGCCAACCTGAGGTACTCCTTCCCGGCCCACTCCATCACAATGCTCAAGGGTAAAGTTAAATAAAGATGAAATCAGTTTCATTAAGGAAATTTTGGCTGTCGGCAGCGGTGCTGCTGACAGCTTTCGCTTGCGCCCACGCATATAACGACGGCCTTCCGCGCAGCACTCCGGAGGCCGAAGGCGTAAACAGCGAGTACATTGCCAAGTTCTTCTCTGACCTGGACAAGAGCGGGCTGGAAGTGCACAGCATAATGATCATCCGCCACGGAAAGGTCATTGCCGAGCACTGGTGGGCGCCGTACGCACCGGAATACACGCACGCAATGTATTCCTGCACAAAGACTTTCACCGCAACCGCAATTGGCTTTGCAGTGCAGGAGGGCCTGCTCAAGGTGAGCGACAAGGTGATCTCCTTCTTCCCGGACCTCCTTCCGGACGTGATTTCGGAGGACCTGGCAAACCTTACAGTAGAGCACCTGCTGTCAATGAGCGTGGGCCACAAGTCCACCTCCTATGCGGGATCCGGCCTTCCGCAGGTTAAGTCATTCCTTGCCGCGGAGTTCCAGTATCATCCCGGAACCCATTTCGCATACAACATCTCCGCATCCCATATGCTGTCCAACATCATCACAAGGGTGACCGGCCTTTCCATCAAGGAATACCTTGAGCCAAGGCTCTTCGAGCCTCTGGGAATAAAGGACATAGTCTGGGAGATGGACGATGACGGCCACAATATGGGCAACGGCGGATCGCATCTGCGTACATCGGATATGGCCAAGTTTGGCATATTCCTGATGAACAAGGGCAAGTACAACGGCAAGCAGCTCCTGAACCCGGAGTGGATCGAGACCGGAACCAGGCCGCATATCTACCAGAAGGATCCAAACGGCCCTGAGAAGGACGCCAAGGACGACGGCGGCCAAGGATACGGCTACCAGTGCTGGATGGGCCGTAACGGCTCTTATAGGGCCATTGGCGCTATGAACCAGGTTATCCTGGTGTTCCCGGACAAGGACTTTGCAGTAATATCTACCGGAGCCGTAAGGGATGAGACCACATTCAACGACCTTTGCTATGCAATGCTTCCCGGAGTGGGGGACAAGAAACTCAAGGCTTCCAAGACCAATCTGGATCAAGCAATTGCCGGCTACGCCCTCAAGAAGCCTTTCGAGCCTGCGGCTCCTCAGGCCAAGTCCGAGACCCGCAAGTTCCGTATGTTCCAGAACCAATACGGCATTGAGAAGGTTGACTTCCGCTTTGACGCCCAGGGCAACTGCCAGGTTACTTTCGAAACCGCGGCCAGCAACACCAACCTTGATTTTGGCGTAACTGACTGGAAGATCCGCCAGACGGACCGCAAGATGGCCCTGACACGCTCTTCCTATCCCAATACCGCGGACGTAACTCCTTATTATTCAGCAGGAATATGCTCCTGGACCGCCAAGGACCAGCTGTCCGCTCAGTCCCTCTCATTCTTCAACGCAGGCGCAACGGAAAACTTCCGCTTCACCTTTGACGGGGATAAACTGAAGATGGAAATCCTGGGCTCCGGCCCCAACGCCTCTAACGTTGTCCTTGAAGGAGTGAACTGTAAATAGACTCTGCGATCGCTAGCGATGCGCCGCTGCCTCCAAGGGCCTGGCGGATGGCGGCGTAATCGTCCAGCATACGGTTGCGGCGTGCCTTCAAATCTAGGGCGCGGATTTCAGCGACGACATTGTCGGCAGTGAAGTCTTCTTGGATCAGTTCCTTGAAGGCTTCCTTGTTTAATATCAGGTTGCCCAGGGAGATGTAGGAGATGTGGTCCATCACCTTGAAGATATGCCTTGCCACGAATGCGGTGACTGCCGATGTGCTCCAGCAGACTACCTGGGGGGTGCCAATCAGGGCCGCCTCCAACGAAGCCGTGCCGGAATTGATGATGGCGGCCTGCGCGTATTTGAGGATGTCATACGTGCGCCCGAAGATCAGTTCAACGTTGCTGCGCCCGCCAATGAACGGAGCGTAGTCAGCGGGGGAGCGTGACGGGGCTCCCGCAACCACCATCTTGCATCCAAGCTTGTCCGCCACCTCCATACACACGGGCATCATACGCTTGATCTCTCCCTTGCGGGAGCCCGGCAGCAGCGCCACGTATGGCGTGTGGCTGGCGGGGGAGTAACGGTGATTGTCCACTGAGTCCAAAAGGGGATTGCCCTTGTATACGAAGTCGATGCCGGCTTTCTGGAAGTAGGGGATTTCGAACGGGAAAACTATGTACAGCTTGTCCACGTACTTCTTGAGCTTGCGGTTGCGCCCTTCGCGCGACGCCCAGGTCTTGGGGGCAATGTAATAGTATACCTTGAAGCCCTTTTGGTGGGCGAACTTAGCAATCTTGAAGTTGAAGCCGGGGTAGTCTATCAGGATGACTACGTCAGGATTCCAGGCAAGGATGTCGCTCTTGCAGAAGCGCAGGTTGCCAAGGATCTTCCCGGCCTTGCCCAGGACGTCCGTAAGCCCCATTACCGCGGTATCCGCGTAATGGCGGGCGGGACGCTCCCCGCAGGCGGCGGACATCAGGTCGCCGCCCCAGAAGCGGAACGCCGCCTGCGGGTCCGAGGCCTTGAGCCCCTTTATGAGATTGCTTCCGTGAAGGTCTCCGGAAGCTTCGCCTGCTATTATGTAGTACTTCATCCTATTTCTTGTGAAGGTCCTCTACCTGAAGCGACCTGAGCCGCTCGCTTTCCTGGTGGTCCTGGTTGTAGATGTTGTGGGCCACTATTGCAACGTAGCCCTCCTTCAGGAGGCGGTGGTCGCACATATCATTGTTGCCCGGGTTCTCCACTGGGTAGCCTGTCATCATATAGAGTTCCTCGCCCTCCTCAGGCTCTTCCATATTGAAGATTCCCATATCCTGGAGGTATATGCCCCTCTTGCGGTAGATGTCCGGATCGAAGGCCTGGTACTCTTCCTCCCAGTGTATCTCTCCCAGTCCGGCCACCTTTATGCCCTTTATATCTTCCAGCGAAGCCTTTGGAAAATTGATGTTGTAGTACACGCCTTTCCTGCGGGGGTTCTCCTCCATAATCTTGCTGAAGATACCGGGGAAGAGCGCCTTGACGGCGCTGAAGTCCCCTTCCGGGCTGAAATCGTCCAGGGAAACGCCTATCCCCACTATGCCGTTCACCGCGGCCTCCTGTGCTGCGCCCAGGGTGCCGGAGTACAGCGACGCGGTGGCTGCGTTGGAGCCGTGGTTGATGCCGCACACCACCACGTCCGGACGCTTGTCGCCAAGCAGGATGTTGTCAATTCCAAACTTCACGCAACTGGCCGGGGTACCGTCAAGGTACCAGCGCCCGGGAGCCGTCTGCTTAACCGCTATCCGCTTGAATCCCAGCGATATGGCCATTGACATTCCTGACTGGTGGTATTTGGGGGCGACAACCGTTATCTCCCCGAACGGACGCATAATCTCAATCAGAGCCTCCAGTCCGCGGGCCTTGTAACCGTCATCGTTGGTGATAAGTATTTTCATAGAAGATTTATTTATGCAAATATATGAAATAAGTATTTTATTTAGTAATTTTGCGAGGATTTAGGGACCGCTCCCTGATAACAAGAGTAACAAATTATTATTCAATATTTTTTAAACAAAAATCACTTTCAAAATGGTAAAGATCGGTATTAACGGATTTGGCCGTATCGGCCGTATGGTATTCCGTGCAGCAGTTGAGAATTTCCCCAATGACTTCGAGGTAGTAGGTATCAATGACCTTCTCGATCCTGAGTATCTCGCATATATGCTCAAGTACGATTCAGTACACGGCAAGTTCGAGGGCGACATCAAAGTTGAGGGCAACTGCATGACCGTTAACGGAAAGAAGATCCGCCTCACCGCTGAGATGGATCCTGCAAACCTCAAGTGGGACGAGGTTGGAGCTGAGGTTGTAGTTGAGTCTACAGGACTCTTCCTCACTGACGAGAAAGCTCGCAAGCACATCGAGGCTGGAGCAAAGAAAGTCGTTATGTCAGCTCCTTCAAAGGATTCTACCCCTATGTTCGTTTACGGTGTAAACGATAAGACATATGCTGGCCAGGACATCATCTCCAACGCATCCTGCACCACCAACTGCCTTGCACCTCTCTCAAAGGTGCTCAACGACAACTTTGGCATCGTTCGTGGACTTATGACCACCGTTCACGCTGCAACAGCTACCCAGAAGACCGTTGACGGACCTTCCAAGAAGGACTGGAGAGGCGGCCGTGGAATCCTTGAGAACATCATCCCTTCATCCACAGGTGCTGCAAAGGCTGTAGGTAAGGTTCTTCCTGCACTCAACGGCAAACTTACCGGTATGTCACTCCGCGTTCCTACATCTGACGTTTCCTTCGTAGACCTTACCTGCGAGCTCGCAAAGCCTGTTGCTTACGAGGACATCTGCGCAGCTATGAAGAAGGCTTCCGAGGGTGAGCTCAAGGGAGTTCTCGGATACACAGACGAGTCCGTAGTTTCTACCGACTTCCGCACCGATCCTCGCACCTCCATCTTTGACGCAAAGGCCGGTATCCAGCTGGATCCTACCTTCGTTAAGGTTTGCGCCTGGTACGACAACGAGTGGGGTTATTCAAACAAAGTTCTTGAGATGATCAAGGTCATCACAAAGTAATTTGAAACCACATTATACCGGAGGGTGCGTTCTGCCTTAGAGCCACCCTCCGTTATTTTTAGAACTATACCATATGAAGAAAGTACTCTTTATCCTTGCCGCAGCGCTCTGCCTCAGCGCATCGCTCTACGCACAGCAAGCAAGAATTGCCTGGCCGGACTACAAGTTCGAGACCGTAAAGGCCAACCCTATCACTTCAGTTAAGAACCAGGCCAGCAGCGGAACCTGCTGGGCTTTCTCCGCAATTGGATTCCTTGAGTCAGAGGTAATCCGCATAAATGGAATCAAGGATCCTGCAAAGTATCCTGACCTTTCAGAATTCTTTATCGTAAGCCACTCATACCTTGACAGGGCTGACAAATACATCCGCCTGGACGGAAACCTCACCTTTGGTGCAGGAAGCGAGGCCGATGACGTGCTTCACGTAATCCGTGACTACGGTATCGTTCCAAACGCCGCAATGACCGGAATGAACTACGGAACCGAACTGCCCCGCCAGTCCGAGCTTGACGCCGTTCTCAAGGCATATGTAGGCGCAGTGGTACGCAACCCCAACAACACCCTTTCAACCGCCTGGAAGCGCGGTTTCAAGGCCATCCTGGACGAATATCTTGGCAAGTGGCCCGAGACCTTCACAGTTGACGGAAAGACCTACACACCGGAGTCATACCGCGACGCCCTCAAGATCAACCCGGACGACTACGTATCCCTGACCTCCTTCAACCATCACCCGTTCTACACACAGTTCGCAATAGAGATCTGCGACAACTGGCGCTGGGACAAGGCATACAACGTTCCTATCGACGAGCTTATGCAGGCTCTTGACGCAGCCCTTGACGCCGGCTACACCGCCGCCTGGGGAGCTGACGTCTCCGATGCCGGATTCACCCGCGACGGCCTTGCAATCTGGGTGGACACCCAGGCCACAGCCGCTGCCGGATCTGACCAGGCACACTGGGTTGGCGTTGACAACAGCAACCAGCCTGTCATTGTTCCCGTAGAGAAGAAAGTCACTCAGGAGACCCGTCAGATTGACTTCGACAACAAGACAATGACCGACGACCACGGTATGCAGATCTTTGGAATTGCAAAGGACCAGTGGGGCAACAAGTACTATATGGTAAAGAATTCCTGGGGCGTTACCGGCAAATACGACGGTATCTGGTATGCATCCGAGGCATACGTAAAGGCTCAGACCCTTGACCTTGTATTCCACAAGGACGCCGTTCCTGCAGCTATCAAGGCTAAACTTGGAATCAGGTAATGAGTCTTAGGAAGCATATTCCAAACATAATCACCTCCGTCAGCCTCCTTTGCGGGGCGGCGGGGGTTATTTTCGCTTTTTCCGGAAGGCTTGACAGGGCCTTCTTCCTTATGCTGGCGGCAGCGGCCTGCGACTTCCTGGACGGCTTTGCAGCCCGCCTGCTCCACGCATATTCCCCTATGGGGAAGGAGCTGGACTCCCTGGCGGACCTGGTGAGCTTTGGAGTATTGCCGGCAATGATGCTGGTGAACCTGAAAGCCGCCGTAAGCTTCGGCTTCCCGCCAATAGCGTGGGTGCCTGCAATCCTGGTACTCTTTACGGCGCTGCGTCTTGCCAGGTACAACGTTGAGGAATCAGGGCCGCAGTACTTTGCCGGCTTGCCGGCACCGTCCTGCGGACTGATCTGCGGCTCGCTTTGCTATTTCATCTCCTTTGAGCCGGCATCGTTCCTGTCCCTGTGGGTTCTGAACGACTGGTTCATCCCGGCGCTTACTGTGGTCCTGTGCGCCCTTCTGGTGAGCAGGGTGCCAATGTTCAGCGCAAAGTTCTCCCTGAAGGATCCGGTGAGCGTCAACCGCAAGCGCATAGCCTTTGCGGTGGACCTGGTCCTGATAGTGGCAATAGTAGCCGCAACCGGACTCAACTGGTCAATGGTGATCCTGCTGGGTCTGGTTACCTACGTAGTTATGAATCTGATTCTGGCGGCGCTGAAAGTTTAGTCGTCGTCGTGGTCGTGATGGTGATGATGGTGCTCGCCGCATTCCTGCTCATCGCACTCTGACCCCTCACTTTCCATTTCAAGAGTAGAATGGCTGATCCCCCTGTGGGTCAGCTCTTCTTTTATGGCTTCGCCAATCTGGTGCATACGGGAGACGTCATTGATTACCACGTGGGCCGTGAGGGCGTTTTCAGTGGTGCTGATGGGCCAGATGTGGACGTGATGTACGCTGCTCACGCCTTCGCATTCGCAGATGGCTTCCTTTACCTGGTCAGGGTCAATTCCTTCAGGCACGGCGTCTATGCTAAGACGCAGGCTCTCTGAAAGCAGCTCCCAGGTGCTTACAAGGATAACTGCGGCAATTATGAGGCTGACGATAGGATCTATGACGTTCCAGCCGGTAAGGCTGATGATTATTCCGGAGATGACCACGCCAACGGAGACCAGGGTGTCTGCAAGCATATGGAGGAAGGCGCCGCGCGTGTTGATGTCGTGCTTGGAATTGCGCGACAGCAACCACGCCGTGAGGCCGTTCACCAATATGCCCACGCCCGCGGTCCAGGAGACGGCGGCGCCGTTCACGGACAGGGTGTCAAGGTTGGAGAACTTGTGGATACTCTCAATGATAATGGCGCCCACTGCCACCAGGAGTATTATGGCATTCAGCAGGGATATAAGAACGGAGCTTTTCTTATATCCATAAGTATATCTCCTGGTGGAATGGCTCATTGACAGCTTGAACGCTATCATAGCAAGCAGCAGGCTGAAAACATCGCCCAAGTTGTGACCCGCGTCCGAAATCAGACCCAGGGAATTGCTAAAGAAACCCATTGTAACCTCCACGGCTACGAAAACTAAATTCAGGACGATGGAGAATATGTAAACGCCGTTCAGTGACTCAAGCTGACCGACGTGTGAATGATCGTGGTGGTGATGACTGTGTTCCATAAGAAGACAAATCAAATAACGGAAACAAAGTTAGGCTTGTTTCCGTCATTAATCAATCACAATTTATTGGGATATGCTTCCAGTGCTTTCTCCAGGATGTGAAGGGCGCGCCTGAGTTTTGGAACCTCAAGCACGTAGGCCACCCTCACGTGCCGCTTGCCCAGACTCTTGTCAAGATAGAACGAAGCGGCGGGGGTTACCATTACGGTTTCTCCGTCAAGGCGGAATTCAGTGAGGAGCCATTTGGCGAAGGCTTCTGCATCGTCCACGGGAAGTTCCGCTATGGTGTAGAAGGCTCCGTCCGGCTTTGGAGTGAACACGCCGGGGATCTTGTTGAGGCACTCAATGGCGCAGTCCCTGCGGGCTATGTACTCCTCCTTTGTCTGGTCAAAGTACTCCTGCGGGGCGTCAAGGGCGCCCAGCGCGGTGTACTGGCCCAGCACAGGAGGGCAGAGGCGCGCCTGCGCCAGCTTGACCACTGCGGCCATCACTTCTTTGTTATGTGATATGGTACAGCCTATACGGCATCCGCACAGGTTGTAACGCTTTGATACTGAGTCAACCAGGATTACGTTCTGCTCCAGGCCCTTGAGGTTCATTGCGGAGTAGTGGGGCTCGTCCGTGTAGCAGAATTCGCGGTAGACCTCGTCAGAAATGAGGAAGAGGTTGTGCCTGCGGCAGAATTCTCCAAGGATTTCCATTTCTGCCTTGGTGTAGACCACGCCGGTAGGGTTGCCCGGATTGCTTATCATAAGGGCCTTGGTGCGTGGTGTGAGCGCTTTCTCGAATTCCTCTATTCCCGGTACGCGGAAGCCTTCGCGTATGTTGGTGCGCACTACGTTCACGCCAACGCCGTACTTGAAGGCCAGGGTGTAGTAATTGGTGTAGTAAGGCTCAATGAGGAGGATTTCGTCTCCGGGGTCGCAGGTGATCTGTATTGCGAATTCTACGCCCTCGCTGCCGGCCACGTTGATGACTATCTCATCTATTCCAACATCAATGCCTATCTTCTTGTAGTACTTCTCTATCATATCCCTGCGCAGCTCTATGAGACCTGCGGAGTTTGTATAGGATACGTGATGGAGATTGATTGCCTTTATGGCATCCAGGGCGCAGTCAGGGGACTTGATGTCCGGTGCGCCAACGTTCAGGTGATACACTTTTACGCCGGAGGCCTTTGCGGCGTCGGCGAATGGAACTAACTTTCTGATTGCGGAAGCAGGTAATTGCTGAGTCCTTGATGATATTTGAACCATATTACTAATGCTATTAAAAACAAAGATAATGGATTTTTATGTATCTTTGCACCTGTACTCAGCAATTTAAATGTATAAAGTCAGCATCAAGCCTGAAGAGATGGAAAAACTGCCGCTGGCAGGTTTCCAGGGTGAAATACAGGTGATAGATAAGAAGGGCCTGAAATATCTCAGGGCCCTGGATTATCTGAACAGGCAGCAGGTAATAGGTTTTGATACGGAGACCCGTCCCACCTTCTCCCCAACGCAGAAGAGTTACGGAGTGTCACTGCTTCAGTTGTCCGGACCTGACAAGGCGTTCCTTTTCAGAGTCAAGTTGCTGGGAATGACTCCCAGGCTGTGCCGCCTTCTGGCCAATGAGAAGATTGCCAAGGTTGGCGCCGCCACGACCGATGACGTTCGCGGCCTCCAACGCCACGCCAAGTTCAAGCCTGCAGCTTTCATAGACCTGCAGAAGATTGTGTGGGAGTACGGCATCAAGGACAAGAGCGTCAAGAAGATGGCGTGCATCATATTGGGCTTCCGCATTTCCAAGACACAGCAGCTTTCCAACTGGGAGGCGGAGGAGCTGTCCGAAGCGCAGAAGCGCTACGCAGCTACCGACGCCTGGGTGTGCCGGGAGATGTATCTGAAGCTTCTTGCAAGCGAGAAGAATCCGCTGGACGCGGAGGAGCTGATGCCGCCGCCACAGCCGCCGCAGCCTGCAGTTGAGGCCAAACCTGAGACAAATGGTAAGAATCGTCCTAAAAAGAAATAGGGAGGAGTCGCTCCTGCGTTTCCATCCTTGGGTCTTCTCCGGAGCCATAGCCCAAATCCAGGGCTCTCCGGCGGAAGGCGACGTCGTTGCCGTCTATGCCGCCGACGGTTCTTTCCTGGCCATCGGGCACTACCAGATTGGCTCTATTGCCGTGCGAGTCCTGAGCTTTGAGTATGACACTCTTCCTGCAGATTTCTGGGAGACTTCGCTCCGCCGTGCACTTTCTGTTAGAGTTGCTGCGGGGTTGGCGCTCCGGACAGAGGTGTCTGTTGGAAAGTGCCACAAAGCAGGCAAAGCCGAAAGCACTTTCCAACAGACACCTCTGTCCTCCGACAGTACCGACAAAGCAGGCTCCGCCGAAAGCACTTTCCAACAGATACCTCTGTCCTCCGACAGCTCCGTGACCAATTGCTACAGGCTGGTGCACGGGGAGGGGGATAACCTGCCGGGGCTGATCATTGATTATTACGACGGGGTGTGCGTGATGCAGGCGCATTCGGTGGGGATGTTCAGGGCTAAGAAGCAGATTTGCGATGCGCTGAGAGCAGTGTATGGGGACGCCTTGAAGGCGGTGTATGACAAGAGTTCCGGGACGGCGCCGTTCAAGGCGGGTCTGGAACTCGTGGATGGTTACCTGTACAAGGCGGACGGCTTCGAGGACCAGAGCCAGGTGGTGCTGGAGAACGGGCACAAGTTTATCGTCAACTGGACGGAGGGGCAGAAGACCGGGTTCTTCCTGGACCAGAGGGAGAACAGGGCCCTTGTGGGCAGGATGGCCGCCGGAAGGCGCGTGCTCAATCTGTTCTGCTATACCGGAGGCTTCTCCATTTACGCGCTGGCCGGCGGCGCCCTGCACGTAGATTCCGTGGACAGTTCGGCCCGGGCGCTGGCGCTGGTGGACAAGAACGTGGAGCTGAACGGCTTTGACGCTTCTATGAACGAGAGTTTCTGCACAGACGCAATAGAGTTCCTGCGCAATTCGCCGCAGGATAAATATGACCTGATAATAGTGGATCCGCCGGCATTTGCCAAGCACCGCGGAGCCCTGGGGAATGCCCTGCGGGCATACCAGAGGCTCAACGCGGCCGCCATCGCCAAGGTGGCGCCCGGCGGGCTGGTGTTCTGCTTCAGCTGTTCGCAGGTGGTTACCAAGGAGGACTTCGCCCTGGCGGTATTCTCCGCCGCGGCCCAGACCGGCCGCCGTGTCCGTATCCTTGACCGGCTCAACCAGCCGGCAGACCACGCCGTAAATATCTATCATCCGGAAGGGGAGTATCTGAAGGGGCTTCTGCTTTACGTGGAGTAGCCGTGCTTCCGGAAAAGTTCACATATCCGTTCTGCTATGTTCCGCACCCGCTTATCCGGGAGGCGGCGGCCGCGCTCATAGAGCGCATTGACGCCTCCGATTACCTGCGGGGGCTTTTTGGGGAAGGGAAGATGATGGGCGCCCTGCTGGTGCAGGTGCCCGATCAAGTCGGGCATGACGTCCTTCCGTCACCCCCGACTACGATCGGGGGTCTCAACGTTGCCGTGCTCTACGGCTTTTCCGGCGTGGCGGGCGGCACCGCCCAGGTGGAGGGCTTCGTGCCTCCCATCTTTGACCTTACGGAGCCGGGAGGTTACTACCGTGCCGCCGAAGCGCGGATAACGGCGATCAATGAAAGGATTGCCCTTCTGCGTCATGGCCGGCTCGACCGGCCATCTGAGATGCCCGATCAGGTCGGGCATGACGGCGGAGCCGAAAGCACTTTCCAACAGACATCTCTGTCCTCCGACAGCACCCACGAAGCAGGCTCCGCCGAAAGCGTGGAGGCACTGGAGCGGGAGCGGCACGCGCTGTCGGTGGAACTGCAGGACTGGATCTTCAGCCGCTACCGCGTATCCAACGCACGCGGCGAAAGCCTCTCCATAAAGGAGGTGTTCGCCAGGCGCGGGTTGGTGCCGCCGGGCGGCACGGGGGACTGTGCGGCGCCAAAGCTGCTCCAGTACGCATATAGCCACGGGCTGAAGCCCCTGGCGATGGGCGAATTCTGGTACGGAGCCTCCCCGCGCCGCGAAGTCCGCACGCAGGGCCGCTTCTATCCGTCCTGCACCGGCAAGTGCGGCCCGCTCCTGGAGTTTATGCTCCAGGGCTTGGACGTGGAGCCCAACCCCCTCGCACAACTCTCCACCCGCGACCCGCGCATCGTCTTTCAGGACCAGTACATAATAGTGGCGGAGAAGCCCTCCGGGATGCTTGCCGCCCCGGGACGCTATGTGTCCCACTCTATGGTCAGCGCCCTTGAGAAACTCACAGGGGCGGAGGTCTTCTCCTGCCATCGGCTGGATATGGATACCTCCGGCCTGATGGTCTTTGCCAAGACTGCCGCCGTCCAGGCAGCGCTCCACCGGCAGTTCGCGGCCGGGGAAGTGCACAAGCGCTATCAGGCGCGCCTCCAGCCCGGCCGCGAACTCCCCGCGGAGCAGGGCGAAATCAGCATCCCGCTCTCGCTGGATTACTACGACCGCCCCCGCCAGATGGCCGATTGGGAGTCCGGCAAGCCCGCTCTCACACGCTATCGGGTGCTCCGTCACAGGCGTGACGGCAGCACCGATATCGAGTTCGAGCCGCTCACCGGCCGGACACACCAGCTCCGCGTCCACGCCGCTCACGCGCTGGGCTTGGGCCGCCCCATAGCCGGAGACCGGCTCTACGGCGGCGACCCCGCCACCCCGGACGCTCCGCTCGCCCTCCACGCCTCGCGGCTGGAATTCCGTCACCCCGTGACGGGGGAGCCGCTCCTCTTTGAATCCCCCTTAAAATAAATTTGCATTTAGAGCAAAATCCCTTATATTTGCAATCCCAACGGTGCGTTGGCCGAGTGGCTAGGCGCAGGTCTGCAAAACCTGTCACAGTGGTTCGATTCCGCTACGCACCTCCCAAATGCCCCAGGAGATAACCCTCCCGGGGCATTTTCCTTTTTTCATTGCCGTTCCAACAAACGAACAGGCTCCATCTGAGGAATCCTTCATAAGTTTCAATAGGGACCTGAACCGGATATTTGCCAATGAATACAATGCTTCAGTATTACTTTGATAACAGAACTATGACCAAGTAGCCGCATTATGTGGTACGCTGTTTGGAATTGTGTATCTTTGCTATGGTTTTCAAATAAACACATTGTTAGAAATATGAAAAAACTTTTTATCACTCTCTGCCTTGCGTGCGTAACGTTATTCTCTTTTGCCCAGAACACCGTTCTGCGCCAGAGATTGGAAATAGTAGAAGTTGAAATAAACGACGGCGAAACAATGCTGGAGGTATTCCAGATGGCAGACAACGGCCGGTATTACCTTTCCGTGGGTAATCTGGGGATTGGCGACGATGTCATCCAATTCCAGGTTGATCCGGTTTTTGAACTGTTCATCCCCCTCGGAGAGACCCTTGCGGAATCTATGGTAACACTGAAGCAGCTTCAGGACCATTTGAAACAACCGGCAGGACAAACCATTGAGATTCAGGGATGCCTGAGCCTGGCGTATCCTAATGACCAATGGGAGACAGTAAAGGTTACCACAAGGCAGTTCCTGTTCAGCAAGTTGCTGGAATTCAGTCTTGAAAGAGACGGATATATCCGTGCCACGCATATTGCCAGGAGCGAGTTCAACAGCCTGGTAACATCTGCCAATTTCTACCAGAAACTGCATCCGAACGAGAAATAGCACGTGGAGTCAGAGGCTTTATATGGTATGGCGTAATTCCAGGTGGAGGAGGAAGGATTTGGTGGGGAGGCCAGCGGCGTAGCCGGTGAGGCGGCCGCCCGCGCCCACCACGCGGTGGCAGGGGACCATCAGGGAGACGGGGTTGCGGCCAACGGCGGAGCCGACGGCCCGGGCCAGAGTCCGGCAGGACGGCCCGGGCCCTGTCGCAGAGCCGGCACCCACCCGGGAGGCAATCTCCCCGTAGGTAGCCGTGCGGCCGTATGGGATGGTCCTCAGGACCTCCCAGACGGCCTTCTGGAAAGGAGTTCCTATAAGGCGCAGAGGTGGAGTGAAGTCCGGCTCCCGGCCACTGAAATAGACGTCCAGCCACCGCCGGGCCTGGTCAAAGACCGGCAGGTCCGCCTCCAGGCATTCCGGGCCAAGGACGGATCCAAAGTGCTTCTGGCCATCGAACCAAAGGCCTGTAAGCGCCTCTCCGTCACTGGAGAGGGTAATCCCGCCAAGAGGGGAAGTGTAATGCTGAACGTAATCCATCAGTACAAATATATCCAAATACCTTCCCACCTGCAAAAGATTATGGTTACCTTTGCCTTATAAGCGCATAGGATATGAAACGGCTTTGCAAATGGATATCGGACTATCTGGGAGTGCTGGTGCTGCTGTCGGCGGTAGCCGCGCTTCTGTGGCCGGAGGCGATAGGGCGGCTGAAGCCCGCGCTCATCAATCCGTTGCTGGGGGTGATTATGTTCGGAATGGGCCTGACGCTCAGGGCGGAGGATTTTCGCGTGGTGTTCAGCCGTCCGCGTGACGTACTCATTGGCTGCCTGGCGCAGTTCACCGTAATGCCGCTCCTTGCCTTTGCGCTTACCCGGATATTCTCCCTTGACGATGCCCTTGCCGTGGGCGTCATCCTTGTAGGATGCTGCCCGGGCGGCACGGCATCCAACGTCATCACCTACCTGGCCAAGGGAGACCTGGCCTTATCCGTGGGGATGACGGCCACGTCCACCCTCCTGGCCCCGGTGCTGACCCCTCTCCTGGTATGGCTCTTTGCCGGGGAGACCGTAGACGTAAACGTCTGGGGAATGCTCCTGAGCATACTCTGGGTGGTAATTCTGCCCATCGCGCTGGGGCTGCTGGTGAAGCGCCTGTGGCCAAAGGCCACTGACCGCGCCACCAGCTATCTGCCCGCGCTCTCCTCCATTGCCATCTGCCTTATAGTGATGATAGTCATAGCCGCCAACGCCCACAAACTCCTTTCCGGTGGCCTTATCATTGTTCTGGTGGTAATCCTCCACAATGTCTGTGGCCTGGCCATCGGCTATCTGATAGGATATCTTCTCAAGCTGACGCCGGCAAAGCGTCGCGCCATCAGCGTGGAGGTGGGTATGCAGAACAGCGGCCTGGCCTCATCGCTGGCCACGCTCCACTTTGCCGCATACCCTATGGCCACCATCCCCGGCGCCGTCTTCAGCGTCTGGCACAACATCAGCGGCGCCATCGTGGCCCGTCTTTATGGACGTCATACCCGGCCTGACCGGGTATCTTAGATTGCCGGTCAAGCCGGCAATGACGCAAGACCTAATGCTGAAAGGGTAGCTTTCTGAGATTCTGAGAAGGGTGCGGGGGCGCAGGTGCCGGTGCCCGAATGGGTGCAGGGAACGGTGTGGAAGTCGTCCAGGAGCTCCATAATGCTGCGGTAGGGGAGAGACTGCCCAATAGAGTGCCGCAGCCAGGTATTCAGGAGCAGGCCGATATACTGCAGCACCAGCACTCCCATTCTAAGGCTGTGTGTCACAGCAATGTTTGCCGGGAATTCCATCAGGGACAGGAACTGGCGCAGGAATTTCTCCTGGTCATACTTCAGGCTGTATATAGAAACAGCTTCCAGCGGGTCTATGTCCAGTCCGGAAGTCACGTTGGCATAGAAACCGGCTGCCGCGCGGGATTCCGTTATGCGGTTTTTGTCCGGGGAGAAACTCACAACCTTCTGGTTGTCCCGGTCATATTCGGTCTTGAAAAAGAAGAAATCCTGGCGGAGTTTCCTGCGGTCGCTGATGGTAACGCCATATTCGGTAATCTCCTGCAGAGCTTCTAGCTGGGATGCGATTCCGGATTCTATCTGTGCCAGCTCAGCCGACCGCCGCTCCGGGTTGAAGAACAGGTTGAGCCGTAGCCCCTGGCCGTCAAGCAGATACTGGCGGTACCAGCGGCGGGAGGCGGCGTGGTAACGCATTCCGGCGGGGTGGGAGCGGAACCGGCCGAAGGCCTTTATCCGCTCCATCACCGCCGGCTGCTTCACGTCCACGCACATTACCAGCGGCCCCTGTCCGTAATACGGCTCCAGTCCCTGCAGCGAATCGTACCCGCGGTCCGTGACCACCGTGATGCCTTTCAGTCCAGCCTTCTCCAGTTCGGATATGAAGATCCCAAGGCCGCGGGCGTCAGAGACTGCCTCCGGGAACGACGAACACACCACCGGAACGTGACTGTCCAGGGAGTATGCCACCGCCTCCACGGTGGAGTTGAAGTGTATGCGCTCCGTCTTCTGTCCCCATCTTCGGTCCGAAACCAGGCTTCCGAACGAATGCTTGAACACCGAATCCACTGCGCATAGGTTGTCCGATGCGAATCTGCCGCGCCGGAGCTCCATAAACCTATGGAGCGAAGCGCGGCTTACAGCGGCCAGCGATTCGCTCACCAGGACCTCCAGGGGCCTGTCGGAGGGCGCTTTGGAGGTGGCCTGCCACCTCCCGAAGCGCTGGAACGACATCCCCGTGAGGAACGGGAAATACGCCAGCGTAAGGAGGTCGTCCGCGGCCGCGGGGCCGAAGGCTTCGGCCAGATCCGCCCGCAGGGCGAACCTTTCCCCGATGCGTTCCAGCAGCCAGATGTCGCCGAACGCCTTGCCCGCATCCCCTTCGTTGAAGGGGAGGGCGTACACGGCGTTCGCGCTGGCACCGCCTTCTATCGCGGACAGGTCCCAGCCTTCCGGAAAAATCAGGCTCCGCCTGACCTCTTCCGGCGCCTGAAGGAACCGCTTCCCCGGGACGAACCGCAGGTTATCCGTCACAGTACCCCAGTGCACCACGCTGTATTTCCGCTTGCCGTTGCCGTCAACGGTATATGGGTGCGTGGCTGCGTATGTATGTCCTCCATTCTTATGGATTGAAACCCGGTAAACACTGTCCGGATGGGATGTCCTTGCCATTATAAATAATACATTTATGCGTTAGTGATACAAAATCCAGTATCTGCAAATATACCACTAATTGCCTGAATAATAAATAATTATCTCCAATAATTAATTATACATTTTTGCCTGTTTGTGTAAAATAATCGTTAATGCCGCCATAGCGGGGTATATTTGTACCATTAATTCTACGGAAATGACAAACAAATTCAGGCTTGCGGCAGCCATACTCCTAGCCGCGACAATATCTACAGCCAGCCTCTACGCTGACAACGACCCCCAGGAAAGGACGGACACCCTTGCGGCTTCCGTTGTAACCGGCACACGCCTCTCCGTACTCAGGGACGCGCTCCCTGCTCCCGTATCCGTAGTAGGCCGCGCAACCATCGCCCACAGCGATGAGAGCGCCTTGATGCCGTCCGTAATGGAGCAGGTTCCCGGCCTGTTCGTCACCTCCCGCGGAGTGACCGGCTACGGCGTCTCCGGAGGAGCCGCCGGATCCATCTCCCTCCGCGGATTCGCCGCCGGGGCCGGCCGCGTCATAATCCTCATTGACGGCCATCCGCAGTTCGAGTCCATCTACGGTCATCCGGTAGCTGACGAATATATGGCCACCGGCGCCCAGAGGGTTGAGGTTTCCAGAGGCGCAGCCTCCGTACTTTACGGATCCAACGCTATGGGCGGTGCAATCAATATCATAACCCTCAAGCCCACCAAGGACGGCAACCATATAGATTTCAAAGAGATGGTCGGTTCCTACGGCACATACAGGGTAAACGTTGCAGACACCTACAAGAAAGGCCGCTTCACATCTTCCGTAACCCTTGGCCACGACGGCACCAAAGGCCACAGGGACAATTCCGCCTTCCGCTCCACAAACGGAATGGTAACCCTTGGCTACCAGCTCTCCGACGCCTGGAAAACCGGCCTGAGGGCCAGCCTTATGAACGCCTACTCTGAGAATCCCGGCACCGTCGACGCCCCTATGTTCGAGGCCTGGTCCGACATCATCCGCGGAATGGGCACCCTTTCCCTGGAGAACAATTACGAGAACACCTCCGGTAACATAGACCTCTATTTCAACTACGGAGACCACACCATCAACGACGGCCATCAAGCCGGCAAGCCTTCCCAGAAGTATATGTTCCACGGAACTGACTTCACCGCCGGCCTCTCCGCATACCAGGTTGTAAAGCCCTTCACCGGCAACGCCCTCACCGTTGGAACTGACGTGATCTACTACGGCGGAAACGCATACCGCAACCCCGTTACGGAGATCTACGCAGACCACAAGAGACTGAACGAAGAGGCTGTCTATGTATTTGATCAGCAGACTGTTGGTATGTTTATGTTCAACGCCGGAATCCGTTTCGACTACCACAGCGCATACGGCGCAGAGTGGATCCCCCAGTTTGGCGTTTCCTTTATGCCGGCTTCGCACACCAGCATCAAGGCATCGGCCTCCAAGGGCTTCAGGATGCCCAATATGCGTGAGCTCTATATGTACGCATCAGCCAATGCCGAACTCCTTCCGGAGGAGGCCTGGAGCTACGACCTGACGCTTAGCAATCATTTCTTTGGCGGAGCCCTCAATACCGAACTCAGCGTGTTCTACACCAAGGGAACCAACATCATTGAGGTTGTCCGTGAGAACGGCCGTCCGCAGAACCGCAACGTGGGCGCATTCGCCAACAAGGGCGTTGAGTTTGCCGCTGACTGGCGCGTAGCGCCGTCACTGGCCTTCAACGCCAACTACAGCTACCTGCATATGGACACCATCTATACCGGCGCCCCCGTCCACAAGGCATACGCCGGCCTTGACTGGACCCCTGGCCGCTTCAGCGCCAACGTAGGTGCAATGCTCATCAAGGACCTCTATCTGTCCACCGGCGACAACGCCGTCACCAGCAACTACGTAGACCTCAAAGCCCGCGTAGGCTACAAGGTAAACGACTGGCTGCAGGTGTTCGTACGCGGCCTGAACCTCCTGGACCAGGACTACCAGACAATGCTCGGGTACCCCGAGCCTGGTATGACCATACTGGGAGGAATCGCAATCTCCAAATAATTGAAAACCGTCAAGCTAGAAATGCCTGAACCCTATAAAATCCTGGCTGGAACCTTCCCAGACCAGGTTTTTTTCTTCTGTGACCGTGCCGATGACAAAGTACGGAACCGGAGGCTCCGTGCCGGGTGCCATTGTGAAGAGGAGCTCGTAGTCCTCGCCGCCGGTGAGGGCCAGGGTGGTTGCGTCCCAGCCCTGCTGGGCGCACACCCGGCGCAGCTCGGCGGAAAGAGGGACGTCCTGCGTACGCACCGCCGCCCCGACTCCTGAGGCCTTCAGTATGTGGCGCAGGTCCGATGCAATGCCGTCCGAAATGTCCATCATTGCGTGGACGCCCGGTGTCGCGGCAAGGGCCTGGCCCTCGCTTACGCGAGGCACCGGCCTGTAATGACGCTCCACCAGCGCCTCCGTGTCATGGCCGGCCTCCGCGTCATGGCCGGCCTCCGCGTCATGGCCGGCTTGACCGGCCATCTGAGATGCCCGATTGAGTCGGGCATGACGTTCAGAGAGGGTATGACGTTCAAGGATTAGTTTCAGGCCTGCGGCGGAGTCGCCCAGGGGGCCGGTCACGCAGATCAGGTCGCCGGGAACGGCGTTGCTGCGCTTGCGTGACCGGCCGCGCTGACACTGGCCAATCACGGTGACGTTGATTGCAATGCCGTCCTGCGAGGTGGTGGTGTCACCGCCGAGCAGGGGAGCGCCGCAGTACTGCGAGCACTCCTTGTAGCCGGCCAGGAAGGCGTCCATCCAGTCGCTGTCCAGGCCTGCGGGCAGGCCCAGCGACAGGAACGACCCCAGCGGCCGGCCGCCCATCGCGGCTATGTCGCTGAAGTTTACGGCCGCGCTCTTCCAGCCCAGCAGGCGGGCGGGGATGTCGCCCCTGAGGAAGTGGGAGCCTTCAAGCAGCATATCGGTGCTCACCAGGGTCTCCATCCCGCCGGCCTGCGGCAGTACGGCGCAGTCGTCCCCTATGCCAAGGACTCCGTCCGGCATAGGGCCCCCCAGCGCCTCCTTTATGCGCTCTATCAGTCCAAATTCTCCCAGTTCCTTTAAATCCATACAAAACAAAGATACTCCATATTGCCGATTATCAAAAATTAATTATATTTGAAGATGGTGTAAAACACCCCACAGACCCGCACTGATAACTAAATTCTATAACAAAGTATGCTAAAGAAAACCCGTATTGCTTTGGCTGCCATCTTTTTCATTGCAATCTCCCTGCTCTTCCTGGGCATCAGCGGAGAATTGACAAAATGGTTCGGATGGATGCCAAAGTTCCAGTTCCTCCCGGCCGTGCTCGCCGTCAACGTGGGCGTTATCCTGCTCCTGATTGTGGTGGCACTTCTCTTCGGCCGTTGTTACTGCTCCATAGTCTGTCCTATGGGCGTATATCAGGACATTGTTTCCTGGCTTAGCAGCAAGCGCAAAGGCAAAAAGATGCGCTTCTACTACAAGAAAGAAATCAAATGGCTCCGCTATGGAATATGGGCTCTCTTTGTAGTGGCCCTCATTGCCGGAATCCAGGTATTCGTGGCCCTTCTGGCACCGTACAGCGCCTACGGAAGGATGCTCCGCACCCTTGTAGCTCCGGCTTCTACCGGAACCATAATCATTGCAATAGTCACCTTCCTGGTAGTCACAATCCTTGCCTGGATTGGCGGCCGCACATACTGCAACACAGTATGCCCGGTTGGAACAACGCTCAGCTTCTTCTCTCGCTTCGCTATGTTCCGCCCCATAATCGATGCTGACAAGTGCAAGGACTGCCGCGCCTGCGAAAAGCAGTGCAAGGCCTCCTGCATTGACATCGCCAACAAGAAGATAGACTACAGCCGCTGCGTTGACTGCTTCAACTGCGTTGAGAACTGCAAGTTCGGCGCCCTCACCTATGGCAAGGCCTGGGGAAGCAAGATTGCCGGTCAAGCCGGCAATGACGCAGGTGCCAGCAATGACGCAGGTGTCAGCAATGACCAGACCCGTCATGCCCGGCTTGACCGGGCATCTGAAACCTCCAAGGTTGACGAGGGCCGCCGCGCGTTCATAGCGTCTTCGGCTATCGCCGTGACAGCCGCTACGCTTGGCGCCCAGGAAAAGAAGCTGGACGGCGGACTGGCGGAGATCATAGACAAGCAGGCTCCGGAGCGCACAGCGCCGCTCACCCCGTTCGGCTCTGACAGCATCAAGGACTTCTACCGCCATTGCACCGCCTGCCAGCTGTGCGTGGCCAACTGTCCTAACCACGTGCTTCGCCCGTCTATGGACCTTGCCCACTTTATGCAGCCTGAAATGAGCTACGAGAACGGCTACTGCCGTCCGGAGTGCACCAAGTGCTCGCAGGTATGCCCCGCGGGCGCTATCAAGCCCATTACCCCTCAGGAGAAGACCCAGTTCCACATTGGTGTGGCTACCGTAGACCGCAGCCTCTGCGTTGTGGAGCGTGACGGCGTCACCTGCGGCAACTGCGCCCGCCACTGCCCTGTAGGCGCCATAATGATGGTACGCAAAGACCCTCAGGACAGGCGTTCTCCTCAGATCCCTTCAGTTGACGAGACCAAGTGCATAGGTTGCGGCGCCTGCGAGAACCTCTGCCCTTCACGCCCGTTCAGCGCTATCCACGTCAACGGACTTCAGGTACACATTAAAGACTAGAAAGAGATGGAAGACAAGAAAAACATAAGCAGAAGAGATTTCATAAAGGTGGCCGGCGCCGGTGCGCTGGCTGTGGGAGCAGCCGCCTGCGCACCTAAGGCCAAGGCCCCTGCCGTAACCGCATCTGCCCATCAGACCGGTGACGGAGAAATGGAATACCGCATAAACAACAAGAACGGAGACAAGGTATCCCTCCTTGGATACGGCTGTATGCGCTGGCAGATGAAGCGTGACGAGAGCACCGGCCGCCAGGTAGTTGACCAGGATTCCGTAAACGCCCTTGTGGACAAGGCAATGGCCGGGGGAGTGAACTACTACGACACCTCACCCGCATACCTCCAGGGCCAGAGCGAAAAGGCTGCCGGAATAGCCCTCAGCCGCTATCCCCGCAAGTCTTACTATATAGCCACCAAGCTCTCCAACTTCAACAACGCCACTCCGGAGGCATCAAAGCAAATGTACTTTGATTCCTTTGACCAGCTGCAGACGGACTACTTTGACTACTACCTGATGCACGGCATCGGCAGTGGCGGATACAGGGCTTTCAGCCAGCGTTATGTGGACAACGGAATGATGGACTTCCTGCTCAAGGAGCGCGAGGCCGGACGCATCCGCAATATGGGATTCTCCTTCCACGGAAGGCAGGAGGAGTTTGACGAGCTCATCAAGACCAATGACCAGTACCACTGGGACTTTGTCCAGATTGAGATGAACTACATTGACTGGCGCTACGCAAATGCCAGCAACACAGATGCTGAATACCTGTACGAGCAGCTTGACAAGCTTGAGATCCCCATCACCGTTATGGAGCCGCTCCTTGGTGGACGTCTTGCAACCGTTCCCGAGAACGTTGCAAGGAGGTTCAAGGAGCGCGACCCGGACGCATCCATATCGTCCTGGGCATTCCGCTTTGTAGGATCCCATCCGCGCGTGCTCACCGCGCTCAGCGGTATGACATATATGGAGCACCTTGAGGACAACCTCAAGACTTTCCGCGGATTCCATCCTATGACAGAGGAAGAGCTGGAGTTTATGAACGATCAGGCCGTCCTCTATTCAGAGTTCCCTATGATCAACTGTACGCACTGCAACTACTGTATGCCTTGCCCTTACGGAATCAACATTCCGGAAATCTTCGCATACTACAACAAGTGCGTCACGGAGGAGAAATACCCCCAGAGCAGGGAACAGGAAAACTACAAGAAGCTCCGCAAGGAATATCTGCGCAACTATGACAAGGCGGTTCCAACGCTCCGTCAGGCAGACCACTGTATTGCCTGCCGCCAGTGTATGCCGCACTGCCCGCAGAGCATCCAGATCCCCAACGAGCTCCAGCGTATAGACCGCTACGTAGAATCCCTCAAGCAGGACACTCTGTAGTGCCGGTTGGGGGCCTGCGGCCCCCTCTCCGCTAAATAATTGATAATCAAACTGTTCTAAAACGATAAACCGCGTGCCTCCTATTTTTTCAGGAGGCCTGCGGTTTATCGTTTTTACAAATACCTGAATATCAATCAATTACAAAATCTCCGACCACAAGCCTTTTATCATCTCTATAGAGTAACCTTTTTTCTATTATAGAGTAGGAAATAATAGAAATTTAGTTATCTTTGTAATAAATAAAGTGTGATTGCAATGAGTAAGAAGGTAAAAGGATTATGAATACGTTAAAAGCGACTATTGAGAGTTTGGAAAATGGGTACTCCGCTTTCATTGAGGGTCTTGATGGTATTGTGGCTACCGGTTCAACCATTAAAGAAATCAAGGCTAATTTGATTGACGGTCTTGATGATTATGTAGAGACTTGCAGGAATCTTAAATGTGAGATTCCTGAGGGATTGATAGGGGATTACAGGATAGAGTTTTCTATGGATGTGAAGAGTCTCCTGAATGTCTATGAGGGCATATTTACAAAGTCTGGATTAGAGAGGCTGACCGGTATCAATCAGAAACAACTGTGGCATTATGCTAATGGAACCAGTACTCCAAGAAGAGCGCAAGTCCTTAAAATAGAAAATGCCCTTCACCGTTTGGGAGAAGAGCTCATTTCTTTACACTTATGAGTTATCCTTTCAGGTAGGCCTGGCGGGTGGACTCCGGGAAGCGCTCTATGGCGTAGCGGAGGGCGGTGCGAGGCATAGTACGGAAGCGGGACTCCAGGAAGGCCTTCAGGGCCTCCGGGTCCCGCTTTCCGGCTTCCCTGAGCAGCCAGCCCACGGCCTTGTGAATGAGGTCGTGAGGGTGATGCAGGAGGATATCGGCAATGGCAAAGGTATCGTCCAGCTGGCCGTGACGGACAAAGGTCATAGTGCTGACAATGCCAATGCGCTGCTCCCAGATGGTCTTTCCGTTACGGGCAAGGTCATAGAGAAGGGAGCGGTCCTTGTCAAGGAGCCATTGGCCTAGGAGAGGGTAGCAGGACAGGTCCACAAGGTCCCAGTTGTTTATGCGGTCCGTGTGGGAGAGGTAGAAGTCAACGCAGCGGCGCTGCAGCGCGGGGTCCTTCTTCGCGTGAGCGAAGATCTGGACCAGCGCCAGCAGCGCGGCAAGCCGCAGCTCGTGATACTCGCTGGCAATGCACTCTTCCAGTTCCTGGAAGCTGGTGCCTTGCCAGCACCGTTTCACTATGCTGCGCGTCACCGGAACCTTGATACCCAGGAACTTGTCACCGTAACCGTACTCTCCGGGCCCGGTCTTGAAAAACCGTGACAGCCCCGGCACCTGGGCCGGATCCGCCGCCGCATATACTGCGCTCTTCAAATTATCCATATTACAAAAATAGGTATATTTGCCGTATGAAAGCAATCAAACTTATAACCAAGATCATCCTGGCGGCCGCGCTGGCAGTTGCCGCAGCCGCTTGCGGGCAGCGCAAAGCCTCCAAGGAGGCTGCGCAGGAGCCCGCTCCGCAGCCCACCACGGCAGACCTCTGCCTTGCCGCCGTCAACAAATACCTCGCAGAACAGATTGGCTCAAACTATCCTGACGCCCAGTACTGCATCACCTACAGCAACTACACTGACATAGACGAATCCAACCCCAGTGACATCCAGATTCTTGGAGACTTCTGGGTGGAGAAATACAACCTTCAGGCGGATACCCTTATGTTCACCGCCGGAGGCGACCATCCCGGCAAGATGCACCTGAGCAAAGACGCCCAGGGCAGTTACCAGGTCACCGCTTTCGATCAGGTTGGAGACGGCTCTACCTTCCTGCCCACCGCAAAGGCCATCTTCGGCCCCAAGTTCGACGCCTTCTCCCAGGCCCTGAGCAATGACTCCCTCAAGCAGGAGACCCGCCGCAAGGCCGTGGGCAAATATGTGAAGGCCAACAATATAGCCGCAAAGTTCTACAAGGACTACGGCTGGCCCGCCATCAGCATAGACTGACCTAGTGGACTACGGCCAGGAATTCGATAGACTCAGTGATGTTCCCGTATAGCAACTGGCCATTCTTGTAGATTGCAGATTTCCTTGTATTGTGATCGTATACAGGGATATAAATGTCCCCGCTCTTGCTGAAACAAGGCTTACCTGCCTGAGTGCACGCGTACCCGGGAATTGTATAAAGTACAGAATTGTTCTTGTATACCCTTACCTCGTACGTGCTGTCTCCGGTAGCAAATATGTACAGGTCTTTCCCACGGGCAATCAGATGATGAACGTCGTTTGCATCATTGTCATAGTTGATCGAACGCACGTAAACTCCGTTCTTGTACAGCTTCAGGCCGCTGTTGCTCAAACCTCCAAGGCGGTAGGAGAGCACCCATACATTCCCGTCTGAATCCACATCCACGGAGAAGGCGGTAAAATCATATTCGCTGCCATTATGCAATCTGGTTTCAGTGACGGTTTGCATATCGCTGGATATGGTCCACATAGTTGAAGCGTATCTGCCCACCAGTGAGCTGTCAGGAACCCTTCCAACTACATAGGTTTTTCCGTCAGGACCTGCCGCCACATCTATGATACGGATATCATCATTATCCGAAAGGGCTTTTTTGAACACCCAGGTCTTCTTGGAGTAGTCATAGATTGAGAGGGGCCCGAACCACCAGAAATAGATATAATTGCCCTTGACCATTCTTATTTTGTCATCGGTTTTTACCGGAGCAAGCAGAGATCCATTCTTGTATACTCCTGTCTTGGAATCGTCGCTTGGCAGGATGTATTCGTACAGATCACTGCCATCGGAATAGAAGGACGTAACTGTGCCGTTGGAACTCTTGTACGGGGTCCCATTAAGGAAGTTCTCACTATAAGCCCTGTAATATACATCTGATGCCTTTACCGTGACCTTGCAGGTGGCTGTGTAGCCTCCTTCCTGGCTGGTTGCCGTAAGGGTGGCCGAACCTATAGCAACGGCAGTAACCTGGCCGCTGCTGGAGACCTTTGCAATTGACTCGTCGGAAGATTTCCAGGTAACCTTCTTGTTGGCCGCAGTTTCAGGCGTGAACTTGACTTCCAGCTGATTGACATCGGTCACGCCGCAGGTTATGGATCCCGGTTCTACGGAAATTCCTTTCAGTACAGAAGGATCTGTAACAACCACCTTGCAGCTGGAAGACCTGCTTCCGTCAACCAAAGTTGCCTTGATGGTAGTGGTGCCTTCCTTGAGGGCGGTCACCTTTCCGCTCTGGTCTACGCTGGCTATGGAGGAATCGTCGGAACTCCAGTTAAAGGCTCCGTTGGAAGCCTCGGCCGGCTCTATGGATGCGCTCAATGGTGCGGAATCTCCTACATTGAGGTCAAGCGAGCCGGGAACAATCCTGATACTTGTTACTGTTGGCAAAGGTTTGTCGCAGCCAGCCAAAAGGCATATGACTGCCATTAATGCAAATAATCTTTTCATAGCAGAGTGTTTTCTATGGGACTATCAACAAATATAACAAATAATGAAGTTATTTATATCTTTGTACTAAAGCATATTCTACAACTATGAACAGCATCAAGACCAAAAGAGCCATATCCCGCATAACGGAAATGGAGGAGAAGTTCGATGCCCTCCAGCAGTCCGTCCGCGCCCTGGAGGACGCCATAACGCAGTCCCAGGACTTCCGGGACAACTACAAGGCTCTTAAAAAGTATATGGATTCCGGCAAATGGCTCAAGGACTATGAGACGGACGAGAAAGGTGAACTCCCGCCGGACCTCAAGAGGGGAGTCCTCTCCCAGGACGGCCTCTACGACCTTCTCCAGGACGCCTCGGATGTCATTATTTCCCTGAAAGGATTAACAAAACGTCAATAATTGATTATCTTTGAAAATCAAACACGTGTACTGACCAGACAATCCATCATAATTCTATATCAATGAAAAAGCTTTCCATTATTGCCCTCATTGCTTCTGTAGTAATGATGAGCGCTTGCGGCCCAAAGGATCCGGGCCTCAAGGACGCTTACAAAAAGTATTTCAAGATTGGAGTAGCAGTTACTGAGCGTAACGTAACAGACTCCCTCATCTCATCCATCATCCTCAAGGAGTACAACAGCATCACCGCTGAGAACTGTATGAAACCCGGCGAGCTCCATCCGGAAGCCGGCGTATGGAACTTTGAGAAGGCCGATATCATTGCCAACTTCTGCCGAGAGCACGGCATCAAGATGCGTGGCCACAACCTTGTATGGCACAGCCAGTTCGCATCCTGGATGTTCACCAAGCACGACGAGAACGGCAACCCCGTGGTAGAACTTGACGAGAAAGGCGACACCGTTTGGGTAGAGAGGCCGGCATTCGGCCGCTTCCGCCCGGGTGGCCAGCGTTCCGCTGGCGCCCCCGGCGCTCCCGGCGGAGCCCCCCAGATTGAAATGACCAAAGTCCCCAAGTACGTGGCAGCCAGCAAGCAGGAGTTCTACGACTCCCTCAAGGTTCACATCCAGACCGTTGTCAACCGCTACAAGGACGTCATCTACTGCTGGGACGTTGTCAACGAGGCAATGAGCGACGCCAACAACCCCGACGCCCCCTACGAGGATTCCTTCCGCAAGTCCCAGGCTTACCAGCTCTGCGGCGACGAGTTCATCAAGAACGCCTTCATCTGGGCTCACGAGGCTGACCCCAACTGTGGCCTGTTCTACAACGACTACAGCGCCTGGACCCCCGCAAAGAGAACCTACATCTACAATATGGTCAAGAAACTCCAGTCAGAGGGCGCCCCTATCACCGGAATCGGTATGCAGGGCCACTACAACATCTTTGACAACCCCACCCTGGAAGACTTCGAGACAGCCATCAATATGTACCTTGAGCTCGTAGACGACATCCAGATCACCGAGTTTGACATCCGCATAAACGAAGAGGCCGGCGGCGGACTCCAGTTCAGCCGCGGCGAGGGCCAGCAGTACACTGAGGAGATCCAGAAGATGCAGGAGAAGAAGTACAAGGACCTCTTTGAGATAATGCGCAAATACAGCAAGAACATCTCTTGCGTAACCTTCTGGAACGTCAGCGACCGCGACTCCTGGCTGGGCGCCAACAACTACCCGCTGCTCTATGACAGCAACTACCAGCGCAAGCCCGTATACTACGTAGTACGCGACTTCAAGAAGAACAAATAGCAGTACCTTTTACTTCAGGTATTTGTCCATAAATGCAGCCATCCGGGAGTTAACCTCCTGAGATTCTGGCAGATGAGGGTTGGATACGTTATGTACGTGTCTGACCCTCCTGTCATTGGAGTCTATGTCCACAAAGTCCAGCGGACGGGACAGCGAGTCGCAATCTGCCTTAAGGAGCATAGATTCTGAACGAATGAAGTCCCGCTTGCAAGTAGATAGGAAAAGCGGCCCTGAGTAGGTGCCAATGTATGTTCGCGGAGAGAGCGTCTGCATCAACTCCTTGTCCTTGTACCGGGGCCCCACGAACCAGGCGATTGCGCTCTGGGACAGGGCTTCCACTTCCGGGAACATCGCAAAATCATATGCGGGGCAATTGAGCAGGACGCCACGGGAACGGAACACCTTGGGGCGTATTGGCATCGACTTGTTTTCAATGCCTTCGGCCATATACAGGGCGAGGTGTCCTCCTGCAGAATCGCCCGTGAGGAACATCCTGTCAGGATTGAGCCCCAACTCCCGGGCGTGGGTGGCCAGATAGTCCAGGCCTGCTGCGCAGTCCGCAAGCTCATCGGCCACGTCGCGTGTCCCGTCGTTGAGGCGATACTCAATAAGTACCACGTCGAATCCTTCCTTGAGGAAGAAGGACGCAAAGCGGCGCTTATTCTCCCTTCTGCCTGCAACGTAGAACCCTCCGTGTATGTCCACCAGCACGGCGTCCTTGCGTACAGAATCGTTGGCGTAATATATATCCAGCACTTGCGCCGGATCCCCGTCCTGGACGTAGGGGAGACCTATCCTCTTCTCCAGCGAATCGGCATACGCCACCTTCGTAGATACCTTCATTGACCTGCTCAAAGCCACCTGAAGCATAGGCTTGGTCACCTTGAAGCTGCACCCTGTGAGCCCCAGCACAAGGGAAAGGAACAATATTGCTAGTCCGGAACGTTTCATACGATGTAAGATTAGGATGATTAACCAGCTCCAAATGTACGAATATTAACCATTTCATAACAAATAATTGTATTGTCACAACTTGTCAATCCCGCCCTGTATCTTCGCACCTGTAATTAGCAGTAAAAATAACGGATATGTGGAGAGTTTTTATAGTAATAGGCTTCCTCTGCCTAATCATTGATGCCATCCAGGTTGACGGCAAGTATTAACGGGTATGAACGAAAGGGAGTACATCAATTCTTTCGGCTGGAAACCTGAATACCTTACGGAAGATGAATTGAAACAAGTCCGTGAAGAAATTAAGGAGATTGAATCCGGCAAGGTAATCCTTGATGGTGTCCTTGCGTTTAAATTATTGGCCCCTCAAGCCGACAATCACCGGACCCTACATCAGAATAATACGCAAATTGTGGAAACAATAGCTCGCAATGAACGATGACCTACTTTAAAAGTCAAAGTCTATCTCATTCAATGAAATACTGGTGCGCAGTTTATTTGCATAATTCAAGTTAATTCTTAACTTTGAATACTCCAAGTATTATTATAATGGATAAAAACCAATACGAGCGGTATAAACAAATCGACCGTATTCTCAGAAGTATTCCCGATGGATTACCATTGGATACGCTTCTCGAGCGCCTGAATGGCTCTCTCCCTTATGAAAATCAGATTAAGCGCCGTCAACTTCAGTATGATCTTGATGCTCTTAAAGATTTATATGGGGCTCCTATTGAGAATAAGAAAGGTGCTCGTCGCGTCAAGTATGAGGACGCCAGTTACTCCATCATTACTCATGAGATAAAGGAGTCTTTGAGGAGAATGTCAGAACAGTTTGACAACATCCAGATGAACCCTCGACTACTCTGGCTTCAGAACCTGATTCTCATGCTGCAGGACACCTACTTCACTAATGAGATGGCCATGGAAGCCATTGACTTTGGTGACAACCTGGAGTATGAAAACAGCAGCCGTGTCCACGAGTTCTTCTCCTTTATATTAAACAAACAGGTCCTCGAGCTGAACTACAATGCCGGTTTCGGAAACCCACAGAAGAGGATTATCCATCCGTACTTTGTGAGGCAGTACAACAACCGCTGGTTCCTCTTCGGGTACTGCGAACAGGCCGCTCGTGATGGAAAGCCTGCTTCTGGGATACTGAACCTTCCGTTGGACAGAATTGTAAGTGTCAAGACGGTGCCAACAATCTATCGGGAGGTTTCTGTCCAGGATGTGAAGGATTTCAAGGAAGACTACTTTGGAGACATCGTCGGTGTGACCAGGCTCGATTCGGAAGGGCCCATTCATCTTGTTTTGAGGTTTGACTTCAACACTGGAGATCTAGAGCAGGATAATGCAGCCCGGCGAGACTACTATTATTTACGCACGAAGCCGTTCTATCCATATATCAACTTCCCCTCGGAAAAGGAAATTGAGAAGACCGGATGTGCAGAAGTGTCGATGGATATCATCCCCAATAAAGAATTAGAAGGAATTCTGCTCAGGTATGCAGATACCGCCAAAATTCTGGGGGACGAGCTGTTTAGAAACAAGATGTTAGGCCGTATACGAAACATTATAGAAAAACAGGAGGAATAAAAGATGCGCAAATGTGTTGCATAGATTAGCTCTACCTTTGCAGCGTCAAATAAACCAACAAGCATTTCATCATGTCGAATCAAGAAATATCTTTTGTTAGAAATTACTTCTGGGAATATGCAGATAAGATCAGAGGTAATGACCGCTTTGACATGAAGGTCGCGATGGCATGGTTGTCCATGCTGTATTGTGTGGCGCATGACTGTAAAGTCACTGTCGATCATACTATGCATTCCACTGCACGTTTGGTTTTTTCTGACAGTGTTCTTGAAGAGCATCCTGTCCTTCGAGCTATAACAGAAGCGTCCTCATTACAATTTGACGCATCTTTTCTTCCTCTTATGGAAAAGATGTCACACGAATCGGGTAATGACGCTTTAAAAAAAACCTACCCGCATTTTGTTGACGCCTTTTTTGCTTTCCTGCCCCGTATCTTTGGCAAGTCAGGGATGGTGGATTATATCCAGCCTGTTCAGGTTACTGATATTATTACTCATTTCATCAAAGGTAGCGAATACAAGAGGCTGTACAATCCTTTTGCTGGGCTTTGTTCCTATCCAATCGCTCTTGACCCTGATGTCTGGTGTTATGCTCAGGAGCTCAATCCTATTACCCGCGCTTTCGCGATGGTAAGGTTAGATGCTTATTCCATTCGCAACACCGAAATTGCTCTTGAGGATTCCATCTCGCATTGGAACCCCTGCGGTGCAGATGCAATTGTGACCACGATGCCTTTCGGCCTAAAACTTTCATATAAATATAGCGAGTATCTCCGTTTCCTTTCACCTGATGTAAAAACCGGTGAAGATTTCTTTTTTAATCAGGTAATGATGTCCGGGTCAACAGTAAAAAAAGCCATCACTGTTGTCCCGCGTCCATATTGCTATTCCCCGTCGGGTAATAGTATTATAAAGAGGCTATGTATGCATGGCTATCTTGATACAGTTATTGAATTACCTTCAGGGGTTTTTAATAACACTGCAATTAAGACATCCATTATCGTCCTTTCGTTAGATAGCAAACGGGGAACTGTGCGTTTCGTCAATGCGGAAACGCTTTGCCGGAAATTCAGCAACCAGGAAGTCATCCTTGATACTGACCATATTCTTAATGTCATTGACACCAACGACGCCGAATATGTAAAGGAGGTCAGGTATGAAGAACTGGAAGAGCAAGGTTATGTCTTGGTCTCCACCTTATACCTTAACTCGAACATTGAGAGCCTTGACGGCAAAGATATTGTCAGATTTGGGTCGCTCATTTCGTATGACTCTGGTACTGTTGTTAATCATACAGGCCAATCAGAGAAGTTGATAAGTAGAGAAGATCTATCAGATAATCTTTATACCATTTTACATCCTGAAAACAGGCCATTACCTAAGAGGGTCATTAAGTATTGTCGGCAGTATTCTGGTAAAAAATTAATCGCCTACTTCCTTAAGGGCGGTATTAAACTCTATTTCCATAAATCGGATGAAGATTTCTACGCCCAGCAGGATTTCTTTGTGTTCTCTGTAAACGAGAACTTAACAACCTATCCTTATATCGCTTTATATTTCCTGAAGGATAAGGACTTATCGGCTATTTTCTCCGAGATATGTGCTGCACGCAGTAAGTCGCTTTTCAGAACCATCGAGACCCTTAGAATTCAGTTGGGTGACCTGCGTGTTCAGGAAGAAGAAGTAAAACGCCGTCTTGATGAGGAAGACGAGATGTATCGCCAGGAGCGTGATGCCGAAGATGCCCGTCGTGGTTTTTCCCGTGCAACATCGGATTTGGGGCATATGCTCGGATTTCCTATAAAGCGGCAAAATGATATCATTGAGTCTTTGTCCATGCAAAAGCAGGGGACCGATAAGTACTATGCTCGGGTAAAGGCTCTTGTTGATGTGAGCAAGTACATCCAGCGTATAGTTAATATTACTGGTGGGGACTTGTCTAAGGCAGAGTTCTTCAATGAGGAGCTGAACATCTCATCATTTGTCAACAAATACCTTGAAGCGTGCAAGAACTTTGGGCGCACAGAGACATATGACATCGTGTTAGAGGATAACACTCAATCAGACATTTCAGTTGACGCAGATCCTGACATGTTGATGGTGCTATTTGACACTGTGCTGGAAAACGCCTGGCGCCATAGTTTCAATAAAGGCACTCTTAAAGTTGAGGGTGGTAACGAAGTGCGCATACGAGTGTCTCCTGTTGTTTTCAACGAAGGTAGGTATGTTCAGATTTCGTTTATGAATAATGGGGCGCCTATTGCTCCCAGCTTTACAATTCATGATTACATTACGCGCCGTAGGTACAATGCCAAAACCGGACGTAGCGGTTTGGGTGGGAATCACGTCTATAATATCACAAACCGTCTCAATGGAATCCTTTCATTGCGAACGGATAAGGAGTGGCCGTTCATACTGGATGTATTACTTCCTGTAGCCGCCTCTACTATTTCTGACTTTAGTTTAACGTATTATTCTGAAGACTATGTATAACATTATCTGGGCCGATGACGATACTGGCATTTACGATGCCTCATATGAATCACTTGCCGATACTCTCGAGAGCAAGGATGTAAAGATTATTGCCACAGCGACAAATGCCGAGGAACTTGAGGAACGTATCAAGGAAAACATCAACTTTGTAGATGCGGTTATCATTGATGCCAATTTCAGCGTCGATGGCGACGATCCCGAAGATGAACATGATATCTCCGGTTTACAGTATTGCGTCCATAATCTTCTCAAGACGTACGGGAAGAAGGGTGCTAAAATTCCGTTTGCCCTATATACCGCCAGAAAGTTGGACGAACTAAAGGAGTGGTGCAAAGCAGGCCATGAGTTGCGTTACTTTGAAGAGCACAAGCTTCTTTTCGACAAAAATAGGCATAGCACAGGAAAGGTTCTTGATGCATTAATTATAGAGATTGAATCCATTAAAACTCCGGAATTTAAAATTAGGAGCCGCTATGATAAAGAATTTGCCGCTGCTGAACAGATTCCCGATACCAGCGATATTCTCATCAAGGGATTGATGTTTGAGTACAATGAGGATAGCTCAACAATAGATGCTCAGGATTTGTTTACTCCACTTCGAAAAATCGTTGAGAAGATAATGGATTCCTTGAAGGAAGAGCAACTAATTCCTCCTATCCCTTCTACTCAAGCAAACGGCTTCTATAAATTTTTGAATGGAGAACACCCCATCTTCAAACTTGAGGATAGGGAGTTTATGCCAGCTCCTTTGATTTGTTCGTTGAAATTCTTTTTGGACATAACTCAAGACGGTTCACATAGCAACAAGGAACTGAAGCTGGCCGTTGATAAGTACGTCGCTGACAACAAGAACATTAATCTGTATCGTAGCGTATTGTACATTGCGATGGACCTGCTCCTTTGGCACAAAAAAACAATCGAAACAGTTTATTCTCATAGCATTTGGTCGTGGAAAGAAAGAATAATCGGAGAAGGGGAGGTGAAGTATCAGAAGGAGAAAGTCTATGAAAGGACTTTCGACCATTATTATGTTGGCAAATTCGAGCTTCAGAGAATAGATAGACTGGAGGAGGGGGCTTATGCGTATATCTTAAAGTCCTCGCCGAACAGGCACGTTTACAGGAACGACAGAGAGGGAATCTATCTATCCGACTTTGTCGAAGCGAAAGACCTGTATATCATATAATTTAGAACATTAATACCTTGGTTTATAAACAATAACTATGGCAATCAAAAAATCTCAACTATACAGCGCCCTGTGGGACGGATGCGATGAGCTGCGTGGCGGTATGGACGCCAGCCAGTACAAGGATTATGTGCTGGTGGTGTTGTTCGTGAAGTACATCTCGGACAAGGCCAAGAAGGATTCCAACATGCTCATCGACGTGCCGGAGGGATGCTCCTTCGACGATATGGTGGCGCTGAAGGGCAAGACCAATATCGGTGAGGAGATGAACAAGATCCTGGAGAAGTTGGCGGAAGCCAACGGCCTCACCGGTGTCATTACCAATGCGGACTTCTCGGATGAGAACAAGTTGGGCAAGGGCAAGGACCTGGTTGAGACGGTGAGCAAGCTGATTGCCGTGTTCCAGCGCGAGGAGTTGGATTTCTCCAATAACCGGGCGGCGGACGATGACCTCATCGGTGACGCTTACGAGTATCTGATGAAGAACTTCGCTTCCGAGTCCGGTAAGAGTAAGGGCCAGTTCTATACGCCGGCCGAGGTGAGCCGCATCATGGCCAAAGTGATTGGCATCGGCAAGGACGAGCGCCAGATGATTTCCATCTACGACCCCACCTGCGGCTCCGGCTCTCTGCTGCTTCGCGCCAAGGCTGAAGCCAAGCATAACGTGAGTATCGACGGTCAGGAGAAAGACCTGGCCACCATCGGTATGGCGCGTATGTCCATGATTATCCACGGCGTGGACGATGCCGAGCTGCGCCACGGCGATACCCTCAACGACCCGCTCCACAAGGAGAATGATACCACCCTGCAGACCTTTGACTATGTGGTCGCAAATCCTCCGTTCTCGATGAAGGGCTGGCGCAAATCCGCCAAAGAGCAGGATATCTTCGGCCGCTGGGGCTTCGGGGACAACTTCGCCCCTGTACCGCCTCCCGGCTGCGGTGACTACGCCTTCCTCCTGCATATCGTCCAGTCGCTGAAAACCCAGGGACATGCCGCCTGTATCCTGCCTCACGGCGTTTTGTTCCGTGGTGGCGCAGAGGCCGAAATCCGCAAGTTCCTGGTGCGGAAGCGCTGGATCAGCGGCATTATCGGTCTGCCGGCAAACCTCTTCTATGGAACCGGTATCCCGGCCTGCATCATTATCATTGATAAGGAACACGCGGCCGGTTCCAAGGGCATCTATATGATTGATGCCAAGGAGGGTTTCCAGAAAGACGGAGCCAAGAACCGCCTCCGCGAGCAGGACATCAAACTGATCGTGGACACCTGGGAAGCGCACGAAGCCGTCCCTCATTACGCCAAGTTCGTTCCGTTTGCCGACATCGCGGCAAACGACTATAACCTCAACATCCCGCGTTATGTGGTGCCTGAGGATAAGGAAATCCGTCAGGACATCTATGCACATCTTCACGGCGGTCTGCCAGCTCACGATGTGGAGGAAGTACTTGCTCCGCTCTGGGAAGCCTGCCCCAGCCTGAAAGACCATCTCTTCCATAAAGAGGCAAACGGCTACTACAGCCTTGTGCCTGCTCCGGACAGTATCTCCGGTTCCGTGAATGCCGATGCTTCCTACCAGAAGCAGAACGCCTTGTATGCCAAGGTGGTTGAGGATTGGTGCCAGAAGGTTGCCGTCGATATGTTGGCCTCTGTGAAGGAGGAATGCGAGCCCAAAGCCCTCATTGAGCGCTGGAGCGGAATGCTACTGGAAAGCGCCAAGGCTGACCTTAAACTGGTTGACCCGTACAACGTGTACGAAATCCTGATGAACTACTGGGCCGAGGCCATGCAGGATGACTGCTATATGGTAAGCCGTGACGGCTGGAAGGTTGCTCTCAGAGAGACCAAGAAGAAATCTACCTTCGAGGATCTGGAGTGCGATCTGCTTCCGGTCAGCGTGGTGGTGGACAAGTTCTTTGCCGCCGATTATGCAAGCATCCTCACCAAGCGTGGCGAGGTAGAGCAGCTCAGCGGCGAGATTGACGTCCTTCCGGAAGAGAATCCGGATGCCTTCGACGAGGGCCTCTACGAGATGCTGGAGAAGGTGAATGAAGCCAATGTAAAGAAAGCCGTGGCCGCCCAGAAAAAGCACACCGTTGACGCTGATGACAATACGGTAACGGTGTGGAATCAGTACCTCGATCTCTGTGGCAAGAAGAAAGAGGCCTCCAAGGTCCTTGCCGCTCAGGTGGATGCGCTCACTGACAAAGTGCATAAGAAATACGATGCGCTTACTGCCGATAACATCCGCAACCTGGTCATCAACGACAAGTGGCTGCAGGAGCTGAAGGACCGTAGCGAGGCCGAGAACAAGCGCGTTTGTGAGTCCATCTCCAGACAGGTGTCGGTGCTCAACGAGCGCTATGCAAAGCCGCTGCCGGTAATCAACGAGGATATTTCCAGATTAAGTGGCGAGGTTGATGGATTCTTGAAGGCTATGGGTATTAACCTGTAAAACAATCACTATGGTGAATACTCATAATAGCAAAATGACTGTCTTAGGAACGCTCCCTATTGATTGGGAAGTGTCGAGTATTCAAGACTGTTTCCAAAAGAACGAGAAGATTAAAATTGGGCCTTTTGGTAGTCAGCTGAAGAAGGAGTACTTGTTACCCCGGGGTGATTATTACGTATATGGGCAGGAAAACGTATATCAAGATGATTTCCATATCTGTTATCGTTTCCTTTCATTTCAGCGGTTTAACTCTCTTAAATCGTGTGAGATTAAACCCGGTGATTTTGTCGTTTCCACTATGGGAACTATAGGGAAATGTGCGGTTGTTCCTGATAATGCTCACATAGGGATCATGGATTCTCATCTTGTAAGAATGAGATTTAACGATTCTATTTACAAGCCCTTCTTTGCCTATCTGTTTCGAAGCAAGATAATTCAGGATCAGATACGCAAGCTGTCTGTTGGAGGCATTATGGAAGGCCTTAGTACATCTATTTTGAAAAAGATTGATGTTATTGTCCCCCCTATACAAGAGCAAATTAGAATCGCCTCTGCTTTGTCTTCAATTGATATCTTAATCTGTTCTCTTAACGAGGCAATTACAAAGAAGCGGCAGATTAAGGAGGGGCTGATGCAGCAACTTCTTACCGGCAAGACACGTTTGCCAGGGTTTACTGATGATTGGGTTGAACTTCGTTTTGATGATTTTATCAGTCGATTTGCAACAGGCCTTAACCCTCGTAGTAATTTTGTGCTGAACGTTAATGCGTCAAATTACTATATCACTATCAAAGACTTTGCTGATGGCGTTTTGTATTTTGACCAATGCGACAAAGTCTCTGATGAAGCGATTAAACGTATCAACGAACGCTCAGATTTAAGAAAGGGAGATGTGCTTTTTTCAAGCATCGGCAGGGTTGGTGATGCTTATGTCATTGAAGAGACTCCAAATAATTGGAATATAAATGAGTCGGTCTTTTCATTGAGACCTAATACAGAAATTATCGACTCGCATTTTCTTTACTATTTGATTAAGAGTAAGGATGTCCAAGCCAAGTTTCAGGAGAGTATTACAGGTACGACCTTGAGAAGTATCAAAATGGGGCACTTGAAGGAGATTGTTTGTTGTTTCCCTTCCAGTATTAGCGAGCAAAGGGAAATAGCAAAAACCTTAAAGAGCATGGACATGGAGATACTGTCTAGCGAATCTTTACGTGAAAAATATCGCCTTATCAAACAAGGTATGATGCAGGAATTATTGACCGGTAAAACCAGATTATAGTATGCCAGATCCTTCCACCAACTCCGAACGCGCTGTCCAGAACAGGGTTATCAAACTCCTGTGCGACAAGAACGGCTATGAGTATATCGGCAACCTCAAGGAATCCGAGAACACCAACATCCGCGAGGAGATCCTCCGAACGTTCCTGATGGAGCGCCAGGAGCTGACGAGCGCCCAAGCCTCGGAGGCAATCCGTAAACTTAAGGAAGTGGCGTTTTGTGCCAATAAGGACGCGCTATACAACAGCAATAAGGCCGTGTACAACACGCTGCGCTATCCGGTATCGGTCAGCCAGGGTGTAGGCCTGCCCAACAAGCAGGTTTGGCTCATTGACTGGAAGGATTCCTACAACAACTTCTTCCACATTGCCGAGGAGGTGACCGTCCGTAAGCAGACGCAGGGCGAGGAGCACCGCAGACCGGATGTCGTCATCTACGTGAACGGTATCGCCGTGGCGGTGATTGAACTGAAGAAAGCCACGGTGAGCGTTGAGGATGGCATCAACCAAAACTGGCGCAACCAGCAGGAAGGACAGATTCCTCAGTTCTTCTCAACAGCACAACTCTTGATGGCCGGTAGTGAAAGCCAGGGCGTCTATTATGGCACCACACTCACTCCGCCCAAGTTCTATCTGCATTGGAAGGAACCAGCTGGTGAAGGTTATCCGTATGATAACTTGAAATATCCGGTTTCGTCATCTATCTATAGCCAGAAAGACTATCCGAATGAGTTGGACCGTTCTCTGATGCAGATGCTGGAGCCGGACCGGCTGCTTGAGTTTATGCACGATTGCGTGGTCTTTGACGGCGGAGTCAAGAAGGTGGCCAGGCCCAATCAGTATTTTGCCATTGTGGCCGCCAAGATGCGCATCAAGAACAAGCAGAGCGGTATTATCTGGCATTCCCAGGGCTCCGGAAAGAGCCTTACAATGGTTTGGCTGGCTCAGTGGATTCGGGAGAATATCGACGACAGCCGCGTGGTGATTATCACTGACCGGGATGAGCTGGACAAGCAGATTGAGAATGGCTTCAAGGATGCCGGAGAACATCCGGTTCGGGCTAAGAGCGGTGACCACCTGATCAAGATGCTGGAGGGCAAGAATGACCGCCGTGGTGAAGAGAAAATGCCGGCGCTCATCTGTACGCTGATTCATAAGTTCGGCATTGCCGACGATCCTGAGGAAGAAGAAGGACGTGATGGCCGTCTTCGTGGCTCCCGTTCGCCGGAACAGTATCTGCGTGACCTCGCAGAGAAGTTGCCGGAAGGATTCGCAGCAAAGGGCAATATCTTCGTCTTCGTGGATGAGTGCCATCGTACCCAGGGCGGCATTCTGAACAAGGCGATGAAGAAGATAATGGGCGACGATGTGATGATGATTGGTTTCACCGGCACGCCGCTGCTCAAGGACGAAAAGGGACGGCTCACGAGCCGTGACAACTTCGGCCCCTGGATTCATACCTACAAGTTCGACGAGGCTGTGAAGGATAAGGTGATTCTGGACCTGCGTTATGAGGCCCGGGACGTGGAGCAGGAACTGTCAGATGAGATGTCCTTTGATGAACTGTTCGAGGATACCACCAAGAAACTCACGCCGAAGGCCCGTAAGGCCCTGCAGGACCGCTGGGCGCAAATGCAGAACCTCTTCTCCAGCAAGTCCCGCGTGGACCGAATCGTGGGCCAGATTACAAAGGACTTCCAGTTGATTACTGCCCTGAAAGAGGGATGGGGTAACGCCATGTTGGTGGCCGGCAGCATCTACCAGGCTTACCGCTTCTGGTCCGCATTCCAGGAGACGGCACTGGCTGGTAAGTGTGCTGTTGTGACCAGTTACGATGGTGCAGATCCGTCGCTGGAGGAAGGATTCAGCGGAGAGCTGAAGACTGAGGCTGACTATAAGTTCAACACCAACAAAAAGATGCTGGGAGACAAGACCCCTGAGGATTTCGAGGAGTGGGCCAAGTATGAGTTTGTGAATCATCCGGGCAGCATGAAACTCCTCATCGTGGTAGATAAGCTGCTCACCGGTTTTGACGCTCCTGCAGCCACGTATCTCTATATCGACAAGGAGATGCGAGACCACAATCTGTTCCAGGCCATCTGCCGCGTTAACCGCGTGAACGGAGAGCGCAAGGATTACGGTTATATCGTGGACTACAAACACCTGTTCGAGAACATCGAGGGTGCTATCGAGGATTATACCAACGGTGCGTTCTCCGGCTACGACAAGAGCGATATTGAAGGTCTGCTCAAGAGCAAAGTAGAGGAAGGTCGGAAGGACTTGGACGCTGCCTTGGAACGCTGTGACAGGCTCAGTGAGCTAGTGGCCGACCCGAAGAAGGTGGACGAATTCTTTGACTGGTTCTGCTATGACCAGCACAAGGGTACCGAAGAAGAGCATCAGGCAGAAATCATCCTGAATGCCCGTAAGCGTGAAGACTTCTATGAGGCCTGCTACGCACTCGTGCGTCGATATACGGCCATTGCCATGCAGATGAAGGAAGCCGGCTACACAGATGGGGAGGCCGAGAGCATCTACAAGAAAGTCAAGACCTATGACGAGCTCCGAAACGCCATTTCCAAGCGCTGCGGCGACTTTGTAGATCTGAAGAAGTTCGATGCCGAGATGCGGGCACTGCTGGACAATTATGTGATTTCTTCCCGCGTGGAGGTGCTTGAAAAGCTGGATGACTTCTCTTTCCTGGACATCATCGATATCAAGGATAGTGGAGAGGTGGAGGTTTCTGAAGGAGCAGAGACCGAGCTGGGGGGCCAAAAGGGCGTTGCCGAAACGATGGCCGCTAACGTTCGCCGTGTCATCAACCGTAAGCGTGAGAGTAACCCGGAGGAGTACAAGAAGTTCTCCGAGCGAATCAACCGCCTGCTGGGGGAATACCAGCAGTCCAAGCTGGAATACAAGGAACTGCTCAAGTCCATCAAGGCCATTGCCGAAGAAATCCGCAAGGGAGAGATCGTTGACCCTCGTATCAATTCAGAGGGGAAGAAGGCCCTCTACGACAACCTGGGCAGAAACGTAGAGCTGGCTCTGATGCTGAACGGCGTCATTGAAGCCAATGCAGCCCACGGTTTCCGCACCAGCGAGGTTCGTAAGAAGAAACTCCTTATCGCCATCAAGAATGCGCTGGTGGGCACATCCTTCGACCCTGAGAAGATCTTGAACATCGTTATCCATAACCCTGAGTTTGGCAACTGATGAACATCGACGGTCTGGAAATAGAGGTTGAGCGCAAGCCTATCAAGAATATGCACCTGTCGTTGTACCCACCCGACGGCCGTGTGCATCTGTCCCTGCCGGATTATCTGAGCGAAGCAGATGCCCGCAGCTACGTCATATCCAAATGGGAATGGATCAGGAAGCAGCAGGCCGACATCGAGGCCCAAGCCCGACAAACCAAGCGCGAGTATGTCTCCGGCGAGAACCATTACTTCTTTGGCGTCCGGTATCGGCTCCGCATCAACTACATCACCAGCGGAGCAAATTCCGTGGAAGTCCGTGGCGATACTATGACTATGCGCGTCCGAAAAGGTTCCACCACAGAGCGTCGGGCCGAACTGATGATGGAATGGTATCGCGAGCGGCTCAAGGAGTACATCGGCCCTCTGGTCGAACGCTGGGCAGAGAAACTCGAGGAGCCAGACGTCACCTGGCAAGTCAAGGAGATGAAAACCATGTGGGGCAGTTGCGGCATCAAGCGCCGCGCCCTGCTGTTCAACCTGGAACTTGCCCGCGTCCCCAAAGAATGCATCGAGTACGTCGTGGTGCATGAACTCACGCACCTGAAAATCGAGAACCACAACAAACTCTTCGAGGCCCTAATGACCCAGCGCCTTCCCGGCTGGCGTAACCTCCGCCAGAAACTCAACGAATTCATAGCATTGCCTTTATAAAGAAAGTATTATATGTTTGATTTTAAGATAGATAGTAAAGGATACGTAAAGAATAGAGAAAGTCACGATCTGGAGTTTAAGCAAAATTTTCAACGTGAAGATCTTCCAAAATACATTAAGACTATGGTTGGAATGGCGAATAACAAAGGCGGCCAAATTGTGTTTGGGATTCAAGACTCGCCTCATATTCCTTTAGGTATGACAAACACAAAATTTCGAGAATGTGATCCGAAAGTTATTGATAGTATGCTTAGAGATTATTTTTCTCATGAAATTAAATGGACTCCTAGCATTAAAGCATTTGAAGGCAAGGAGTTCGGAGTTTTATATGTTGAAGAGCAGGAGGAGAAGCCAATAGTGTGCAAAAAGACTAAGTCCGGATTATTGCGAGAAGGTGCTATTTATTATCGATATAGAGGCGAGACTAAAGAAATTGCATATCCAGAGTTAAAGAGAATCCTTGATAAGGAGCGGGAAAAAGAACGTTTGTTTTGGTTGCATAATATTGAGCGTATTGCATTGATTGGTCCAAGAAATGTCCAAATACTAGATACATACAAAGGGGAATTAGAAGTGGGAGATCAGAAGATACTTATTGATAAAGGAGTACTTGATAAGATTAAGTTCATACAAGAAGGACATTTTACTGATAAAGAAGGGAAAGGTTTGCCTACCCTAAGGCTTATTGGTGATGTCAAAGGGGTTGATACGGAAACTATGATTATTAAACCAGACGCTATTTATCCTTTGACGACCAGTGATTTGTGTGATCGATTGAGCCTAAATAATTATCAGATTCAAGCTGTGTTGTATTCTTTAAAAATAAAAGAGAAGTCAAAATACCATGCTGCAATTCAACATGGATCTCATAAAAATAACGTGATACATAAGTATAGTGAACAATTAGTTGAGGTGTTAAATCGATATCTTGGCATGGATGGTAAGTTGGACGAATGCATATCTCTTTATAAGGCTTATTGTCAAGGAAGATCAAAGAGCAGAATCCCTAAAAATCAAAGGCATAGATATAAATAGACGAAACGTGTATTTAAAAGATTATTAGATAATATTGGATGAAATGAGTAGAGTTATCTATCTTCTGGGTGCAGGAGCGAGTTTTGGAACGAGAAACGAATCAGCAATAGGCCCATATGAAAAATACCAAACGGGGGTTCCTATAGTAAAGGAACTCGGTGAGGCAATAGATGATTACCTGAGAACTTTCTATCAATATCCATTAACCCTTGAACATGATTATCATGATGATATAGAATATCCCAAATTATATCAAGAATTGAGTTGGCTGAGGGATATATGTAAGAATAATATTACAGTTGACGATTATGCCAAGAATCTTTGGAGCAGAGAGCAATTTACAGAGCTAACACGTCTGAAAAGAGTATTAGCTATGTTTTTCTCTTTAATTCAGTCAACTGAAAAGAGAGATAAAAGATATGATCCTCTGATAGGTATCTTGTCTAGACAAGGCGGTCAGATGAACCCAGATGCGTCAATATTATCATGGAATTATGACAGGCAAGTTGAATTTGCCCTTCACCGATATGATATGAATTCAGTAAGTGATACTCATCAACTAAAGAATAATAATATATCGTGCAAGAATCTTACTACTAATTATTTGAATAAAGATAAGTTTAATCTAGTAAAACTAAATGGGACTGCTACCTTTCAATCCTCCAATGGGAATATATTGTTAGAACAAAGAGACATTAATAGAAGTCTTTTTGAATCTCAGCTATCAATGAAAAACCCTACACTTGAGGTAGGCTTATCATTCGCATGGGAGGAAGATCCTTTGTTCTTGGAAAGCATATTGCCGTTGCTTTCTAATACAGAAATACTTGTGATAATTGGTTATTCGTTGCCTGATGCCAATTATAGCGTCGACCAGTTTCTCATTTCTAAAATGAATAATCTGAAATCAATTATTATTCAAGATTTATTTGCTCAAAAAAGGAAGAATAGTTTGAAGGAATTATTAAATAATGATCAGCTTTCAAGGTATAAAAGAGGTTATATCACTATAGAAACAAGAACAGACACATCTTCATTTTATATCCCTAAGATATTGAAAGTCTAAACTCATTCAAAAGCGTGTTTAATCACGAAAAACGATAGTGGGAAGTATCTTGATAAATCTATGATTGGGAGGTACAAAGTCATAACTCTCTGCGGCAGCACACGCTTCAAGGACCAGTTCCTTGAGGTTCAGAAGCGTCTTACACTGGAAGGTAACATCGTCATAAGTGTAGGGCTGTTTGGGCACTCAGGGGATGATGAAGTTTGGACGGTGGGGACGAAGGAGATGTTGGATGATATGCATAAGCGCAAGATTGATATGGCAGACGCTATTTATGTGATTAACGTTGGCGGTTATATCGGCTCTAGCACTCGTTCTGAGATTGAGTATGCGCGGAGGACGGGGAAGAAGGTGCTTTATTTAGAGCCGTTGGAGATGGAGGCGATACCGCAGGAGAGAGAGGGGGTAGTTTTGGATTATTTCAGGTTGTTTGATCCTTTGTATGGCAATGGGAAGGACCTTCCAGATGTTCCTGGCAATTACCTTGTGACAATTCGGGATATAAGATCTTTACCTACGCTTGGATTCAATGTGAGTACGCAGCCTTATAATGGGCAAAATCTGATATATACAGGAGTTGCCGGTACAAGTATCCGTGGTCGTATCTGGCGCAACCATTTAGGCGGTAATGCGGGCCATTCTACGCTTCGGTTAACACTCGGATGCTTACTTGGCTATACGCTTATTCCTAGGGACAAGAATGACCCTAATAATGGGCATGTTCGTTTTAATTCTGATGATGAAATAAAGCTGCGGGAATGGATGAAAGAGAATCTAGTATTTCATTATTTGCCTAATGAGTCCCCGAAGGTTTTGGAACGTGATCTTATTGAGAAACTCAATCCTCCTCTAAATATTTCAGGAAACGAGAATACGGTAAATAGAGAGTTTCGTTCAAGACTCTCTTTCCTTAGGAGTCAAAAGCCATGGTTAAAAAGAGAAAGAAATGAGTATGAAAAAGTTTGATTATAAGAGCGTTGACTGTACGGTGCCATCGGGTTTGGAGGCTATGATGGCGGAGGTCCGTAGGCTGGGGAAGGAAGGTTGGGAGCTGGTTTCAGTGTGCCCGACTATGAGTTCGTAGTATGGTGTGGAGCAGCTTACGGCGTTTTTGAAGAAGGAAGTATAACTGGTTTTTTTCAATGATAGTTTTCTTGTATCGGCACGTCGGGAGATGGGCCGTTTTTCGTTGAATGGAGGGTTGCGGTCGCGGAGAAGGGCGCATCGGCTGGAGTGAAGCAGAGCGAGCACCGTGGAGGCCGGTTTGGTGCTTGCGGGGAGTGATTTGGGGCTGGCGAGCACCAGGGGAGGCGTTTCCGTGCTCGCGGGGAGGTTTTTGGCTTGGCGAGCACCAGGGGAGGCAGTTTGGTGCTCGCGGGGGCATAGGCTTGGCAGGCGCACCGGCGTAGGCATCGGTCAGAGAAGAAATTGTTTGGAATTTTGGCGTTGCTGCGGGGTGGTTGATGTGGACGCTGGATGCACCAGGGGGCATTTATCCGTATTAAACGTGTGTTGTTTCTGGTACACGGATAGCTTTCTTTATCTTGTCCAAATAAAAATACGTACAAATGTTGGACAAAGACAGAAAGACGTTTTATTCTTATGATTCGAGTTGGGAGCACACTTTTTTTGATGAGCGTACCGGTGGCTTCTTGGTTACGCAATTGGCGAGAAAGTATAAACCATTGTCCAAGAAAGATATGGAAACATTCCTAAAAGAGCAGCGTATGGGAATAAAGTACGCCGAACATGCTATTAAAGATCAAGGAGCAGATTTTGTTCTTATAGAATTTTCAGCTCTTGATAGTAAGATACCAGCAAGGATTAAGGAGATGGTGCGAATTGGAATACACGGGTACTTCTATTGTGACGACGAGAAAGGATTCCATTCATTTTAATACAACACCCCGGCATATCAATGCCTGGGTGAGGACGGTACGAGCCGCCCGAAGCGTAACACGTCCCTAAATATCTGAGACAAAGATATATAAAAATTCTGGACTTCAAAGGGGTTGCGGGTATAATTCGTTATGGCTTAATGTTGGAGTAGGGGAGGTGTCGGGAAGGTTTGAGTGGCAACCTGCCCGACGCATCGGCGTAGGCATCGGAATTTATATTTTTCGTAAAAATGTGAATCATTTTTGGGGAGTGTCAGAAGTTGACAATTGGGGGCTGTACCTTTGCAACAGTTGAATGATTGAATGTGATGTAGATTGATTCATAACTTACTTTCGTTGTTTTTGTTTGTAGTAGATATCTCAAAAGGTTTAGATCGGCACGTCGGGAGATGTGCCGATTTTTCTTTTACGGGTTTTTGCGTAAATTTAGCTGTGATTGTTTTTTTTGATTGGGACTATGATTGACTCGATACTTGAATACAATAAGAGGTTCGTGGCGGAGAAGGGGTATGAGCCCTTGGTCACGGATAAGTATCCGGCTAAGAAGCTGGCGGTGCTGACGTGTATGGATACTAGGTTGACGGAGTTGCTGCCGCGGGCGCTGGGGCTTCGGAACGGAGATGCAAAGATCATCAAGAATGCGGGAGGGCTGGTGTTGTCGGAGATGGATTCGGCTGTGCGGTCGCTGCTGGTGGCAATATATGAGCTGGGCGTGAATGAGGTGATGGTTGTGCATCACTCTACGTGCGGGGCGTGCCATATGAGTTATGAAGAGTTCAGGCCGCATATGCTGGAGCGGGGGATAGCGGAGGAGACGCTTCAGGAGTGGGAGAAGCGGGGGATTGAGGAGTGGCTGGAGGGCTTTCACAATACGGAGGCCTCAGTCCGCAGGACCGTGGCCGCCGTGGTGAACCACCCTCTGGTGCCGGACGACGTCATCGTCCGCGGATTCGTCATCGACTCGGTGACAGGGCAGCTGACTGAAATTGTCTGATTCAAATGGCTTTTGGCCGTTATCCGCATTTGCGGCGGTAGTAGGCGGGAGTCATCCCGGTTGCCTTCTTGAACATTGTGATGAAGTAAGGTACGTCCTCTATGCCGCATTGGAAGGCTACTTCATTGATAGGCATAGAAGCATTGTCCCGCAGCAGGCTCTTTGCAAGCCTTACTCTCAAGCTCATTATGTATGCGGTTGTAGTCAGCCCGGTGATAGCTTTTACTTTTCTGTTAAGCTGGGTCCTGGACAGGCCAAGTTCTTCTGCCAGTGCGTTCAGGTCTACGTCATTGGCTTTGATCCTGGTACGGGCCAACTCTGCGAATCTGTTTATGAAAACCCGGTCTCCGTATGCGAAAGAGGAGAAATTACCTGCTCCGTCCCCATCTATTTCGCGGATGTATTTTTCACGGAGGATCTCCCTTTGCTCCATAAGTTTCTCCACCCTTATCCTCAGCTCATCTGCCTGGAAAGGCTTTTCTATGTAGGCGTCAGCACCTGCTTCCAGCCCTTTGATCATATCCTTGTGCGAACCCCTGGCGCTGACTATCACTATGGGTATGTGATGAAGGAGCTCGGAAGACCTTATTTTGCGGCACAATTCAAGGCCGTCAGTCCCACCTCCCGGCATAAGGATGTCGGTTATAATAAGGTCCGGTACTAATTCGTTGGCCTTTGTGAACCCTTCGTCCCCGTTTTTTGCATAAAAGAACTGGTATCCGGAGTTAAGCTGCTTGGAAATATAGTGTGCTACCACGGGGGAGTCCTCAACAATCAGAATCTGTACGCCGTCGCCTTCTGCGGGAGCATCGTCCTGGATGAACAATCTGCTCTCAGGCATTTCCTTGTCTTCGTTTTCCCAATTGCCGTTGACAAGTGGGATCTCTGTGCCCGTTTTGTATTCCAAGGGGAGTTTGACTATGAAGGTGGAACCTTCATCTATGGAACTGACAGCTTCTATGTGGCCTCCGGTAGAATCCAGCAGAAGTTTGGCAAGGGGCAGTCCTACTCCGGACCCCAGTCCGCTAGGGCCGTCGTCCTCTGCTTGGTAGAATGCTTTGAATATGTTGGATTTCTGTTCCGGAGTCATTCCTTTTCCTTTGTCGGTGACGTATATGACAAAGAAATCCTGTTCAATCCTGGAGATAATGTCTATCCTTGAACCCGGATAAGAGAATTTAATACTGTTGGAAATGAGGTTTTGCAGGACTTTGTGCAGGTATTCCGGAACAAAATCCATCGCTACTGATTTTTCCTCCGGTTTATATTCTATAGTGATATCCTTATCTGAGGCATATAAGGAGTAACTTTCACAAACCATAGTGATAAACGGCACTATGTCGCCGTGTTTCCAATCCAGTTTCAGCCTGTTTCCGGAAACCATCTTGGTGGTATCCAGGATATTGTTGATAATGTTAAGTATTATGCTGCTGTACCAGATTATATTGGATGCGTCGTTATAGATGACTGATTTCCTGGAACTCTGCTTGATTATGTTCTGTGCTGCAGACTGGATGACGGTAAGCGGCGTCCGCAGCTCGTGGGTCAAACTAGTGAAGAACCTGTCCTTGGCATCCTGCAATTCTGCCTGTGCCCGGTCTCTTTGACGCTTTCTTTTAACAGTGATGGCCAAAAACACGGCCATCACTGTCAGAAGAGCAATCATTATAAAGAATAATGAAGAATGAAAGATACTATGTAAATCCATAGTTTAAGTAGGTTAAGTAGTGTGTATATATATACTATTCCCTCATAGGGCGAATAGACATAGCGTGGCTGTAAGGAGCATTATATAAAGGATCTACCCTGCTTTGTGTGAAAAAAGCTGATTCTGCATAAGGCTCGTCAGTGCCATTTGGCGGCGGATATCTTCCCGCCGTCCAATAGTACCCTCTTTCGCCCAGGGCTGCAATTACCCCAAGATAGTTCCTCATTCCCGAAATTGCAAAAAAAAGTGTCTTATTTGCATCTGAGGCAGTGGTGGAGAACAGGTATCCGCAGGGCATTCCTGTTGTTTCATCCGCCTGAACGTAGTCTCCGTTGATTTCTGATGCATTAGTGGTATTTGTGCCGTTGGCGGTAAAACCGGTGAATGCATAGTAACGGGGGATTGTAAAACCGGGAGGGCACGGGTCGTAAATGGTCTTTACTATTGGACTGTCAGTCCTGTACTGGATATTGTCCGCATCCCAGGCATTGAGGTCACCCCTCTCATAGTTAACTCTTATAAGCCTGTAAGGTTCTCTGATATAAAGAGAATAAAGGTTTTGGACAGTTCCCTGATAATTGCCTGTAACCACAGTATTGTTGTTGGTGGTGACCGTATATCCTCCGGGGCTGGAACTGCACTTGTTAAGGTTGCTTCCAAGGACGAAGCCCCTGGACGGAAGGAACGGATCTTTCCTTCCCCACTGATAGAAGGTCGAGGAATACTCGATTCCTTCATAAGAAGGTCCGGAATAGGCATTCTGTGTAATTGTGACGTTCCTGTAAGCGGTTCCGGGAGACTCCTGGATAAAACGCAGGGATACTGACCGGCGGCCGGTGGTAATGGGAGGATACGAGATAGGCGCACTCCACCCCAGATTGACATTCATTAAATCCAGATATGAGATTGAAGATAATGAAGGGCGCCAAGCTACGGAAGTGGTCTGCAAATCAGGCGTATATGAAGGAGCCAGCCAGATATGCCAGTTCCAAAGGATCTTGTTCCCGTTACCTTTGTCTCGCAAGGCGATTACCGCATTGCCGGGTTTGATCATTGATGGAGGAATATGGAAACGGATATAGCCGCAATTAAGAGCGGATCCCGGCAATGCGGATATCACCTGAAGCGATTCTGTGTCAATGAGCCCGTACCCCGGCATTACATCTTCCCAGATGATGCAGGCGTCATATTCGCCTGAAAGGGTCAGGCCGCTGTCTTGAAGGATAAATGGAGAGGAGATGCCGTTCCCGTCGGCCCCTATGAAAGTTGCCATAGAAACTGAAGGGTCGGTTCCAGGGGCGAAGGCCTGTCTGTTCTCGTGCCCGTTTTTTATGGCGTTGCCATAAACCAGGGGGAACATATACCATCCAGGGGTGCTCACTACGTAGCAGTTCGCAGTGGTAGCGGCTCCGCCACTGTTCCTGGTACCATATATATTATGGGCTGAAAGGTCGAAAGGAGCGGTCTCCGTGCCTTTTTCAGGCAGTGAAGAATCACCATTCCCGGGCCTGTCGCGGGTTCTACAATCAGGTCATTGGCCCCTATGGAAACTGTAATGTCGTTACTGTTTCCGTCTCCGCTGTAAGCCGAGAGCGAAACCCATTCCGGCCAGGCGGGATCGTCCTTTTCAACCCACCTGCCTTGGGCATAAGCCTGAACTTTCCAGGGGAATGGCTGTGATACGGAGCCGCGGTGTCTCTGGCTCAAGACGGAGATGCTCCTTTCTGCGCCATAGACTATTTCATTGCCGGAGGTCAGGGTGATGGAAGGTATGTTGTCTAAAGTGTATGACCAGTTCCCCGGTACTCCAAGGTCGGTGATCAGATATTTCTTGCCGCCTTCGAATCTGATGGGGGAGTCACCTAGTTTCAAGGCAAGGGTGCTTGTTTCCCCGCGCTGGTTGGTGAAGCGTATCGTAAGGTCTTCGATATCTGTGGGCAGCGTGAATACTGTAAAAGTGACAGATTGCTCCTTGGTAACTGTAATACCGTCCTGGAAAGGAATCTCTATATGCTTCCCGGTCTCTCCCAAGCTATATGACACTGAACTGGAATTCCCGTCCGCCGATGCCTCGATCTCTGCACTGAATTGGCCGCAAAGGGGAGATGAGGAGGACAGCAACTCAAATGAAGTAAGCGTCAGGGAATTGTCGTTGGCGCTGTAGATGGTAAACTCGAAAGCGGTGAAAACAGGCTTGAAAGACAAAGAGACAGCGGATGCCGGCCGGGTCTTTAAAGCTGCTATCATATAGGCGTAATCCATATCGGGAATGAGCTTGTTCCCGTCAACCGTATAAGTTTGCCGCTCAGGAATCAGTGTGGTTACTGTGTTACCGGATATTGTCGAAGAAAGGGCGCCGGACCCTGGAGATGGGTAGATGCTATAGAACTCGTGCATTCCTTCTCCCCATACAAGACCGTTTCCCAAAGTGGGGGAAATCCTTGCTTCGCTTATCGATCCGTTGCTGCTGACGGGGGTTATTTCATAGTCGGCCCATCCTTCAGAGCCATTGGCAACAGTCGCTTTGTCGCTCCAGATACGGATGACATCTCCCGAAACCCAATCTATACGCTCGCGGGACAGGTCTCCACCTGTATAGTCGCCATCGCCGCTATATGCGGTTTTGGTGGCGATACCGTTATTATAGCCCATCCCGGTCTTGAACAAGATTGTGCTGCCCTTCTGGATATTTGAAAATAAGGGGGTCTCTGAACAGGACACACCTGATAAGGCTATTGATAGTATAACTAACAGGTGTGAAAGACTAATCTTATGATTCATTAAATGATGATGTAAAAAAAAGTTGCACAAAGATATCCTTTAAGAGGCTCATCCAATTTGGCTGAAATGACAATAATTTTGTTTAAACGCCATATCTGTAATATTGGGCCCTATACGGATAAAAATTATTATATTTAAGGCCAGACCAAACTTAATGAGAACCAGAAATGATAAAAGTAGCTTTTTATGATACCAAGGAATACGACAGGCCGTCGTTTGAACATTATGGAAAACTTCAAGACGTGGAGTATAAGTTCCTTGAAACCAAACTTACGGAAGATACCGTGGAGCTGGCCAGGGGATGCGATGCGGTTTGCGTCTTTGTCAATGACACCGTGAATGCGGCAGTAATAGACAGGCTGTATGGGTTCGGCGTGAAGATGATTGCACTGAGATGCGCGGGATATAACAATGTCGATGTGAAACACGCGTATAAGAAAGTGTATGTGACGCACGTGCCGGCGTATTCGCCGTACGCTGTGGCGGAGCATACGGCGGCGATGCTGCTCACGTCAGTGCGTCGCATCCATAAGGCCTATGACAGGACGCGCAACTTCAACTTCTCCATAAACGGGCTTACCGGATTCGACCTTCACGGGAAGACGGTGGGCGTTGTCGGCACGGGAAGGATAGGACGGATATTCATAGATATATGCAAGGGATTCGGGATGAATGTCATAGCGTATGACAAGTTCCCGGCGGAAGGGGCGGGAATAAACTATGTGTCTCTGGATGAGATTTTTGAGAAAAGCGACATCATATCACTGCATTGCCCGCTTACGGACCAGACCAGGCATCTTATAGATGCCGATGCCATAGCCAGGATGAAGAAGGGGATCGTGATACTGAACACCTCCAGGGGGGCGCTGATAGATGCGGAGGCCCTGCTTGAGGGTATCAAGGCCCGAAAGGTTGGCGCCGCGTGCCTGGACGTGTATGAGGAGGAGGCCGATATCTTCTTCGAGGACAGGTCAGGCCATATCCTGGACGATGAGCTGCTCTCCCGCCTCATCACGATGCCAAACGTACTGGTCACCTCACACCAGGCTTTCCTGACGGAGGAGGCGTTGAACAACATCGCTGAAACAACGGTGGGGAATATCCTGTCCTGCTTCAATGACGATGGTCCCTGCAACAACGAACTCTGCTACAGGTGCGGAGACATAGACCACTGCCGCAAGAACGGCAGGAAGGTCAAGTGTTTCTGACGGGATTGCTGGACACCATATCGTGAGCGGGCTCCTTGGGGGACCAGTGGCTGCTGACGCGGCAGAGCTCTTCGCCGGAGGCGTTGGTGATCTGCCCAAGGAAGTTTGCCGCGTCCGACGCAGCGTCAGGTTCTTCGATGGGGTAGGACGCCACTGTCAGGGCGTCTCCCAGGCGTGATTCCTTGATGAAACGTATATTCAGCGAATCCGGCCGATGGCTGGCCTGGAATTTCTGGCCGAAGCAACTGAGCGCCATCGTCACGTAGCGGCGGTTGTTGGTGTGGCCGTTCATATCTATGTCCATAAGGTTGATGGTGTGGCCCAAGGTGGCGGCTGGCTGGCCGCCGTGCGGGGCAACGCCCCGCTTCCTGTGCGGCCCCGCCGCCAGCTCGGCCACCACTTCATCCGCCGGGATCAGGGCTCCGCAGGGCACCAGTTTTCTCTCCACGAAGGAAATAGTTGACCAGCAACTATTTCCGCGTGCGATCAACCTGGCGCTGCCCCCGTCGCCCTGCATCGTGTCCGCGACCACCCTGGCCTCGAATTCAAACCATACGCGCAGCGCGGACACCTCGCTGGGCCACACGGTCACTTCTACCTTCTGGGCCCACAGGGCGGGTGTCTCCTTCAGGTCCATATTGATTTCCGTTATAATCCAGGTATTGCCGTCCTTCTGGAGGTCGAACGCCGCCAGGTTCAGCGTGGTCAGGTACTTGGCCACCGCGTCCTCGTGAAACGTCAACAACCCGTCCACCGTCAGCCAGTACTGCGCATCCATCTCCGCGCACGTCACCGGATACTCGCTCTTATACTTCATTCCTTACATCCTTTTGATACCGCAAAGGTACAAATTCCCCACCTAATCCCCAACCTCCGCCCTCCTTCCCGCCCCCTCCCGTCCCACAAGCACCCCAGGCCCCCTCCCCGTGCTCGCACCCCCGTTTCCGCCCCCGCGAGCACGCATCGGCCCACCCTGGTGCTCACCACCCCCCAACCCACCCCCACGAGCACCCCAGGCCCCCTTCCCGTGCTCGCGACCGCATTTCCGTCCCCGCGAGCACCTCAAGCCCCCTCCTCGTGCTTGCGACCGCATTTCCGCCCCCACGAGCACCCCAGGCCCCCTTCCCGTGCTCGCGGTCTGGATTTCACGGCAAATAGCGGGTTTTCGCCACAGTTAACGATTTCTTATAGACAAAGACAATAGCGTTTCCTACCTTGAAAGCAAAAATGCTCTACCGAGAAACACAATCAGAATTAACGTTCAGGAAAGCGGGGACATTCTATCATATTTATACGAGCCCCCTTGAATCAGACATTCTTTACCGTAACGATGATGAACTGAACATCATCATCAATTTCATTGCAATAGCGATAATGTTTTGCAATTGCCGTATCCTGGCCTTTGCTGTTATGTCCAACCACCTACACTTTATTATTGAAGGACCGGAATCGGAATGCATAAAATTCTTTTATTCTCTTAAAGAAAAACTAACAACCTTTTTTAGGTATAACGGACGGCCCGGTTTGGTTGATTCCATGGAACCGGGTTGCACCCAGATCAATAGTCTGGAACAACTGCGGACAGAGATTGCATATGTAATCAGAAATCCATTTGTCGCCCGCACTGATGTAAACCCTTTTGCCTGTTCAATGACCAGTGGACACCTATATTTCAACCCTCTTCTAAAGAAAGAAGGAGTTCCGGCTAATACCCTTAAAGGCAGAGTGTTAAGAGACTTTACTAGAAGTAGGAAAGAAATAGAATTGAAAGGAGACATTTCCGTTCTTGATGGGGTGGCCCAAGCTTGGAGCTTTGTGGATTATGAACGGGCAATGTCCTTTTTTGACAGTGCCCAGCAGTTCATAATGATCACCCTAAAGAATGTTGAGGCTCAGGTTGAGGTGGCCATTCGGTATAATGATCCCGTTCACCTGAATGATCAGGAACTGGTTACAGTGACAATGAAGATTTGCCGCGAGGAACTTGGCCAGGATAAACCTTCGGATATGATTCCCAAGGACAAGATGTTGCTCGCGACAATTTTGAAGAACCGCTATCACGTCTCGAACGCCCAAGCCGCCCGCGCTTCCGGTCTGCTTCTGCGGGATGTCGATGCCCTCTTCCCGCTCGCCGCTAAACGTAAATGACCCCGCGAGCACAGGAGAGGGGGCTTTTGGTGCTCGCGGGGCTGGAAACGCGGTCGCGAGCACGGGAGAGGGGGCTTTTGGTGCTCGCGGGGCCGGAAACGCGGTCGCGAGCACGGGAGAGGGGGCTTTTGGTGCTCGCGGGGCCGAAAACGCCGTTGCGAGCACGGGAAACCCCCTCCGGGTGCTTGGGGGGCATCGGAGGGGGAGAGAACCTTCGCCGGAGGCGGAGTAAGTTACTTGACGATGGTTTCGGAGGGGCGCTCGGGGAGGATGAGGGCGGCGATGAGGTAGGCGATGAGACCGCCTCCGCCGCAGAATATGAAGATTACCCAGGCCAGTCTGACAATGACGGGATCGATGTCAAAGTAGTTGGCAATTCCTATGCAGACGCCCAGAATCTTGCGGCCTTCCTTTTCACGGTAGAGTTTCTTGTTCATATTAGTAATTATTGGTTATAACAAATATACAAGGTTTTTCCTATATTTATCCAATCAATTAAGTGCATATGAACAGAATTATCACCCTAATCCTGGGCCTTGCCCTCAGTATTGGCACCTTGGCGGCGCAGCCCGCCTCCAGGCCCTCAGCAGATTCCAAGAACGCTCAGGCGGACACCGCCGCCGTAGTAGAAGCCAAAGAAGGCCTCTTTGGCGTAGCCAACAAAGACGCAGACTGGTTCTTTGAGATACCGGACGACCTGCTCGGCCGCCGTATCCTGGCAGTCTCCCGCTATGTCTCCAACACCGTAGGTTCCGGAGAGTATGGCGGAGAAGAGGTCAACGAAGCTATGGTCTATTGGGAGAAGGCTCCCAACGGCAACATCCTCCTGCGTGCCGATGTCCTGGGCATCAAGGCCCCTGAAGACGACATCATAGCCAGGGCCGTCCAGGTTAGTTCAGAAAACCCTATAGTGGCCTCCTTCAAACCGGAGAAAGGCGGCTCCTACGGTACCCGCATCAAGGTCAACAGCCTGTTCGAGAACGACACCCAGGTGTTCTCCCTGAGTCCTTCCGCAAAGCGCCAGTACAACCTAGGAGCCCTTAACAGGGACGCCACATTCCTTACCAGCATCCGTACCTATCCAATCAATACAGAGGTAACCGTTACCAAGACGTATGCGTACAACGCCCAGGCGGGCGGAGCCGGAGGCGCTGCCCAGGGCACGCGCCTTCCGGCCGGAACCGCCGCCGGCGCCGTCACACTCCAGATAAACACCTCCTTCCTCCTCCTGCCGGAAGAGCCTATGCAGCCCCGTATGTTCGACCCCCGCGTAGGTTTCTTTGCCGATGGCTACACTGTCTTTGGCGATGACCAGCAGAGCGTGGAAACCCTCCGCTTCATCTGCCGCTGGCGTCTGGAGGCAAAGCCGGAAGACGTAGAAAGGCAGAAGAGGGGAGAGCTTGTGGAGCCAATCAAGCCAATAGTCTATTACATAGACCCCGCAACTCCCAAACAGTGGCGCAAGTACCTGATTGCCGGCGTGAATGACTGGCAGGCCGCCTTTGAGAAGGCCGGCTGGAAGAACGCCATCCACGCTGAAGAGTGGCCGGAAGACAACCCCGATATGAGCCTTGAGGACGCCCGCTTTGCGGTGATCCGATATCTGGCATCATCCACCCAGAACGCCTACGGCCCCAACGTTCACGACCCTCGCTCCGGAGAAATCCTGGAGAGCCACGTTGGCTGGTACCACAACGTTATGAGCCTGGTTCACGACTGGTACCAGATCCAGGCCGGCGCCGTGGATCCGCGCGCCCGCGCAATGAAGTTTGACGAAGAGCTTATGGGAGACCTCATCCGCTTTGTATCCTCCCACGAGGTTGGCCATACCCTTGGCCTCAGGCACAATATGGGCTCCAGCAGCAAGACTCCGGTAGAACTACTCCGCGACAAGGAATGGGTTGAGAAGAACGGCCACACCGTATCCATTATGGACTACGCCCGCTTCAACTACGTGGCCCAGCCGGAAGACGGAATTGGCAAGGCAGGCCTCTACCCGCGCATTGGCGACTATGACAAGTGGGCCATTGAGTTCGGCTACAAGCCAACCTACATCAACGATGTCAAGGAAGACCACAAATACTGGAACAACGTTATCATTGCGCGCCTGGCGGAGAACCCGCGTCTCTGGTTCGGCGGCGAGGGCCGTGACGGAGACCCGCGCGCCCAGACCGAAGATCTGGGCGACGACTCCGTCAAGGCCAGCGAATACGGCCTCCTGAACCTCAAGAGGGTCATCACTGCTATCCCTGAATGGAACAAGGAAGAGGCCGATATGTACGCCAATGTATCCAGGATGTACCAGGGAGTGCTCAGCCAGTTCGGCCGATATATGGGCCACGTCGCCCGCAACATTGGCGGCCGCTACATCACTGAGAAGAGCATAGAGCAGGCCGGTCCCAAGTACGAGCCGGTACCAAAGGACCGCCAGAAGGCAGCCCTCAATTTCCTGAACCAGCAGCTGTTCAAGAAGCCAACCTGGCTGGTTGAAGTACCATACGTTTATAATTTGACTGACCGCCCGGACAGCTACCTCTACACTCAGGTGGACAACATCATAAGCACGTCACAGTTGCTTGAAATGGCCCGCCTGAACCGTATGGCCCAGTTCTCCCAGGACTTCAGCGGCACCTACAGCCCCCAGGAATACATCTCCGACCTCAGCGGGATGATCTTCGCGGAACTTGACAAAGGCGGCGCGGTAGACAGCTACCGCCGCTACGTGCAGCGCCGCTTTGTCACCGTTGCGCTTGACGCAGTGAAGGCCCCGGCCAATGCAATGGCCGATGGCCGCACACTGCTCCTTGCGCAGCTCCTTGACATCCACAAGAAGGCCGCCAAGGCCCGTGGCGGCGATGCCGCCACCAAGGCCCACTGGCAGGCCATCGCAAAACAGATTGAAGACTCGCTTGAACTATAGAAACTATGGCAGATCAGCAAAAAGATAAGATGTACAAACAGACACGCCTCTTTGCGTGGCTGTGGCTGGCCGTGGCCGTCATTGGGCTTGTTTGGCTAGTGTCAAGGGTGCTGAACATAGACAACACCGACCCGCCTCTGAAAAAGGCCCTTCTGCCCGGCGCTATGTTCGTCCTTGGCCTGATAGGCACCATCCAGAACAAGAAAGTCCTTGACCGGCTGGATAAAGGCAACGAATAAAAAAAGGCCTCGCAAATCTGCGAGGCCTTTTTTATGTAGGATCATTTACTTGATGTCAATGATTGCGCGGCGGGATGCGCCGTCGGCGTTCATTCCTTCCTCACCAAGGGTGATCAGGTCAGTGATGCGGTTTGCAGGTACGCCGGCCTCTATGAGAGCCCTCTGTACGGCCTCTGCGCGCCTCTGGGAGAGAAGCTTGTTGTAAGCCTCTGAACCAGGAGTGCTACAGGAAGCGGTAATTACAGAAAGCGCATCGGGATCGTTAAGGATCCTCTTGGCGGCCATCTCTATAATGCTTCTTGCCTCCGCGTTGACAACTGCGGAATTATTGGCGAAGTAAACTGTAAACTGCTCTGCCCTGAGGTTCTTGATCTGCTCCATAAGCCTGTTGATGGTGGCATTGTCTGCGCCGCAGTCAGCGAGCCTCTTCTGGAGGTCGTCGTTTGCCCTGCGCAGGGCGTCGGCCTCGTTGGTCTTGGCGGCCAGGTCGTCCTGGGTGCGCTTGAGCACAACCTTCATTGCCTCGGCCTCCGCCAGTTCGCTTTCAAGCTGGCTTATGCGCTGCTTGTTGCTTACGAATCCTGAGGCGTGGCAAAGGATGTTGTAACGCAGCAGGATGCCTGCAGACTCAATGAACTGAGGCTTGTAAGGGTCATCGTCTCCGAAGAGCCACTTGATGCCGCCTCTGAGTCCCACGGTGAACTTAGGAACTATGTCATACTCAATGCTCAGGTTGACGGGAACGTAAGGGGAGCTGAACTGCACCCTGTCGTTATGGGCCTTCAACCAGGCAGTGAATGAGTAGTTGTCGTTGGTAGGGGAGGGATCAACCTTTTCTTCCTGTCCCATATTTACGGCGTAGTCAGCTCCAAGGGAGATGAGCGCGCCAATACCGGAACCAAGGTAAACGTTGAAAGGACCGCCGGTACCTTTCTCGCGGAAAATCTGCGCCAGGTTGAGTTCTCCGTTAAACTCAAGCGCATTGTACAAAGCCTCCAGGCCTCTGTAAGAGAGCCCGTCGGCCTGTGGCGCAGCCAATCTTTGCTCACGCCTGTACTTGGATATCTCATATCCCAAGTTCAGACGTATCCAAGGACGGATGTTGTAGGAGATGCCGGCCCCGCCCATAGGAGCGAGGAAAGTATCCGCAGACTGGTTGATGTTGGGGAACAACTTGTCTCCGGTGGCAGTGGCAACTCCGCCCAGGCCGTATATGGACCAGGTGTTTGTTCGCAACTGGCTATAATCAGTCACTTGTTGCGCTCCTGCTGCCACGGAAAGCAGCAGTGCTCCAAATGTGATTATTAAATTACGGATCTTCATTTGTCTGAACTTTTATTCGCCGTATTTGAAGTTGACAGTGGTTACTCCATCAAGAGGGATATATGCAGTATATTCAGCTGATCCTCCATATAAAACTCTCTGTTCGGAGTCGTGAGCTATCTTGTCTGACCAAGTGCTTCCTCCATCTGTAGAATAAACCAAAGTATGAGTTCCTAATAGATTAGATAAGCTTATATTATTAGAACTATATCCAGTGACAGAAATCTTGGCGACAGTTTCATAATAGAGTACGTGCTTGTATCCTTCACCGTCTTCATCGGCTGCTTCAACTGTGTAAATGATATAGGACTGATCCGGATCATCTGTAACGACTATTTCATTAACAGTAGCATTACGGTCATTTATTGTAAGAAAAGCATCATAGTTCATACTGTTATCGAAAGAGAAGGTTGCTGTAACTTCAAACAATGGAGCCTCAACTGAGTACTGCTGTCTCTTGAGCAGGTATGCTGCACGTGCATCAGGGGCGCTCTCAAGAGCCTCATAACCGGCACCGTTCATAAACAGTCCAGGTACACCTTCCTTGATGTAATACAGAGGCTCCTCTTCAGGCTCCTCTCCTGCGAGAAGGAGGATTGCATTTATAATCTTCTGATAATATGTGCCAAGAACTGACTCGAATGCGTTAATGTTGTCGTAGATATTTGAAAGTGCAGTTGCAACTTCCTCAATGGAAGCGGCGCCTGAATCCAGGGCTGCAATAATCAGCTCGGCCTGCATCTCAATGGCATCGGTCTGGTCATCAATTGCGTCCCCGATGGCCTCCAGAGCATCCTCAAGGCTGCTGACGCCGTTGTTGATGGCCTGAATAATTGCAACTGTCATCAATCCCTGTGCAGTTGTCATAAGATCTAATGATGTTGCAACTCCGTCAACAGCATCCTCCATTGTTTCCTCGAATGCCTCAAGAGCATCAACCAGGTCAACTACACCGTCCTCTATAGCACTGGCAATGGTGTCAAGTTTCAGCGCAAGAGCCTCGGTCTGGTCGTCGATAGACTGGTCTATTGCATCAAGTGCTTCTTCCAGTGTAGCTACGCCATTGTTGATTGCCTGAACAATTGCGGCACCAATACCAGTCATAGCCAGAGTCTGGAGATTTGTTGCCAGTGTCTGGTTCTGGAAGTCTTCATCCATTGTTTCCTCAAATGCTTCAAGAGCCTCTACCAGGTTTGCGGCGCCGGTCTCGACTGTCTCGTTGATAAGGTCAAGCTTAGCCTTGAGGGCCTTGGTCTGATCCTGGATGGATGCGTCAATGTAGTCGAGAGCCTCTTGGAGTGTGGCTGTCTGCTTGTTGACAGCTGCTGTAAGGACGTCCAGCTTGTCCTCAAGCAGAAGGTTCTGGCTTACTATGGCCTGTTGGATATCTGAAAGTGTAGCGTTCTGATTGTTCAGAGATTCTACAAGAGCTTCCTTAAGTGCTGATGAAGCTTCTTCCATAGTCATAAATCCCTCGCTTACTGCTGCCTCTACGGCATCAAGTTTCTGGGCGATAGTAGTGGACTGGCTTTTGATAGCCTCGATGATAGAGCTGAAATCACTGTTGTGGGTGTACTCAACCACATAGTTGATTTCCGGAGCCTCGTTTACGCAAGAAGAAAAAGCGAAAGAAGCCAAGACTGCAGCGAGTGCTGCGAGCAAAACCCTTTTCAGTTTCATTGTGATTAAAATTAAGACTAGTAATGTTGATATATTGAAAAAGTTTACACAAGTAAGCTAATCATTGCAAAAATATCAACATTTTGCTAAAAAGCAAAAAAAAAAGAAGGCCTCGCAAATTGCGGGGCCTTTCTTTATTATATGACAGAAAAGGGGATTACCGTATGTCAATGATTGCCCTGCGGCACAGGGCGTCGGCAGTCATCCCTTCCTCTCCCAGTGAAATTATGTCCGATATGCGGTCTGCAGGTATTCCTGACTGGATAAGAGCCCTTTGTACAGCTTCCGCCCTCCTGTCGGAGAGAAGTTTGTTGTATTCTTCTGATCCCGGTGTATTGCAGGATGCCGTTATTACCGAAACCGCCTCGGGATCGGACAGGAGCCTCTGCGCTGCAGCCTCTATCGTTTTCCGTCCATCTTCGGATAGGACAGCGGAATTATTGGCAAAGTAGACGGTATACTGGACAGCCCTCAGATCCCGGATTTCTTCCATAAGCCTTTGGATGGTAGCCTTATCCGCTCCGCACTCTTCAAGCTTTCTCTGAAGACTTTCCACAGATTCCTTCAGGGCATCGGCTTCGCTGGTCTTTGCAGCCAGGTCGTCCTGGGCGCGCTTGAGCACAACCTTCATTGCCTCCGCCTCCGCAAGTTCGCTTTCGAGCTGGCTTATGCGCTGCCTGTTGCTTACGAATCCTGCGGCGCGGCAAAGGATGTTGTAGCGCAGCAGGATGCCTGCAGACTCTATGAACTGAGGCTTGTAAGGGTCATCGTCTCCGAAGAGCCACTTGAGGCCTCCTCTGAGTCCCACGGTGACCTTAGGAACTATGTCATACTCGATGCTCAGGTTTACTGGAACGTAAGGGGAGCTGAACTGCACCCTGTCGTTATGGGATTTCAACCAGGCAGTGAATGAGTAGTTGTCGTTGGCAGGGGAGGGGTCGACCTTTTCTTCCTGCCCCATATTGACGGCGTAGTCAACTCCAAGGGAGATGAGAGCGCCAATCCCGGAACCGAGGTAAACGTTGAAAGGACCGCCGGTACCTTTCTCGCGGAAAATCTGCGCCAGGTTGAGTTCTCCGTTAAACTCAAGCGCATTGTACAGAGCCTCCAGGCCTCTGTAAGAAAGCCCGTCGGCCTGTGGCGCAGCCAATCTTTGCTCACGCCTGTACTTGGATATCTCATATCCCAGGTTCAGACGGACCCACGGGCGGATGTTCCAGGTTACGCCAGCCCCGCCCATAGGGGAGAGGAATGTGTCCGGGGAATGGTTGACATTCTCAAAGAGCTTATCCCCGGTGGCCGTAGCCGCACCGCCAAGTCCATATACGGACCAAGTGTTGGTGCGTAGCTGGCTGTAGTCGCCCACCGTCTGCGCTCCTGCCGCCACGGAAAGCAGCAAGACGCTTAATGTGATTATGATATTACGTGTCCTCATAGCCTGAAATGTTACATAGCGTATTCAATGTCAAGGACCTTTGGGCTGTAACTGCTGAAAGTTATTCCTGAAATGGTATACTTTGCAGTCCCTTTGGGAGGATAATATGCGTCCCACCAGCTATATTCTACAGGTTCAGACCAGTTCGTCCCTCCGTCGGTCGAATAACGGATCGTGCGGCATTGGAGAGGAGAAAACATATTTTGCCTGTAATTGCAGTTGAAAGCTGTTAATTCCAGGTCCAGGGAAGTGTAATAGAAAAAGATACCTTTTTCTTCCCTGAAACCTTCGTCCGGATTGATATAATCATAGAAATGATAGCCCACCGCAGCGTTGGCAGAAGGACGTCTTGTACTGGATGCCTGGTCATTGGCGAAGGACATAGACGGATGGTAAACGATCGTTAAAGGAGGGTACTTGATGACCCTGTCAAATTCCGTCATCAAGGCTAGGAATTCACTTTCAGGGTCAGGGGATTCCATAATGCTGTTATAAGTAGGTATGTCCATAAACACTTGGTATGGATTATCCGGCAAAGTATAGAGAACCCGTGATTCCTGCTGCTCCCCTCCGTTGCACTGGCAGACTTCAAGATTCTGGACAGCTTCTATCAAGGCTGGGTAATACTCTCCCAGGATTCCTTCCAGGGCGCCGAGGCCTTGCAGGATTTCGTCAATCTTGTCTGTGTGTGCATCCAAGAAGTCTCCGATGGCAGCCACAAGGGCATCCGATGCATCTTCTATGGAAACGGTATTTTTCTCTATGGCCGTGGAGATGACATCACCCCAGTATTCAAGCAGCTCATTCTCTTTAATTTCAGCGTCAGCGATGGCCTCAAGGGCATCTTGGAGGGTGGTTACGCCGTTATCTATGGCTTCCACGACAGCTGAAGCGAGGTTGTCTATTGCTTGTGTCTGGTCTTCTGTAGCATCTATCAGATACCAAATATCTTCATCCATCAAGGACATGAATTCATTCAGTGCCTCAGTGATGTCTGCTGCACCGGAAGCGATGCTCCTGTTGATGAGACTGAGCTGAATGGAAAGGGCAAGTGTCTGCGAGTTTACGGATCCGTTTATTGCCCACAGGGCCTGGCCCAGTGTGAATACTCCCTGCCGGATGGAGCTTGAAAGTGTATTGGCAAGGTCTTCGATCGCTTCTGATGTGATGTCGGCGTGGCCGGCGATGGATGAATCTACAGTTTCCTCAAATGAATGAAGGGCATTCTCCAGAGTTATCGCACCGTTGTTCAGGGCCTGGCAAAGCAGATTGAGCTTTTCCTCCAGCAGGATGTTCTGGCTGTCCATTGCCTGGTTCAGTATGTCAAGCTTTTCAGAAAGGGCGGTTCCCTGGTCGTTTATGGCCTTGGAAACCAACTGGGCAAGGGCGTCTGACGCCTGCTCCAGGGTTGCCGCGCCATCGTCTACAGCCTTGGCTACCAATTCAAGTTTCTCGGAGAAAGACAGGGTCTGGTCGTTGATAGCCTTGATAAGAGAGGTGAAATCACTGGTGTGGGTGTACTGGACGGAATAATTGATTTCCGGAGCTTCATTTACGCAAGACGATACAGTAAACAAAGCTACTACCGCCAACAAGGCGGTCAATAGATTCTTTTTCATAGTTAAATTTAGATTAATGTTGCATTCAAATTTATGGAGAATAAACCAAAAAAGCAAAAATTGATTATATTTGTTGATAGAAGTTAAATCTTAAGTGTATTATCTTATGGAACAATCAACAAAAAACTACGTGGAATCCTTTATGGCAAACATCATTGCCAACAACCCAGGTGAAAAGGAATTCCATCAGGCAGTCAGGGAGGTCGTCGAAAGCGTCGCTCCTTACATCGAGGCTTATCCTTATCTCAAGGAACTCAAAGTCCTTGAGCGCATCGCAGAGCCGGAGCGTGTCATTATGTTCCGCGTCCCGTGGGTGGATGACAAGGGAGAAATCCAGATCAACAAAGGTTACCGCGTTCAGATGAACAGCGCCCTTGGCCCGTACAAGGGAGGCCTTCGTTTCCATCCCAGCGTAAACCTCAGCATCCTTAAGTTCCTTGCTTTTGAGCAGACTTTCAAGAACAGCCTCACCACCCTTCCAATGGGAGGCGGTAAGGGAGGTTCAAACTTCAACCCAAAGGGCAAGTCAGACAATGAGGTAATGCGTTTCTGCCAGAGTTTTATGACCGAGCTCCAGAAACATATCGGCCAGGACACTGACGTTCCGGCCGGCGACATCGGCGTAGGCGGAAGGGAGATTGGCTATATGTTCGGCCAGTACAAGCGTCTCCGTGACGAGTTCACCGGCACACTCACCGGTAAGGGGCTCGCCTGGGGCGGAAGTCTCCTGCGCCCTGAAGCCACAGGCTACGGCGCCTGCTACTTCGCCCAGGATATGCTCGCCACCCGCGGCAAATCCTTCAAGGGCCAGACAGTGGTTATCTCCGGTTCCGGAAACGTAGCCCAGCACGCCGCAGAAAAGGCCACCCAGCTTGGTGCAAAGGTGGTTACTTTCTCAGATTCCAACGGATTCATCTATGACCCGGACGGAATTGACCAGGAAAAGATCAATTATGTAAAGCGCCTCAAGAACGTTATCCGCGGGCGTATTAAAGAATATGTAAAAGAATACCCTAACGCCAAGTATTTCCCGGACGAGCGCCCCTGGAGCATCCCTTGCGACATTGCAATGCCTTGCGCCACCCAGAACGAGGTCAATAAGGAAGAGGCTCTCCTCCTGGTAAAGAACGGCTGCTATTGCGTAACCGAGGGAGCCAATATGCCTTGCGAGCCGGATGCAATTGCCGTATTCCACGAGGCAAAGATCCTCTACTCTCCCGGAAAGGCTTCCAACGCCGGTGGCGTAGCCACCTCAGGCCTTGAGATGAGCCAGAACTCCATCCGCCAGAAATGGACATCGGAGGAGGTGGACGCCCAGCTTCACAGGATTATGTCAGACATCCACGCTGCCTGCGTAAAGTACGGCACGGAGGAAGACGGCTACATCAACTACGTGAAGGGCGCCAACATCGCCGGCTTCATCAAGGTTGCCAACGCAATGGTAGACCAGGGTGTGGTTTAAAAAACACTATGGTAGCCAATTCAGTTGACTCAAGTTCACTTATGTCCAGAAGGATCCGTCGGATCCTTCTGGTTTGTAACAACTACGACACTTTTTCCCTGGAGGAGGACGGACGCATAGAGCCCAAGATCTCCAGCGAGTACCTTGACCTGAACTTGAGCAATCCGCCGTCCATTGTCAGGGCGGAATCCACTCTGGACGCCCTGGAAATGGCGGAAAAGGGGGAGAGGTTCGACCTTGTAATCACAATGTACAACGTGGGCGCCCTCAATGTCTTCGACTTCTCCGTGAAGATGAAGGCTATAGCCCCCCAGACCCCTATAGTCCTCCTTTGCTCCTATTCAAAGGAGATTTACCGGCAGATATCGGAGGCTGACTCCTCCGCCCTTGACTACGTTTTCTGCTGGAACAATTCCACGGACCTTATCATTGCAATCATAAAGCTGTTGGAAGACAGGCTCAACGCCCCGCACGACGTGCTTCAGGTGGGCGTGCAGGCAATCCTCCTGGTTGAGGATTCCGTGCGGTATTATTCCACCTACCTTCCAATGCTGTACAAGATAATCCTGCAGCAGAACAGCGAATCCGCCTGCGAGGCTCTCAACGAGCAGCAGCAGGCGCTTCGCAAGCGCTCGCGCCCCAAGATCCTCCTTGCCACCAACTATGAAGACGCCGTCGCCCTTTACTCCCAGTACAAGGACAACCTCCTGGGCGTGATCAGCGACATAGGCTTCGTCCTGCATAAAGGGGATCCTATGAGCTCTGAGAAGCTGGATGCGGGCGTGGACCTCTGCAAGCTAATCCGCGCGGACAATCCAAAGATGCCAATCTTGATGCAGTCCTCGCAGGAGAGTATGAGGGAGGTGGCGCGCGAGTTGGGCGTGGGCTTCGTAATGAAGCAGTCCAAGATCCTCACGCAGGCCATCAGCGACTACATCAGTTCCGAGTTCGGCTTTGGAGACTTTGTGCTCCACAACAGGGCCACGGGCGATGAGATTGCGCGCGCGAGCGACCTCCTTGGTCTTGAAAGGATTATCAAGACCATAGGAGACGACGAGCTGCGCACCCTTGCAAAGACCAACTATATGTCCAAGTGGCTCAAGGCCAGGGGATTGTTCTCCCTGAGCAAGGCCTTCGCCGCAATGGACGTGGAGAAGGACGACTCCATTGAAATGCACCGAAAGAACCTGATTTCCGTGGTCAAGGACTACCGAATAAATCAGGGACTTGGCGTCGTGGCCAGCTTTGACGCTGATTCTTTCAACGACGCCATCTGGTTCTCCCGCCTGGGCAGGGGATCTATGGGAGGCAAGGCCCGCGGCCTTGCGTTTATGTACCAGATCCTCCAGCGCTACCAGCTGTACGACCGCTGGGAGGACGTGCGCGTGATGGTGCCGCGCACAATGGTCATCACCACCGAATTCTTTGACCGTTTCATTCAGGACAACGGCCTCAAATACGTTATCAATTCAGACCTTTCGGATACGGAAATCCTGTCGGAGTTCGTATCCTCACGTCTGCCCCAGGAACTCATAGACGCCCTTGGAGTGTTCCTGAAATATTCCCACAAGCCTCTGGCCATCAGGTCCTCCTCCGTTCTGGAAGACTCTTACTATCAGCCGTTTGCGGGAGTGTATTCAACTTATATGATCCCGCACACGGCCAACCGTGACCAGCAGATCAGGTTGCTGTCAAAGGCAATCAAGAGCGTGTACTCTTCCGTTTATTACGCATCTTCCCGTTCATATATCCAAGCCACAGGCAACGTGATATCAGAGGAGAAGATGGGCATCATAATCCAGGAGATCTGCGGAAGCGAGGACAGCGGATATTTCTTCCCCACGCTATCCGGCGTAGCCCGTTCGCTCAACTTCTATCCAATTGGACACGAAGAGGCTGAGGACGGGATTGTCAAGGTGGCGATGGGCCTGGGCAAGGCAGTAGTGGACGGAGACCAGGTGCTGCGCTTCTGCCCCAAGTATCCTAAGCACGTGCTCCAGACTTCCACTCCGGAACTGACAATGACGGATACCCAGCAGTGTATGTATGCGCTTGACCTGCATCCGGACAAGTTCAAGACTTCCACTGACGATGCCGTGAACCTGGAAAGGATCCCCATAAGCCAGTGCACCAAGTTCAGGAACCTCAAATACGTGGCTTCCACCTTTGATTTCGAGAACGGGCGCATTGTGGATTCCACCTTCCCGGAGGGTCCCAAGTACGTGACTTTCGCGCAGATACTGCGGTACAACACCTTCCCGCTGGTGGAGATTATCAAGGAGTTGCTGGACATTGCCGCAAAGGAGATAAAGTGCTACGTGGAGATAGAGTTCGCCGCCAATCTGGACAAGGAGGGAAGGAAGATATTCAACGTGCTGCAGATCAGGCCAATCTCAGTTGACAGCCGCAACGCGGTGGTCAACTGGAATGAGGTTGACTGCAGCGGCGCCTTCCTGACGTCCGGCAGCGCGCTGGGAACAGGGTGGATAGAGAACGTGCGTGACATAGTGTACCTGCGTCCGGAGAAGTTTGACGCGCTCAAGACGCGGGAGATTGCCAAAGGAATCACCGCGCTCAACGCGCGTCTGCGCAAGGAAGGACGCCAATACGTGCTCATCGGCTTCGGCAGATGGGGCTCAAGCATCCCGTCGCTGGGTGTGCCAGTGTACTGGAGCGACATCTCGGAGGCCAAGGTAATTGTGGAGGCATCGCTGGATGACTTCCGCATAGATCCAAGCCAGGGTACGCACTTCTTCCAGAACCTCACTTCGTTCAATGTGGGCTATATCAACGTGGATCCGTATGGAAGGCCAAAGGAGGATTCCCTGGACTTTGCGGTGCTGGATGCCCTTCCGGCCGTAGAGGAAACGGATTACTTCCGCCACGTCCGGCTGGACCAGCCGCTCAAGATCTGCATTGACGGCAAGGGAGGTAAAGCTATGCTTAAAATCATAAAATAAAACAGATATGTTCGACAAGGAAAAAGGTTTATATGTTGCTCACGGCCCGCAGGGCCCTATAAGCATTATCGGGAAAATGGCCAACCGTCACGGCCTTATTGCAGGTGCCACCGGAACGGGTAAGACCGTCACCCTGCAGGTGCTTGCGGAGAGCTTCTGCCAGGCCGGAGTGCCTTGCTTTATGGCGGATATGAAGGGAGACCTGAGCGGTATCAGCCAGACGGGCGCAATGTCCTCTTTCATTGAGAAGAGGTGCGCGGAGTTTGGCATAGAGAACCCGGAATTCCAGCCTTGCCCGGTGCGTTTCTACGACGTATTCGGCGAGCAGGGACACCCTATGCGCACAACCATATCCAATATGGGACCGCAGCTGCTGTCCCGCCTGATGGGCCTGAACGAGGTCCAGACCGGCGTGCTTGAGATTGTGTTCAAGGTGGCTGACGACAAGGGCCTGCTGATCATAGACCTTAAGGACCTTCGCTCTATGGTGGTGTATACGCTGGAGCACGCGGCGGAGTACCAGACAAAGTATGGTAACGTAACCGCGGGCAGCGTGGGCGCCATCCAGAGGGCTTTGCTCCAGCTGGAGACCCAGGGAGCGGAGCAGTTCTTTGCCGAACCGTCCTTCGATATCTTCGACCTGATGCAGACAGAGGGAGGAAAGGGAATAATGAGCGTCCTTGCGGCCGACAGGCTTATGCAGAACCCAAAGCTCTATTCCACCTTCCTGCTGTGGCTACTTTCAGACCTGTACGCCCAGCTGCCCGAGGTGGGCGATATGGACCTTCCAAAACTGGTGTTCTTCTTTGACGAGGCCCACACCCTGTTCGACGACACGCCAAAGGCGCTCGTGGACAAGATTGAGCAGGTGGTGCGCCTGATCCGAAGCAAGGGCGTAGGCGTTTACTTCGTCACGCAGAACCCTGCGGACATCCCGGACTCAGTGCTGGCGCAGCTTGGAAACAAGGTGCAGCACGCGCTGCGCGCCTATACTCCAAAGGAGCAGAAGGCGGTGCGCGCCGCTGCGGAATCCTTCCGCACCAACCCGGATTTCAAGACAGAGGACGTGATCACCGAGCTCAAGACCGGCGAGGCGCTGGTATCCTTCCTCCAGGAGGATGGATCGCCCGCCGTGGTGCAGAGGGCGCGCATCCTGTTCCCCTTGAGCCAGATAGGCGCCATCACGGAGGGGCAGAGGGACACCATCATCAAACGTTCCCGCATCTTTGGGAAGTATGACAAGGTGATAGACCGCGAGAGTGCCTTCGAGGTTCTTCTGGCCGATAAGCAGAAGGCGGAAGAGGAGCAGCAGAAGCAGGCCGCGGAGGTGGAGAAGGCCGCTGGGAAAGCAGCCAGGAAGGCTGCTGAAGACGGCGAAGCTCCCGCAGCCGCGCCAAAGAAGAAGACTTCTTCCAAGGCCAAGAAGACCATCATTGGCGCGGCCGCGGGAGCGGTGGTGACCTCCGTCACCCGCTCCATCGGCAATGAGATTTCAAAGAGCCTCACCGGCAAGAAGAAGTCCTCCACAAAGGACATAGCCGGAAAGGCCATCTCCGCCGGCGCCACAACCGCACTGCGTCAGCTCACCCGTTCCATCTTAGGAAACCTTATCAAGTAAATATATGAAAAAGTTCACCCTGTTTCTGCTGGTTGCAATCTCTTTTGCGGCAGCATCCTGTGCAACATATACGGCTTCCTCTCCCTTGAAGGAGCCTGTGGATGACCTGGTCCTCCTGGAGCCTATTTCCATAATAGAGTATTTCACTCAGGAGAATATGGTCATAGTCGACGATGATATGTCCCGTGAATCTTCCGAGATGGTTTCCCAGATGATCCAGGCCCGTCCCGGTTTCTTCCACGTAACGGACGACACCATACTCACTTCCCAGGCCCAGGAGGAACTGGTTTCATTTGCCACGTTCCTGAGGAGTACCAGCAAGAGGACCATTCCGGCAATGCCCATCCCGGTTTCTGTCAAGGATGCCATTGGGTCTACAGGCCATCGTTACGCTATGGCCGTGATCAGCAGGGGCTTCACCCGCAACCGTAAGAATTATGCCAGGGAAGTGGTCAAGGACATTGCATTGGGTATCCTTACCCTGGGCACGGTGATTCCGGTTACCTACAAGAATATCTTCCAGTCCACGGTAATAATCTTCGACACCAAGACGGATCAGGTCATCTACTTCAATCCGCTTGAGCAAAGGACTATCGACCCTATGGACCAGGCCCGCGTAGACTACTACCTCACCGGCCTCGTCAGGAATTATAAATGGGTCAACTGACCCGTCCTTGAACGCATAAGAATCCGGAGGATCACTGACCGTTTTTGCCTGCATTACCTGGGGAGGGTGAGCGAGGAGCGCTTTGTAAAGGCAGAGGGGGCCGGGACGGGGATGTCGTAAACGGAGGAGCGGAGCATCCGTGAGAATTCGTCGAGGTCTTTTATCAAGTCCTGCTGCTGGACAGTGATAGGCTCGCCTATGACAATGCGAATCTGCCTGCCGCTTTTATTGATGAGCTCGCGGGGGAGACGGAGGGTGCGGATGCGCCAGTTGACCAGCCCTAACAGATAGAAAAACAGGGAGTTGTGGTCCAAGAACCTGATTGGGACTACCGGGACCCGGGCCTTTTTTATAATCCTTATGACGGAAGGCTGCCATTCCCTGTCGCTTATCTCGAATCCGTTCTGATATTTAAGGTCGGAGACTGCTCCGGAGGGGAAAAACCCAAGCGGGGAACCTTCGCCCAGCTGACGCAGCGCCGCCTTTATGCCGGCTATGCTGTGGGGATCTACCCCTTTGGAATCGTTTGTGTTGGGAGTGACGGTAATAAAGTTGGGTTCCAAAGTCCTGACACGTGACAGGAACTTGTTAACCATCACTTTGTAGTCGGGCCTGACGTGCCCTATAAAATCTATCAGCGCAATGCCGTCCAACCCGCCATAGGGGTGGTTGCTTACGGTGATGAATGCACCTTGGGGCAAAGAAGACAGGACTCCCAATCCGGCAATCTGATAGTCAGCGCCTACTTTCTCAAGAAACCTGCAGGCGAATTCCGGCCCGGTGAAGTCTTCCAGACTGTCATAGGCTTCGTTGATGGCCTGGACACCGGAAAGCTTAAGCAGGAAGTCTGCAAAGGGGATTTTCCCAAGTTCTTCTTTACTCAGTACCGGCATCTCGGGTCTTTTTTTTCTTGCGGAAGACAACCAATTCTCCCATCACGAAATTCAGCACTCCGGAAAGGCAGAGCGCAGCAAGGTTGCATATTACCACGTTCCAGCCGGACAGCCTCTCGATTCCGAGCAGCAGGAGCATCTTGAATAGGAACACCCCAGTACAGGAAAGGTTGTAACCTCCATAATGCCTGAAGAAGGACCTCCAGCTGTACTGTGAGATGCGGTCTTTCCAGATGAAAAAATAGGAGCATACAAAGTTGACCAGCACGGCGCACTCGAAAGAGATGAAAGGGGAGAGCAGGTACTGCCCCGCATAATTGTGGAAAAGATAAGTGGAACAGAGCCACAGCACTCCCGTATCCACCAGGGTTCCCAGCAGGTTAGAAGCGAAAAACGACAGTATTTTCCTTATGTACTCTCCGGCTTTTGACACGGCGCTCAGTCTTTCATCTTTGGGAGCGGGTCTTCTATGGCATACCTCTTTGCATCACCTACTATACTGCAGATGTACAGGACGGTAAGCACAATGAAGATCACCACGAGCAGGAAGTCATATACAGACAGATTGAGCGTGCGACCGAGTATGCAGCACTCCCTCGAATATTCCCTCAGGGACGGGATGTACATAAAGAAGATGTTGATTATGAACACTATAGCCCTGAATTCTGTCGGACCCATATGGGCATATGTCAGTTTGAACTCGTTCTTGAGATGGGCTCCAATGTAAACGTAGATTGAAAGCAGCAGATAGACCACCAGCACGGAAAGTGAGACGTACATGTTGACCAGCCACGACAGACCGGCCCCGTAGCACATTATCGCTATGGTTATTCCGTCTATTATATGGTCTATGAAAAACCCGTAGATTGGCCTCTGGGTATTCCGTACACGTGCAAGCGAACCGTCCAGGGAGTCTCCGTACCAGTTGAGCAGAAGTCCCAGGTTGGCGATCCACAGATAAAGTATGTTGTTGTTGGACAGGAAATATCCCAGGGCGAAAACAAGAGCGCCAAGTACCCCGACACCGGTGAGCATATCGGATTTGACCCAGCGGGGCATACGTTTGGCTATCCAGACCAGGATCTTCTTTTCGGCTCCGTTCAAAACCGATGTCTGGATGCGCTTAGACTGTGTTCTCTCCTTAGTAGTCATAAATTATTAAAAAAACTTTAAAAAATATTTGCAAAACTAATTTTTATGTGTACCTTTGCACTGGGGTTTGAGAGTTCTTCTTATAACTCCTGTGGTTATTAGTTTTAGTGTTATTAATTATGTGGTTAGAAGAGTGATCCACGCGTGAGCGCCGACACTCTTTTTCTTTTTTTATATGACTCCGAATTCTTTCAGGAGGTCATAGACTTTATGGACGGGGAGGCCCATAACGTTGTAGAAGGAACCTTCAATGTTCCCGATAGCCACATAACCGATCCATTCCTGGACACCATAGGCGCCGGCCTTGTCATACGGCTTATAAGTATCCACATAATAATCAATCTCAGAAGTTTCAAGTTCCCTGAACCATACCCTGGTGCAGTCAGAAACGGTTTTCTCCCTCAAGGAATCCCGGAGCGTGACGGCGGTGACCACCAGATGGTCACGGCCGGAAAGCTCCTCCAGCATAGCCACGGCATCCTCACGGGAGTGAGGCTTGCCAAGGGCCTTGCCGTCCGCAATGACTATGGTGTCCGCGGTCAGCAGCACCTCGTCCCCGGAGAGGGGACGGTGGAATCCGTGGGACTTGCCCAGAGACATATGGACGGGCACTTCGCAGGGCGTGAGGCCCGGTTCAAGGGTCTCCTCAAAGGTGTTCCCGGTGTCTACGGTAAAGTCCACGTCAAGGCACCTGAGCAATTCCTTCCTGCGGGGAGAATTGCTTCCAAGGATTATGTTTTTGTAAGTGAGCATTGTATTACCACAAAGTTAGTTAAATTTTAACTATCTTTGTCTGATTTGATAAAAGCTGTTATCCAAGTAATGGAAATTAATTCTAAATACAACCCCTCAGAAGTAGAGGACAAATGGTACGCCTATTGGCAGGAGCATAAGTGCTTCCATTCAGAACCTGACGAGAAAGAACCTTACACCATTGTAATTCCGCCGCCAAACGTGACCGGAATCCTTCATATGGGCCACGTACTCAACAACACCCTTAACGACGTGCTCATCCGCAAGGCCCGTATGGACGGCAAGAACGCCTGCTGGGTGCCCGGTACAGACCACGCATCCATAGCAACGGAGAGCAAGGTGGTGGCCAAGCTCAAGAGTATGGGCATTAACAAGGAAGACATCACCCGTGAGGAATTCCTCAAGTATGCCTGGGAGTGGAAGGAAGAGCACGGAGGAATCATCCTCAAGCAGCTCCGCAAACTCGGCGCTTCCTGTGACTGGGACCGCACCCGCTTCACAATGGACCCGGACCTTTCCCAGGCCGTGATCAACACCTTTGTCTACTTCTACAAGAAGGGCTGGATATACAAGGGAGTCAGGATGGTCAACTGGGATCCCGAGGGACACACCGCCGTCTCTGACGACGAGGTCATCCACAAGGACACCCAGAGCCACTTCTACCATATGCGCTACTTCATCTCCGACGGCCACGGCAACCCCACCGACAAGTACATTGTCATTGCCACAACCCGTCCTGAGACCATTATGGCCGATGCCGCCATCTGCGTCAACCCCAACGATGAGCGCCATCACTGGATGAAGGGCAAGAAAGTGCTCATCCCTCTCATCAACAAGGAGATACCTATCATTGAGGACGATTATGTGGAGATGGACTTTGGAACCGGCTGCCTCAAGGTGACCCCGGCACACGACGCCCACGACTACGAGATCGGCCTCCGCCACAACCTGCCCGTCCTTGACATCATTGACGATCACGGCCGCCTCAATGAGAAGGCCCAGATCCTTGTGGGCGAGGACCGCTTTGTTGCGCGCGAGAAGATTGTCAAGATGCTGCAGGACGCCGGCAATATGGAGAAGGTAGAAGACTACACCTCTCCGGTAGGATACAGCGAGCGCACCAACGCGGTCATCGAGCCGCGCCTCAGCGCCCAGTGGTTCCTCAAGATGAGCGAGCTGGCACCCCGCGCCCTTGCCTCCGTAGAGGACGGCTTCATCAAGTTCATCCCTGACAAATACCGCAACACATACCGCCACTGGATGGAGAACGCCCGTGACTGGTGCATCAGCCGCCAACTCTGGTGGGGCCAGCGGATTCCTGCATACTATCTCCCTGACGGGCAGATAGTTGTGGAGTCTACCTTCGAGAAAGCCTTGAAGGCTGCCCAGACCATCAATCCGGCCATCCAGCCGGAAGACCTGCGTCAGGACGAGGACGTCCTTGACACCTGGTTCTCCAGCTGGCTGTGGCCAATCTCCGTGTTCGACCCGGATATGCCGGGCAACCCGGACCATAAGCCCAACGCAGACCTCTCTTACTACTATCCTACCAGCGACCTGGTAACCGGCCCGGACATCATCTTCTTCTGGGTGGCCAGGATGATTATGGCAGGAAACGAGTTTATGAACGACATACCGTTCCGCAACGTATACTTCACCGGAATTGTCCGCGACAAGATAGGCCGCAAGATGAGCAAGACCCTGGGCAACAGCCCGGATCCGCTGGAGCTCATAGCCAAGTACGGCGCGGATGCCGTGCGCCTTGGAATGCTGCTCTGCTCATCGGCAGGAAACGATATCCTCTATGACGAGAGCCAGATTGAGCAGGGACGCAACTTCTGCGGCAAGATCTGGAACTCTTTCCGCCTGATCAAGGGCTGGAACGTGGACGCCGCAGCCCCTCAGCCGGAGCACAGCGCCGTTGCGGTAAAGTGGTTCGGCCAGAAACTGAGCCAGACAATATGCTCCGTAGAGGACCACTATTCCAAGTTCAGGATCTCCGATGCCCTGATGACCATCTACAAGCTGTTCTGGGACGATTTCTGCAGCTGGTACCTTGAGCTGGTTAAGCCAGCCTATGGCGCAGCTATGGACAAGGCCACATACGACGCCACCACAGGCTTCTTCGAGGCCCTGATCAAGATGATCCACCCCATTATGCCGTTCATCACGGAGGAGCTCTGGCAGAGCCTGGAGCCGCGCAAGGACGGCGAGACCATAATGTACGCACCTACGCCAAAGGCGGGCGCGTTCGATGAGAAGTTCATCACGAACTTCGACATCGCACGCGAGGCCGTGGCTTCCGTGCGCGCCATCCGCAAGCAGAAGAACATCCCAATGAAGAACGCCCTTGAACTCAAGGTGAAAGGGGAGTTCCCTATGGAGATGGCATCGGCAGTGAAGAAACTGGCGGGCGTTTCAAGCGTGGAGAAAGTGCAGGACGCTGACAACCAGGGCGTGCCTTTTATCATAGGCACCATAGAGTTCTTTGTTCCGCTGTCGGGACTGGTTAACGTAGAGGAGGAGCTCTCCAAGCTGGAGGCAGACCTCGAATACCAGAAGAAGTTCCTGGAGGGCGTAAGGCGCAAGCTCTCCAACGAGTCGTTCGTGGCGCACGCGCCTGAGAAGGTAGTGGCAGTGGAGCGCAAGAAGGAAGCGGACGCCCTGTCCAGGATAGAAAGTTTGACCTCACAGATTAACTCTCTAAAAAATAATTGATTATGATTACTTATCCGCTGTTTCTGGGAAGCCTGGGATTCTGGGAGATACTCCTTATAGTCCTTGTCATACTCCTCCTGTTCGGGGGAAAGAAGATTCCTGAGCTTATGAAGGGCCTGGGAAAAGGAGTGAAGAGTTTCAAGAAGGGAATGCAGGAAGTTGAGGACGAAATCAAGGACGTGACCAAAGAACTTGAAGACGACGACAAGAAACAACAGTAAAGAAATGTCCTTCTGGGACCATCTTGAGGAACTGAGGGGAACCATATTCCGCTCAGTTCTCATCATTATGGTCCTGTTTACGGCAGGTTTCTTCCTAAAGGAGCGCCTCTTTGACGGGGTGATCCTGCGTCCGGCGCGCTCTGACTTCTGGTTCTACCGCCTCCTGGGGGTCAATCTGGACCTGGAACTGATAAACATAGACATTGCCGCCCAGTTCTTCACCCATATAAAGGTGACGTTCATCTGTGCGGTTGTGGTGGGATTTCCGCTGCTGTGCTGGGAGATATGGAAGTTCGTGGCCCCGGGTCTTTACGAGAACGAACGTAAGACCGTCAGGAAGGCCTTCGGGCTGGGAGCGGTCCTCTTTTACCTGGGAATTGCGGTAGGGTATTTCATAGTGATGCCCGTACTGCTTTATTTCTTTAACGGATACCAGGTCAGCAGCAGCGTTGAGAATACGTTTGCGCTGACATCATACATATCCATATTCACATCTATGGTGTTCCTGATGGGCCTCCTGTTCGAGTTCCCGTCAGTGCTGGCCGTCCTGTCCCATTTTGGACTGGTTACGCGCGAGCATATGCGTAAGTTCCGCCGCCACGCCATTGTTGTGATACTGATACTGGCGGCCGTCCTGACCCCTACAGGGGATCCTTTCACTATGCTTGTGGTGGCGCTGCCGCTGTATCTGCTTTATGAATTCAGCATTATGATATGCAAGCCCGCAGCGGCGGAGGAGGTAGAGGAAGATGCTGTCTCTGAATGACGTTACCGTGTCCTACGGCAACTGGACACTCCTGGACAAGATAAGCTTTAACATAAGCGAGACCGACAAGATTGGCCTCACCGGCAAGAACGGTGCGGGCAAGACAACCATAATGAAGCTGATCTGCGGCCTGCAGAACCCCACTTCCGGACGCATAGACCTGCCGGCGCACTACACCGTGGGCTACTTGCCGCAGATAATGGAGCACTACAGGGGGCGCACGGTCCTTGACGAGACTATGACCGCCTTTGACGCCCTGCTGGACGCCAGGCGGGAGTTGGACGGCATTTCCAAGGAGCTGGAGCAGCGGACTGATTATGAGTCCGATGCGTACAGCGCCCTTATCAGCCGCTACAACGAGCTGGACGACTACCTGAGGGTGAGCCAGAGCGAGCCCGCCGAGGCGCAGGCCCGGCGTACGCTAAAGGGCCTTGGCTTCAAGGACGAAGAGCTGGGCCGCCTTACGGACACCTTCTCCCAGGGCTGGAATATGCGCATAGAGCTGGCAAAGATCCTGCTCCGAAAGCCCGAAATCCTGCTTCTGGACGAGCCTACCAACCATTTGGACATAGAGTCCATAGAATGGCTTGAAGACTATCTGAAAGGCCTTAAAGGGGGCATTATGCTGGTCTCACACGACAGGAAGTTCCTTGACAACGTCACAAACCGCACCGTAGAGGTTATGCTGGGCCACGTGTACGACTACAAAGTCCCGTACAGCAAATACGTGGAACTGCGCGCGGAAAGGCTTGCCCAGCAGACAGCCGCATACCAGAACCAGCAGAAGATGATAGAGAAGACGGAAGACTTCATAAACCGCTTCCGTTACAAGCCAACCAAGTCCAACCAGGTTCAGTCCCGCATCAAGGCACTTGAGAAACTGGAAAGGCTGGAGATAGACGAGACGGACAACGCCACCCTGAGGGTGAAGTTTCCGCCGGCTCCGCGCAGCGGAGACGTGGCCTTCAAGGCCACTAACCTCACTGCCGGCTATCCACAGAAAGTAGTGTTCCGTAACGCGGACATAGAGATAAAGAGAGGGGAGAAAGTGGCCTTGATAGGCCGCAACGGAGAGGGCAAGACAACCTTTATGAGAATCCTCACAGGGGAGCTTGGCCCCATAGACGGAGAAGCTAAAGTAGGACATAATGTAAGCATAGGTTACTATGCTCAGAATCAGGAAGATGTGCTGGACAAAAACGAGACCGTATTCAGCACTCTGGACCGGGTTGCCACCGGCGATATCCGGAGCCGCCTGAGGGACCTGCTGGCGCAGTTCCTCTTCCGCGGCGAGGATATCGACAAGCGCGTGAGCGTGCTCAGCGGCGGCGAACGCGCCCGCCTGGCAATGGCCACGCTTATGCTCAAGAGCTACAACCTCCTGGCCCTTGACGAGCCCACCAACCATATGGACATCAAGTCCAAGGACATCCTCAAGCAAGCGCTCAAGGCCTATGACGGAACCCTGATAGTTGTATCGCACGACCGCGACTTCCTTGACGGCCTGGTGGACAAGTTCTACGAGTTTGAGGACGGGCGCGTGCGCGAGCATTTGGAAACCATTGCACAGTTCCTGCACAAGAGGAAGATTGAGTCTATCTCCGAGATTGACAGATCCCCGGTCAAGCCGGGGATGACGGGGAAGCCGGGGATGACGGGGAAGCCGGGGATGACGACCCCGCAGCCCGTCATGCCCGGCTCGACCGGGCATCCCGCACCTACCAAGCAGGAGAGGCAGATGTCATACGAGGAGCTGAAGCAGAAGAGCAAGGAGGAGAAACGCATCAAGAACCGCATAGCCGCGCTGGAGAAGGACATAGAGAAGCTGGAAGCGCAGATGAAAGAGCTTGAACACAAGATGACTCTCACAACGGAAAAGGATGAAATACTGGAACTTACACGCTCTTACCTCGAGTGTAAGAGAGAGCTGGATTTCAAAGAAACGGAGTGGGGGGAACTAATAGACTGACACAATATGATAGTACTGGATTCCCATTGCGACTCTCCGTCGCAGATGCACCGGCTGCGCAACTTTGGCATTGACAACGCCCGCGCGCAGGTGGATTTCCCAAAGATGATAAAGGGTGGCGTGGACGCATCGTTCTTCGCCCTGTTCACTCCTAACACGCTGACCAACGAGCAGGCCGCCGAACTGGCGGACAAGATGATGGCAGTGATGCGCCTCCAGGTGGGGGAGAATGCAGACAAAGTGGCCTTTGCCTATTCTGTAGAAGAAGTTTATATGAACAAGGATAAAGGATTGATTTCCATACTTATAGGTATGGAGAACGGTTCGCCAATCTGCGGTTCATTGGACAAACTGCGGGACTATTACAGGCAGGGCGTGCGCTACCTGACGCTCACGCACAACGGGGACAACGACATATGCGACTCGTGCGCGGGCAACCACCGCTGGGGCGGCCTCAGTCCCTTCGGCAAGGAAGTGGTTGCTGAGATGAACCGCCTGGGAATGATCATTGACATTGCGCACTGCGCCGATGACACCGTGCGCGACTGCCTCAAATATTCCAAGGCTCCCATAGTAACCACCCATTCCTGCTGCAAGGCATTGGCCAGCCACCGGAGGAATCTGACGGACGAACTGATCAAGGCGATAGCGGAAAAAGGGGGAGTGATCCAGATTAATTTCTACCCCGTGTTCCTGTCCGACGAATTCGCCAACGATCCGGTTTACCAGGAGGTGGATGACAGGTGCGGAGAGATTGAGAAAGAGTTCAGGGCCTGTCCTTCGAATCCGGAGTATTTTGCCGGGTGGCAGAAGGGGCTGGCGGAGCTGGAGTCACTGGACCGTCCGTCCTATAAAGTGGTGGTTGACCACATAGACCACGTGGTGAAAATTGCCGGTGTCGATCACGTTGGACTGGGGTCCGATTTCGACGGAATCGACGTCACTCCGGCAGGGCTTGAGGACATCTCAAAGTTCCGGATTGTGATAGAAGAACTGCGCCTGAGAGGGTACTCAGAGGAGGAAATTACCAAGATTGCGGGCGGAAACTTCCTTAGAGTGATGAAAACAGTGCAAGATATTGCAAATCAATAAGTTATAGCCAAATACGGCTATACGGAGTAATAGTGTAACAAAAATGTTAATATAATAAACAACTTTGTTACACTATTTCTTTTTCAGTTATTTAGCTGAAATTATGTATTTTCTGAGCTCATTGAGGGCTGAGGCCGCAAAACGCTCGATATTCCGCTTGCGGTCGTTGCGGAAATTGAACCTTGCGGTGCGTGTTCCGGCAGGTCCGTCCACTCCAACCCAGACAGTTCCGGCGGGTTCCCGGTCGTCTCCGTAAGAGTCCGCCCAGCCGGTGGTGGCCACGGAGTAAGTGCTGCCCGTGAGGGTCCTTACTCCGCGCGCCATCGCCGCGGCGACGGCGGCGCTGACTATGCCTTGGGTCTGTATGACCTTGGGGTCAACTCCCAGCACTTTTGCCTTGACGTCTGGGTGGTATGAGGTCACCGATCCAAGGTAATATTCTGACGATCCGCTGATGGTTGTGAGCAGGTGGGAGATCATTCCTCCGGTGCAGGATTCCGCGCAGCTCAGCGTTTGGCCGCTTCCGCGCAAAAGGGCGCCTATAACAGCCTCCAGGCTGGTGTCCTCCATCGCATAGATATAATCGCCTAAAATGGGCTTTAAAAGGCCAAACTGGGCCGATATGCGCTCCGCCGCGGAGTCGTCTGCGTCGTATACGGAAAGACGCAGGCGGACGCCCGTGACTGGATTGGGCAGGTAGGCCAGGTGCATATCTGCCGGAAGGGCGCTTTCCCAAGGCTCGATGAGCTTGGCAAGCGCAGATTCCGCAAGGCCGTAGGTCATCATTGTGCTGTGCACTATGGCACCTAGGCCGAGGTGCGTGCGGATGTCTTCCAGCACGTCGGGCAGGGCGCCCAGGGCCTCGAAGGGCACTCCCGGCAGTGAATAAAGCACTGCGGGATGCCCGAAGCGCCCCGCAGGGAAGCGGAACACCATAATGGGGGCGGTTCCCAGTTTGTTGGGTATCACCTGGCAGGAGTCCGGCACAAGGGCCTGCTTCAGGTTTATGTCAAGGATCTGAAGGCCTCGAGATGACAGTATGCGTATGATGATTTCTTTCTGTTCCTGATTCTCCACCCAGCCTTGGGCTCCGGACATCCGGGCCAGGGTTTCCTTTGTGATGTCGTCCTTTGTGGGGCCAAGGCCGCCGGTGCAGACAACGATGTCGTTTTCCCGTAGTTCGGCTTCAAGGCAGTCCTTGATCTGGGAGGCATCGTCCGCTATGGAGACCATCTTGCCTACGCGGATGCCAAGGGAATTGAGGGCGCGGGAGATGTGGGAGGAGTTGGTATCGACTATCTGGCCAATGAGGATCTCATCGCCAATTGTGCAAACCGAAGCTTTAGTCATTGTTTATTTGATGGTAGTTAAATACTTGATAATCCGCTTTGTATTGCCAGGGCCGTAGTGCATAAAACTGAGCCCTCCGGCAATGAGGGTGGCGCCGGCTTTCTTAAGCGCGGCGCAATCCTCCTTGCGGAGGACGTCAACGCACCCTACGATGGGATAGCGGCCAAGGGTCTTGTCCTTGATTTTCTTTACGGTGGCGACCGTAGAAGGACCGGATGAGACGCAGATTGCGTCAATTCCGGAAAGGCGGGCGAAGTCCAGCAGTTCGTCCAGGCTGGATTCCGGGATTTCCGGGCGGACCTTGACTATTATGGGGCGGTATGTCTGGTAACACATCCTCAGCTGGAGCATTGAATTGAGTACATCCTTTAGCAGCGCAATGTCCCTGAGCGGGGTGGATGCGTCTGAGTATGAGATGGATGTGTCAATGGTGAACATATCGCAGAAGTCATACAGCATTGAGAATCCAAAGTTGTAATCCTCTATGATGGAATCCTCTCCGTGGCTGGTTGGCCTGTGGCTCAGGACGGCGTTTATCCTGGCGTCCGTGGGGTGGTCCTGGAGGGATGCTATTACGTTCTTGAGGGTGGTTGCTTCCGCCTCTACGGGACCTATCCCAATGAAACCGTACATACAGTTTGCAGACAGGTGAAACAACCTTGCATTATGGTCATAGCCGGAGACCAGTCCCACAGGATTTGGGATGATCACTCCGGAGAGGTCTACGGACGGACCGGGAATTTCTCTTTTGTAAAACAGTCTGCGAAGTCCCATTCTTGAAATCTTTGGCAGACAAATTTAAGAATAATTGCAGGACTATTCCAATTCCTGATAGGTATTATCGTCAAACAAAATAACCATTCTTGCTATATTCCTTTGACCTACAGCAATTTTACGAGTGGTATCTAATGTATTACTTTGAGTAACGGGCGCTTCCGGAAGGGGAGCGGCGGTGACAGAAGGAGCGCTTTGCGTTACCTGCGGCTGAGGCTCATAATATGCCTCCTGCGGCACTGCAGGGGCGATTTTGGGCTGGGGCTGGGGCTCTGGGGATTCAATTGGGAAGAGATCCGCCTGGGTCTTGTACATTTTACCGCGCCCTGTGACAAGCCATTCAACGTTCAGGTTAGGGAAATTGGCGGCCATAGAGTAGATGAAATCGAAGCCTGGCTTGTTTCGTCCTGCTAAGATGTGCGATACGCTGGCGCGTGCCACGCCAATTATGTCTGCGAACTGGGCCTGGCTGAGGTTCTCCGCCGAAAGGAACTGCTGTAAACGGATGTTCATATTGGTAACGTTTGGTTTACAAATGTAGTGGTAATAATTTGTAATTCAAAACAATTTTGTGAATTTACAAAAATGAATCAGCAGGGGAGTTCTCCTGAATAGTATTTGAATTTACTTTAGTAGATAAGATGTAAAATATTGGTTTTCCGTATAATAACTATTAAATTATAGCTTATAAATGGCCTATTTGGCCCTTAAATGCCCCCAGATTACCTTAAAATCTTTTATGGTTACTGCAGTTGATTTAATATAAACCATTGGTTTTTAATAGATTAACCATTGACTTAAAACATCATAAAATTTACTTATTTAACATTTGCAAACCTGAATTTCCAGCCTCTGAAAATAATTGTAAATTGGCCTTAAATTAACATTTATTTACATATCAGTTTACAAATGTATTTAGAAATGTGAACGCATTTTTGTTAACTTTGCACTATGATTCCGCTGATTATAATTGAGGATTACAACTACCCTCTGGACGATTCCCGCATCGCAAAGTATCCGCTTGCGGAGCGCGACGCGTCCAAATTGCTCCATTACAAGGACGCACACGTAAAGGAATACAGTTTCAGGGATCTTCCTTCCCTTTTGCCAGAAGGCGCCATAATGGTTTTCAATGAAACCAAAGTGGTTCCTGCAAGGATGTTTTTCCAGCGTGATACCGGCGCCCATATAGAGATATTCTGCCTGGAGCCGGTAAGTCCGCCGGAATACAACACTATTTTCGCCTCTACGGAGTGCTGCAGCTGGAAATGCGTGGTGGGCAATCTCAAGAAGTGGAAAAACGACGTCCTGAGCCTCATAAACACTGCGGATGACCCTGATATAGCAAAACTCGCCTTAAAGGCCTCTATGGTCCGGAAAGAGGGCAATACGGCCGTCGTGGAGTTCCGCTGGAGTACGGGTGTGCCTTTCTCCAGGGTACTGGATATGGCGGGCAACGTGCCAATTCCGCCGTATCTGAACAGGGAGACGGAGGCCATCGACCTGGAAAGGTATCAGACGCTGTATGCGCGCGTACGCGGCTCAGTGGCCGCGCCAACGGCGGGGCTGCACTTTACGCCGCGCGTGCTGGACGCCATCGGGCAGAAAGACATCGACATAAATGATGTGTGTCTGCACGTGGGGGCGGGGACGTTCCTTCCTGTGAAGAGTTCCAACGTGGCAGACCATCCTATGCATAGGGAGCCTTTCAGCGTGGGCATCGGCTTGCTGCGCAAGCTGGCGGAAAAGAAGGCGCCGCTCATAGCGGTAGGTACCACGTCTGTGAGGACGCTGGAGTCCCTGTACTACGCCGGCGTGGATTGCATAGAGAATGGGGCGCCAAAGGATATCGGGCAGTGGGTTCCGTATGAGAGAGAATATCCATATTCTACAGAGGAATCACTTAAAGCATTGGTTGAATACCTTGAATCCAATAATTTGGAGGAATTGAAATTAGGTACTAGAATCATTATAGTTCCTGGTTTCAGGTTCCGCCTGGTGGATTACCTGGTGACCAATTTCCATCAACCGGAAAGCACGCTCATACTTCTGGTATCCGCCTTTGTGAAAGGGGATTGGCGCAGGATCTATGACTTTGCGCTTGCAAACGGTTTCCGTTTTCTGAGTTACGGAGACAGTTCCCTTTTGGAGAGGGTCGAATAATTTCTTACATTTGCATAATTGCAATGCGTGTGTGAGATGGAGGATCTCAAAGGTTACGAAAGCATAGGTCCCTATAACGACCAGGAAGCTGCCCAGGCTATTGCCCGGCTGGCCAACCATCCTTATGTTTACCGGCTCTCAAGGTATCTGTTTCCTGGAGAACCGGTGAATACCCTGCGCAAGGCCCTCAAGAATATCCACACCGTTGACGAGTTCCAGCAGATTGTGATGAACCAGGCCGTGGGCTGGGTTCTGGACAATACTACGGACGGGCTCACCTATGAAGGAATAGAGAACGTCAAGGGCATCGATGGAAAGTTCCTGGCAATGTCAAACCACAGGGACATCATCCTGGATCCTGCCTTTACGCAGTATGTCCTGTTGCGTAACGGTGTAGCCCTTACTGAGATAGCGGTGGGGGACAACCTCCTTTCCAGCAAGACGGTTGAAAGGCTCCTGCGCTGCAACCGTTCCATTACGGTTATCCGCGGCCTATCCGCACGCGAGCTGTATACCCAGTCCAAGTATCTGTCCAACTATATCCGCAATTCCATTGTCAGCGGGAAGAGTTCCGTATGGATTGCCCAGAGGCAGGGACGTACTAAGGACGGCGCTGACTCTACGGAGCAGGGCCTGCTCAAGATGTTCGATATGAGCGGCACAGGATCTTTCCAGGCCAATTTCAGGGAACTGAACATAATACCGTTGTCTATCTCTTATGAGTACGAGTCCTGTGACGCGCGCAAGGCCAGGGAGATGCTGATCTCCCGCAGCCGCAAGTACGTCAAGAAGAAGGACGAGGATATGCACAGCATACTGACCGGCATCCGCCAGCAGAAGGGGCGCGTGCACCTGTGCTTCGGCAAGCCTTTGACTGCCGATGAGATAGCCGCCGCGGCCGCCTGCTCCGGCAATGACCGCTACCAGTATCTAAGGCACGTGGTTGACAGGCGCATAGTGGAGGGCTACAAGCTCTGGAAGACTAATTACATTGCCTACGATATGGTCCACGGCACTGACAAGTATGCGTCTAAGTACACCCTCCAGCAGAAGGCTGACTTTGAGAAGTACGTTGCCCACAAGATTGGCAAGCTCCCCAAGTCCCTTGACCGTACCCAGCTCCGCGAGATATTCCTCAACATCTACGCCAACCCAGTCCTTTCCAAGGAGAACCTCGCCTGACCCCCGTCTGTTTTTCACCGATGTTCCGGAGTTGGGAGGTGGGGAGCGTTGGATCCTATCCTTCCCTTCATCATACTTGTGCCGGGCGGAGAGTTTTTTATTGAACGGGAGACGTATTTTCCATTATAGTGTGTTTAATAAGTGAAGAAGGAAAAGAATGGAGTGATTATCTGTATTATTTGTATTTTTGAGTAATTAAAATAAATACATAGTTGTATAAATGAAAAGGTTTTTGATTCTTACTGCTTTTGTAGCTATGTTCGGGAGCATATCGTGCTCAAAAACACCGGTAGAGGGTTTGGATGATACTCAGGAAGAAACAGTTCCTGAGGTGACTGAACAGAAGGCGGATGGCAAGCTTCAGCTGTCTCCCAAATCGTCTGAGATGGCAGCGATGGGAAACTCATTTGCCTTTATTTTCCTGGATAAGGTCAATGCAGCTAAGGAAGGCAGTTTTGTCATCTCCCCGCTAAGTATGCAGTTCCTTCTGGGAATGATTCTCAATGGAGCCCAGGGAGATACTGCAGCTGAGATATGCAATGTCCTGGGTTATGGCGCAGGAGAGATTGAAGCCGTGAATGAGTTCAGTCTCTCTATGCTAAAGCAGCTCCCAAAGTTGGATGAACTCACTAAACTGACAATAGCAAATGCCGTGGCTGTTAACCAGAGGTATCAGGTTAAGGACAGTTTTAAGTCTTCTCTGTCAAAGTCTTATGAAGCTGAAATCTTCAATCTGGATTTCGGTGACAGTCAAGGTACGTCAAAAATAATTAACAAGTGGTGTGCAGATCACACGGAAGGCCTCATTCCTGAGGTATTGACAGCGGATAATGTAATGCCGGAAATGTTTTTCTTTCTGATGAATGCCCTTTACTTCAAGAGTCCGTGGTGCTATAAATTCAAGCCGGAAGACACTGAACCGGAGCAGTTCACAGATAGCAATGGAAATGTGAGCACGGTACAGATGATGAAGATGAACAAAGAGTTGCCATTCTATTGTAAGAATGAGATTTTCAGTTCAGTTTGCCTTCCATATGGAAACGGAACATACAAAATGTATCTGTTCCTTCCTGAAGAGGGGATGGATCTGCCAGGCGTGATCAAGTCCCTTGGAACCAAAGGTTTAGAATCTCTACATTATTCAAGGGCTAGAGTGGATTTGTGGCTTCCCAGATTTGAAACCGAATCAAAGATTGATATGAATGATTTGCTTATTGCTATGGGAATGCCGACAGCATTTTCAAATTCTGCCAATCTGGAAGGGATGTCTGATGTATATGGAACCCTTAAATTGGACTTTATAAAGCAGATGGCCACGATTACTGTCGATGAAGAGGGCAGTGAAGCCGCTGCTGTCTCTGTCGGAGGAGTTCTGATAACATCTTTGCCTCCTAGTGTTTCTTTCCACGCAAACCGTCCGTTCCTTTATCTGATTACGGAGGCCAGCACCTCAGCTGTCCTTTTTGCCGGCAAGTATTCCGGGGAATAGTTAACAGTCATCTATAGGCTGATGAAGAGCCAGGCCATATAGGCGGCTTGGCTGAGGAGCATAAAGGTGGCGTCCACGCGGTCTATCATATCCTTCTTGGCCACGAAGCAGCTGGAGAAGAGGAGGATGGTGCTGAGCATCAGGACTCCAAGGTCTACGTAGTTCATTGAGGCGAAGCTCAGAGGGGTCACCACTGCGGAGGCTCCTATTATCAGGAGGATGTTGAAGATGTTGGAGCCCAGGATGTTTCCGAGGGCCAGCTGCCCTTTATGCTTGGCGGCGGCGACAATGCAGGTTGCAAGTTCCGGGAGGGAAGTGCCAAGGGCAAGGATGGTTATGGCGATGAACTTGTCGCTGACGCCAATCATCTTTGCTATGGCGGTAGCGGAATCCACGAAGAGCTGGCCGCCCCCGATGAGGCCTCCGAGACCCACGATGACAAGGCATATCGCCTTCCATAGTTTGAGCTGTTTCTCTGTAGTGTCCGTATCGGTTTCGCGGGGCGTGAACTTAAAGCAATACCAGATGTAAGCGGCGAAAACCAGCAGGAAAATAATACCTTCCAGGCGTGAGACATCATTGTTGTATAATCCGAAAAGGATGAAAAGCAGGGTCACGCCGAAAACCAGGGGGATGTCCCTTGTCTGGTTTACCCGGGTGATGGCCATAGGGGCTATCATAGAAGTGATTCCCAGTATGAGCAGGGTGTTGAAGATGTTTGAACCAACCACGTTTCCCAAGGAAATGTCCGCCAGGCCCTTGAAAGCGCCGGTAAGGCTCACAACCAGTTCAGGGCACGAAGTGCCGAATCCCACTATGGTAAGTCCGATGACGAATTCACTGATACCGGCCTTGCGGGCTATGCCGGAAGCTCCCTCAACAAGCCAGTCCGCTCCAAATACTACAAGAGCGAGTCCTGCTATCAACAATACTATCTGCAAAAACATGGCGCAAATATATAAAAATAATTATTCCCCCCATTTTTGCCCGTTTATTTGTGATTCATCAGCAACCGGAGGCTGTTGGTGACCACTATAACGGAACTGCAGGCCATTGCGGCGGCGGCGACCATAGGGTTCAGGGCGAAGCCCAGTAACCCTGACAGCACGCCGCTGGCCACTGGGATGGCTATTACGTTATAGAGGAAGGCCCAGACAAGGTTCTGGCGTATGGTCTTGAGGGTCCTCCTGGATAGGGCAATCAGTTCGGGAATCTTTGAAAGACTGGAAGAGACGATGGTGGTCATTGCGGAGTTAATGGCTATGTCGCTGCCTTTGCCCATTGCTATGCCAAGGTCTGCAGTCATCAGGGCGGCGCTGTCGTTTATGCCGTCGCCGGCCATCGCCACCTTGTGGCCTTTTTCCTGGAGCCCTTTGATGTATTCTACCTTTCGGGTGGGCATTGCCGATGCGCAAACGTGCTCGATGCCTGCCTTGCAGGCCACGGCCTGGGCAGAGTCAGGGTGGTCGCCCGTGAGCATATGTACCTGGATTCCCAGGTCCTTGAGATCGGCCACGGCCTTGATGGAATCAGGCTTCAGTTCATCGGCAATTGCTATTGCGGCAAGGAGGGTCCGTCCGTCGTGGAAGAAGACCACGGTGCTGCCGTCCTGGCGCCACTGGTCCAAGGAGGATGGAAGTGAGGGGGCGTAGTTGGAGACGTAGTAGCTTTGGGCGTTCCATTGTGCGGACACTCCCTTGCCGGGAAGGGCGGTGCATTCGCTGACGCCGTCAAGTTCAGGTTGGGAGGCCAGGGCGGTCACTATGGCATCGCCCAGGGGATGTCCGGAGTGCATCTCGATGGTTTTGAGAAGCGAAGGAAGCTGGGGGGCGTCGCTGTACCATTCCAGCTTGGTGACGGTGGGTTTCCCGGTGGTGAGGGTGCCGGTCTTGTCAAGTACCACCACGTCTATGCCGGCGGCAACCTGGAGGCTGTCAGCATCCTTGATAAGGATTCCTGCCGATGCGCCGCGGCCTATCCCTGCCGTAAGGGCCGTTGGCGTTGCCAGGCCCAGTGAGCAGGGACAGGCTACCACAAGCACGGTCACCATTGCAAGGAGGCCTCGGACGAAGCCGTCGGGGGTAAGCAGGGTCCATCCCAGCAGGGACAGCAGCGCAATGGCCAGGACCGCAGGGACGAACCAGGCGCAAATCTTGTCCACGCTGCGCTGGATGCGCGTTTTGCTGCCCTGGGCGTCCTGGACCATCCGGATGATTGAGCTGAGGGTGGTCTCGCTTCCAACCTTCTCCGCAATCATCCGGAAGGCGTTGTTGCCGTTGATGGTGCCGGCGTACACGTGGCTGCCAGCCTCTTTGTATGCGGCAAGGGGCTCGCCAGTGAGCATACTTTCATCTATATAGGAGAAGCCTTCGAGGACTGTTCCGTCGGCGGGGATGCTTTCGCCTGGGAGGACGTCAACGGCCTGGCCCTTGCGCACATCCTTGCGCTGGGGCTGCAGTTTTATAAGTTCCCGGACCGATTGGGTGGTGCGGTGCTTGGCCCTGTCCTCCAGGAGGCGTCCCGTGAGGATGAAGGCAACGATCATTGCCGATGACTCAAAATAGAGTCCGGCGGTGAGCCCCCGCGAGGTCCACACCTGGGGGAACATAAGGTTGAAAAGGCTGAAGAGGAAGGATATGCCAACCGAAAGGGCTACAAGGGTGTCCATTCCCGCGTGAAGCGTGCGGGCCTGCTTGAAGGCGGTTTTGAAAAAACGCCTTCCGCACCAGCCCACGCTCACGCCGCTCAGGACGGCCATCAGCCACCCCTTTCCGGGGAAGTCCTTCACGGCCATTCCCAGAATCATCACCGCCGCGGCCAGGATAAGGGCCAGGACGGTGTCCCGCTTCAGGGCCTTGAAGGAGCGTCGTTGCTCTTCTTCCGCCTTTAGCTCAAGTTGCGCCTCTTCGCTTAGCGCGGGGTCCGAGTCATCATCGTCCTCCGGGACGATGAGGTCATACCCCGCGTCCTGCACGCACTGGCGCAGCTGCGCCGGCGATGTTACGGACGGGTCATAGTCTATGCGGGCGGAGTTGGATGCCAGGCTGACCTCAGCGGCGTGGACTCCCGCGCTTTGCTGAAGTGCCTTCTGCACGCGCGCCACGCACGCCGCGCATCCCATTCCTGATACCGGATAATTCTTACGTGTTATATTTCCCATAGTCGAAAGTTTTATATCGTTTCTTCTCCCAAATATAATCATTTTCCGCTTTACCCCATCTGCATCCTCCCGCCCCACACCCCGGCAGTGCAGATACCAGATTAGGCGGCAGCAGGTACGGGGCGGAGCGAATAGGCGGTGAATGAAGGTGCAAGTCTCTCCAGTGAGCGTGCGTTGCTACGCACGACGGCGTGTGAAGGCGCCATCGGGCGCCGTGCCGTGAGGGAGGAGCGATGCGACGACCGGAAGGCACCGTACGGAACGTAGTGGAGGACGCATTCCCCCTTGGGGGACACCGGCATAGCCGGAGGGGGGTATAGCAACTGCGAAGCAGTTAGCCGTCGAGCACGCGACTGCTGGACTTGCCATTCGCCGCCGACAGCGGAGTCCCGTACCTGCTGCGGCCTGTAGGGTTTGGTACAAGAAAAAGGGCCTCTGGTGAACCAAATGGGGGAAGCGGAAGGAGCGCGGGAGGGGGTGGAAAGTGATTTGGGCGGAGCCTCTTGTTACTACACTTTCCACCCCCTCCCGCGGACTGGATCGGCTCTTTGGGTTTGGAGAGATGCCCGGTCAAGCCGGGCATGACGGAGATCCTTCGCTGACGCTTAGGATGACAACTACGGAACCAATGAGGAAAATGATTCGTATATTTGTGAGAGTAATGGATATTATATGAGAAGGGTATTATATATACTGGCAATTGGAATTATGTGCGCAGCGTGTAACAAGGTGGACAGGAATGCCCATTTGGCATATCCGGAGGCATTCAAGGTAGAACAGACTGACGATTACTTTGGGATGCAGGTGGCGGATCCGTACAGGTGGATGGAAGACGACAACGCACCCGAGGTGGCGGAATGGGTCAAGGCCCAGAACAAGGTGACGGAAGAATACCTGTCCCGCATACCGTACAGGGACAAACTCAAGAAACGCCTCACGGAACTTGTAGGATATGAAAAACAGCTGGCCCCGTTTGTAAAGAACGGCAAGATATACAGCTACCGGAACAACGGTCTGCAGAACCAGAACGTCCTCTATGTTCAGGATTCCCCGGACGCACCGGCAAGGGTCCTGCTGGATCCCAACACACTGTCAGCAGACGGAACGGTTGCACTTACCGGAGTATATGTCTCCAACAACGGCAAGTATATGGCATATACGGTCTCCCGCAGCGGAAGCGACTGGACTGAGATCTACGTGTTGGACCTCCAGACCGGCAAACCCTTGGAAGACCATATAACCTGGGCAAAGTTCACCGGCGCTTCCTGGAGGGGAGACGGCTTCTATTACAGTGCATATCCCGCCCCAAAGGAAGGAGAAGAGCGTTCCGGAAAGAATACCCATCATCTGGTTTACTATCACAAGATTGGCGATCCCCAGGATAAGGACGAACTGGCTTTCAGGAACTACTATGACCCCCAGCGCTTCTACCAGGGAGAGGTGGATGCTTCAGAGAGTTATATGTTCGTCTATGAATCCGGCGGCGGCAACGGCAACAGGCTGTTCTTCCGCGACCTCCATCATCCGGATCCAACCTTCGAGGTCATAGCATATGACGATGCCTACGAATACACTGTTTATGAGATGGAAGGTGATTACTTCTATGTCTATACCAATTACGACGCCCCTATGGGCAAGATAATGCGCGGAAACGTAAGCGACCCCCGCATCCAGAAATGGGAAGAACTGATTCCGGAAGGCAAGGACGCCATTTCTGCAGTCCGCTTTGTAGAGGGCAGGATAGCCGTGACCTACAGCCGCGACGCATCCGACCACGTGGAATTCTTTGACATTGACGGAAATCACCTGTATGAACTGGAACTTCCCACATTCGGCTCGGTAGACATCTCAGGAGATTTCCGCGAGAAGGGCACCTGGTACAGTTTTGCATCGTTCACCTTCCCGTCAACGGTTTACAGCCTGGACGTAGCCACGGGCAAATCGGAGAAATACTTCGCTCCAACGATAGACTTCAACCCGGAAGATTTCATCTGCGAAGAAGTCTTCTTCAAGAGCAAGGACGGCACCCGCATCCCAATGTTCCTGACATACAGGAAAGGTCTCCAGAAGGATGGAAACAACCCCGTATACCTGTACGGCTACGGTGGATTCAACATAAGCGTAACCCCCAGTTTCTCCGTATACCGCATTCCGTTCCTCGAGAACGGCGGCATCTACGCAAGCGTCTGCCTGCGCGGAGGCAGCGAGTATGGAGAGGAATGGCATCTGCAGGGAACGCTTATGCAAAAGCAGAATGTCTTTGACGACTGCATCGCCGCCGCTGAATACCTTATTGACGAAGGCTGGAGCAATCCTTCCAGGATGTGCCTCTCCGGAGCCTCCAACGGCGGCCTCCTGGTGGGCGCGGTGATCAACCAGCGCCCTGACCTCTTTGCCGTGGCCCTGCCCGCCGTGGGCGTTATGGATATGCTCCGCTATCACCGCTATACAATCGGCTGGAACTGGGCATCCGACTATGGCACAAGTGCCGATGGCCCCGAGATGTTCAGCTACCTCTACGCATACTCTCCGCTCCACAATATCCGCAACGACGGCACGCCGTATCCGGCCGTGCTGGTCACCACTGCGGACCACGACGACAGGGTTGTCCCGGCGCATTCTTTCAAATACGCCGCAACCCTGCAGGCGTCCGACACTGGCGACCGCGTCAAGCTCATCCAGATAGAGACCGATGCCGGACACGGCTCGGGCAAGCCCCTGAGCAAGACCCTTCAGGAGCAGGCGGATTCCTGGTCCTTCACTATGTGGAATATGGGACTCAAGTACTGATTACTGCTCCGTCTGGGAATCATTCTTGATGCTCTTCACAAAGTTGGACGGTGAAATGTTGAACTGTTTCAGGAAGCTGGTGGCAAAGTACGAAGCCGATGAGAATCCGGTAAGGTAGGCGACCTCGTTGATGCGGTATTTGCCCTCCGCAAGCAGTTCGGCGGCCTTCTTGAGGCGGCATATCTTTATGTACTCGTTCACCTTCTGGCCGGTGTTCGCCTTTACCTTGCGGTACAGTGTGGAGGTGCTGGTGCCCATTAACTTGGTGAGCATCTCCACGTCCAGGTTCTCGTCCGCCATATGCTCGAATATCTTTTCCCTGAGGTCGTACATAAACTGCTGGTCCATCTTGTTGGAGGATATGCTGTTGAAGTGCGTCAAAGGGGATTCCGAGAACTGTTTGTACATAATCTCCCGGGAATGGAACAGGCTCTCTATGGTGGCCTTCATCAGTTCAATGGAGAATGGTTTCTCTATGAAGTGGTCCGCTCCCGCCTCAAGCGAAGCGATGCGGCTTTCCGGACCGGTCACGGCCGTCAGGAGGATGACGGGGATGAAGCAGAGGTCCACGTAGTTCTTTATGGTCTTGCACAGTTCGAGGCCGTCCATTTCCGGCATCATAATGTCCGCGATGACCATATCCACCTTCTGGGAGCGGATTATGCCAAGGGCTTCGCGCCCGTTGGCGGCTGTGAGGGTGGTGTAGGAGCGACCCAGCTCGCGCGACATATACTCGCGAAGGTCCTTGGCATCCTCCGCGATGAGGATGATGCGGTCCTCGCGGGCTTCCTCTTCAGCGTTGCTCTCGGCCACGGGGGCCATTTCCCCGGCTTCCGCCGCGGGAACGGCCGGCTTGGCCGGGAAGGTGAACAGGAACGAGTTGAAGTCCTTTACGCCCTTGTCCACGACCAGGCTGCCGCCAAGGGCTACTGCCAGGTTTCGGGAAAGCGGGAGGCCAAGGCCTATCCCGCCTTTCCCCTCAAGGCCGGCATAGCCAGTGTTCACGCGGTAGAACGGATCGAAGATCTGCTCCGCGTTTGTGGCGGAAAGATGGGCTCCATCGCTGTTGACCCTTATCTCAATCTTGTCCGCAACGCTCCGCAGCGATATGAATATCTTGCCGGAGCAGTACTTGACTGCATTGGAAAGCAGGTTTGAGACCACTTTCTCTATGGCGTCAGGGACTGTGCTGACCCAGATAGGTCCGTCCGGGATGTCCTCCGTGAACTGCAGGTTCCTCTTCTTGATTGCGGCGGGGAAGTATCCGCATACCTTGCGCACTATCTTGCAGATGTCGGCATTGGAGAAATTCAGCTGCATCTCGTGTCCGCTGAGTTTCTTGAGTTCCAGGAACTGGTTGGACAGTTCTATGAGCCTGTCCGTGTTGGCCTTCACAGTCATCAGGTCTTCCTGGACCTCCTGGGGGAACTGGTTCTCTGCCAGGATCTTGTCTATTGGAAGTTTGATAAGGGTGAGGGGAGTGCGCAGTTCGTGGGTTATGTATGTGAAGAAGGACAGGCGGGAATCGAAGATTTCCTTCTGCTTGGAGTTTTCCATCTCTGCCTGCATCAGTTTCTGCTTGGCTTTCCATCTTGTCATCCGAAGGTATACTATTCCGGAAACGGCCAGTATGCCCAGAAGCAGATAGAGAAGTTTTGCGGCGAGCGACCTGTAGAAAGGGGGCACTACGTTTATGGTAAGGCTCTGGGAGGATTCAGGGGCCGTGTTGCCGGCGAGCCATACGGTGAAGACATAGCGGCCTGGTTTCAGATTGGTAAGGACAGTGTTGCCGTTGGCAACGGTGTTGGTAAGGGTGGTGCCTTCCCCGTCCAGTGAGTAGTCGTAGAGAGGGGAACTGAGGCTGGAGAAGACAGGGGAACAGAAGTTGACGCTGAGGGCGGACGCTTCGTTATACTTTATCTTTATTACCTTGGAAAGGACGGAGGATTTGCCCTCTTCCCTGAAGATTACGGTCCTGTTGCCGCGCCTGATATGGACGTCTTTTATATAGACCGGCGGGTTCCCGGCGGAATTTGAAAGGTCGTTGGGGTTCAGGGCCACCATTCCTGTATAGGTGCCCAGGTAGATGATGCCGTCCGGGGCTATGCAGGAAGCGTTGTGACAGAACGAACGGCTGAAGGAAGTGCTGTGGTCAAGGTATATCCTCTTGACCGCGCTGCAGTCCTGGTCCATTTCCACCAGGCCCATCGAGGTGGTTATCCAAATCCTGGAGTTCTTGTCCTGGGCTATGGCGTTGGCTATGTTGGAAGGGAATCCGTTCTGGGAACCGAAGTAGACGGGCTCCGGCCTCTCATCGCCAATCACAAAGTAGAAGGCGCCTGCGCCCTCGGTGGCCACCCAAAGTCTGTGGCTGTCGTCCTCGTACATACTGGAGATGAATTCCGAGGAAAGGGGTATGTCCGTGTCCGATCCCAGCATCTTTACGAAGGACGATGCGGAGTTCCGTTTCATCCATATTCCCTGGCCGAAGCATCCCAGCCAGACGGTGCCGTAACTGTCCTGGACTATTGAGTGTATGAAGCAGCCCGCGGTCTCTTCCTGAAGGACAAACGATCCCGTTTCCCGGTTATACACCAAAGCTCCGGAAGAGGTTCCAAGGTAGAGGCTTCCGTCCCTTGCCTTGAAGATATATGAGCAGGATAGTCCTGGCGTCTTTATATTTTTCTTAAGCCTGCCGGTGGTGCTGTCGAACACCAGGATGCCGTTCCCGAAAGTAGCGGCCCAGATCTCGTCGTCAAGGTTGGCGAAAGCCTGGTAATTGTACTCCGGAAGGTTGTACAGCGCACCAATGTCCGTTATGTTGTCAGTGGCGGGGGAGTAGGTGCAAAGGCCTCCGTCTTCAGTGCCTATCCATATCCTGCCGTGGCTGTCAGAGGTGATGGCGCGCACCAGGCGGCCGTTTATCTGGTCACGGGTGGACAGTTCAGGGAAGAAGCGTATCCCCTTGCTCTCGTCAATCAGAAGGTTAAGGCCTCCGTGATATGTGCATACCCACAGGTTGTTCTCCCGGTCCTGGAGAATGGAAATGATATTGGCATTGCTCAGTTCGTATTCCTTGTGGTCTGAGATGAAGTCCGATATGTTTCCGTTGGCATCAAGGACATACAGTCCCTTGCCGGTTCCCACCCATATCTCGGACGCGGTGCGCACAAGGATATAGTTGATGCCGGCATCCTGCAGGGCGGTGGAGAACATTTCGCTGCTTTCAGTGACGCAGTCGTATTTTATGAGGCGGCTCCTGCTGTCGCAGATAAGCATTATGCCGTCTCCAAGGTAGGCCAGGTTGCTGGCGTGGACGCCGGTGGCCATATCGGCTTCGGACAGGAAACGCCTTTCCTCGAATTCATTTGTGAGGGGGTCGTAGAGGAGCAGGTAGCCGTCGTCGCTGGTCATATAGACGCCGTTGTCAGGACCTATGGACACAGCCTGGGAGGACTGCCTCATAGAAATGGAGAAAATGCGTACGGAGTTGTCCCTGCTGCTGTATTTTACCGTTGAGTTGAGTCCGGAGAGCCAGATGTTCCCGTCATTGTCAGGGCAGATGGTGTAGTAGATGTCGTTGGGGATGGAGTCTACGGAGCCGGACTCGTTTGTCCGGGTGTTGTAGTAACCTACGTATTGGTCCGCGGAGAACCAGATTATGCCGTCCTGGGTCTTGGCCATTGAGAAGATCTTGCCGCCCTTGTATCCTTCAGGGTCTATTTGGCTGAGGGGTTCGAATTCGTGCCCGTCATAACGGAAGATACCGTCTTTTGAGGCAACCCAAATGAAGCCGAAGTCATCCTGCAGGCAGAACATTACGGCGTTGCTGGTGAGGCCGTTGGCGGTTGTTATATGCTGGAAAGTGTAACTGCGGGCGTGGGCGCTTACCGTCAGGAACAACAATAACGCAAGCCTAGTGATTGCAGTCAGGAAGATCTTAACCATAGTCCAAGTCCAAGTCTAAATTTATTGTCACTAATTTAGTAATCTTTCAGGATTTATTAACTATTTTTACGAAACAATTGTTCAATATGGCTAGAACCGCAGCAGTCAGATTCTTATTTTCCGTACTTCTTTTTGCAAGTGGCGTTTGCGCTTCCGCACAAAGGCAGGCCCAGAAGCCCAGTATAGTTTTCGAAGAGACCACCTGGGACTTTGGGGAGATTAAGGAGGCGGACGGACCAGTAAGCCACGTCTTCAATTATATCAATGTATCGGACAGGGATGTCACCCTGTTCCTGGTTTCCGCCGGATGTTCCTGTACAACGGTGAAGTATGACAGGCAGGCGCTGCCGGTTGGAGGCGCATCGTCAATTGAAGTGATTTTTGACCCTGCGGGGCAGCCGGGGCAGTTCCACCAGGTGGTGCAGCTGCTTACCACGGGTGACAGGCAGCAGTTCAATGTAGTGATAGAGGGCGTCGTGGCGCCAAGGGAAAGGCCAATAGACCAGGAGTTTCCGTATCCACTGGTGAAGGGGCTGCAGGTGAGCGTGCTCAACGCGCGCTTCGGCTTTGTGCAGCAGGGGACTTCGCTCAAGAAGGTGGTTGGCATAGCCAACGCTTCCGCGGAGCCGATGCGCCTGGCCTGCAAGCTGGACAGGCCTGATCCGGCGCTTACGGTTGCCGTTCCGGAAACGCTTCAGCCGGGGGAGACCGGCTGGGTTGAGATTGAGTTCGCTCCGGCTGGTGGCCGTATAGAGACATTGAGCAACGGGGTTGCCGTGTACCTCCAGGGACAGCAGCCAGGCAAGTCCATAGGCATAGAGGGATATTCCGTATCCACCATAGAGAAGAGCGCAAATGCGCCGTCGCTGCGCTTCCAGCCCACTATGCTGGATTATGGCCAGGTGAGGAAGGGCAGGAAAGCCAAGGCTTCAGTGACTCTGTTCAACGACGGGCGTACACCGCTGACAATTGTTAAGGCGGAACTTCCGGATGGCCTCCAGATTAATATCAAGCCCGGGACCGTAATCGAATCCGGGAAGAGCCTGAAACTTGAAACCACCCTTACCCTGCCGGATGGAGCCCCCAAGGACGGTCTCCGGGTGAGGCTGTTCACCAACGACCCCCAGAGGCCGGTGCGCGACGTGGTCTGCAAGATGACAATCAAATAATCCTTATATGAGAAAACTGTTCATTTTGATGTGCGCGTCAGCGTGCGCGCTGTTGGTTTCCTGCACCCAGAAGCAGACGCAGGAATACGACTATCCCTTCCAGAATCCCAAGCTGAAAGTGGAGGAAAGGGTGGACAACCTGATTTCCCTGCTTACCCTTGAAGAGAAGGTAAGTATGATGATCAATAGGTCCCTGGCAATAGAGCGCCTGGGAATTCCCGCCTACAACTGGTGGGGAGAGGCCTGCCACGGCATTGTTACTGACGACGTTACCGTCTTCCCCCAGTGCATAGCGCTTGCCGCCACGTTTGACGATGCTGCCCAGTTCACCACCTATTCAATGGTGTCTGACGAGGCTCGAGCACGCTACAACACTCTTCCAAGGGACGGAGACATTGGCCCATACGTTTCAAGGACCCCTAACCTTTCTTTCTGGTGCCCTAACATCAACATATTCCGTGACCCTCGCTGGGGACGCGGCCAGGAGACTTACGGAGAGGACCCGCTCCTGATGTCCAGGATGGGTCTGAACGTTGTCCTTGGAATGCAGGGCGATGACAAGGACTATTTCAAGACCCACGCCTGTATGAAGCACTATGCCGTGCACAGCGGACCGGAGCCCCTGCGCCACCAGTTCAACGCCGTTGTTTCAATGCGCGACCTGTGGGAGACCTATCTTCCCGCATTCAAGACTGCGGTGGTAGACGGTAATGTCCAGGAGGTTATGTGCGCATACAGCGCATACGAAGGAGATCCTTGCTGCGCCAATGACCGGCTTCTGGTGGATATCCTCCGCAATCGCTGGGGCTACAAGGGAATCATCCTTTCTGACTGCGATGCCATCAACGACTTCTATGTTCCCGGCCGCCACGGCACCCATCCCGATGCCGCCACGGCCAGCGCCGACGCCGTCCTGCACGGAACGGACCTGGAGTGCGGAAGGAGTTACAACTCCCTTCTCCAGAGCGTAGAAAGGGGACTCATCACCGAGGCCGACCTGGATGTCTCCCTGCGCCGGATCCTTACCGGACGCTTCCAGCTTGGCCTTCTGGATCCCGACGAGGTGGTGCCTTACCACACCATCCCCGGCAGCGTGATCGACAGCAAGGAGCATCAGGAACACGCACTCAAGCTTGCGCGCGAGGCCATTGTGATGCTCAAGAACAGCAACAACGTCCTGCCTCTTTCCAAGGACATCAAGAAGATATATGTAGTTGGGCCCAATGCCGATGACCTTGAGGTGATGCGAGGCAACTACAGTGGCTCTCCAACCCACTATATAACTATCCTTCAGGGACTTAAAAACAAGCTCCCCGGAGCGGACATAACCTATATCCGCGGCTGCGAGATTGAGAGCGAATACATCCAGACCCCCAAGCTGCCGCTCGTGCGCACCAACGGTGAGCAGGGCTTCACTGCAAGGTACTACGGCAACACCAACTTTGCCGGCAACCCCATCAAGGTTGAGAACGTACAGGCAATCAACTTCCGCACCGAAGGCGGATACGGATTTGGCGACGGCATCCCCGCGACGGATTTCTCCGCCAAGTATTCCGGAACCATCACTCCTGATTTCACCGGAACCCTCTGCTTTAACGTAAGGTCCAACGACTGCGTCGTGAAGGTTAACGGCAAGGAGATTGGAACCGCCAGGGGAACTTCCTTCAGGGGCCAGAACCTTATCACCACTGAGGTCCAGCAGGGCCAGACCTATTCTATAGAGCTGCTCTATAAGGCGGCCGCTGCCGGTGCCGTCTCTATGATCAACGTGGATGTGTTCGAGCGCAAGTGGGCCGAGTTCGATGACCTCAAGGCCCAGGTTGCGGACGCTGACGTCATCCTTTTCGCGGGCGGTATATCTCCTTCACAGGAGGGTGAAGGCCACGAGAGGGCTACAATTGAGCTTCCCGCCGTTCAGCAGCGTTTCCTTAAGTCTATGAAGGAGACAGGCAAGCCCGTAGTTATGCTCAGCTGCTCCGGCAGCTGCATTGGCTACGAGCAGGCCGAGCCTTATTTTGACGCTCTTCTCCAGGTTTGGTACTCTGGTCAGGAGGGCGGTACCGCTATTGCGGACGTCCTGTTCGGCGATGTAAGTCCTTCCGGAAAGCTTCCCGTTACTTTCTACAAGTCTACTTCCCAGCTTCCTGATTTCCAGGACTATAGTATGGAGAACCGCACTTACCGCTATTTCAAGGGCGAGCCTATGTGGCCTTTCGGCTTTGGTATGAGCTATGTTGACTTTACGTTTGGCAGTGCCAAGCTTTCCCGTTCTTCTGTTAAGGCTGGCCAGGGAGTTACCGTTACTGTGCCTGTTACCAATAATGGTTCTATGGCTGCGGATGAGGTTGTTCAGGTTTATGTGAAGAGCCTTGACAATCCGGATGCTCCTATCAAGTCTCTCAAGGCTTACCAGAGGGTTAATGTGGCTCCCGGCAAGACCGTTAAGGTTAAGCTTACCCTTGACCCGGACGCTTTCGCTTATTACAGCGAATCTGTCGATGACCTTGCCGTTTTCCCGGGCCGCTACCAGATCCTTTACGGCAATTCTTCAGCCGACAAGGACCTCCAATCCGTCGACTTCCGCGTTCTTTAGCCGGTAATTAATTACTATCCTACAGTCCGGATGGGCACTTTTCAGCACACCAGCGACTCGCAGCGTCATACGCTGATGGATGTATATGGGGGATGTCACGAAGTGACAGGGGGTTGAAGGGGTATTATTCCAAAAAGGCTACTTTTTGGGATAATACTTGGGCCAGCAGGCGGCGAGGTAGGCTTTGAGGCGGTCCTCGGAGGGGTTGGGCTGGGGCTCGTAGAAGACTTTGCCCTCAAGGCCTTCAGGCATAAACTCCAGGTCAGTGAAATGGCCGGGGAAGTCGTGGGCGTAGCGGTAGCCGTCTGCGTAGCCGAGCTCCTCCATAAGCTTGGTGGGAGCGTTGCGGAGGTAGAGGGGGACGGCGGCGGTCTGATCGGCCGCGGCAGCGGCAAGGGCGGAATCTATGGCCAGGTAGGCGGCGTTGCTCTTGGGGGAGGACGCCAGGTAGATGGCAGTCTCGCTCAGGGGGATGCGGGCCTCGGGCATTCCAATGCTGTTCACGATCTGGAAGCAGGCGTTGGCAAGGAGAAGGGCGTTGGGGTTGGCAAGGCCTATGTCTTCAGCCGCAAGGATGCAGAGGCGGCGGGCAATGAAGAGGGGGTCTTCTCCGCCGTCAAGCATTCGGGCCATATAGTAAACGGCGGCGTTGGGGTCAGAGCCGCGGACGCTCTTTATGAAGGCGGAGATGATGTCGTAGTGCATCTCCCCGTTCTTGTCATAGATGGCGGTGCTTTGCTGCAGGCACTCGCTCACGGTCTTGTTGTCAATGACGATTTCTTTTGCTCCGGCCTGAGCGTCCACCACCATTTCAAGGATGTTAAGGAGCTTGCGCCCGTCGCCGCCGCTGTGGCGGAGGAGGGCGTCGCTCTCCTTGAGGACGATGTTGCGCTCGCGAAGGACCTGGTCGTTCTGGAGGGCGCGGTTGAGCAGGGTTAGCAGATCGTCCTTTGAAAGACTCTTGAGGACGAAGACCTGGCAGCGGGACAGGAGGGGAGTGATGACCTCGAAGGACGGGTTTTCCGTAGTGGCGCCCATCAGGACAATGTCTCCGCGCTCTACGGCGCCAAGGAGGGCGTCCTGCTGGGCCTTGTTGAAGCGGTGGATCTCGTCAATGAAGAGCACCGGCGCTGAGGCGTGGGAGAAAAGGGACTTGCTGCGCGCGTGGTCTATGACCTCGCGCACGTCCTTTACGCCCGCGCTTACTGCGGAAAGCGTGAAGAATTCCCGGTCCATTGAATCCGCCATAATGCGCGCCAGGGTGGTCTTGCCCACGCCCGGAGGACCCCATAGTATAAAGGAGGAGAGGATGCCGCTGCTGATCATATTGTGAAGCACGCATCCCGGGCCCACAAGATGCTTCTGTCCCACGTACTCGTCTAGAGAATGGGGACGCATCCTCTCCGGAAGGGGAGGCAGCATTTGTGATGAGGCGCTCATATGAGGTTAAATCTTCTTTGTGTAAGCCCTGCGGCGCTTGTGTTGTTCGTAGTCGAAATCTCCCCAGAGGGTCTGGACGTCAAGGTTGTCTTCAAGCTCAGCGTTGGTCTCTGCATAGGTGAAGCCAACTTTGATGGCGGTTTCAAACAATTCGCAGAAGATGAGGGAGTGGACGCCTTTCTTCTGGTATTCAGGGGTGACGCCAATGAGCAGGAGCTCAAGGTTGTCCTCGTGCTTGAGGTACATTGACTTGACCAGATGCCACCAGCCAAACGGGAAGAGTTTGCCGCGGTTCTTCTGGAGGGCGCGGACTATTGAAGGCATCATAACGCCAAAGCCAACTATCTGGTCCTGGGAATCTACTATGACGGACACGAACTTGAGGTCAAGAAGGCTCAGGTAGGTGTCTATGTACTTGTCAATCAGGCCTTGGGTGAGGTTGGTGAAGTTGTACAGGCTTCCGTATGTAAGGTTGATGAGGTCAAAGATCTTCTTTCCCCAGCCCTCCTTGAAGACTTCCTTGCGTGTGAGGTGGTGGATCCTGAGGCCGTAGCGTTCCTTTACCAGATTGGCCACGCGGACGTATTTGGGGGAGAGGACGCGGGGGATATGTATCTTGTACTCCAGCCAGTCCGTTTCCTTCTGGAAACCAAGGCTTTCTATATGCTTGACGTAATATGGATAGTTGTAGATAAGGGGCATTGTACAGAGCTTGTCAAAGCCTTCTACAAGCATTCCTTCCGCATCGAAATCAGTGAATCCAAGGGGACCGGTGATTGTGTCCATTCCGCGTTCCTTGCCGAACTCGGTGACGGCGTCTATAAGGGCCTTGGATACTTCAGGATCGTCAATGAAATCAATCCAGCCAAAGCGGACTTCCTTGTGGTTCCACGATTCATTGGCGCGGTTGTTTACGATAGCGGCCACGCGGCCTGCCAGTTCTCCATCTTTATAAGCCAGGAAATAATCCGCTTCACAAAAATCAAATGCGGGGTTCTTGTCCTTTGAGAGCGTTCCAAATTCATCTGTATAGAGTTTTGGACAAAAGTAAGGACTGTCTTTATATAGTTTGTCAGGGAATTCTATAAAAGTCTTGAGGTCCTTCTTGCTCTCTACTTTCTTGACAGTTACAGACATAGATTCTTGGGTTTGTGTTTTAGTTCTCCAAAGGTACGAAATTTCGGCGATATTCAAATTAATATGGCTATATTTGCTATGAATACTTCAGACGTGTCAATGAGACCTGAATTGACCAAGGCGCTTATCACGGTCGCCTTATTTTTTCTCCCTGTACTCCTGCCGGCCCGTCCGGCGGGGGAGGGAGATCGTTATTGGGGGACGGTCCATTCACTGAAAGGGTTCGGCGCAAGCTATGAGTATCCGCACAAGAGCAGGGGAGTCAACGTGGTAACGGCGTACTTTGACCTTTACGGAATACCATCGCTGAAGACTTCTACACCGGGTTTTCGCTTAAGCTTCCTGCATAATCTGGATTTGGCGCAGGGGAGTCTCGGAGAAGGTGACGCTTCCTGGAACCTCTATGCCGGTATGGGTGCGATGGCCGGTTACCTAACTGAGAGCAATCTGCGAAACGGACTGGCTACGGGTCTTACCGGGGACTTTGGAATAAGGTTCATTTTCCCATCTTCTTTTGCTGTGAGCCTGTATCTGCAGGGGGACCTTGCGGTGCATCTCAAAATGGACGATGGATTGACTATGACTATGTATAAAAACGGCTTGTACAGGGCGTGGATGCCTATGCTAGGTATAAGTTATAAATTTAGGTAAAGTGTTGAAAATCAAGCATTTATTAATTATTTTAATAATGTTTGCCGGCCTGGGGAAAGACCTGCGGGCCCAGGTGCGCTTTACATACGGTCTGGAATGGGCTTATTCCGGAGTCTTTATGGATTTCCACAAGTTCAATTATTTCTCCACGGACGGCGTGCGCGTGGAAGATTCGCTGTCGGAGCCGGTTTTCAAGTCCACGGGCCAGTTATATGCAAATGCCGGAGTGAATCTGGGAAGCCATTGGGCTGTTGCTTTTTACAGCGGCTTTACAGCCATATATGAGAATCGCAAAGTAATACCATACTCGCTGAGATTGACATATTTCACCAAGGCTTATGATTCGTCCGGCTGGAAAGTGTTCCTGGACGGAGGAAGCGCATATGCGCTTGCGGGATCGTTCAACCACAAGCCGCTGATCATAGCAAAGGCGGGAACAGGATACAGATTTCCAATTTATAAGGAATTCTGCCTTGACGTTTTTACGTCGCTGCAGTTTACGTCAGACTATCCGCTGAACATTTATGACAAGTACACGTATCAGCCGGTTCCGCACGAGGTGCTGAGATTCAGTTCAAGGTATGGAATGAGCCTGGCTGTGGGCTGTGCGCTGTCTTTTTAGGAGTATGAGCCCTTTTGTTACACAATTTATATTATGTTAACTTACCTGTACGGACGATGAGAAAGAAAGTAGATTTGCTGTTCCCTGCCGTGACCATCGAGGCTGTTGCCGCTGAGGGCAAGGCTCTTGCCCACGTGGACGGTATGGTTGTATTCGTAGAATACGCCGTGCCCGGCGACGTGGTGGACATCCGTGTCACCAAGAAGAAACGCAACTATATGGAGGGCTTCGTGACAAAGATGATCCAGCCTTCGCCTCAGCGTCTGGAGCCGTTCTGCAAGCATTTCGGAATCTGCGGAGGCTGCCGCTGGCAGCATCTGCCGTACGAAATGCAGTTGGAGGCAAAACGTCAGCAGGTATATGACCAGCTGGTCCGTATCGGGCATCTTGACGTACCGGAGATCAGGCCGGTTCTGGGCTCTGACAAGAACCGTTATTACCGTAACAAGCTGGAATTCACGTTCTCCAGCCGCAGATGGTTCGAAACCCCTGTAGATTTTGAACAACTGCCTGAAAATGAGCGTATTGGACTGGGTTTTCACGTTGGCAGGTACTTTGATCGCGTACTTGACATAGAGCACTGCTGGCTGCAGGACTCCCCTTCAAACGAAATCCGCCTTTTCCTTAAGGAATACGCCATTGAGCACGGCCTTGAATTCTATGACATCCGTCAGAACCAAGGCTATATGCGCAACATTGTCATCCGCAACAACGAGGCCGGAAACGTGATGCTTATTGTGGTCTTTGCCTATGACAATCCCGCCACCCGCACTCCCCTCCTTCAGGCTGTAGCTGACAAGTTCCCTCAGATCACGTCGCTTTACTACGTCATAAACACCAAGTTGAATGACTCTATAGCGGACCAGACTCCCCTTCTTTTCAAGGGTGACGATGCCATCTGGGAGAAGATGGAGAACCTGACTTTCAAGATTGGTCCCAAGTCATTCTACCAGACCAATACCGCCCAGGCATACAAGCTCTACTCAACCGCAAGGGACTTCGCCGCCCTTACCGGCTCCGAGGTTGTCTACGACCTCTACACCGGAACGGGCACAATAGCCCAATTCGTGAGCTCCAAGGCCTCCAAGGTGATAGGTATCGAGTATGTGCCCGAAGCCATCCAGGATGCCCGGGAAAACGCCAAAAACAACGGTATCACCAACTGTGAGTTCTTTGCCGGCGATATGAAGGATGTCCTTAACGCCCAGTTCATTGCCGATCACGGGCGCCCGGACGTCATCATTCTGGATCCGCCGCGTGCGGGCATCCATCCGGATGTCGCCCGCGTCATCCTGGACGCCGCTCCGGAGCGCATTGTCTACGTCAGCTGCAACCCGGCCTCACAGGCCCGGGATCTAAGCCTCCTCGCCGCCAACTACCGCATTACCGCCGTCCAGCCCGTAGATATGTTCCCCCACACCCACCACGTAGAGAACGTCTGCGCCCTCACCCGCCTCTAACCTCTCCCCTCGGCCCCGCCACACCAGAGCCGGAACTCCGATGACGGCGGCGAAAGGCAAGAACTGTAATAAGAGTGATGAGCAGGATAGTTGCAAGCAGATATATCCAGGGTTTGCGGGACGGATTCAGTGGCCAGGCATCCGCTTCGGAGAAAGGATTGGAATCACTGAGGTACTTGTTCTGGGCTATCAGGCCGAGGGCATACTCCAAGATTAGGTCCGTCTGCCCGTCTTCTCCCATCATTATCTCGTTTTCGGTGACAGGAACGGGATAATCGGGAAGCAATCCCCTGCCGGCCGGTGTCCTTTCACAAACGGTGGTGTCGAATACCGCCTTGATAAGCGGAATCCTCAAGGTCTGCATAGAGTTGGGCAGCTGGATGTCGGCGAACTTTTCAGCGGTAAGGAAATGATATGCGGTTCCGGTTTCCCTTCCTACCGTCACTCCCCTCCTGTTCCGGACCAGCACCGAAGGGAAGATAGTTGCTGCGGAATATGACGCACCGTTTGTAAGCAGGTATATCTTACCGGAGTAATGAGCCAAGGAATCAGGGTATATTACAAATGGTTTTTCTACAGAATAGAAACCATCTTTTCCTTCTTTAGAGTGAAAGTCCGGGAACAGTTCCATCTGGTTTGTATAGTTTATACAATATTTGAAAGAATCATACACGGTATTGCTGTTTACCTTTGAGAACCCTCCCTTCTGCTTGTCCAAAGGCTTGTCTGCCAGATAAGAAAGCAACTGATTCATCACCTCCACGTGTCCTCCGTTGTTGTTCCTCAGGTCTATGATAAGGTTTTCCTTAGTACAATCCCCAAGATAATCCCTTATCCTTTCTACGTTGACCTCGTCTAGAAAGAATGTTTTAAGGCCCAGATATGCCGTAGAATCATTCAGCTCCTCTGTGAACCAGTCGTCTTTGGATGCGCGGATAATCCTGTACCACATATTCATCCGCCTGATATTATCTCCTGGTAATACACCGTTATTCCTTGAAGAAGTCACATAAGGGATTTCTGCCCAAGACCCGTCCGTGAACTCGACGTGTGAACTTTTAAGAGGGCCTTTGTCGATATACATTATCTCTTCTGCGCCATAAAGCATCACGAGGGATTCATCTATGGAACTGCGTACGTTCACATCGTATCCGTAAATATATTTTGATGCTTCTTTCAGGTGATCTTTTGCACTTACCCCGTCAATGGATTTGACCGTTTTGCCGATATGTTCTTTAAAAGGCTCAGTTGAAGTAAGGACCTTGATGGTATCACCAAAACTAATATAGTACAAGGCGGGAGTCCTCCAGTCGTATTCTTTGGCGGGAAGCCCGTCTGGCAACAGTGCAATATGGCTGTCGTGTACTATCTGGCATACCTGCATAAGTTTTCCGCGGAATTCACCCCTGAGCTGCAGGGGACGTGTTATGGTGTTCTTGAGCGAGTCCATCCTCCTGACGAATTCCTCCCTGCTCATCAATTCGTCTAGGGAAGGATATGCGTCAATAATAGCTTCCTGAAGGACAGCAAGGTCTTCCCTGGCTTTTTCTACAGAGATGGGATCTTCTCTCTTTATCTGCTCCGGCTCCTTGAAGGTAGTTTCCAAACCGAAGGGAGCCATTGGGTCAACAGGCTTCCCTCCCCTTGTCAGTTCAATCGTAATATTGGGCTCGCTGAATGCCTTGTACGCATATCCGGCATAGCCAAGTGTGTCTCCAGCCGAAACTCTCTGCCCTGTTTTGAACTGCCAGTCTCCCTTTAATCCAATTATGAGAAGGTGGCGGCCGTCAGCCATCTTTATGCCTATCTGTTTGCTGACATATTTTTTGTTGACGCCACTCCCCAGGTCCTCATCCTGAAGCCACTGATCAAAGGTTTTGCTGCTATCCAAGCCTATGCTCAAGGCGTAATTGAGGGAATGATAATAACTACCCAGATAAGTTCCCACAGTACCGTCCACAGGACAGATGATTATATCAGTATCCTTACATCCTATGAACAGATGTGAAAAATTGAATTCATCCCCTACGTAGCCTTGAGGCTGGCCGATGATGTTCTCTCCGGCTTTATGTCCGGAGACTGGCCAAAGGATTTCCTGGGCTCCTGCTTGTAGACATAGAAACAAGAGCGTGAAAAGAAGTATTGATTTCTTCATATGTATGTTGTAGTTAGTTTATCCTGAACACTATAGGAATAGTGCATTTGCTCCGGACAGCCTTCCCTTTATCCTTTGCAGGTATCCATTTGGGCATTAGGTTAACTATCCTCAAGGCCTCTGAATCCAGGCTGGGACCAAGGCTCTTGATGACCTTTGCTCCACTAATGCTGCCATCTGTCTCTATTATAAAACTGATTATACACCTGCCTTGCAGGCCGCTTTCCAAGGCTTCTGGAGGATAATGCAGATTCTCTGCGACAAATGACAGGATCTTTTCGTTTCCTTCAGGGAATGTCGGATACTCTTCTGGGAATTTAACTATCCTTTCCTCCTGCATATAAGGAACCCTAAAAAACTCGGAGAAGCTCTCTACCTTACCGTTTGCTTTGGCCGATGCGTAACCTACGGCACTGACCATAACCACAAAGCCCAGCACGAAAGCAAAGTCCCTGACGGATCTGTATATCTGTCTCTTTGTCCGGCTTTTTTGGAGCACAGAGTTCTTGAATGCCTTCCATTCAGTATCTACGTCAGGCATTGATATTACCCTATCCATTTCTTCAGATGTCATCGTTCTTTGTCTTTTAAGGTTTTCCGCAGTTTCTCCAGTGAGTTGGTAATATGTTTATTAACGGCAGATGGACTGATACCCAAGGCATTTGCTGTCTCCTTGTAAGTCAAGTCCATATCGTAGTGCAGGAAGATGACCCGCTGGTCCTGTTCTGTCAGTTCACTTGAGATTGCTTTGTACAGTTCAACCATCAGTTCATCTTTGTGGGATTTATCCAGATTGTCATACAGGCTTTCGCAAATGTGTTTGTCGTGATTCTTTCTCCTTGCCTTGTCCCGTATCATATTCACGCAACGGTTCTTTGTCGCTGCCAAAAGATATCCCTTGATGTTTTCAAGCGAAAGGTCAGGCTTGTTTTGCCATACACGGGCAAATACCTGCTGGACGGCATCCTTGGCCAGGTCCGGGTCTTCCAAAATGGAAAACGCCAGGCGGTACATCAACCGGTAGTTATCCTTGAACATCCTCTCGAACGTCCGTTCGTCATATCCTTGAAGAATCTTCATCCTAATAATAAAACACCCGGATGATCGCTTCAAACACCCTGCCGTGCAAAATAAATGACTGCCCTGCGGTTACGTATTTTATAACTGCTTAATAATCTGACGTTTATATAAACTAAGCTTGCAGGCCCCCAATTATTTAGCCAGGCCTGCGGTTTCCTTTTTCATAACGCACTGATTCTCAGTTATTTGCCAAAACCCTCCCCGCAACCTCCACCAGCCACGCCAGGGCCGGAACGGAGCGAATAGGCGGTGAATGAAGATGCAAGTCCCTCCAGAGAGCGTGCGTTGCTCCGCACGACGGCGTGTGAAGGCGCCATCGGGCGCCGTGCCGTAAGGGAGGAGCGATGCGACGACCGGAAGGCACCGTACGGAACGTAGTGGAGGACGCATTCCCCCTTGGGGGACACCGGCATAGCCGGAGGGGGGTATAGCAACTGCGAAGCAGTTAGCCGTCGAGCACGCGACTGCTGGACTTGCCATTCGCCGCCGTCAGCGGAGTTCCGGCCCTGGGGTGGTGGGTGGGGTTTGGTACAAGAAAAGTGCCTCTGGTGTACGAAGTGGGACGGAGAGTGGAGGGAGCGCGGAAGGGGGTGGAAAGTGATTCGGGCGGAGCCTCTTGTTACTGCACTTTTCACCCCCTCCCGCGGACCGGAGCGTCTGTAAGGGATTGGAGACGTATTACATTCCGAAGGCGAGGCCGAGGGAGGCGTAGCCCATTTCCAGGTTATGACCTGCGAGGATGCCGGCTGGACGCGGATAGTACTTGAGGAAAAGGGTTACCTTGTCATACTGTATGGTACCCAGCAAAGCGTAGGTAAAAAGATTGATCTTTGCACCCTTCTGGGTAACGTCAAAAGAGTCCTGTCCCTGGGAGTACTTCTGGTTTGCGTGCCCGCGGAAATTGATTCCCAACTCTGTTCCAAGACCAAAACGGAAGTCTCCGGTGGTATACTTGACCTGGAAAGGCAGGTTCACGCTCAAAAACGTCAGAGAACTGCTTGGCCTGGAGACATCTGAAGTATAGAACAACTTACGGTCAAGAGCGCATACTTCCCTGTTGCCGTCAAGGAAGAAAACGGATTCCCTGGACCTGAGGGCGTTGTGGCCAAAGTCCACCTTGATTTCGAATCCAAGGTTCTCGGTAGGATAGAAACCTCCTCCCAGAATGTTCACGAAAAACTCCCCGGAAAGTGACGATGCATAATCGTTTGACCTAACAAAGTAAAGGCTGTATCCCACATAGGAACTGGTGAAAAGCTTGAACTGACCGTCACTGGACTGGGCTATTATAGGTGAGTAGCCTTCATTATCATCATCTTCAACTGCATCCTTGACTTGATCCTTCAGGTCCTGGGTAATGCTTGCCCAATCAATACCGTTCTGTGAAAACGCCGGGATAATGGCCGCAAGTGTAAGGAGTGACAAAAATATTCTTCTCATAGATAGGTTCATTTATTAGATTAAAGTCCGAAGGCAATGCCAAAGGTCATATGGTCAAAGTCAATAGCACCCTTGGGAACTATCCTGGAGGACTTGGGATACCACTTCACAAAAAGTGCCAGGCTGTCATAGGAGAAAACACCGATGAATCCGTAGGTAAACAGGTTCAGTTTGGCGCCCGTTTCCCTGACGGTGGTCGTGCGGCTGCCTTCAGAGTATCTGTACCAGGAGCTGCCTCCAAAGTTGAATGATGCCTCCGCTCCCGCGCCAAACGCCACCTTTCCGGCCTTGAATTTGGCCAGGACCGGGAAATTGACGCAGAAGTAGTTGAAGGAACTGTTGGATCTTGATACTTTTCCGCTGCCGGAAGAAGCGTCTTCCATTGGGAGCTGCAGTATTCCGTCCTGAAGGTAAAAGGCCATATCCGAGGCCTTGAATGAGTTGTATTCAATATCCGTGTTCAGTTCCACAGCCAGGAATTCATTGGGATAGACGCCAAGCCTGAGGACATTCAGGAAGAATTCCGTAGAACGCGCGGGCTGGAAAATTGAAGATTTCATACTGTGGAATCCGTATCCCACGTGGGCGGAAGCACGAAGGGCAAGGTCTCCGTCCTTTGACTGGACCAAAATGGACGGATCGCCCTCTTCCTCTTGGATAAACTCCTGTATGTCCGACAGGTCCTGTGAGAACCCGGGTAACAGGAGGCATATCGCAAATAATGATATAAAGAACTTCCTCATTTTCAAAATGTTAGAATGGATAGCCTACACCAAAGTGCAGTGCTGATCCGTTTCTGCCAAACCAGCCCTCAGGACCTATCCACCTGCTGCCCTCCGGGCGGGAAGGATCGTGAATCTTGAAACCGACATCAAGACGCAGTACTATGAAGCTCAGGTCCACGCGCAGGCCGGTTCCCCAGTCTGCGGCCAGGGTCTTGTAGAAATCAGAATTGAAGCGTTCTTTTTCATCGTCCGATTTCCAAGCCCATACGTTACCCGTTTCTGCAAAAAGGGCGCCTTCCAGTTTCCAGAACATAGGGAAACGGTATTCCAGGTTGGCCTCCAGCTTGAAATCTCCAGTCTGGCTTGGAATGCTGAAATAGCTGATGGGCTCTGACACGCCAGGTCCTACAGAACGGGATCTCCAGCCCCTGAGGGAGTTGGCGCCGCCGCTGTAGAACTGCTTCTCGAACGGAAGTGAAGAGGAGTTTCCGTAAGCCAGGCCGGCGCCTACCAGGAGCCTTGCCGCAAGGGCCTGATTCTTTTCGTGCCCAAAGCGCCAGGTCTTTCCAACGGACAGTTCGGAACGTACGTATTGTGAGAACGGAAGGCCAAAGATCAGTTTCTCTCCCAGATTATCGGATTTCATTGCTCCCTTGAACAGGCTGAGCAGGTTACCTGAAGAATCCAGGGTCAGCCTCACATAATGGTAGCTTGTCTTTGGAACCAGGGCATTGTCCGATGTATAGTACAGGACACCGCCAAGACCGGCGTCAAAGTGATCCTGATAGGAATACCACATAAATGGATTCTGGAACAGGTTGTAAATGAAATCCTCGTCCATATTCCTGAGGCGCACCAGGTTCAGCTGCATTGGATAGAACTGGTAGGAGAAGTACCGCCCAAAGGATCCTGTATAACCGTAAGAAGATGATACTATGTACCTTGTGTATTCCGGCCTTGACTGATAGTTGAAGGATGCGTTGATTTCAGTTCGAGGGATGTTGGAACCCTTGAAACGCTCATATGGGAGGCCGAGGAAGCGGGGGAGGCTGAGGCTGGCGGATACTCCGAATTCGTCAGACTTGATCTTGCTCTTGAACTTGCGCTGGAAGTTGCCCATAAAGGAAAGGTTCAGCCACTCTCCCCCCTTGAATATGTTCCTGTTGTAATAGCTCAACTGGGGAGATATGCCCAGGAGTCCGGAGGAATTGAAGGAGGTTTCCCAGTTTACCTTGAAGCCCTGGAGCTTTGAAGGGGTGAGGTTTATGGCGCAGTTCACCCTGCTGGAATCCGCATCGGAAAGTTCTATTCCAACGCCGCTGAAAACCTTGAGGGCGGAGAGCCTGGAGTAGGTCTTGTTCACTTCAGTCTCGTCATATATATCCCCGGGCTTGATTGTATTGAGACTCTTGAGTATCCTGTTGTCAAATGACAGTCCCTCAGGGTATGAGAACGTAACCTCCCCTATCGTATATATCTCGTGTGGCTTTGCGGCGGACGGAGACTGGTTCCTGGTGTATTCGTTGACGCGCATTTCCAGGATTGTGCTGTCCGGACCGGCAAGGGTGTCCGCCTCAAAGGAATAGTAGTTGGTGTTGACGCTGTAGTAACCCTTGGTTCGCAGGTATGCCACGCTGCGGGCGCTTTCAACTTCCAGGTCAGCCTCGGAAAGGTAATCCCCCACCTTGACGCTTATGTTGTCCACATCGTCCAGGAAATCTGCCTCAAGGGAGGTTCCCTGAGGGAGCTTGAAGCGTATCTCCTTGATCTTGTAGCGCGTGCCGGGCGTGATGTAGTACGCCACTTTCTTCCACTTGTCTTTCTCTGTGATGACGGTCTCTACGGAGGAGTTGAAGTAACCCAGGTACTCCAGATGGTCCTTTATGCTCTGCACCGATGCGTCCACCAGTTCCGGGCTGAACTCCACGCGGTTTTTCTGGAATATCTGCAGGCCGGAAGGCTGCTGCTTGAGATAAGGGGTTATTTGGGAGACCTTGAGAGGGGTGCGCTCAGTGAATTTGACTTCGTTCTTGGAAAGGTAAGTAGCGTTTTCATTCTCCAACTGCCTGGCGGCACCGCAGGATGCTGCAAGCAAAGCGGCGGCACAAAGTGCCGGGACATATTTGAAGAGATGTCTTGCCATAGCGCGCATAAATACAAATTTAAGAGAAAAAACTGTACGAAGGGGCATTTAATAAAGAATTGTGGCTAAATTTGTGTTCGCACGACCAAACCCAATGGACACTACCCTATCCAACAACCGCATCAAGACAATCAGATCCCTCTCTGCAAAGAAATACCGGGACAGCCTGGGCCTCTTTGTGGTGGAAGGAGAGAAAATGGTTGCGGAGGCGTTGGCCTCTGACTTCCAGGTGGTTGAAATTTGGAAGAGGGATGACATAGGCTACGATGCAATGGCGCGCATCTCCCAGCTCAGCAGCCCCTCTCCCGTCCTGGCCGTGGTCAAGGCAAAGCCCCTTTCCGCTCCTGCGGAAACCGGCGGCCTGTGCCTCGCCCTGGACGGCATCCGGGACCCGGGGAACTTTGGGACCATCATCCGCCTTGCGGACTGGTTTGGCGTGGACGTAATCTACGCCTCCCCTGACTGCGTGGAACTGTACAACCCCAAGACCGTGCAGGCCACAATGGGAGCCATCTTCCGCAAGAAAGTTGTCTACTGCGACATTCCGGATCTCTGCCGCCGTTTCCGAAAGGCCGGCCTCAAGGTGTACGGTACCTTCCTTGACGGAGAGGATATCTACGCTCAGCCGCTTTCCAAGGAAGGCCTCATTGTAATGGGCAGCGAGTCCCAGGGCATAAGCCCGGAAGTGGGCAAAGAGGTTGACGGCAGGTTGTTCATACCGTCCTTCAGCGGAGGTGCCTCCACGGCGGAGTCGCTCAACGTTGCCGTGGCAACGGCAGTAACCCTTTCAGAATTCAGACGCAGATGATCATATACCAGATGCTCCCCCGCCTGTGGGGAAACGGCACACTGCAACAGATTGACGATCAATGTCTTGAGTACTTCAAGACCCTTGGAGTGACTCACGTGTGGTACACCGGGATCATACGCCATTCCACCGGCAAGCCCTATGTCAAGGGCAACCCCGGCTCCCCCTACTCCATCTGCGACTATTACGACGTCAACCCCTACCTGAGTTCCAATCCCGATGCCCGTATGCAGGACTTCCAGGCCCTGGTAAAGCGCACCCACGACCAAGGCCTTGACGTGATAATAGACTATGTCCCCAACCACGTCTCCCCTGACTACTCCGACGCCCACGGCTCCATAGAGACTTGCGGCTACTATGACTACGACTGGTCCGACACCCTCAAGGTGGACTACAGCCGCCGCTCCAACTGGGAGAAGATGCGCGACATCCTGCTTTTCTGGGCCTCCAAGGGCGTTGACGGCTTCCGTTGCGATATGGTGGAAATGGTGCCTCCGGAGTATATGAAATGGCTTATTTCAGAAGTTAAGCGCCAGTATCCCAAGCTTATCTTCATTGCCGAAGTCTATACCCGTGAAAGATACCGCCGATACGTACACGACGTTGGCTTCGACCTCCTGTACGACAAGTCCGGCCTCTACGATATCCTCAAGGACCTTATGGAAGGCCGTGGCAATGCGCGCAAGATATCCTGGAACTGGCAGTTCCTGCAGGACCTGCAGCCCAGGATGCTCAACTTCCTGGAGAACCACGATGAACCGCGTATGCCGGAGGCCTACCCTGCCCTGTTCGTCTCCCTTCTCCTGAACCGGGCTCCCTTTATGCTGTATTTTGGAGAAGAGATTGGAGAGGCTGCCGCCGATACCAAGGACCACCGCACCTCCATCTTCAACAAGATCACCGTGCCTTCCCTCCAGCGCCTCTACACCTATATCCACACCCGTCAGGGCCTGGAACAGAAAGAGTTGGAAACCCTCAACCGCTTCCGCCGCCTGATGGCGGAGGCCCCTGACTGGGGCGAGACCTACGACCTGGTCTACTGCAATATGGACACCCCCGGCTTCAAGGTTGACAGCCACTATATCTGGATGCGCATCTCAGAGCGCGGAACCTTCCTCCTTGGAGCCAACTTCACAAAAGAAAAGGCTGATATATCCGTTTTCATACCGGGATATACCAGCCGAATAAATATCAGTATCCCCCCTATGGGAGGAAACATCCTCAAGCTTTAGGCCTCCGGAGCCGGCTCGAGTTCTACGATAACAGCCTCAGGGGCGTTCCTCTTTACAGAAGCGATTCCCTTCTTTGCGGTCTCCTTTGAAGCGTACATCTGGCTAGCGCCAATTACCTGGCCGTTGCCGGCTTTGAGACGGAAATACATCTTTCCGTTCTTTGCCTCGAGAACTTCAAATTTTGCGTCGTCTGCAGAATTCTTCCTTACAGACTCGATTCCGTTCAGGCAGGCTGCCTTTGTTGTGTAGCCCTCGCTGGTGAGGATGATTTCACCGTTACCGGCCTTGAGGTTGAACTGGAATTCTCCGTCCTTCCTGATCTTGATTTCAAATTTTCCCATGGTATTATTTGATTGTTAATAATGTTAATCGTGCCTTAAATATAAGAATTATTTTTCAATTAATCCCAATTGAGGATTTTTTTGAAGTCATAGTTCTCAGGATCAGGAACGTATGCCTTTGCGGCCTCGTAATCTTCAGGGGTGATGTAGTGGCAGATGTTCTTGTAATAGTTCTGTGCTATTCCGCCGTCGATGTCAACCCTGCGCGGAGGGATCTTGCCGCTTGCGTCCTGGAGGTCCTTGAGGTAGAGCGGATGGGGCTCGCCATAGGCGTCAACATATACCATACATCCGGTTTCGCCTTTCTCAAAGAGGTCGTATACTCCCATAGCCATCTGGGTGCAGTATGTGAGGTCGAATGCGATAGGATCCTGGCAGCGTACGTCGTAGCCGATCTCTACCGGACGGGTCTTAACCTTGATACCCAGCCTCTTGTACTCTTTTTCAAGGATGTCGTTGAAGAGGACGGCCTTGCTGATCTTGCCAAGCTCCGGGTGTCCGTGCTCGTCATAGCTCATATGTACGCCGGTAGCCTTGAGGTCCTCTGAATCCAGGTCGTGGAATACGCCCTCGGCAACAACTACGGTTCCGTAACCTATTCCAAGGATCTTGCGCTTGATGATTGCGGAAAGGGTGAGTTTGATGATCTTGTCAACGGTGATCTCTGTCTTGTTGAACATCTCGGGAAGGATGGTCATAGGGCAGTGGGTTGCCTCTCCGATATGCAGTGCAAGGTGGCCTGCGCTGCGTCCCATTGCGGAAATGAGAAGCCAGTTGCCGGATGTGCGGGCATCCTCGTATATGGTGCGTGCAAGGTGGGCGCCTTCGTCCTTGGCGGAGTTGAATCCGAAGGTGGGGCTGTTGCCCGGCAGAGGAAGGTCGTTGTCAATGGTCTTGGGAACGTGGATGTTCTTGATGGGGAAATTCTTGGCAGTAAGGAACTTTGCGATACGGTTTGCAGTTGAAGCGGTATCGTCTCCTCCAACGGTAACCAGGAGCTTGATGTTGTTGTCCTGGAACAGGCTCAGGTTGAAATTGTTCTCGAAGTCTGCGTCAGTGGGCTTGAATCGGCTCATCTGGAGATATGAACCTCCTTTGTCGAAGAATCTGTCCGCCTTGTGGAAGTCTAAGTCCTCAATACGGGGATTCTTGCTGAAAAGGCCGGTATAGCCCTCGTGAAGGCCTATTACGCGGAAACCGTGATTAAGAAAAGTCTTTGCTACTGAACATACGACGGTGTTCATACCCGGAGCCGGGCCGCCGCCACAAAGGATAATTACTGCATCTTTCATTGTCTAATATGTATTTATTGAATCTACTACCAACCGGAGTGTCGCAAATTTAATAATATTTTGGTAAATTTGTAAGATAATGGACAAAAGCGAAGCCATACTCAAGATAAACCAGCTCCGGGAATTGCTCAAGGAGAACTCGTACAGGTACTATGTACTGAACGCCCCCACTATGAGCGATTACGACTTTGACCAGGCTATGAAGGCCCTGGAAGCCCTTGAAGCGCAGTTTCCTGAACTGATAACTCCGGACTCCCCCACCCAGAAGGTGGGTTCGGACCTGGAGCGCGGCTTTGCACAGTATCCGCACCGATACCCTATGCTCTCCCTGGGCAACACTTATTCCATCCAGGAGGTGGAAGCGTTCGCCCAAAGGGCCGACAAGGCCCTTGGGAAGGGCTTCACCTACTGTTGCGAGCTCAAGTTTGACGGAACCGCCATCTGCCTCAACTACGTTGACGGCAAGCTGTTCCGCGCCCTCACCAGGGGCGACGGCGTGGTAGGTGACGACGTCACCGCCAACGTGCGTATGATCTCCAACATCCCCCACACCCTCAAGGGCAAGGGCTGGCCGCGCGACTTTGAGATCCGCGGGGAGGTCCTGATGCCTTTTGCGGCGTTCGAGCGCCTTAACGCGGAGCGCGAGGAAATTGGCGAAGCGCCCTTCGCCAATCCCCGCAATGCCGCGTCCGGCTCGCTCAAGCTGCTCAATCCGCAGGAAGTGGCCCACCGCGGGCTCTGGTGCACGCTCTACCACATTCCCAGCCAGAGCGTGGCCTTCCGCACGCACGACGAGGCCCTCGCCGCCGCGGCGGAATGGGGTCTGCCTGTGTCAGACCTCCGCCGCCTTTGCAACGGCATCTCGGAGATCGAGGACTACATTGAGTACTGGGATACGGAACGCAAGAAGCTCCCCTATGCCACAGACGGCATCGTCATAAAGATAAACGAGATGGAGTACCAGACCGCGCTGGGATTCACCGCCAAGAGCCCCCGCTGGGCCGTGGCGTACAAGTTCCAGGCGGAAAGGGCGCTCACGCGTGTCCTGAGCATTGATTATCAGGTGGGACGCACGGGCGCCGTGACTCCGGTGGCTAACCTTGAGCCCGTGCCGCTGAGCGGCACCGTGGTCAAGCGCGCCACCCTCAACAACAAGGACTGGATGGAGCAGCTTGACGTGCGCGTTGGAGACAGCGTCTGGGTTGAGAAAGGCGGCGAGATTATTCCAAAGATCACTGCCGTGGAGCTTTCAAAGAGGCCTTCTGACAGCGTCAGGGCAGCATTCCCTGAAGTGTGCCCGGACTGCGGCACCGCGCTTGTCAGCCGCGAGGAAGAGGCCAAGTGGTTCTGTCCAAACCAGGACGGATGCCCCACCCAGATCAAGGGACGCCTGGAGCATTTCCTGAGCCGCAAGGCAATGAACGTAATAGCCGGGGAAGCCACCGTGAACCAGATGTACAATCTGGGCCTGGTGAGCACTCCGGCGGATTTTTATGACTTGGACGAGCGCAGTCTCCTTATGCTCGAGAGCTGGAAGGAGAAATCCGTGAAACGCTTCCTGGACAGCCTGGAGGCGTCAAAGCAGACTCCGTTCGAGAAAGTTCTCTACGCCCTTGGCATCCGCTTTGTGGGCGAATCCACCGCAAAGGAACTGGCTGCGCATTTCGGGGACGTGGATTCCCTTGCGGGCGCCTCGCTGGAGGAACTCCGCGCGGTTGGAGACGTGGGAGACGTCATAGCCGCAAGCGTGTACGAGTACTTCCGCGACCCGCGTCATATGGCAATGATAGAAAGGCTCAGGGCGCACGGACTGCGCTTCAGCGCGGCTGCGCCGCAGGCCAAGGCGTCCGACGCCCTGGCCGGCCAGACAATAGTGATCTCCGGCAACTTCAGCATATCAAGGGATGCGATGAAAGCCCTGATAGAGGCCAACGGAGGCAAGAACAGTTCTTCTGTGAGCGGCAAGACATCCTTCCTGCTGGCCGGTGAGAAAGCCGGTCCGGAGAAACTCCGCAAATGCGAGGAACTGGGAGTGAAAGTGGTCTCGGAAAAGGAATTTATGGATATGATCCCTTCCGCGGCCGCACCGGCGGTGCCGGCAATTGAAAAAGAACCTACATTATTCGATTTATGAGTGCCAGTGTATTCACAAAAGAAGATCTGAATCTTATAAAGGAAGCCTGGGAAGACCTAGAGGTGACGGCGCGCGAACGCTGTGAGAACGACTCTGAACTTAAGACGGTCCAGAAAGCGTTCGATTTTGCGAACGGCGCCCACAAGAACGTCCGCAGGCGTTCAGGCGAGCCGTATATGATCCATCCCATAGCTGTGGCAAAGATAGTGGCCGAGGACATAGGCCTGGGCTACAAATCCATCTGCGCCGCCCTCCTCCACGACGTTGTAGAAGACACTGACTATACCGTAGAAGATATCCGCGCGCTGTTCGGAGACAAGATAGCCTCCCTTGTGGACGGCCTCACCAAGATCAAGAACGTGCTGGACAACGAGGACAAGAACCCTGACCGTGTCCGCTACACCGCCAGCCTCCAGGCCGAGAACTTCAAGCGCATCCTCCTCACCCTGAACGACGACGTGCGCGTTGCGCTCATCAAACTGGCGGACCGCCTTCACAACTGCCGCACCATTGAGTTTATGCCGGAGTACAAGCGTGACAAGGTCCTCTCCGAGACAATGTTCATCTTTGTCCCCCTCGCCCACAGGCTGGGTTTCTACGAGATCAAGTCGGAAATGGAGAACATCTGGCTCAAATACAAGGAGCCTGACGCCTACAACGACATCATTGCCAAGATTGCGGAGAGCCGCAACACCAAGGATATAGAGATAGATGAATTTATGAAGCCCATCAAGGACGCCCTTGACGAGGCCGGATTCAACTTTGAGATAAAGAAAAGGGTAAAGACCCCATATTCCATATGGCACAAGATGCGCACAAAGGAAGTAACCTTCGAGCAGGTCTACGACCTGTACGCCGTGCGCATCATCTTCACCCCCAAGCCTGGCGCAACGGAAACGGAGCGCGTCCAGTGCTACCATATTTTCTCCATAATCACCGGAATCTACAGGTATCAGCCAAGCCGCGTCCGTGACTGGGTCAAGCACCCCAAGAACAACGGGTACGAGGCACTGCACTGCACCCTTATGAGCAATTCCGGCGTTTGGGTGGAGGTCCAGATCCGCTCCAAGAGGATGGACGACATTGCGGAAAAGGGAATCGCAGCCCACTGGGCTTACAAGAAAGGCGGCTACATTTCCGAGAACGAGTCCGAGATGGACAAGTGGCTGGTCAAGGTCAAGGAAATCCTTATCCAGAAGGACTTCAACGCAATGGAACTCCTGGATATCATCCATTCAGACCTTGTCACCTCAGATATCATAGTCTTCACCCCCAAGGGAGACCAGAAGACCATCCAGAAAGGGGCCACCGCCCTGGACTTCGCGTATATGATACACACCAGGATAGGCTATCACGCCATCGCCGCCAAGGTGAATATGAAACTTGTGCCGCTGTCCTACGTGCTCAAGACCGGAGACCAGGTTGAGATTATAACCGCGGAGAAGGAGGAACCCAAGAAGGAATGGCTCCAGTTTGTCCAGACCCGCAACGCTATCAACCACATAATGAACCACTTCAAGTCCCACAGGGACGAGTTTGTCCTGGAGGGTGCCAAGACCTTCCGAGAGGTGATGGCCAGCATAGGTTCAACCGTAAATAACGAAAACATCAAGAAAATCCTTGATTTCACGCAGATTACGTATGTGGACGAGCTCTACTTCCGCATAGGCCTTGGAATGATCAATACGGGCTCCTTTTCTGCCATTATATCCAATTCCGAGACCGTTGCCGCACCGGAGCCTTCCAACTACACCATAAGCAGCAAGGATTCCAAGGGACAGCATTACATCATAGCGTCTTGCTGCTCCCCTATTCCCGGCGATGCCGTAGTAGGATTCAGGAGCCCCAACGGCACCATCACCGTGCACAAGAAGACCTGCCCCATTGCAGAGAAGATTGCTTCCAAGCACGGAGACTGGGTGGTTTCCCCGGACTGGGACAATGCCGCAGGCGACGACGAGGCGTTCCCGGTACGGATTTCGCTGCGTGGCCTTGACAGGGTGGGACTCCTCACGGAGATCTCCCAGTACATCTCCCTGGTGATGGGCGTCAATATGCGCAAGATAAACCTTGGATCCAGCGAAGGCATCTTTGAGGGATATATTGAACTGATGGTCCGCGACAAGCGGATCCTGGAGGAGATGATTGTTAAATTGGGTACCATAGAGGGTATCCAGAGTGTAACCAGGACTGATATTTAGATGAAAGAATTCTGGAAGAGATATTTCCCGGTGCTGCCGGTGCTGCTGGTCCTTTGGGGGGCTATGTTCTCCCATTCCTGCGCAAACACCTCACAGGCCCCAACCGGTGGCAGGAAGGACACCATCCCGCCTGTGATCGTGAAGATGAACCCGCGCCCGTATGTTCTGGGCGTTCCCGTAACGGGGGCAAAGTTCGTCTTCACATTTGACGAGTATTTCAAGGTGGCCAATCCGCGCAACATTTTCCTCTCCCCTCCTCAGAAGACGCTGCCCAAGTACCGTATCAAGGGCAAGAACCTTATAATATCCTTTGAGGAACCGCTTGAGGAAAACACCACATACACCCTGAATTTCTATGGGGCCTTGCAGGACAATAACGAGAACAATCCCTATCCGGGATACTCCTACGTGTTCTCAACCGGAAATTCAATTGACTCCCTGTATATGACTGGTTTAGTGCAGGATTGCTCTACGCTTGACCCGGTCAAGGAAGCCACCGTGCTGCTGTATGAGTCACAGGACGACTCCGCCGTTTTCAACCAGCGTCCTTTCGCCGCCACAAAGACCGACGACTGGGGCTATTTCTGTTTCCGCAACATCCCTGACAAGCCGTTCAGGATATATGCCATAAAGGACGAGAACAACAACAATCTCTACGACCCCGACACTGAACAGATAGCCTTCCTTGATTCACTGATAAGGCCTGTCAACGTAATAAGGGACAGTGTATACGAATTGACGTTCTTCAATATGAAGGACACCGTGGCCTGCCGCGACAGGAAGGCTGAGTACGAGCTGAGTATGTTCCGCGAGACCCCTTCCAGGCAGTACATCAAGAACTCCGGGCGCAGGACGGAAAGGTCCGCGTTCATATCGTTCAATGCCCGCAACGCGCACATAGACACAATGTGGATAGCCGGCGTAAGCCCGGACAGGCTCATAACCCAGATAAACCTTGAGAGGGATTCCCTGGAGATGTGGATCAATGACCAGCGTCCCATTCCGGATACCGTCAACCTGTTCGTGAACTACCTCAAGACCGACACAACCGGCGTGCTGAGCGGATTCACTGAAGAAATCAAGCTGGGCAACGAGAATCCCAGGAGGACACGACGCTTTGTCCAGGAGGAGATAAACCATACGGACACCATATGCGTCTTTGACCTTAAGGCTGAGCCGGAGAAGATAGAGCAGGACGGCTTTGTCCTGGCCTTTGAGTATCCAATTATAAACGCCTGGTTCGATTCCATAAGATTTGTCATAACCAATCCCAGGAACCAGGATGAAGAGGGTTCCTTCACATATTCTAGGGATACTTTAGATATAAGGAAGTATAATATTAAGCCAAAGGAAATTATGCTTCCTGGTTACGGCTATACCGTCAAGATTCCAAACCGTATTTTCAGGGATATCAACAACCATTGGAACGACAGCACAGAGGTTTCGGTTTCCCTGCCTACGGACGAAGAGCTCAGCTCTCTTAACCTTGATGTCCGTAACGTGCATCACAAGTATATCATAGAGTTGCTTGACGAGAGGAGGACAAATGTCCTGCGCAGTTTCATAATCACTGCGGACAGGTCCCTTGTGTTCCCGTACATCAAGTCAGGCAAGTACTACATCCGCATCACTGAAGATATGAACGGCAATTCCTACGTTGACAGCGGAAGCCTGCTTGACCATCAGATGCCGGAAAAAGTGCAGTATTTGAAAATCAATGACAATCCGCTTCTGGACATACCCGCTTCGGCTGTCATAAACCAGACGGTGGACCTTGAAGAACTGTTCTGACAATGAAAAGACTTATATATACAGTCCTGCTCCTGCTGTTCTGCTGCGCGGTCTCCCGCGCGCAGGACGCTCCCCTGCCGGACCATTTCGAATATACTGACGAGTACCTGGACACCGCCAAGGTCTCAAACATCTTCAAGCTGAACGATTACTGGATGGTTGGCGTGGAGTACGGAGTCTCCTTCGTGCGCCAGCAGTTCGTGCCAAAGTTCAGCCAGGAAACAATGATGGTTCCGGGCTATTACGGAGTGACGCTCACAAAGTACAGCAAGATGTTCGGCTATATGCCGTATTTCGGCTTCCAGATAGGCTTCTACAACGGTTATGAGGGGTACAGGTTCAAGATGTCCAAGGAGACCGGATTTACGCCCAATCTGGAGGGTGCGGAGCAGGTGGTGATGCAGATATACGAAGTGCCTTTCCTGACCCAGATCCATTACGATACCGAGTACTTCAAGCTCATAGGACTGCTGGGCATTTACGGCGCATACAGGAATACCATAGAAAGGACCGGCCCGTACGTGTCGGAAGAGATTGCGCACTCTTACCGCAGCTTTGATTACCGCTACGATTACGGTCTTCAGGGCGGCGCCGGACTGGGCTTGGTGTTCTCCCCCTTCGAGTTGCATCTCACCGCCAAGGTCCGTTACAGCTGGTCCAGCCTTTTTGAGCCCGGATACCGCCAGACACTGGACAATTGGTACGCATATCCGTTCGATGTAATAGTCTCCGGAAGCCTTCATTTCCATCTTTCCAAGCGAAACGGGCGCAGCAGGGCTGATTTGAGACGAGAAGCTAAGAGAATTGTCTATGAAGAAGAGCAACAGAACTAAGTCGCTGGAAGTCAACGTAGGAAACATTGTTGTAGGAGGGCTTAACAAAATTGTTATCCAGACAATGTGCAACACTCACACCCACGATGTTGCCAAAACTGTTGACCAATGCAGGCGTCTTGCCGCCGCCGGAGCCCAGATCATCCGCATCACCGTGCCCGGGCTCAAGGAAGTTGACTGCATACGCCGGATAAGGGAGACTTTGAGGGCCGAAGGCATAGACACTCCCCTGGTCGCGGACATCCATTTCTCCTCCGCCACCGCAATTGCCGTGGCGCCGTTCGTGGAGAAGGTAAGGATAAATCCGGGCAACTTCCATCCTGACCATTCAAAGGCGCGCGAGCAGTTCGCAGCCCTCCTGGATGTTTGCCGCGCGCACGGCACGGCGGTAAGGATAGGCCTCAATCACGGCTCCCTTGGCAAGTATATAACGGACCTGTATGGAAACACTCCCCGGGCAATGGCTCTCGCCGCAATGGAATGGGTGAGGATGTGTATTGAAAAGGACTTCCTCCAGGTGGTGGTCTCCCTCAAAGCCAGCAATACGGTGATGATGGTGCAGGCCTATAGGCTTCTTAAAGAAATGATGGAGGAAGAAGGATGTATGTTCCCTATGCATCTGGGAGTTACGGAAGCAGGAAACGGCGTTTCAGGAAGGGTCAAGTCCTGCATTGGCATCGCCACCCTGCTGGAAGAAGGCATAGGCGATACCATCCGTGTTTCGCTGACGGAAGATCCGGAGAACGAACTGCCGGTGGCGGCGTATCTGGCCGCGCGCTACAGCGGCGCGCCAATGCCGGAGCTGCCGGCGGACGAGCTTCGCGTCCTTGATGCCGCCTGCACCTGGGGCCCGGCGCTCCTGCGCCGCGAGATAGACGACTTCCCCCTGGATGACAAGGACCTCAAGAGGGATATCCTACAGGGCGCCCGCAGGCAGTTCTTCAAGCCCGAATACATAGCCTGTCCGGGCTGTGGGCGCACTATGTACGACCTCCAGAAAGCCTTTGAGGAGGTCAAGGCGCGGACATCGCACCTCAGCGGTATGGTCATAGCCGTGATGGGCTGCATAGTGAACGGACCCGGAGAGATGGCCGATGCTGACTGGGGCTATGTGGGCGAAGGCAACCATATGGTGTCCATATACAAAAAGAACGTGCCCGTATTGAGGCACGTCCCTGACACAGAGGCGGTTGACCGCCTTCTGGAGCTTATCGAAGCCGGGCGATGACGCTTTCGCAGGCCCTGACTATATCTCCTTTCTTTACTTTTACGCTGGCGTCAAGGGGAAGGTACATATCCACCCTTGAACCGAACTTGATTATTCCGCACTGCTCCCCCGCCCTGGTCTGGAGACCCGGCTTGGAATAACTTACTATCCTGCGTGCAAACGAACCGGCAAGCTGCTTGAAGAACACCTTCTGGCCGTCCGGCAGGACAATGCCGGTGCAGCTGTGCTCGTTGTCTTCGGAAGCCTTTGGAGAGAAAGCGAAACGCTTGCGTCCCTTGTAATACTTGTAGTATTCAACCGTTCCGTCCACAGGCCAGAAATTGGCGTGTACGTCAAAGAAATCCATATAGGTGGAAATCTTTATGCAGTCTTCCTTGATCCACTCTTTCTCGAACTTCCTGTCCACTTCCACAATCTGGCCGTCGGCCACGGAAGTGACGGTCTTGCCTCCGCCGGGGCACTTCCTGTCCGGCACCCTGTGGAAAAGGAGGTTAGCCACAGCAAGCAGGAACAGGATTGCGGATGCAGTCCAACTGAACCAGGGGTATACTATATGGGTTAACAGTATGGTTATCAATATTATTGAAAATATTATTGCAACCGATACTTCAAATATGGAATCCTTGTCTATCTTCATATCCGAATCATCAAAGCAGGTTGAATAAAGCAAGGTAGATGGTGCCTACAGGCACGGCCATTAGGGTGCTGTCAAAGCGGTCCAGCAGTCCCCCGTGCCCCGGAATGGCCTTGCCTGAATCCTTGACTCCGCAGGCGCGTTTCCAGGCGGATTCGAACAGGTCTCCGAACACACCTGCAACGTGCATCACTATGGCAAGTGCGATGCAATGCAGGATGTGTATGTCAAGCAGTCCGGTAAGCTTGAGGACAATGGCTGCTATTATGCTGAAAACCATTCCTCCCCAGAATCCCACCCAGGTTTTCTTTGGGGAGATGTCCGGGCAGAGTTTCTTGCGGCCTTCCTTCTGCCCCAGCGTCATACCCACTGTATATGCCCCTATGTCAGAGCACCATATTATTACAAAGAAGCATATAAGCAGAATACAGCTGAAACTGCCGTCCTTGAGGGCAATGAAGGTTGAAAGGGAAAGAGGTGCGGCAATGTACACAATGCCCGTAAAAACGTGCGAAAAGTCCTTTAAATGGCCTGTTCTGTCCTTGTCAAACAGCAGGCTTGCCATTGTTGCCGTAACCGGTATCATTGACAGGGATATGAGCTTTGGCGGGATGCTATAGTTGAAGAAACAGAACAGAAGCAGGAAGAGGATGATTCCGGACGCAATTGCAAGGATGCGGGGCAGCTTGAACAGGGAGCCCATTGTCATTGTGTAGAATTCGTGCATCATCCCCACCATCATATAGATGATGAGGATGGCGTATAGGTACGGGCTGAACAACAGGCAGCCCAGCATCACCAGCACGAACACTATGCCGGAGACAGTCCTAAGCTTCAGGCTGCTGTCCATTGTCAGGGGTATTCTCTGTCTGTTCTTTCTTTTCCGGTTTCCTTTCGTCCTCCGGAGGGAGTACCTTTGGTCCAAGGATCTTCTCCACGTCTTCCGCAAAGATCACTTCCTTCTCCAGCAGCAGCTCTGCCACCTGCAGGAAGCCTTCCTTGTGGCTGGTGAGGATATTTAATGTACGGGCGTGTATATCGTTCACCAGTTTCTTGACCTCGCTGTCCATAAGCTCGGCGGTCTTCTCGGAGTACGGCTTGGTGAGCTCGTATCCGCGTGAACCGGTGGAATCGTAGAAGGAAAGGTTGCCCACTTCCTCGCTCATACCATAATACTGGATCATACTGTAGGCCATCTGGGTGAGGCGCTCAAGGTCATTCTGGGCACCGGTTGAAGGCTCTCCGTTGACTATTTCCTCTGCGACGCGTCCTCCTATCAGGGAGCACATCTCGTCAATCATCTGGCTCTTTGTCCAGAGCTTGCGGTCCTCAGGCAGGTACCAGGCGGCGCCCAGGGCCTGTCCCCTTGGTATGAGGGTGACCTTGAACAGAGGGTTGGCGTATGGCAGCAGCCAGCTTGTTACGGCGTGGCCGGCCTCGTGATGCGCTATTGAGAAGCGCTCCTTGTTTGTGATGATGGCGCTCTTGCGCTCGAGGCCTCCTATTATCCTGTCTACGGCGTCAAGGAAGTCCTGCTTATCAATGGCGGCCTTGCCCTTGCGGGCTGCGGTGAGAGCGGCCTCGTTGCAGACGTTGGCAATGTCAGCTCCGGAGAAGCCGGAGGTGTGCTTTGCCATAAAGTCAAGGTCGAAGTCCTCGGAAATCTTGAGGCCTTTCATATGCACCTGGAAGATTTCCTTGCGCTCGTTCAGTTCAGGGAGTTCGACGTGGATCTGGCGGTCGAAGCGTCCGGCACGCATAAGGGCCTTGTCAAGGATGTCGGCCCTGTTGGTGGCCGCGAGTACTATGACTCCGCTGTTGGTGCCAAATCCGTCCATCTCCGTAAGGAGCTGGTTGAGAGTGTTTTCCCTCTCGTCATTTGAAGAAAAGCCTACGTTCTTGCCACGGGCTCTTCCCACTGCGTCTATCTCATCGATGAACACAATGCAGGGAGCTTTTTCCTTTGCCTGCTTGAAGAGATCCCTTACGCGGGAGGCTCCCACGCCCACGAACATCTCCACGAAGTCAGATCCGCTTATGCTGAAGAAAGGCACGTTGGCCTCCCCCGCCACGGCTTTTGCAAGGAGGGTCTTTCCGGTTCCAGGAGGGCCCACCAGGAGCGCGCCCTTTGGAATCTTTCCGCCCAGGGCGGTATATTTCTTGGGATTGCGCAGGAAGTCAACTATCTCCATCACCTCTTCCTTTGCGCCGTACATTCCGGCCACGTCCTTGAAGGTGACGTTGACCTGGTTCTTGTCAGCCAGCTTTCCGGTGGACTTGCCAACGTTGAACGGGTTGGCCTGTCCGCCGCCACCACCGCCAAGGCCGCGGTTCATTCCGCGGAACATCCAGCCCCACAGAACAAAGAGGAGAATAAGCGGAAGCAGCCATTCAAGCACGCTGCTCCACACGCGTGAGTCGTTCTCCATTATGATCTTCACCTGATTGCCCTGATCCAGCTGGGCGTTGAGATCGCCGAATTCCTTCTCGGCGTCAAAGTGCCCGGATACCAGGAAGATGAAGTGCGGGGACTTGCTGGGTACCTGGCCGCCTGCAAAGCGGTCTGCATATTTGGAAAGGCGGTCCGGCTTTACGGTGATGTTGCCTTTATAGTCGTTCCTGACAAAATGGATTTCCTTTATGTCTCCGTCAAGGAACATCTCCTTGACCTCAGCCCATTCCACTTTCTGCGGATTGGAGCCTTTCTGCCCAAGGAGCATCCAGCCAATTCCCACAAGGAGAAGCAGGTAAAGCCAGGAGAGGTTTATCCTTACCTTGACTATCTTGCGCTTGGGATCCTGGGGATTCTGCGGATTCCTGTTATTGTTGTTTTCTGCCATTATTCTGAAGCTTTTTCTGTCTTGGCCGGGCGCGGCTTGCGGTATTTGTATTCTTTACGGACGGCGTCGGCCCAAAGGTTTTCAAGATTGTAGAAGTCCCTGTACTGGGTCTGGAAGATGTGGACCACTATATTGCCGTAGTCAAGGATGATCCAGAAACTGTTTTCCATTCCCTGCATACGGATGGGCTTGAGGCCCAGTTTCTCGTTGGTTTCTTTGAGGATATTGTCGGCAATGGCGGCGACGTTGGTGGTGGAATCAGCGTTGCAGACTACAAAGAAGTCGGTGATGGCGGTTCCTATTGGCCGCAGGTCCAGTGAAACTACGTTCTGGCCTTTCTTGTCGAGGATTGCATCCGCTATTACGCGGAGGTCGTGTGTAATCATATATTGCTAGGAATTATTAAATTTGCATACACAAATATACAAAAAATACACCTATGACAAATAGTTCTGCCATTATATGGATGGACACTGTGGATTCCACCAACAAAGAGGTCCGGAGGCGCCTGGAGAGCCTTGACAATATGTCAGTTATATCTGCCACGGAGCAGACCGCAGGCCGTGGACAGGGAGACCATACGTGGCATTCAAGGCCGGGAGAAAACCTCACTTTCACCCTTCTTCTCAAGTTTTCTCAAATTGGTGTATTGCCAGCCCGTGACGCGGGTCGGATCAATGACTTTGTAACCTCTTCCCTGCTGGCATATCTGGCATCCCACGGCATTAAGGCACGCATCAAGCTGCCAAATGACATCTATGTGGGAGACAAGAAGATATGCGGAATGCTCATAGAGAACATCCTTGACGGGGCCAACATAGGTATGAGCATAATAGGAATCGGCCTGGATGTGAACCAGACCGATTTCCCTGAAGATCTTCCGAATCCCGTCTCTATGGCCCAGCTTACAGGGCGGAGTTATACTCTTGAAGAGGAACTCGCCCGGCTGCTCGCAGAAATGCAATCACGCTTGCCGGATCTGTTGCCTTGAACACGGTGCTTCCCGCAACAAATATATCCACTCCGGCGTCAGCCAGTTCAGGGGCGTTGAGGATGGTTACTCCTCCGTCAATCTGAACGGGAGTGTCAAGGCCCTGGCGGGCGATCTCCGCCTTGAGGGTCTTTACCCTTGAGTAGATGTTGGGATCTATGTTCTGTCCGCCGAATCCGGCCCTTACGGACATTGCGAGCACATAGTCGCAATCCTTTAGATAAGGGTAGCACTCCTCTACCGGAACGTCCGGATTGAAGGCAAGTCCGGCCTGGCATCCAAGGGAGCGGATGTAGTTAAGCATTTCTGACGGGTTGTCACCCTGGTCGCGTATGGCTTCCAGGTGGACGCTGATCATCTGTATTCCAAGCCCGGCAATCCTTTCTATGTATTTCTCCGGATGCACTATCATAAGGTGCGCGTCCATAGGAATCTTTGCGATCTTGCTGACAGGCTCCAGGACTGAGAATCCAAAGGATATGTTGGGCACGAAGGAACCGTCCATCACGTCAAGATGGATGATGTCCGCATAGGTGTTGAGCATCTCGATCTCCTTGTCAAGATGAAGGAAATCTGCTGCCAGGATGGAAGGGGCTATTCGAATTGGCATACTACGTCCTCCAGTAAGGCTACGAATTTGTCAAGGGAGGCCAGTTCAAGTTTCTCCCCTGGAGCGTGCACCCCGCGAAGGGTGGGTCCGAAGGAAATCATATCCAGGCCGGGGAACTTTTCAAGGAACAGGCCGCATTCAAGGCCGGCGTGTATGGCCTTGACAAGCGGGGCCGTTCCGAAAAGTTTCTTGTAGGATTCCCTGCAGAGCTGGAGGATGTGGGAATTCACATCCGGCTTCCAGCCCGGATAAGGGAACTTGTGAACCACTTTGGCGCCCGCGCAGGTGAAGAGGGCCTCTATCTTCTGGGCCATCATATCACGCGCGGACATCACTGAGCTGCGCTGGCTGGTGGTGACCACGCACTTGCCATCGCCCATACGGACTGCGGCAAGGTTGCTGGATGTTTCAACCAGGCCTGAGATGTCCTGGCTCATTGCTTCCACGCCGTGAGGACAGGCGGCCAGGGCGGATATTATCCTGCCCGCCGCACGCGCCTTTACGGCCTGGGCGCTTGAGCCCACGGTCTTTGCGGAAACGCAGACGCCCGGGTCTGAGACGGCGAATTCAACCTTGAGGAACGCGCCGAACACTTTGAAGCGCTCAATTGTGGCGTCAGGGTCCTTGACGGCTACCAGGGCGCTGCAATCGCGCGCTATGGCGTTTGGCTTGTTGCCGCCCTTGAAGTCAAGGAGCTGGAGCCCGTGCTTCTTTTCAGTGTAGAGGAAGCGGGCCATCTGCTGCACGGCGTTGGCCCTTCCCTTGTCTATGTCGTCACCGCTGTGGCCGCCCTGCGCTCCGTCAATCACAAGCTTGACGCAGCTGTAGCCCGGCTTTACGGGTTCCGTGCCATAGGAGAAGGTGGCTACCGTGTTTACACCGCCGGCGCAGCCTATGAAGAGCTGGCCCTCGTCCTCGGAATCCAGGTTGATGAGCGTTTTGCCGCTGAAGAATCCCTGCTTCATTGCTTCCGCGCCGTCCATTCCGGTTTCTTCCGATATGGTGAAGACGCATTCGAGCCTTCCACAGGAGATGTCGCTTTCAAGAAGTGCCAGACAGGCGGCTATGCCAATGCCGTCGTCCGCACCCAGAGTGGTGTCCTTGGCAACCATCCAGCCGTCCTCTATGACATAAGGGATGGGGTCTTTGGAGAAGTCGAACTCAAAGTCCGCTTTCTTTTCGCAGACCATATCCTGGTGGCACTGGAGGACAAGGGTGGGAATGTGTCCCTTACCCCTTGAGGCCTTGCGGATGATGTTCACGTTGCCCGTGGAGTCTGTCTTGCATTTGAGTCCGTGGTCAGCGGCCCATTTTACCAGGTATGCGGTAATTGGACCCTCGTGGCCTGACTCACGGGGTATGGTGGTTATTGTCTTGAAAATTTCAAGAACCGATTCTGAAGTCATTAAGTATATTCTGGTTATGTGTAGTCTATCTGTCAACAGGGACCAGCATCTTCTGGATGTCGCTGACATACTGCCTGAAGGTTCTGTCAGTTGACATAAGGTCCGTGACCTGGGTGCAGGCGTGAAGTACCGTAGCGTGGTCCTTGCCTCCTATCTCCGCCCCGATGGTTGAAAGGGAGCAGTTGGGTATGAGGGTACGGCTCAGGTACATTGCAATCTGACGGGCTTGAACTATCTGGCGCTTGCGGCACGGGGAGATCATTTGCTCGTGGGTGATGTTGAAATATTCGCAGACGGTATCCTGCACTGTATCTATTGAGATGTTGCTCTGTTGTTCGGTTACAAGGCTGCCCGTAACCTGCTCCGCAAGGTCAAGCGATATTTCCCTGTGGGCCAGGGTTGCGTGGGCGATGAGGGAGATGAGCACGCCTTCAAGCTCCCTGAAATTGGACTTGATCTTTGATGCCAGGAACTCCAGCACGTTGTCAGGGATGCTGACACCCTCACGCAGGCATCTTGCCTTGAGCATTGATAGCCTTGTGGAATAATCCGGCTGGGTAAGCTGTACGGAAAGGCCCCATTTGAACCGGGAAAGAAGCCTCTGCTCAAAATTCTGGAGGTCTACCGGGGCGCGGTCAGACGTGAAAATGAGCTGTTTGCCGTTCTGGTGCAGGTGGTTGAAGATATTGAAGAACGCGTGCTGCGCTCCGGTGCTTGAAAGATCCTGGATGTCATCCACTATGAGCACGTCTATGCGCATATAGAAGGCCAGGAAGTCCGCAAGCTTGTTATGGACGCTTGTGGCGTTCATATACTGGGTCTTGAACTCGCTTCCAGTAAGATAGAGGACTACGAGTTCAGGGCACTTGCGTGTCACCTCGATACCTATTGCCTGGGCCAGATGGGTTTTGCCCAAGCCCGGACCACCGAATATGAACAGAGGGTTGAAAGGGGTTTTCCCCGGTCTGTCCGAAATGCTGATGCCGGCGGTGATGCCCATCTTGTTGCACTCCCCTTCTATGAGGTTGCTGAAGTTGAAGACGGGATTCAGGCGCGGGTTTATGACCAGCTTCTTGAGTCCCGGGAAGACGAAAGGTCCCGGATTCTCGGACGGATGGTAGGTGTCAATGGAAACAGCCTTGTTCATTGGGGCGTTCACCTCCGCGGCGGGCACTACCATTGCCTGGCCTGATGCAACGGGACGGACCTGGTACAACAGCCTGGCGTCTGCGCCTATCACCCTCTTGAGGGTTGACTTGAGCACGTCAAGGAACGCTTCCTCTATATATTCACGGAAGAAATCAGAAGGCACCTCAACAAGGAGGGTGTTGTCTTTGAAATCTATGGGAACGATGGGCTTGAACCAGGTCTCGAACTTCTGAGGATCGATGATGTTCTCGATAATCCTCAGACAGTTGTTCCATACATCGGCGTGTCTGGATATGTTGCCCTGGTTTAGCATTAGTAAATATTGGCTTGCTTTCTTATATTGACATAAAAACAGGGATTATAGCGTCCCCGTTTCCAAGTACAAAAATGGATGAAAAAAATCTTATAAAAAATATTTTTTTCTATTGTATAGAAGTTTTTTTATTCGTAAATAAAAGATACGGAAAGGCAAAAACGTTTGTTTTCCAGCTATCTTAAAATCAATTAGTTACAAAATGAGGTTAGGGATTTATCGCACTGCAACAATGTCTTCAATCTGGAATAATTCCAAATTAGCCAAACCCTTGTAACCCTTTGTCTGAGTGTGCCCTAGAGCCGGTTTGCAGAGCCGTCCTTGACTACTACAAGAAAAGCGTCCTTATACTTTTGCCTAATTATGTTGTACACTCTTCTGGCCTCTGAAAGGTCATTGGAAACACCAATTATATACTTATAAAGATTTCCCGTCCGGATCCTTGTCACCTCGTATCCCAGGAAGTACGGATCGTTGTCCTTCATAAGACGTGAGGACGCCAGCACCTGGACTCCGTAAAGCTCTTCCTGCTCCTGCTTGGGAGAGGGATCCTCCACCCTGGGGACGATGCGGGGCTCGTCCTGGGGTTGCGGCGCCGGCTGAGCCTGGGCAACGGGGCGGTTGGCTCCCGGAGTTATGGTGACGCTGGCGTCGTATGAGGTCTTATAATCGCAGAAGGCCTTGAAGACATTGTCAACCATCTGGTCGAGGCTCTTTTCAGAACGCAGGAGGGCCAGGTCAGAGGCGTTGGAGATAAAACCGAGTTCCAGGAGGACGGCCGGCATAGAGGCTTCCCTCAGTACCTGGAGGTTGGCCTGCTGGACTCCGTAACTGTGCTTGAACGGAGCCTTCATACGGTTGTTCACGGTTTCCGCTATGCCAAGGGACTGCTCCCTGAAGGCGTTGTACAGGAACTGTGACATTATCTGGGCCTCGGGGGAATTGTCGTTGAGGTCTCCGTATACGGTGGTGTCGTCCTCCAGATAGATTACAGAGTTCTCCCTGGTGACAACGTCCATATTGAAGGCGTAGGTGTCTGAATTCTTATTTGTAGACTGGCCAAGGATATAGGCCGCGAAACCATTTGCGGAACGGTTTGTGGACGCATTTATATGGACTGAGACGAACAGATTGGCATTGTTCTTGGTGGCGAATTGCGCACGGTCGTGCAGGGCTACGAAGACGTCTTTTTCCCTTGTGAGAAGGACTTTCATCTCCGGATACTGCTTCCTGATCCTTTCCGCAAGTTTCTTGGAAATTGTCAGTGTCAGGTCCTTTTCCTGCGTGCGTTTGTCCTGGCTTACGCATCCCGGATCCTTGCCGCCGTGGCCCGGATCAATGACTATGGTATTGAGCCTGAGGTCAGTTGTGCTCTGGGCGTGTGCCGCACCTAAGATGGCCAATGTTGCAAGAAGTAAAACGGCGCGTCTCAAATTCATAAAATTGTATTAATTTTGTATTCGCAAATTTAGGCAAAAAATTGACTTTAAAGTATCTAAAATATATTTTTATCTCCCTGTCCGTGTTCTTTGCGGCCGCCTTTTCCGCCTCTGCGCAGGAAGTAGTCAGAGAAGAACAGGAAGATATCCTCCCCTCCCAGGACTCCACAATGCTGGCCGTGATCGATTCCACGGCCCGCGCGGATTCGCTCGCGCTGCTGGAAAAGAGTTCGCTCAAGGCTCCCGCCTTTACATCGGCCGGAGATTCCATAGTGGAGGTTTTCACCGGAGGAAGGAGACTGATATATTATTACGGAGGAGTCACCGTCCAGTATGAAAACGTGTCCATCACTTCCGACTATATGGAATATGATATGGATACCGGCATCGTATATGCCCGGGGAACGCTGGACACCCTGTCCGGAGAATGGAAAGGCCGGCCTCAGATGACACAGGGCTCTTCCGTATACGATATGGAAGAAGTACATTACAATTTCAATACCCAAAAGGCATATATCACCAATATGGTGACAAATGACAGCGAGGGAGAGATACGCGGAGACCGCATCCAGATGAATCCGGACCGCTCCATCAATATGATGGGAGGCATATATACGGTCTGCGACCTGGAGGAGCCTCACTATTATATGAAGATGTCTTCCGCCAAGGTCATAACGGACCCTAACCAGAAAACGGTGTTCGGCCCTGCGTGGATGGTGCTGGGAGGCGTTCCGCTGCCGCTGGTGATACCCTTCGGCTTCATCCCTCCCAATCCAGAGCGGAGCACAGGACTCCTGACGCCTACCTTCGGAGAAGAGAAATCCCGTGGTTTCTATATGAGGGATGCGGGTATCTATCTGGTTCTTGGACAGTATTTTGACCTTTCCCTTACCGGAAGCGTCTATACCCTGGGATCCTGGTCGGTGGACGTGAACTCCAGATACAAGGTTAATTACAAGTTCAACGGAGGTGTGTCTTTCACCTACTCCCACGACCAGACCGGAGAGAAGGACAGCCCTGATTTCTTCCAGACCAGCAACTTCAGCGTGAGGTGGACGCACGCCCAGGATGCCAAGGCGCGCCCGGGTACCAACTTCAGCGCATCGGTGAACTTCTCCAGCCCTTCCAACAGCAGGTACAACTCCAGGTCGGTGGACGAGGCGCTGCAGAACCAGATATCGTCATCCATCTCGTACTCCAAGAACTGGGATGGGCGTTTCAATCTGTCCATCAACGCATTGCATAGCCAGAACTCAAGGGACAGTTCATATACTTTCACTCTGCCTAACATCTCCTTCTCAATGAGCACAATCTACCCTTTCAAGCAAAAGAACAGGGTTGGAAAGGAGCGCATCTACGAGAAGATTTCCATAGGATACAACACGTCCCTTCAGAACAAGATCAGCTTCAAGGCATCCGAGTTTGGGGAGCCCGGGTTCTATGACCGTTTCCAGAACGGTATGACCCATAACTTCTCCATCGGCCTGCCGTCGTTCACGCTGTTCAATTATATCAACATCAACCCTACCATCAGTTATGGAATGAACTGGTTCTTCAGGGCCAGGTCATACGTGTATGATCCGGAATCGGAAGATTACGATCCCAACAAGGACGCTCCAATAAGGGTTGACGGGCCCCAGTTCGGGCATTTTGGAATAACTCAGCGGTATTCCGGAAGCATATCGGCAAATACGCGCCTGTATGGTATGTTCAACTTTGGGCGCCGCGGGGGGAAGCTTCAGGCCATTAGGCACGTGATCTCCCCTTCCGTCTCGCTCAGCGTGGCGCCGGAGCTGGGAACCTATGCCAATGGTTGGAGGACCCTGGAATATGTAGACAAGAACGGTGTGCAGAAGTCTTATTCGTACAATATATACGAGGGCCAGATGAATGCAGCTCCGGGAAAGGGCAAGAGCGCTTCTATGAACATCAGTATAGGCAACAACATAGAGGCCAAGGTCCGTGATAGCGCAGATACCACCGGTACGGGGACAAAGAAGGTGAAGATCATAGACCAGCTGACTTTCAATACGGGAATCAACCTGCTTGCGGATTCGCTCAAGATGAATATGATAAGCGCAAGCCTCACCACCACCATTTTCCAGAAACTGACGCTCAACCTGAACGCGTCAATGGACCCTTATGCCGTGGATGAGAATGGAAGGCGCTGCAACACATTCAACATTGTTAAGGAAGGATTGCTCCATCCGGTCCGCGTGAACAGCGCCAACCTGTCGTTCTCGTATGCATTCCAGGGCAAGGGTTCGTTCAAGGGCAATGACGGAACGGAAGGCAACGATATGGGAAGCGGAAGTACGCTGGCATATCAGCAGGTGTTCTACCATCCCGTGACGGGAGAGTATATCCCGGGAGGATGGCTGTACTATATGAATCCGGACTCCCCCTGGAACCTCAATGCCAGTTTCTCATTTGGCTACAACAGGTCTTATGGTAGGGAGAACGACCAGCTGGTGACCAGGCATAATTTCTCCGGAACGGTTTCCCTGAGCGGAAATCTCAAGCTGACCCCGCGAATGTCTATGACCGCCAATTCAGGATTCGATTTCATAGCACGCAGGATCACTACGTCAAGCATAAATTTCACATACGACCTGCACTGCTTCAACATTGCGGTGTCCTGGGTGCCTACCGGACAATGGCAGTCCTACAGTTTCAGGATATCGGCCAATGCATCCGCCCTTGCAGATATCCTCAGGTACAAAAAGAGCAGCAGTTTCTGGGATAATTAAAAGTATTTCCCTATCTTTGTGCCCGTCAAAACACTTGCGTGACATATTTACGTGTCTTGTGCAAGAATCCCAAACTATTTTATGCATACTTTATTCGAACTGGATAAAATGAGCCGTGAACAGCTCGAATCCATCGCTAAGGACCTCAATATCAAGGTTACTAAAAAAACTTCATCAGAAAATATAGCATTTGAGATTCTGGATGCCGAGGCCAGGGCCGAGGCCGCCACGCCGCTTCCAAAGCCTAAGAAGCGGGCGGGCAGGAAGCCCGCGGCCAAGGCGGCCGCGCAGGACAACGCTCCTGCAAAGGCCGATGCGGCCCCTGCTTCCGTCCCCGCGCCAGAAAAGGCCCAGGAACCCAAGAAACGCGGCCGTAAGGCGGCCGTGAAGGCACAGCCTGCGCCGGAGTCCCCGGCGCCTCAGGAAGCGCCTGCAACGGCACCCAAGGAGGCCGCTCCGGCGGAGCCCAAGAAGCGCGGGCGAAAGCCGGCCCAGAAGGCCGGCAAGCCAGTCGCTCCGCAGGCTCAGGAGCAGCAGCCTGCCGAGGCCGCAAAACCGGCCCCTGAGCAGAAGCCTCAGATTCAGCCCCAGCAGCAGAATCAGCCGCAACAGCAGCAGCCAAGGCCCCAGCCTCAGCCTCAGAAACCTGCTCCCGTAGAGTTCGAGGGCACCGTAGAGGCCACCGGAGTCCTTGAAATAATGCCTGACGGATACGGCTTCCTCCGCTCTTCGGACTATAATTACCTCAACTCCCCTGATGACATTTACGTTTCCCAGGGCCAGATTCGCAGCAATGCGCTCAAGTCCGGCGATACCGTAACCGGAGAAATACGCCCTCCTAAGGAAGGAGACAAATATTTCCCGCTGGTGCGCATCAAATATATCAACGGACGCACCCCGGAATACATCCGCGACCGCGTTCCATTCGACTTCCTCACCCCTCTTTTCCCTGAGGAGAAGTTCAACCTTCTGGGCAGGGGCCACAATTCGGACATTTCTTGCCGCATAGTGGATCTCTTCGCGCCCATAGGCAAGGGGCAGCGAATGATGCTCCTCTCCCCTCCTAAGAGTGGAAAAACTATGCTCTTGAAGTCCCTGGCAAACGCCATCGCAGACAACCATCCGGAGGTTTACGAGATAGTCCTCCTCATTGACGAGCGCCCTGAAGAGGTTACCGATATGGAGCGCAGCGTAAAGGCCGAGGTCATCGCCTCCACCTTCGACGAGCCAGCAGAAAGGCACGTCAAGGTTGCCAATATGGTGCTCGAGAAAGCCCGCAGGCTTGTCGAGTGCGGCCACGACGTTGTCATCTTCCTTGATTCCATCACCAGGCTCGCACGTGCATACAACACCGTACAGCCCGCATCGGGTAAGGTGCTCACTGGTGGAGTCGACGCCAACGCTCTCCAGAAGCCAAAGCGTTTCTTCGGCGCAGCGCGCAACATAGAAGGCGGCGGTTCGCTCACCATCATCGCCACGGCTCTTATCGAGACAGGCTCCAAGATGGAAGAAGTCATCCTTGAGGAATTCCGCGGCACCGGCAACAGCGAAGTCCAGATGGACAGGGCCCTGAGCAACAGGCGCATCTTCCCTGCCGTGAATATCCTCCTCTCCGGAACACGCCGTGACGACCTTCTCTACCCCAAGGGAACCGCAAACAGGATCTGGATCCTGCGCAAGATACTTGCCGATATGAACCCTATAGAGGCTATGAACTTTATGCTCAACCTTATGGACGAGTACAAGACCAACGAAGACCTCCTGGACAATATGAGCAAGGTATCCCCAAGGGATGCAAAGTCCTATGATTATTAGCAGTTTCAACGACACGATATGCGCCCCGGCTACCTCTTCAGGCACCGGGGCCGTTTCTATTGTCAGGGTCTCCGGCCCCGACGCCCTTGCCATTGCAGACAAGGTCATACGCCTCAAGAAAGGAACCATAACAGAAGCTCCCGGTTATTCCGTCCATTATGGTTGCATCTATGACGGCCCGGAGGAACTCGACCAGGTGCTGGTCACAGTGTTCCGCTCTCCCCTTTCGTACACCGGAGAAGACTCGGTAGAGATCTCTTGTCACGCTTCAAGTTACATAGTGCAACGCATTATGTTCCTGCTTATTGAAGCAGGCGCAAGAGCGGCAGAACCAGGAGAGTTCACCAAGCGTGCCTTCGTCAATGGAAAGATGGATCTTGCCCAGAGCGAAGCCGTTGCGGACCTGATTGCCTCCGGCAGCCAGGCCGCTCACAGGATAGCCGTAAACCAACTCAGGGGCGGATATTCAGAAGAACTTCAGAAGATGCGCTCCAAGTTATTGGAAATCACTTCACTTATGGAGCTTGAACTGGACTTCTCAGAGGAAGATGTCCAATTTGCGGACCGTACAGAGCTCAAGCGCCTCACTGACGATGCCTGCGCTTTGATCAATTCCCTTGCCGGAACCTTCCGCCTGGGCAACGCCATAAAGAATGGAGTACCTGTCGCCATTGTGGGAGCCGTCAATTCCGGCAAGAGCACTTTGCTCAACGCACTGCTCGGAGAAGACCGCGCCATTGTCTCCGACATTGCCGGCACAACCCGCGACACCGTGGAAGAGACAATGACCATTGGCTCCACCCTCTTTCGCTTCATTGATACCGCCGGAATCCGTGACGCTGAGGAGACCATAGAGAAGCTGGGAATTGAGCGCACTTTCAAGAAGATTTCCCAGGCCGACATTGTCCTTGCAGTACTCGATCTGAGCCTTCCAATAGACCGCATCAAGGCTGATGCAGACGTCATCAAATCATCAGTCGACCTGACCACCCAAAAGCTGATTTTTGTGGGCAACAAAGCCGATATTATGGGGGTTAACAAAAATGTTAACAATATATGCAATATTGTTTCATCAATTGAAAACCAACAAGTTACCTCTCCATTTATCCAAATCAGCGCTTTGACGGGAAAAGGCATCCCAGAACTCAAAAAAATGCTTGAAATAACCCAGTCAGACAGGGTTGACGCCTCCTCTTCCGTCCTTGTTTCCAACGCCCGCCACTACTCCGAACTCACCGCCGCCCTCCAAGATCTCACGGCTGTCCGCCAGGCCCTGGACACCACCCTCTCAACCGAACTCATCGCCCAGGACCTCCGCTCCGCCCTCTCCCACCTTGGCGCCATCACCGGCGAATTCACCACCGACGAAGTCCTCTCCCAAATCTTCTCCCACTTCTGCATCGGGAAGTAAGTGCTTGATAATCAATTAGTTACAAGTTCTGCAAAACTGTTATTTTTGTGCCAAAACTAGCTGAAAATGAACTCTTCAAAGAGTCATTTCGGCTAGTTTCGCTTTTTGGGCGTTTAATCTGTTTTCCGGTCATTTAAGAGCGTTTTGTCACAAGGTTTGTCACAAAATCACCTTTTGT